>Ga0129307_1001880_pt1 | contig 19517 bp, 17 predicted proteins | sample P1105metagenome_FD_94437 | JGI IMG/M metagenome (GOLD analysis project Ga0129307, IMG submission 94437) | Capybara group fecal microbial communities from Wisconsin, USA - P1105 metagenome | ecosystem: Host-associated > Mammals > Digestive system > Large intestine > Fecal | place: USA: Wisconsin... | reverse complement strand
CCTCGTTCTTTTGCATCTTGTAGCATTTCTTCCATTTTATCTTTTTCAACTTCAGTTCTAATGTCTGCAAGATTAACGGCTGATAATTTAAATCTATCAAAGATGTGATTAACTCTAATTGCATCTTGTTGTCTTACCATAATATCAACAAGTCCATCAGTATCAGGGTGTTTCTTATCAATTAAAGCAGTGTATAAGATACCATACTTTTTTGATTCATCGTGAAATTTCTTTAATTCATCTTGTTTTAAAGAAAATATTTGCAAAGGATTACCAGACTTTAACATATTATTAAGGTTAGTTTTTCCTTTGGTCATTTGTTTTTGTTTCGCCATAGCAAGTAGTGCAACTGCAATTCTCTCAACACCTGTTCCTGTTATTCGTGCAGCAACTTCCATACCTTCTAATGACATTTTAACAATACTTTCAGCAGCTTCGCTTGAGTTCATCTTTTCATTTCTCCTTTCTCTTTATCTTCTTCGAACTCTTTGATGTTTTCTTTGACAACATCAAGTCTTTTTTCTATACCATCACATAAGACCACCTCCTTTCGCTTTGGCTCTAATAGTTTAGTTAGAACATCAATTTCTTTACGAATTTCTATCTTTTCGTTTTCATCTTTTGTTCTTTTAAACTTTCGCCATAAGTTTTCTCTTTTAGTGGATAAATCTTTTATATCTTGATTTATCGTATCTTTATAAAATAAAAGTTGCTCGTAAGTTTCTATTTTATGTCTTACCAACAACTGTGTTTGTTTAGATATTTGGTCTAGTTTATTAACTTCTACTCGTAGAGTAGGAGTGAGTATTCTATTAGGATATTGTTTAGGATATACATTTAGAATATAACAATAGTATTTATATAGACCATATATACCATGTGATTTTTCTTTTTTATATTCTTCAAATGATTTCTTTTGATTACTTGGATTATATGCTTCAATAAAAGGAACTCGTGTTCTAGTTTCAGTTTCAATTCTTTTTTCAATAGATTCAATAGAATAATCATTACCAAATGCTCGTTCAATTCTTATATTCTTTTTATAAGGTTGTCTTGATATAGATAGTTTTCCATATCTATTTTTCATTTCATATCCCATTTTAATCATAATGTTTTCAAACTCTTTATAGGAATGAGCCATACCAATAGCACGATCTAAATCTTGTTTAGCAATAGAGTGATAGGTATTCTTTTTAACATGTCTTTGATAAAAGTTATCAAAATTGATTTTATTAACTTTTATTTTCTTATTATCTAAAACATTTAAGCCATATTCTTGACACAAAGAATCTGATAAATGTCTTAATAAAGCATAATCTTCATAACAGTTATTATATTTTTTTCCATCTTTAAATGAAACAGAGTTTATAACAAAGTGATTATGGATATGATTAGTATTGATGTGAGTAGTAACAACAACTTCAAATCGATCTCCCCACATTTCTTCGGCAAGTTTCATACCAATTAAATGTGCTTTGTCAGCAGTAATTTCACCCTCAACAAAAGACTGAAAAGCATGGTATCCTAAAACACCATCTTTCTTTTTCCATATTGCTTTGGTATCCATCATATCGTGGTAAGCATCATCAGGTAAGCAATTTAAACCTGATATATAACATTCTTCTTCGGTATTATAGTTAAGAGTATCATACTCACTAAACTTATGAAGTTCTTGATAACTCTCGTTATCTTTGGTAGTCTTTTCAGGATTAGATACATAATCTATAACATGGTCTAATCTTTTTTCGATTTTCCATATTCCTGTTGTTGCCATCTTTCCTCCTGTTTAGAACATTCACTTGAAATTTTTAAACAAGAATAGAAGAATAGTAGAAGTGGGGATAAAACAATTATTAACAATATAACTATCATTGACTATCCACCTCAATTACATCATTTAAATATTCTTTTTTAATATCACTTATAAATGTTTTAATCATATCTACATTCTTTTTATATTGTAGTTCATCAATAAAACCAAGTGAGTGTGCTTTCTTTGCTATTTGATTCATATTATTTGCTAAACCACGAATAACTTTTAAGTTTTCATAAAACCTATCATCAGGTTTTTCTTTTAGTTTATATCCAACTAATAGTTCTCTAATATATTCACTTTCACTTAACTTAACTTTATTAGAGTTTGTTGCTAGTATTTCACATTCTTCTTCACTAAACCAAAATTGTTTTTTCTTATTTCTATATCTCATATAACCATCCTTTCTAAATTTTGGTATAAAAAAAGAGGTGTCAGTAATCATAAACTACTAACACCAATTATTGTTAATCTCGTATAAGGGTTTGGGGTAACCCCAAAATTGATTTGGGGGATTGCGGGAGTAATCCTCCTGTGCTGGCTAAGACATAGTTTTCTCTTACGAGAAAACAACTTTTTAACTGAAAAAATCATATTTTATCTATACATTTCATAATTTTTATGATGATTTATTTTTAAAAAATCACATAAATAATCATTATAATCTTTACCACTTTTAGGTGGATCATTTATTGTTTTATAACTGTCTGAAAAAGAATTTATTAGTGCTTCTGTTGCAATTCTTCCTGCATTATCATTATCAAAATGAATATATATTGTATCAATATTTGAATTGCTTTTTAAAAAAGTAGATATTGTTTTTGGTATCTTACTATTTAAAACATCTTTGCCTGGACTATATATTCCTGCTAATGAAAGTAGGTTTTCTTCGTCCCATTTTTCATTATTTAATTCTTTAAAAGTAGCATAGGATAGTAAATCAATAGCACTTTCAAATAAATGCACTGAATTGTTTTGAATAACTGATTTTAGCTTAAATGAATATGCTTTATCACTACCATAAGCATCATGCATATATCTACTAGAATTAGTCCCTCTAACACCTGCATATCTTGGAATATTATTATCATCATATCCAACAAATACAACATTATTCTTTGGATATTCTTGATATATAAAACCTTTATTTATACATTCATCAATTATATTTTTACTTATTCCTCGTGATAATAAATAGGAGATTACTTTAAAATTATTAGGTGCTTTTTTGGGTAAATCTAATCTCTCAATCTTTTCTTTTTCAGTTAGTATTAGTTTTGGTATATATCTTTTTTCTAATCCTTTTTGATTTAATAAATGACTAACTGCATCGGTAAAACTATATTCTTCAACTTGAATTAAATATTCAAGAGCAGTCTTTCCACCAATATTCCTAGAAAACCAATACCACATACCATTATTTATTTTTAGACTGTCATGTGTCCTAGTGTGATAGGTATTCCTTGATTCATAAACTAATTCATCAGGGTTATTATTTTGTAAATAAGTTAATAAATCAATTTCTTTTGCTTTTGATATTTGTGATGTAGTGAAGTATGCCATTATCTTTCCATATCCTTATTGTTTTTACTTAAATCGATTTCAGGTTTAACATTTTCTAATTCAATATTGTTATCTATATATGTCTTTATAGCACTAATTAAATGCTCTTTATCTTTACATCTAAATCGTTCACTTGAAGTATTATCTGTTCCTATCCAAATAGTTTTATCAGTTCTATCATAATCAACATTAAAATTAAAACTTTTCTTTAATTCTTGACTAGGATAAGGTTTAAAATCAGTATCTTCTAAATCATTCCAATCTAAAACAATATCGCCATCTCTGTATTTTTCATATACAATATCTTCTGCCTCCTCATAAGAGTTTGCTTCTTGTTCTACAACCTTACTTAAAGTTTCTATAACTTCAACATTATATAATTTCATTTTTTACCATTCCTTTCTCTTAAATAAATAAAAGGAAGAAAACTTATTTTTCATTTTCTTCCTTAATAATTCCCATTCTTTTAAAATAATAAAATGCTTCTTTATTTCCTAAAATAAACATTTTTTCATAAATAATATATTTCATTTTTAGTTCGTTATCTAATATTGTAATTAAAGCATCTATTTCTTCTTTATTTAGTTTTTTTGGATTAACATTTTCGTAAATCATTCTTAAACTAGTATACTTTTGTCTTAATCTTCTATTAGAATAACTCAATTTTTGATATTCTTTATCATACTTTTCAGAATCTAATGAAATATCATTTATAATATCGTCTAGTTCCTCACTAGATTTTTGATATAAAGTATCTATATTTTTAATATTTATCATTATTCCTTTCCAAAACTAAATCTTGAACTGAAACATTTAGTATTTCTGCTATTTCATCTATTAACACAATGGTCGGTTCAACTTTGGTTTTATTTGATTCTAATCTTTCAATGAAATCATCTTTTCGATTAAGTTTATGTGATAATTCTTCTTGGCTCATATTTGCTTTTTCTCTATAATAGCGAATATTTACTAATACAACTTTTCTTAATTTTCCATTAGGATTCCACTTTCTCATATAATACAACATCTTCCTTTCTTGTTAGCATTATAAGAAAATTATACACCATATACAAATGTACAAATTATCTTTCATATTCTTCTTTATACATTTGACTAGGAACATCATTATCAGAAGTTTCTATAATTTCAGGAACTTTTTCATCAATATTTAAAGCACTATTAACTTTGGTTAATCTTTTCATAGCATCTTTTAATTCTTGTTCTTGTGGAAAAGGTTTATGAACTTCTTGCTTTGCAATTTCAAATTGTTGCTTTAAAGTTTCTAATTTTGCTTCATTATTTGATAAATAATCAGGCAATTTACTTAACTGATTATCAATACGAATAATATTACCACTAGGATCAGAGCCGAGTTCAACAATGTATGAATGATTATTTTTTACATCAAGATAAAATGTTTTTTGTAAGAAATTAAAACCTAATAATAATTCAAAACCGAGATAGTTTCCTATACTAACTTCATCATCAATATTAGGATTATTCTTTATAATTTCAAGAAGTGCAGCACCTGCATTTTTTCTTTCATCATAAGTTATTCCATTTAAAGTAATATAACTAAATTCATCAGTTTTGTTTTTATTTAAAAGTTCAATATCTTCTTTAATATCTTTAATATTATTTTCAGTTACTTTAATATCGTGTGGATATTGTTTCATTATTTTATCTTCAAGTTCATATATCTGACTTAAATGACTTTGCTTTAATAATTTTAATTTAGATACTTTTGCATCTAGTTCAGTTTTCTCTAAAATAAGTGGATTACCTGCAGCTAATGCTTTTATTTCTGCATAAGATAAAACTGTTTCATCAACATCACTAGCAGTTCGTAATGGTGTTTTAGATGTCATTATTTGTGAGATAAATTTTTGCTTATTTTCTACTAATTGATATAAATAAGCATCAAAAGTTTTTTCAGTTACATATCTAAAAATAAATACCTCTTTATTTTGATTTCCTTGTCTTACAATTCGTCCTGCTCGTTGTTGTAAATCAGCAGGTCGCCAGGGACAATCTAAATCGTGAATCGCAATTAGTTTGTCTTGACAGTTTGTTCCTGCACCCATTTTTTGAGTAGAGCCAAGTAAAACTCTTACTTGTCCCTTACGAACTTTTGAGAATAATTCTTTTTTCTTTACTTCATTATCAGCATCGTGTATAAAAGCAATTTCTTCACTAGGAATACCTTTATCAATTAACTTATTTTTAATGTCATTATAGACACTAAAAGAGCCATCATCTTTTGGTGTTGATAAATCACAAAAGACCAACTGTGTTGCTTTTATATTATCATAATTTTGATAAAACTTATAAATGTTATCTGCACAAGTGCTAACTTTTCCATTTTCTTCGTCAGGTAATAAATCATTGATTAACCTTTGGTCTAATGCTAATTTTTTACCATCATTTGTAATTTTAAGCATATTATCTTCGTGTGGATCAACACCGCCACCTCTAATTTTTTCTGCTCGTTCTGATAATTCTTCAACCATCTTTTCTTGTATTTCACTAGGGGATACTACAACATTTTCAAAGTTTGCTTTTGGGACAGGTAAGTCTAACATATCAGCAGTTTTTATATCTGCTACTTCTTTAAAAACTGATATTAGTTCAGGTAAATTATAGAACTTTGCAAATCTAGTTTTAGCACGATAACCTGTTCCTTCGGGGGCAAGTTCTATTGCAGTAGTTGTTTCGCCAAAGGTAGATGCCCAAGCATCAAAGTTTTGTAATCCTAACTTATATAGTGTATTAGATTGTAAATATCTTTGCATTGTATATAACTCAACCATAGAGTTTGAAATAGGAGTTCCTGTTGCAAATACAATTCCTTTTCCTCCTGTAATTTCATCTAAATATTTACATTTCATATATAAATCAGAACTTTTTTGTGCTTCGGTTTGAGCAATACCACTAACATTACTCATCTTGGTATAAAGAAATAAGTTCTTATAATAATGTGCTTCATCAACAAATAATCTATCAACACCTAATTGTTCAAAAGTAACAACATTATCATCTTTTCTTGAACTATCATTTAATCTTTGTAGTTTAGTTTCTAATTGTTTTTTAGTTTTCATTAGTTGCTTAACTGTAAATGAAGCACCATTCATTTGTCCCTCATCAATAGCATCAATTATTTCGCTTATTTCGTTTTCTAGTAGTGTCATTTGTCTTTCTACTGACATTGGTATTTTCTCAAATTGTGAATGACCAATTATTACTGCATCATATTCTCCTGTGGCAATACGAGAGCAAAACTTTTTACGATTAGCAGTTTCAAAATCTTTTTTTGTTGCTACTAAAATGTTAGCACTCGGATAGAGTTGTAAGAACTCACTAGCAAATTGTTCTACAATGTGATTAGGAACTACAAATAAAGATTTATTGCATAATCCTAATCTTTTACTTTCCATAGCTGCCGCAACCATTTCAAATGTTTTACCTGCACCAACTTCGTGAGCAAGTAGTGTATTTCCACCATAAAGTATTCTCGCAATAGCATTTATTTGATGTTCTCTTAATGATATTTCAGGATTTATTCCATCAAAAATAATATTGCTACCATCATATTCTCTTGGCTTAATAGCATTAAATAATTCATTATATCTTTTTTCTAATCTATTTCTTCTATCAGGATCAGACCATATCCAATCTTGAAATGCTTGTTTAATTTGTTCTTGTTTCCCCTGTGCAATAGCGGTTTCTTTACCATTTAAAACTTTTTTCTTTTTTCCTTCTTCATCTTCAAAGTAGTCATATATTTTGACATCTCTTAAATTCAAAGTTTCTTCAAATATCTTATAACCATTTATTCTTTTAGTTCCATAGGTAGATCTAACTTTCTCATTATATCTATCATAACTTTTGTTTTCGATAGACCACTCATTTGTAATATTTGAATAGTTTATTTTAATTTTTCTTTTAGAGTAATAGTCGGTATCAAATAGTTCAAACATAAACTTTTCATAATCTTCTGGTGGTATCCAAGTAGTTCCAAGTCTAACACTAATCTCACTTGCATTTAAATCTTGAGGTTTTGCTTCATATAAATATTTTAGGTTAGTGTTGTAAATAGGATTAGTTTCATTAGCAAGTTCTGCATCTTTTATCTTTTCACGAATATTACCACTTAAATATTCATCAGCAGTTACATATTTATCTTCATTAGGTATCTTAAAAATAATACCTTCTAAATCGTTTATTAGTTCATCTTTTGACTTGTGTGATATTTCACTCATATAATCTAAATCAACCATTGCTTTTTCTCCAATAGAAACGATTAGAGCATCATTAGAACTTTCTATTTTCTTTGGTGCTTTATGTGCCATAATAGTTCTTTTAGAGAACATATCGGCTTTCCTTAATAAACCACCATTTTCATCTAAAATCTCTAATGAGCATAGTAAATAATAACTATTATCACCATTAAAAGCAGAGGCATTTGCTCGGCTATTTATTAGTCCATATTTTTTAGTGAAATTATCATATAAAGTATTTAACTTTTCTTGTTGTTTTAATATTTCTTCATCAGGCATATCGTCTAATTGTAAGTTAATAAGTTCTCTTGTTTCATCTCTTAATTCAATTAAACCTTTAACTCTGTTTTCAGCAGTTATAGACAATTCCTGTGGATACATACGACTATTTTCACGATAAAATACTTTATCATCAACAATAGTATAAGAAAAATTTTTAACATTTAAGTCTGCTTCAATAGACTTATCTTCTTCGGTTAATTCTTCTAATTGATAGTCTTTTATTTCAGCATGAATATTAGATATAGCATTATCTAATAATTCACTTAACCTTTTATCTTCAAATGGAGTGCAAGTAGTCATATCAAAGTGTGTAGTATTTTCCATTTTACCTAAAATCATATTAGGATTATCTACAAAATACTTATTCATTACAATTCCATCTTCGCTATTATCTAAATGCACCCAATCGGGCATAATATCAGTTATGGAATCTCTTTTTTGTAAGAATAGAATATCACTTGTTACTTTTGTTCCTGCAGCATCTTTAAAAGTATTGTTTGGTAATCTTATTGCACCCAAAAGATTTGCTCTTGCAGCAATATACTTTCTAACATCTTCACTTTTCTTATCCATTGTTCCACTAGAAGTTATAAGTGCAATAACACCACCTGGTCTTACTTTATCAATAGTTTTAGCAAAGAAATAATCGTGTATTAAAAAATGGTGTTTATCATATTTCTTATCAAAAACAGGGAACTCGCCAAAAGGAACATTTCCTATTGCAACATCAAAAAAAGAGTCTGGATATTCTACATCTTCAAACCCTTTAATTGCAATAGATGACTTTTGATATAGTTGTCTAGCAATACTACCACTTATTTCATCTAATTCAACACCATATATCTTTAAATCATCATTATTTGGTAATAATCCTATAAAGTTTCCAATACCACAACTTGGCTCTAAAATATTTCCTTTTTGAAGTCCCATATTTTCTAGTGCCTTATATATTGATTTAATAACAATAGGAGGAGTATAAAAGGCAGTATTAACTGATTCCATTGCCTTATTATATTCATCACTATCAAATCCTATAAGATTTCCTAGTTCATTATATTCAGTAGCCCAATCGCCATCTTTTTTAAATGCTTGAGATAAGCCACCCCAACCAACATATTTAGATAATATTTCTTGTTCTTCAGGAGTAGCATATCTATCTTCATTTTTTAACTGTTGTAATGTCTTAATTGCATTTATATTATTTCTAAATCTTTCTCTAGGTTGTCCAACACCAATATTATCATCAACAATCTTATAATTTATTCTTTCATCGTAAGGTATTTCAGGGTGCAATACATAATTGATAACTCTATTTTTAGGTTTCTTTTCAACCTTTGGTATTTCTAATTTAGGATTATCAATTATTTCAATATTATCATTATCGTTTACACTAGATAAGACATTATCTTTTCCAACACTTAAATCAATTTGTTTATCATCAAAATTATGATAAAAAACTAATAAACTGTCAGGAGTTATAGTGATAGAAAAATCTTTATCTTCACTTAAATAATTTAAGAATTTACTTATTTCAGTGCTTTCTCTTAATGTTATTTCAGAGGTTTTATCACTATTAAATTGAGTAAAGCTAGTTTCATTATATCCTGTGCATTCACTACTTTTAATTGATATAGTAAGATTTCTTTTATTAGACTTAATATGATCCCATTTTTCTAATTCAATAGAAGAAACATAAAAAGTTCCTTTATATTTTGTATCGAGTGCATTAAACTCATCAACAATTCTATCTGCTAATTCTTTTTCTCTTGTTTCAAATAATGATAATTGAGATGTGTCATTATTTGTAGTATTTATTTCATTTTCTTTTTCAGTCAGTATAGGTTGTTTTTCTTCTTTACTAACTTTTAAATAATCATTAGCAGGATTTTCTTTAAGTTTATTTTTAAATTCAACGATATTCATTTCTCTACTTAATAGAGGAAACTCTAAATCGTGTAATGTTATATCAAATAAATTTATATCTTCAATTTCAAAATCACGATTATCTATTGATACTTTATCACCAATTTTATAATTATAATTATCATCTTGTGAAAAAAGAATACCATCTTCGGTATTCTTATTTTCTAATTGTAGATTAGTTCGTTCATCACTATTTCTTCGGCTTGATTCGTTATATTGTTCATCATTCCAAGCCATTTCATTTGGTCGGCAGACTTCATTTCTTCCGTTATATTGAGTTTCATTTTCATCTCGCTTATTATCGTTAATAATCTCGTTTGTGCTGATGTTTCTATCTCTTTCAAATGTTCTTGTAGAGTTCCTTTCATTATCATTGCTTGATAAGTTCCTTTCTTGTTCTCTTTCAAGAATTGTAATCTCATCATTCCGTATTTGCCCATCTTGTAATTGTTGTCCTCGTTCGTGATTAGATTCGGTAGAAGATAGTCGCCCACTTGAGTATAAGTCATAATTATCGCTCCTTTCAGCATCTTTGCTTTTTTCACTTTCATCATAAACTATCTGATTTGTTTTATCAAATGTACGAATTTTATCTATTTCAGCAATTCGTATATTTTTAAGTGATACATATATTTCACGAATACCCATTTCTGAAATATCACTTGCAGCTGCACCTAATATTGCAATGCTTTCCAAATCTTGAAATATAGGTATTTCTATAAAGTCAGTATCATTAAAAAAAGGAGTAGGATCAATACCACTCCTGTTAATAATCATATAAGCAATACTATTTTCTAGTATCTTTTTATAATATCTTTCTATAACATCATTATCAATATGTGCTAATCGCATATCTATTTTATTTTCGATTAGTTCATTTAAATAATCATTATAGTTATCTTCGGTAAGATTTTTTGCTACTGATTTAATAGCAGTAACAAAACTATCTTTATTATTGAGTTCGCCAAATTTATTTTCAAGCGATTCAATAACTTGTTCTTCATATACCTTTGGAACTTTCCATACTTTTAGTTTTTTACCTTTACGACCATAAATACTATGAGTATCATTTAATCCCCAAACATATCTAATTCTAGGTTTTCCATTAAGTTCGGTTACAAGACCAATTCCAGGAGTGCCACGATTAACTAATCTTTTATAAGTTTCGTTCCAAGTATTTATATCAGTGCAACAAATTGCAGTTGGTCTTTGTGCATAAATGAGTAATTGTTCATTAAAACTATTAGTATAGTTCATTGATGCAGTCCTTAAAAAAGATTCCCAATTTTTAACATCTTGCGATATTTCTTTAATCGTTTCTTTATATAGAGCAGTAGCCACTGTTACTGTTGTCGCCATTGAATCCTCCTTTCTTTATTTTAGTTTTTATTTATTCTCACGATTTTGAATTAAAACTGAATAATAATCATTATCAACATCTATACTTTTTCCAGCAAGTAATAATAATTGCCAAATCATATCACTTGCTTCATTAGGGAAGAATCTTACATCAACAAATTGTATTCCCTCATCATTAGTTCTAGGAACAGAATAAGTTAATAATTTATCTTTTAACTTTTCTGCAATTTGAGAGAAGTTTTCTTCTTCTAAACCAATATTAGAATTAGCATTTAGAATGCTTACTAATTGATTAAATAATTCATTTTCTAATGTTAATTTAACTGATGGTGTTCTTGATTGATATGCCATTTATTTCACTCCTTTCGCAACTGATTTAATAATTATTTCAACACCTCTTAATATAGTTCCATCTTCTTTGCAATTACTTGTAATATAACCAACAATTTCTACAAAGTTTCCTTTTCTTAAAATAGAATATTCCTCATCTTCAATAATACCAACTATGGTAAATGAAAAATGAGTAAAGCATCTTTTAACATTACCATTGCTATCAAATGTTTTCATGTGCATAGGCATTGCTAAAACAATTCTTAAATCTTTATTTTTTAATTTTTCTTTTTTAACAATTATTCCTGACAACTTAATTGTGTTAGTCATCTTTCAACACCTCGTTCTTTATTTCTTTGTTGTTCACTCATTACATTGACATAACTTTCTTTTATTTCAACTTCTTTATTAGGACTTAATTTATCTCTTAAATCTTTAACAGTTATGCTTTCAATAGTGTCTTTTAATATTCTTTCTGCTTCTTCTTTACTTTCTGCAACAACCGTTACCTCCATATTTCCATATAAATTCACTTTATAATCATACATATTATTTTTCCTCGCTTTCTTTATTACAATATAAAAAAGCAATCATCTTTTTACTTCTGATTGCTTTCTTTAAATCTAATATAATTTTAATTTCATTAGGGGATATATTCATTTTATCTAAATCCTCTAATTGTATAGCAAGAATACTTTTCTCATCAGTAAATCCTGCATCAAATAATTTTTCTAATAACTTTGTTATTCCTGATAAACTATATTTAGCCATTATATTCATTCCTTTCAATCAACTCACTAATAACTATTATTTGTTTATCAGTATTGTGTCTGCAAGTTATTAAAGTAAGAGTAGTTTTTCCTTTATTTCTAATGATATTAGCATTTCCTGTCTTATCAATATCATAGATATTAACTATTTTATATTTGTATTCATAACCTTTATAAATAACTATTATTTCATCATCAGTTTTTAACTTATCTACATTTTTAAAATAAGCAGTTCTACCACTACCAGAGTGTCCTGCTAAAATAAAGTTTCCATTTTCAACATTAGGATAACTTGCTTCATCTAATATTTGAACATTACGATTAACATTATTACAATAAGATCCTTTTTCACATAAACCTTTTTCAAAGTTTATTTTTGGTATTTTAAGAACTGCTACATAATCTATTTTAGTTTCAGTAGTAGTTTCTTTTTCTTCGGTAGGAGTTTCATCATCAGTTTCAGTATTTATAATTTCTTGTTCGTTGTAGAACTCTTGAATTTTAATATCTTCAACTTTATCTAAACAATAATCATATAAATATTTTCCACCAATAATGCAACCACCAATTAAGATAAGCAAAGAGCCAACTATTATAAGCTGACTCTTTTTAAATCTTTTATTATTTTTTTCTTTTTTTATTCGCATAAATCATCACTCCTATTCCTGTAAATACAATTAAACTTCCAATTATTTGAGCAATTATATAATAATCTTTAACACCTGTGATAGGGACTTTAATATTGATTAAAGATGTTTCAATAATTGCATCATTATCAACAACTTCAAAATAAATCTTTTCATCATTTAATTCATAGCCATCTAATGCTTCTAATTCTTGATAATAATATTTTCCATATTCTAATTCTATTTCAATATTACCAAACTCATCAGTATAGCATTCGTATAAAAGATTTCCATCTAAATCAAAAATACCGATTTTAACTCCTGCAAGAGTTTCATCTTCATTACTTATTTTATGAATAACAATAGTAGATTTAATTTTTTCATCTTTCATTTCTGCTTTAACAACTTCGTCATCTTCTTTTATTTCAAAATACATAGGTTCTTCGTTTAAAACATATCCTTCAGGTGCTTCAACTTCTAATAAATAATACTTACCAATAGGCATATCTTTTATAGTTATTTTACCATTGTCATCAGTATAGCCACTAAAAATAAGAATATCATCATTATCATTGTCGCTATTATCAATATATATTTCTATTAAAGTATTTGGTAGTGGTGTATCATCTACTAAATCAGTTTTAGTAAACTCTAAATCAGATTTGATTAAGAAGTTTTTAAATATAAGTGATTTTTCTATTGAAGCAGTTTTGTTATCTACAAATTCAAGACTAACATTGTATTCTTTTTTATCTAAAACATATCTATCAATAGTATCTAATTCTTTAATAATATAATTACCTAGATATAAATTACCAAAAGTTAGATTTCCATCTTCGTCAGTATAACCATCAGCAACTAAATCATCTTTTGAATATCTAGTAATATTATTTAAAACAATGTCTTCATTAGCATATAAACCATAATGAATACCTTTTAGATTTCTTTCAGTATCATATTCAAAACAACTATTATTGTTTTCACAAGATTCAATGATAGAGTATTTTTCGCCGTCCTTATGGATATTGATAATTCCAATAACTCTTTCATCTTTCATTTCTGCTTTAACAATTTCGCCATCGTCTTTTATTTCAAACCATAACTTTTCATTATTTAGTAAATAACCATTAGGAGCATCTTTTTCTAAAAAGTAGTAGCGACCAAGTCTTAAATTCTTGATAGTTATTTTACCTGTATCATCAGTTCTACCTCTAAAAATCAATTCATTGTTTTCAGTATATAGTTCCATTAAAACATTAGGAATTGCAGCATTATCTACATAGTCAGTTTTAGTAAACTCAACATTTCCTTTCTTTAAAATATTTAACATATCATAAGAACTATAAACAACTTCAGTTCTATTATCAATTTCAGTTAGTTCAATATAATAAATTGTTTCATCTAACTTATAATCATCTTTTGTTTGTGCTTCTTGAACTCTATATTTTCCAAGTGGTAGTGCTTCACTTACTGCATAACCATTTGAATCAGTTTCTATTGTTCCAACAAACTCATCTTTTTCATAATAAATATATTGACCATCAGAAGTTTTAATATCTTCATCAGCATATATTGTATAAACAATTCCATCTAATGATTTTCTACCATCATAATCAAAAGTATCGTCTTTGGCAGTGAATAATTCGCCACTCTTATGAATTTCAATTTTACCTCTGATAGGAGTGTTATTGAAATACATTGTAATAATTGGACCGTAAGTGGTATATGCAAAATGAGTATCATTTCCAATAGTAAAATCAACACCATCTTGTGCAAGTAAATATCCTTTTGGACTACTTGTTTCAATTAGTTTGTAATTACCACTTTCCAATTTTAAATAAGTTGTGAATTTTCCTGTTTCATCAGTTTTAAATTCATTATAAACTTTACCACCAACGAATTGAGATACATATTGATTTTTATCTTTATTAAAAATCTTAAATGTAGTATCTTCTAATGCAATACTTTTTCCTGTAACACTATCAATTTTAAATACTTGTAAATAAGCAGATAGTGCATTATTTAAAATATTATAATATTGTTCACTTTCAGTTTCATAATTAACTGTAATATAAAAGTCATATATCTTTTCAAATCCTGTTGTTGTATTTACTTGATGAAACTTCCAAACACCATAAGGTAGGTTAATAGTTGCATAACCATTTTTATCAGTAGTTATAGTATCAAATAGATTTCCATTAGGATAATATATTTCAAACTTAATACCACTTTCAGCATTTAGAAATGTAGTATTACCATCAACAAAATCATATTGTTTTAGAATACTAACATAATTCTTTACAACTTGTTCTATAACTTCAATATGCTCGTTTTCTTTTCCTCTCATATCAAAGTTATATTTTGTATTATCTAATAAATAACCCTCACTAGGTGTTATTTCTTGAATATAATAATCATTCCAACCTAATACAGGACTACTTATAGCATAACCATTCTCATCAGTTTCAATGGTTGTTATCAAATTACCTGTACTTGTTTCATAAATCCCATATTTAGCACCTTTCAATGTTGCTTGTCCTTGTGCATTAGTAGTATTAGTTTCACTATCTTTTTTAACTAATTCAACAGGACTAGAATAACTGTTTATTCTTATTTTAGCAATAACAGGATCAACCATTCCTGGAACTAACATATTTTGTATTCCACTTCCAACGAATACTCTATATGATTCAGTATATGGCATTCTTTTGCTAAATGAAATATCAATAGCACCATCTTTTGTTGGCTTAATTGTTAGTGTATTGCCATTTATACTATAATCAGCACCATCAACACTAATATCAAATTGTTCTAAAACATTATTTGTATCTGTTAGTGTTAATGTTTCGCCAACTTGAAGTCTATAAACACCTGCATTAAAACTTGGTCTATCATAATGATGAGCAATCAATCTTTCTATTTCTTGCATTTCTGCTGATATATCCAAAGGTGTTCCTTCGCCATATCTAGCAGTTGAAAATCTTACTGTTGTATTATTACCAAGAATTGTTGCCCAAATCATTCCTTGTGTTGCAGCTCTATATTTAAGAGTATCATGACCTGGATAAGTCAAACCATAATATCCAATAAGCAAAACTCTTTCTTTAATCGCATCAGATAATCCTGTTGCAGACCACTCGGCTTCATACATAGGATTTCCTTCGGGAATACCTGGCTCAATACAATAAGCAACTTCGCCATCAATACGATAGTTTTCTAATCTCCATGAACTATAATTATTTCCATTTTGATCGAACCTTTCATACCAATAACCTGTAAAATCAAAATCTAATGTTGCAGCATATACAGATGTCGCTCTAACAGTAAAACCAATTAAAAGAGCAACAACAAACAACATTATTTTTGTTATTCTTTTCATCTTATCTTTCCTCCTTTTCACTTTGTGTCTAGATGAAAAAGACACAAAAAAAGACCAAATATTATTGGTCGTTAATAAAAATATTTAATATTTACTTTTTAATTCACTATCTAAATTAGCACCTGTTTCAGTAATAAAGTGTTAGAAATAATATATTTTCCCATCTTTCATTACTTCATAACACCAATGGGCTTTAATTATGGGTTGCTTAAAATTATCAGGATATTCTTCATTCCAATCTAATATTTCATCTAACTCATTTTCTTTAATTCTATTTCCAACTGAATTACATTCTGCTAATGTTGAATGTTCAGCATTTCCATGTGTAATGGAATAATACATAGCATTAAATTGCTCATCGGTAGAAGTAGTGGTGGTATTTGTTTTTTCTTCCTTTATTTCTGACTTTTCTTCAATCCTTTCTTCTTGTTTTTTTTCAACAGGTGGTGTAGTTTGCTTTGTTTCTTGTTTTGTTGTTTGAGTATTTTCTTTGTTGATAGTTGTTTCTTTCTTTTTCTCTTGTGAATTATTTTTTTTACTTTCTGAAAAAGAATTGTTGTTGTCTTTTTCTTCATCAACAAGTTGTTCTAAAATTTCTTTATCAACAATTTCTGTTGATTCAATCTCATTGAGATTATCATTTTCAACTTTTTCCACATTATTTGTGGATATTTCTTTTTTGCTATCAACAACATTTTGTCCATTAAATGCTGAACTAATACCAACAAATAAACTAACAACAACAAATGCAATAAATGCACGAACTAATTTCAATTTTCATCACTCCTTTTCTTGCCTCCATACTAGCACTTATAGTTTTTTCTGTCATTACTACGAATTATATATTTTTTTTCAGTTAGTAATAATAGTTAGTATTTTTTTAGGGTGGATTGTAAGGAGGGATTTTTTAGGGTAGATACTCCCATTATCGTTCTTGTTCTTTTCGTTCCCGCATTTTCTTTTGGTATTTGTCATACCATTCAACTGCTTTGATAACATATTCCTCTCGTTCTCTGTCATTTTTGAGAGTAGATGGGAGTATGTTATTAAGTCGATTCATACTAACTTTTAATTTGGGAGTTTGATTAGGTTTTGATTCTTCCATAATTTCTTCCATATCATCAACAGTTAAAGTATTACTTTGACTCATATTTTTTAGTTTTATTGCTTGTGCAAGTGATGGAGTGCAGTCATAACACTCTATAAGGTCTAACAAATCGGTTTGTTCTTCTTTTGATAAATAAGAAATTTCAACAGCAGGTCTAAATGCCATACTTGGAGTTTCTTTTAATATATCATTATCAACCATTTGTAATAATTCAGGTATTAGTTCGGTTAGACGAATATATCTTCTGATTTGGTCTTGACTTTCGCCAACTTGCTCACCCAATAATTGCCTTGATGACTTTTGTGCCAATGGCACAGAAGTTAAATCATTTCTCTTACCTTGATGTTTCATTGCTTCTAATTTTAATTTATAAGCAAATGCTTTTTCACTAGGTAATATTTTTTCTCTTTGCAAATTACTATCTACCATAATAATTGTTGCTTCATCATCAGTTAAATCTCTAACAATACAAGGTATAGTATCAAGTTCTGCAAGTTCACTTGCTTTCTTTCTTCGGTGTCCTGAAATCATTTCATATCTACCATCTGCTTTTTGTCTTACAATAGTAGGAACGAGAACACCTTTTTCTTTAATACTATCTACCATTTCTTGCATTTCATTATTAACAAGAACTTTAAAAGGGTGTTCTGGGTAATCATCTATATCTTTAATAGATATATTAACTACTTTTTCTAAATTGGCTTCATCTCGCTCTTTTTGAGTTGTGAATATATCATCTATCGATGGTAGGTGCATTTTGTTTTCTTTCTTTTCCAATATTCTCAACCTCCTTCGCAAAGAGCAAGTAAGACTCTGCAACTTTATTATTCTTATCGTAAGCAAAAATACTTTGTCCTGACTTTGTTGCTTCTGCTACCTTAACAGTATTAGAAATTTGGGTATTAAATATTTTTATATAACTCCCATAATTTTCTTGTAATGTTAATTTAGTTTCTTTTGATAAGTTAGTTCTGCCATCTACTAATGTTAATAATATTCCACCAACATTAAGATTAGGATTTATTTGTCTTTTGACTCGACCAACTGTTCCTAATAATTGTGTCATTGCTTTCGCTGCTAGATATTGTGTTTGAACAGGTATTATAACCTTATCGGCACAAGATAAAGCATTTAAAGTAATCATATCCAAACTAGGATTACAATCTATTAAGATATAATCATAGTTATTCTTAACATCTTTAAGACAGTTTTTCATTGTTTGCTCTCTGTTCATAGCAGTTATCAATGAAAAAGAAGTCGCAGACAAATCCAAATTAGATGGTATCAAATCAACATTTTCTTGGTGATGTAGAATTACTTTTTCAGTGTCTATACTTTTATCATATATTACTGAATCCATTAAATTAGCGAGAGTAGGAATATTATCAGTATCATAATAACCCATACAGGTTGTTAAATCTCCCTGTGGATCACAATCAACTAATAATACTTTATTTCCTAATTTAGATAATGCTACACCTAAATTAAATGTAGTAGTAGTTTTACCAACTCCACCTTTTTGATTTGCTACTGCAATAACTTTGCAATTAGACATTACTTTCCTCCTTTCTATAAATTTAGCCACCTATACTATATATATAATAAGGATGGCTATGTATTTATGCAGAGCATAAAAAAAGAATTGATATTTCTATCAATTCTCGTATGTAAACAGGCATAAATCCTGATAAATTCATGGCAGGGGTGGAGAGAATCGAACTCCCGAGAACGGTTTTGGAGACCGTCATTTTCCCGCTAAATTACACCCCTAAATTTGTGCCAAATTATTTACAATTTGACTTTTCAATGTTATACTTTTTTAGTGGTTTTTAACTTGTTATGTTTTGTTTCATTTTGTTTTACCCGTTTTTTAGATTTTAAAATTGGCAGGTAAAAGCAGTTTTTAAACAAATAACATCTTAAATACTCCCACAATTACTAGGGTTTTAAGGTGGTAGCCATAAGGTTTTGGAGACCATTATTATACCATTTAACTACGCCCCTAAATCAAAAGCAATTAAATTATAACACAACAAATAATTATTTACAACATTTTTTAAAATAAAAATACCCAAGATTACTTAGGT
>Ga0129307_1001878_pt1 | contig 19537 bp, 16 predicted proteins | sample P1105metagenome_FD_94437 | JGI IMG/M metagenome (GOLD analysis project Ga0129307, IMG submission 94437) | Capybara group fecal microbial communities from Wisconsin, USA - P1105 metagenome | ecosystem: Host-associated > Mammals > Digestive system > Large intestine > Fecal | place: USA: Wisconsin... | reverse complement strand
GGAATCCATTGTTGTTCCTCTGATCTACAGGCAGATGAATCAGTCAGTCAACCCGGCATTGTGATTTTTTCCGTCACGATGCCGGGCTTTTGTATGTTTTACCACACAAAAATAGTTACACCCGCACAATGTACTCATTTTTGGGTAAAAACACTCATTTCACCCAAAAATTACTCAAAAATATATCAGACAACATATTTTACAGCCGAGGAAAAAGAAAACAGAACGAAAATACCCGCACAGAGTCTGTGCGGGACAGGGAATCATGAATTATCCTGACCGACCATCAGGACAACAGGAGGATAACCGTTTTCACGCAGTGTGTCCATGGCTTCATCCTTTGTCATGCTGCGGTCCAGTGACAGGCTGTACTGGAACTCGCAGAAACCGGAAAGGTCCATCTTGAAATTGGTTTCCCATGTGTTGTTCATGATCCAGGAATAGACGGGGCGGAGATTATCATCAGGTTTGTTCTCGCACAGGCGGATCGGATGATGCGCCATTTCCCCGGCATAGACAAGCGGTGCGTCGAGGGTGGAGATCAGCGCTGTACCGCCGTCATGCAGGAAGGCAATGCCGTCATCGGTCATGGTATATTCCATGCCGCTTCCGGGAAGCTGATCAACACCGGGCATAAAGGCTTCCTGGCCGCCTTTTCGGACAACATATCTGCGATGGGGGTAATTGAGCGACAGTGGCAGGAAAACACTTTCTATATCGGAGGAAAGTGTTTTCCCCATCTGGAGGGTGAAATCAATGCGGGGGAGATCTTCATACAGTTTGATATACACATCGGCCTGCACCGTGCCGGGCAGGGCATAGCGCAGACAAAGCAGCGTGAAAATGGGGCCGCGCTCTGTGCAGCGGACCTCCATGAGATCCCCTGTGTACAGACAGGCATGGACGCCGCGGATATTCCTGCCGATCAGGCGGCGCTGCTCATTTTCCGGACAGGAAGATGGGTCACTCATGGTATGGACCGGCGTCACTTCATAGAGCGGTGTAAAGAACGGTGCGCATCCGCAGCCGAGCAGTTCCGTTCCGGTGGTTTTGTCCACAAAGGAGACCACACCTTTGTGCAGGTGGTAATCAAGCGAAAAGAATGCATTCTCAAAGTGCTCGGGCAGGCGGTAGGTGACCGGGTCATAGTCGTTGACGATATCACGTATGCGCTCAGCGCCGACATAGCATTTCCGGCTGTTCAGGGTTTCATTGAGCGGCGGCAGTTCTCTGTAGGTATAGGTTTTTTCCTCACCGGGGAGGAAGGTATCGGTGAATGTGATTTTCCGTCCGCGGGGATGCGGCGAAACCTGACAGGGAAGAATACGGCCCGTTTCATCCCGGATCTCTGCTCTGGCAAGGCGACGCGATTCAATGTAGAAATCCACGGCTTTCAGGCCGCCTGAGCGGGCCGGATTGCACACGCGGATGGTCCCGTTGGTCGCGTAATACCGGAGCAGATCGCCTTTCTCCCGGGTGATACGCGTGAGCATCCGGGAGGCGGCCTCATGGGCGCTGGAAGCATAGGCTGTTTTGCGTACGTCCAGGTTGAGCACCATGGTGTCGCAGGGATTGCTGATCGTGGAGGAATGTCCCCAGGTATGCTCGGCGTAGAGCATGAGATGATCCTCAGCTGTCCGGACCAGATGCGGGTAATGCTCCCTCAGATTCGGATCGAGCCGCTCGCACAGGTGGAATCTGCGCTGGGCATCGCGGTAATGCTTGACGGCATAGGGCGTTGAACCGACACCGTTGGCCCACCAGTCATTGAGATCACCCCGAAGGACCGGTACATCCTGAAGCTTTGGAGCGATCGCGGCATACAGTTCCTGAAGGGAGACCATGCGCAGCTTTGTTCCATCCTTCCCATACTTGGCGTTATAGCCCTGGATGGTCTGCAGGATTTCGGGCTCCGGCGGTGCGTTGTCGCTGAATACACCCGACACGGAGATGACAATAAAGTCATAGGGATAGCCTTCCTTTTCGCACAGCGTAAGGTATCCGTCCAGGTTCTGGTACAGGGCGTCGACAGGGGCTGCGGGCTGAGCGGCTGAACCGAGGTGGTTCTGGGTCATAAAGTTCGGGGTATGGTTGGGTTTGATGCCCAGCACATTCCCGAGATGATAGTGCTCACCGTTCCAGACCAGCATGGATTTTCCCTGCGCGTTTTCCCAGCGGAACGCCGTCTGATTCTGATACAGGGGATACATGCCGTGATGACAGTGAATGTTCATGTGAAGGAATTCAATGCCTTCCTCGAGCATGGCGTCACGGTATCCCATGGAGATGCCGTTGATATCGGCCATCATGGCAGTCTTCATGGGAACGCGCTGCTGCCATTCGTGCAGGCGGGTGCGGTAGATATCGCAGTCGATCAGATCGTTGAAATTCAGGTAATTGGCGGAAATACCGATTTTTCCATCGGCAACGAGCCGGGCAAACGCCTGTTTCTCCTCATCGGAAGCTGCCTTGAAAAACTCCTCGACACAGAACAGGGTCTCACAGTTCCAGCGAAAATCGGCATTGGCCGGATCATTCATCATGCGGACAGCCGTGCGGATATAGTCGACCTGTGTGTCGATCACACGCTCCTGCAGATCGGTATAGCCGATATCTGTGTGCGAGTGATGGACGACGTAAACGGTCTGGATGGAATGAGACATGGTACACCTCCGTATACAGGTTGTATGTCTGGCTGGCCATCAGACCACCGTAAAGCGGCAGTTCATGATGGGATCTTCTGCGTGATAGGCCAGGATGACTTCAAAGTCACCCGGCTCCACATGCCACTGGAAATGGGGATCCAGCGTGCGCATGGAACGCGGCCCAATGGACAGAGTCACCGTTTTGCTCTCCCCGGGCAGGAGATGAACCTTGGTGAAAGCGCACAGCTCCATCAGCGGCTTGACCGTGGAACTGACAAGGTCCCGGATGTACAGCTGGGGAACAGCCGCACCCTCCCGGTCCCCGGTATTGGTGACGACAAACGATGCCGAGATCGATTCGCCGGGGGCAATGGTTTTTGCAGAAAGGGAAAGCCTGCTGTATTCAAATGTCGTATAACTCAGACCGTATCCGAAGGGATAGAGCGGAAGCCAGTTCATTTCCACATAGCGCCGTCCGCCGCCGGGACGACGGGTGTAGTGGCAGGGAATCTGCCCGACATGGCGGGGGAAGGAGATGGGAAGATGTCCGGACGGCACATGATCTCCGAACAGGGTCTGCGCGACGGCCAGACCGCCCATTTCGCCCGGGAACCAGGCTTCAAGAATGGCCGGAACATGCTCATCCTCCCAGGTGATGGAAACCGGGCGTCCGGTCTGCAGGACGAGAATGACCGGGGTGCCGGTGGCGGCAACCGCCTGGACGAACGCCCCCTGATGTCCGGGCAGCTCAAGATGCACGCGGTCCAGGTTTTCTCCGCAGGTATCCGGATTGTCGCCAGCACAGATGATGGCGACATCGGCCCTGGCAGCCAGTTCGACAGCACGCGTGAAATCTTCCCGGTGCGTGCAGTATCCGAACACCACGCGTGCGCCGCGCTGATCATTGGTGAACTCGATGCGCAGACGATGGGATTCTCCGCGGACAAAACGGAAGGGAACCGTGCGGTTGGCATCCGCCCGGGGGCCCCAGCCGTCAATGAGGAGCTCATCATCCACATACAGACGCATGCTGTCCTGCGTGTTGAACCCGATGAACCCATCAAAGGTTTCTGATGGGATCAGGGTGCCGGTCCAGCACACGCTGAAACGGTAGGCATCCAGTGTATGATGCGGCTTGGAGAGAATCCAGTTGAAATTGATGGTGCTGTCGGTGCGCGTGAGAACCGGCGTGCCTTCTGGCTCCCGGCCGTTGTAATAGCGCCCGGTGAGGCCCGGGTTTCCATCCTCGTCCCGGAGCATATCCCGCGGGAAGGGGATGGCGGCATCTCCCAGAAACTCACAGCCCTGCTCATAGAGGATTTCGGTTTCCGGAGAGACGGTTCTGCGAATGCCCTCCAGAATGGAAATCCCATCCTTGCCGCCTGTGGTATAGTCGCCCAGCATGGCATGGGCAGCACCGGGCCCAAGGACCGCGATAGTCTTCAGATCTTTGCGAAGCGGCAGGGTCTGATGATCATTCTTGAGGAGCGTCATGCTCTCCAGGGCAATCGTGCGGGCGAGCTCCAGATGTTTTGCTGTATGGACAAAGCGTTCCTGACGGCTTTCATCCACATACGGGGTTTCAAACAGCCCCAGCAGGAACTTGACTTTCAGCACCCGTCCGCAGGCCTGACGGATCACGCTGATATCCAGGCGTCCGCTTTCCACAAGATGCCTGAGACCATTCTGCCACTCATCATGCTTAAAGTCGTACAGCTGCAGGTCCACACCGGCTTCAAGGCCCAGTGCCATGGCCTCTTCCTTGGTTTCGGCAAGGAAATGCCAGTCATAGAGGCGGGAAACGGCCGTGAGATCGGAGCGCACAAATCCGCGCATGCCCCACTGTCCGCGCAGAACATCCGTCAGCAGCTCATGGTCGGCGGATACCGGTGTGCCGTCCACGGAGCTGTAAGAGCACATCGCGTCGACTGCGCCTGCGTCGGCAAAGGCCGCTTCAAACACAGGCATGGCGTCGGTAAACATCTCATGCCTTCCCATGGCGCACGGGGCACAGTTCAACCCGCCCACAGGAGCTCCATAGGCGGTGTAATGCTTGGGCTCAGCCGCGATGGCATCCGGGTCCGAAAGGTGTTCGCCCTGCATGCCTTTGACCACTTCACGGGCAAAGGAAGCGCAGAGATAGGTATCTTCGCCATAGGATTCCTCGGTGCGTCCATACCGCGGATCCCGGATGAGATCCATTACAGGGCTGTAGGTCTCATGAATGCCCATGGCGCGGGACTCCGTGCCGATCACCCGGCCCATTTTCCTTCCGAGATCAGGTTCAAAGCTTGCTGCCAGACCGATCTGCTGGGGGAATGCGGTGGCATCCAGATGGCACAGCCCGTGGAGGGCTTCCTCGCTGAACAGAAAAGGAATGCCAAGACGCGTTTTTTCAACGGCGTAGCGCTGCAGCTGATTGATCTGGGCAGGCGTCATGCCGCGGGCCTGAATGCTGCCGACACTGTTGCCATGGAGCAGGCTGTCCAGCTGATCCAGGTTGACGGCTGTGACGGTTTCATACGGCCCGCGCTCAGTAAAGTCCGGGCTGAAGTACTGGTCAGTCTGCAGGATCATCTCCTCAAGGGTCATTCTGTTCAGAAGATCCTCAACGCGTTTGTCGATGTCCAGACTGGGATTGCGGTAATCGTTCATGGCAGAAGATACCTCCATCTTTCGGTTTTATGGCAAAGCAGGCCTCGGTTCAGAAAAACTGAAGGGCAGCAGCTACATGGGTGAAAGGTGAGATCGAAGAAGGTTTCGTCCCCGGGATGAATGATCATGTATGGCACTTTTTTCATTAAGTATAACAAACAGGAAGGTCCCTTTCAAGAAAAAAACAGGGGTCTGCCAAAAAGAAAAATGCGACCTCAGGCAGAGGCTGAAACAGAAACCGGAAGAGGGAAGAACAGGAAGAGCGGATGTCCAGTGAATTTATGGTCATTTTTACAATTAATCGTTGACAAGATGAAAAGGCTGCGATATACTGTTTATGGTCAATTTGACCATAAATGGAGGCGGGATGATTGCACGATACGCTTGGAAAGGAACAGATCTATGTGGCGGTGGACCTTCTGATTCTCACAGAGCATGCCGCAAAACTGAAACTTCTCCTGTCCAGACGGCCGCAGGAACCGTTTTCAGGGAAATGGGCGCTGCCGGGGCGCTTTGTCGGGACAGAGGAATCCGCAGAGACGGCAGCGGGACTGCTGCTTCAGGAGATGCTGGGCACGAGGCGGCTGTACATGGAGCAGCTGTACACGTTCACCGACATCCACCGGGATCCGCGGGGACGGGTCATTTCCATCGCTTATCTGGTGGTTGTGCCCTGGACAGAGATGGAACCGATGATCCTGGAACACACAGAGGGATATCAGCTATGCAATGTGGAAACAGACCGGGAACGGCTTCGAATCACAGACAGGGAAGGCCGTGAAATGCAGGAGGTGGATTTCGCCTTTGACCATGAGCGCATTGTCCGCACCGGCATTCAGAGAATTCAGGGAAAACTGAACTATACCCCGATCGGGTTCGCATTCCTGAATCATCCGGACGGTTTTTCCCTCAGTGAAGTGCAGGAGATTCATGAGGCGATCCTCGGATATGCCATGGATCCTAGCAATTTCCGGCGTCAGATGCTCAAGCAGTACGAGGAAAGCGGCGTCTTGTCCCAGACCGAGAAAACAGAAAGCCGCAGGCGCGGCAGACCGGCCGCATTATATCAGTGGAATGACAGGAGGCAGACACAATGGCAGACAGAAAATACCTGATTGTAGTGGACATGCAGAATGACTTTATCGACGGATCGCTCGGCACCCCGGAGGCGCAGGCGATGGTGGAAGCTGCAGAAAAGAGAATTCTTGCCTGCAGGCAGGACGGGTACCAGATCATTGCAACCATGGATACACATACTCCGGATTATATGGAGACCTCGGAAGGCAAACATCTCCCGGTGCTGCACTGCATCCGCGGAACTCATGGCTGGGAGATTGCGGACCGGATCCGAAAAGCACTCGGGGACTGCATCCTGGTGGAAAAGCCGACTTTCGGCTCTGTCCGCCTGCCTGAAGTCATCCGGGAAACGCTCGACGAAGGGGATACCCTGACCATTGAACTGCTCGGACTGTGCACGGATATCTGTGTGGTGTCCAATGCGCTTCTGCTCAAGGCCAGTTTCCCTGAGGCGAATTTCACCGTGCATGCCGACTGCTGTGCGGGTGTTACGCCGGAAAAACATCTTGCAGCCCTGGAAACCATGCGGAGCTGCCAGATTGAAGTCATCTGAGAAGACAAATTGCCCTTTCGATTTGCCAGTGCGGACCGTCCGTGCCGGCAGGGGGCCACACTTAAAGAACCAGACCCGGAGCAGCGCATGCCCGGAGTGAAACAGGAGGAACATTCCATGAAATTTGAGCCCATTGTCCAGTCACTGCTCGATACTGATCTGTACAAATTCAACATGGACCAGGTGATCTTTCACAAGCATACGGATCTGAGCGGAGAATATGATTTCCGCTGCAGGAATGAAGGCATTGTGTTTACAGAGGAAATGCTCGAAGAGATCAATGCGCAGATTGATCATCTCTGTGCGCTTCGGTTTACCAGGGAGGAACTGGATTATCTTCGTTCGATCCGCTTTATCAAGAATGACTATGTGGAATTCCTCAGACTCTGGCATCCCATCAGAGACTATGTGGAGACATCCCTGACCCCGGAAGGCGAACTCAGGATTCTGGTCAGGGGACCGCTTTTCTCTGCCATGCAGTTTGAAATCTATCTGCTTGAAATTGTCAATGAAGTCTATTTCCGCATGAAATATGACTATGATCAGCTGCTCGCCTCTGCCAGGGAAAAACTGGACGGAAAAATCCGCGCGTTCCAGGACGGACGCTATACATTCCAGTTCGCCGAATTCGGATGCCGCCGCCGTCTGAGCCGGGAGTGGGAGGATGAAATGGTCCGCCGCATGATCTCCGAGACCTGGAACTGTGTGGGCACATCCAATGTGGCGCTTGCGATGAAGTACAGAGTCAAGCCCATCGGCACCTATGCGCACGAATTTGTACAGATGTATCAGGGCATTGACTCCATTCCGCTGGCCTACACCAATCACTATGCGCTCAGTGACTGGTATGATGAGTACCTGGGTGATAACGGCACCGCACTTTCTGACACCCTGACGACCGACCTCTTTTTAAGAGATTTCAACCGTTCCATGGTCAATAACTTTACCGGTATCCGCCATGACAGCGGCGACCCCTATGCCTGGGGCGAAAAGATCATTGCGCACTACAAAAAATACGGGGTCGACCCGCGCAGCAAGGTGCTCCTGTTCAGCGACAGCCTGAATTTTGACCGGGCACAGGCGCTGTATGACCATTTCAGCGGCCGGATTAAGGTCTCGTTTGGCATCGGTACTTTCTGCTCCAATGATACGTGTGTGGAACCGCTCAATATTGTCATCAAGCTCCAGTCTGTCAACGGACGCCCTGTGGCGAAGCTCTCGGACGTGGAGGGTAAATCCATGTGCAGGGATTCAGAATACCTCGAATACCTCAAACGTTCTGTTGCCTTCCGTCTGCAGCGGGAAGCCGAGTAAAGCCCGGAAACAGAAAACGGCCTGCTGCGGGCCGACAGGGGAGGGAAAAGATGATCAGCATGAAGAAACCGGAGGGGGTCTGTGCGGAGTACCGCTGGATCCCATCCGGAGAAAAACGGCTGAAACTCCTCATCGTGCGGCAGGACATGCCGTCTGCAGATCCTTCACCGGGGATCCTGTGGATTCATGGCGGCGGCTATCTGACCGGCATGACCGAAATGGTGTATATGTCCCGGGCGATTGATCTGGTGGTGCGGGGCGGTGCAGTTGTTGTCTCGCCGGCCTACACGCTTTCGTGGAAAAGACCTTATCCGGCGGCGCTGCTGGAATGCCACGATGCGCTCGTGTACATGAAGGAGCATGCAGCGGAGCTTGGCATCCGGGAGGATCAGATCATGGTGGGCGGTGAAAGTGCAGGCGGCGGGCTGACAGCCGCCCTGTGCATGTATGCAAAGGATCACCATACGGTACGGATTGCATTTCAGATGCCGCTCTATCCAATGCTGGACTGCTTCGATACGGACTCATCCAGAGATAATCACGCCAGAATCTGGAACACCAGGAAAAATCATGCGGCGTGGAAACTGTATCTGAGAAACATCAAAGACCGGCAGGCTGTTCCGTGCTATGCATCGCCGGCCAGACGTGAGGATTACAGCGGGCTTCCGCCCTGCTATACCTTCGTCGGGGAGATTGAACCGTTCCGTGATGAGACGGTGAGATATGTTGAAAACCTGAGGCAGGCCGGGGTAGAGGCGGAGATGGATATCTATCCGGGGTTCTATCATGCGTACGATATGATGCAGCCGGACACAGAGGCTGCACGGCACGCTGCGGATGTGATGGTCACGCACTTTCTGGAGGCATGCAGAAAATATACGGCCAGGCAGGAATGAACGGGTTTCTGTGTGGACAGGAATACAGCAAAGGGGCTCCGGCATTTGTGCCGGAGCCCCTTTCAGGATTATCTCAGGATCAGAACCAGGAAGATCAGAAGACCGATGGCGAACATCAGCAGGCTGAAGGAAATGGTCCTGGAAAAATAACGGGTCGTTTCAAGCAGGTCCTCCTCGGCTGCAGCCACAGCAGGGACGAACCGGGTCTGAATGGGATGAAAGCGCAGAATCGTGCGGTTGAGGACGGCGACGATGCGGTCAAGGAGCTGGCCGAGACGGAAAGCAAAGAGACTTCCGACTGTCGGCCGTGCAGCAGGCGTACGCGTGCGCATGACGGTTTTTTTCAGGCCGAGCACCGAGAGATCGGTGACGGAGTCAAGGATACGACCAAAGAAGGTGCCGATGCCTTCCAGACCGGGTACCACCAGTCCGTCCATACAGAAGTCAAGGAGCTTTGCGGACCAGGTGCCGACAAAGGTGCACAGAGGAATCAGACACCGGTCATTGATGCGGTCGGCACCTTCAGCGATGAGTGTGCCGAGGGTCATGAGCGCAGGGAGGATCAGGCCTTCCAGCAGACGGTCGAGCAGAGCGAAGAACCATCCGAAGGCAGCCAGGAAGCCCTGAATCAGCGGCCGATACACCGAGTCTTCAAGGTCGAAATGCCTGAGCCAGCGGTTGACATACCGCTGCGTCCCGGCATCGGGATCGGGCTGCATCATCCATTTTCGGACAATGAAGGGATACACAACGGCGGCAACGGCAACCGATTTGATGGCTCCGAGCAGGTTTTCCCAGGAAAAGTAATGAACGGTATGGGGATGGCTGCGCAGGAACGGAAGCGCCAGATCGGAGAGTGCACGCATGGAGAAGGAAGGCGTGAGCCCGAAAAAGAAGATCAGCAGCGCGGGAAGACCGATGGCAATTTTCCCCGGCAGGGAAAGATAGTGCCGGTTTTCATCAAACTCCTGCTGGCGGGTTGGATGCTTTTCGACAAATACGGCCACAAAGAGTTTGGTCATATAGCTCAGCGTCAGGCCGCCGGTGATCACAAAGATGATTTCAACAGCTTTGGCGATCGGCGCAAAGGCTGCGCCTTCTGCCACATATTCCAGAATGCCTTCATGTAGCAGGGATTTCGATACAAAACCGCTCCAGAGCGGAATGCCGGAAATGCCGAGTCCCGCCATCAGGAAGCATACCTTCAGGAAAGGCTTGCGGCGTCCCCATCCGCGAATGTCGTTCAGGTCCAGTTTGTGCAGATGCATATAGACCGTTCCTGCGCACATGAAGAGGACAAGCTTGAACAGGGAATGATTGACCATGTGCAGCACCGTGCCCTGGGCAGCGAGGGAGCTTTCCTCACCCAGCAGGCACTGGCAGGCAATCCCGACGAGAATAAACCCGATCTGGCTCATGGAAGAGCACGCAAGCGTGCGCTTGAGATCAATGGAGAACAGACCGAGCAGAGCGCCGAGGAACATGGTGACGCAGCCGAGAAGCAGAATCACCAGGCCCCATACCGCGTCGTGGCGGAACACGGAAAGCGAGACGGCGAGAATGCCGAAGATGCCTGTCTTGGTCAGAATGCCTGAGAGCAGGGCTGAGGCAGGGGCCGGGGCCACCGGGTGTGCCTTGGGCAGCCAGATATGCACCGGGAACATGCCGCCCTTGGCGCCAAATCCGAAGAGGATCAGCGCGCCGGGAAGATACAGACTCCTGCGGGATTCCAGGGCCTCGGCTGCCTGCAGCATGCCGTCAAAGGCAAGGGTGCCGAGTGCCTGATACATCAGGAAAAGGCCCATCAGGGTCACCATGCCGCCGATGACCGCGACCGCGAGGTAGGTTTCCGCAGCACGCATTGCACCGGGGGTCTCCTCATGCGCAACCCAGGTATAACTGGTAAAGGACATGATCTCAAAGAAGATAAACGTGGTGTAAAGATCGTCCGAGAGGAAGACGCCCAGGGTTGCGCCGAGTGTAAAGAGACAGAAAAAGTGATAGCGGTTGCGATTGCGGTAATGGGCAAAATACTGGGGAGAGAAGAGCCCGGTGCCAGCCCACATGAGGGCGGCGACGCACGCATACAGCGTACGGAAGCCGTCCGCTCTGAGGTTCATCCCCAGGCCGCAGAAACCGTCGAGGTGAAACTGCAGTGCCTCCTCGCCCATCAGGGAGCGGACCAGAAGCCAGAGCGTAACACCAAAGACGGCGAGCTCTGCACAGCATGCAAAGATATCTCTTGCGCGCCGGGAATGTCGTCCGATCAGGTAGGAGACCACCGCGCAGAGCATGGGAAAAACGATCAGACCGGGTAAAACCAGCTGCACAGGAAAGCCTCCTTTCTTACATTGCGCCGCGGGCAATCTCTGAGATGAAAGACTGGAGCGGGGCAGAATACACGGACAGGATCAGAATGGCTGCGCACCAGATGATCAGCGGAAGCTTCATTCTCCATGTGGGATCCAGGGAGCCCTCCGGTTTGGACTCAGGGATATCCTTTGCCGGGAACCAGGCATAGCACACGGGAATGAAGAGATACACCGCTGTGAGAATTGCAGACAGGATGAGCGCAGCTGGTGCAATGATGCTGTAGAAGTCACCGGCCAGCACACCGGCCTGCGCCAGTTTCCACTTGCTGATAAACCCAATAAAGGGCGGAATGCCGACCAGCGAGACAGCGGCGACCGTCAGGGTGACGAAAGTCACCGGCATGGCATGCCCCAGACCGTGCAGTTCGGAAACATACTCGCGGCCGGTCCGTGTCATAATGGCCCCGCATGCACAGAACAGGCAGATCTTCATGAGTGCATGGTAGATCAGATGGTTCAGAGCACCATCGAGCCCCTCGGGGGTGAGCAGAAGGGCACCCATGACAATATAGGAGAGATTGCTGACTGTGGAATAGGCGAGGCGGCGCTTGAAATGTTTTTCCTTGACGGCCATGGCGCAGCCGAAGACCACCGTGAAGGCAGACAGGCAGAACGGAACAGCCTGAGCCCAGGTGCCGGCAATCAGCGCGGGACCAAACGCATAGAAGGTCACACGGATCACAGCAATGGCACCGGCTTTGACCACAGCCACGGCATGCAGAAGTGCAGTGACCGGCGTTGGCGCAACGGAAACGGAGGGAAGCCAGTCGTGCAGGGGAAAGACGGCCGACTTGACGCCCATGCCCAGAAAAGCGAGCAGGTAACCGAAGCGCAGAAGCGGTTTCTGTTCATCTGCAAGGCCGGTCAGGACGCCGCCATAGGTGAAGGATGTGCTGTCGCCATAGAAGAAGACCAGCATAATCCCGGCAAAGGCGAGGGCGGCACCGAGCAGCGAATAATACAGATATTTTAGTCCGGCTGCGGCACGGCCGTTGACCAGACGGTGCATGACCAGCGGGAGTGTGGTCAGGGTGAGCAGTTCATAGAACACATAGAGTGTGATCAGATCCCCGCTCATGGAGATGCCCAGCGTAATGCCGTAGGTCATGGTATACCAGGCAAAAAAGCTGTTTTCCCTGCCTTCGTGTTCCATATATTCAAGGCTGTACAGAACAGCCATCGGCCACAGGAAGGCAATCAGTCCGGTGAACAGTCTGCCCATGTCATCGAGCTTCAGCACGCAGACCGCTTTCTCGGTCAGGTGCAGAAACACGAACCCGGAGTCTGAGGAGGAAGAGAAAAGATTGTAGAATGCAAGGGCGGAGGTCATGCAGGTGATCAGCATGACATACACAGAGCGAAGCGTTCTGCTTTTCATGCGGAACAGCGGCAGAATGGCTCCCATGATCACCGGGAAGAGCACATTGAGAAAAAGCAACATGATGATCCCTGCCTTACATCAACGAGGACGCAATCCGGCCGAAGAAGGCCGTGAAAGCGCCGGGGAACATACCGCCGAGAATCACAAAGGCCACACAGAGAATCATGGAGATGAGCATGAAGCGGTGGCATTCACAGGTCTGGAGTCCCTCATAGTCAAAATCTTTCCCGGGGAAGAACCCATGAATGGTGACAGGCAGCAGATAACCGGCCGTGAGCAGTGCAGAGATCAGCAGCACAACCGGGCCGAGCCAGGAAAAGATGCCGGTCCCGGAAGCCAGGGCGCCCTGCGCCAGATTCCATTTGCTGATAAAGCCGCCCGTGGGAGGAATGCCAATCAGGCCGAGGGAAGCGAGCGTAAAACACCAGATCGTGACAGGCATCTGCTTTCCGATGCCCTCCAGTTCGCTGACCTTGGTCTTCCCGGTCTGATGAATGATGGCACCTGCGGCCAGGAACAGCGTGGTCTTGATGGTGGAGTGGAAGATGATATGCAGGAGCGATCCGGTCAGGGCGGTGGGCTGGAGCATAAAGATGCCCATCAGGACGTAGGAAACCTGTGACACGGTGGAATAGGCCAGACGCTTTTTGAAAAGATCCGTGCGGAAGGCCATCATGGAGCCCATGAAGACTGTGAGCAGGGAGAGCGTCAGCAGCGTCTGCTGCAGCCAGGTGCCGCGGATAAAGCCTGCGCCGACGACATAGAAGATGATGCGAAGAATGCACAGAACACCGGCCTTGGTGATAACACCGGAGAGCACGGCGGAGGCCGGTGCCGGCGCAATGGGGTGTGCCGTGGGCAGCCAGGCATGCATCGGGAACATACCGGCCTTGGTGCCAAAGCCAACGATGGTGATGAGCAGAATGATCATCATGACCGTGGGGGACACCGTCATGGCGGAAGCGTCCAGGGAGCCGCCCGGGACAAAGACCGCTCCGTTTGTATTCGTTGCAAGATAGAAGATGCCCAGGAGGCCCATGGTCGCACCGGCAATGGAGTAGATCAGATATTTGAGGCCGGCAGCAATGGCGTCTTTGGTCATCTCATGGAGAACCAGCGCGACAGAGAGCAGCGTCATCATTTCGAAATTCAGATACATGGTGACTGCTGTGCCGGAAAAAGCAAGCGCATTGAGGGCTGCGAGCGTGAGCAGATAGAACATGTTGTAGCGTCTGTCATGGCCTTCATGCTCCATGTACCGGTAAGAATAAAGCACAGGGACCGTCCACATGACGGTAAAGAACACGCAGAAAAAGCGGGAGAGCATGTCGCTTTTGAGCATCAGCGGGAGACTGTCCGCCAGACGCAGGAATGTCCACTCGGCATCGCCGCACAGGGCTGTGATCGCGGCAAGGACACAGTCTGCAAGCAGTACACAGCCTGTCATCAGATACAGGCGTTTTCTGTCACCGTCCAGGCCCGGAATCAGCTTGAGGGCCAGTGCACCTGCTGCAGGGAGCAGGATGGTCAGAACCATCATCAGGATTGTCATGGTGTATCCTCCATTCATCAGATAAACATATTCAGCCCGGAGAGCAGGGCGTTATACAGCGGACGGGAAGCAATACCGAGACCAAAATTCAGAATGACCATTGCGCACAGAAACAGACTGTTCACCGGACCGGCATGGCGTGTAGCTTCGGCATTCGCATCGGAGCGGTAAATGGTGATGACAGTGCGGAGAAAATACAGGGTATTGAGGAAAGTCGAGGCGGCTAGGGCCAGCAGGACGATGACGACATAGAGTCCGCCGCGGGGGATGGCAGCCTGCGCAATATAGATCTTGGACACAAACCCGCCCAGCAGGGGCACGCCGGTCAGACTCATGGCACCGACTGTGAAAGCGATACCGGCCGGAATATCACGGCGGGCAGAGCCGCGCAGGGAGATAAAATCACTGGCCCCTCCCGATGCCTGAATCAGTGCACCGGATGACAGGAAGAGCATGGACTTGCCGAAGGCATGAATCAGCATATGGAAGACCGCGGCGATGACGCCCTCCTGTGTCCCCAGGCCCAGGGCAATATAGATATAGCCGATCTGTGCAATGGATGAATAGGAGACCATTCTGCGGATGTCTGCAGCCTGGGTGGCGCGCAGCGAGCCGACAATCAGGCCCATTGTGCCAAAGGCAAACAGCAGGATGCAGATATGAGAGGCGCGAACGACCTCAAGCCCGAAAACGCGGGTGTAGAGCTTGATGAGCAGGAAGATATAGCCCTTGGAGATGACCGAAGAAAGCAGTGCACTCCCTGCAGTCACACCATAGCTGTAGGTGTCGGGCAGCCATTCATGGAACGGGAACAGACCGGACTTGATGGAAAGACCGACCGTAAGAAGGATCAGGGACGCCATCAGCGGCAGGTGATAGCTGCCGTTTTCAAAGAGCGACTGCACAGCACTGTGCAGACTGCCCATGAGCAGATGTCCCGTCGTGCCATAGAGAATGGTAATGCCCATCAGGCACAGACCGGAGCCGACCAGATTCATGATCATGTATCTCGCCGTGGAGGCCAGTGCGTGGCCGCTCTGCCGGCTCATGGTCAGACCACCGGCGGAGATGGTGGCAATCTCGATGAATACATAGGAAGTGAACAGGTCATTGGTATAGATCAGGGCCATGACAGAAGCCAGCATGAGGTCGGCCATGATGTAAAAAAGGTTTTTCTTGCCGTCCGGGATCTCCGAGCGGATCATGTAGGAACCGCCGGCCAGCGCGGCGAGCACAATCAGCGACATGGCGGCGGCCATGATGCTTTCCAGAAGCCCGGCACGCAGTTCATTGCCCCAGGGGTCGCCGAAGTGACCCATCGTGAACACAAAGGCATCATTGCCCTGAACAAAATACCAGGTCAGAGCGAGCGAGGCCGCAAGGAGCACGGTGGTGAGGAGATAGCTGAGTACTTTTGCGATACGTCCCCGGAAGACCATGGAAATGACGGAGATGACCATGCAGGCAAGGATGGAAGCGAAGGGAACATTGCGGAGCAATGCCATCAGGGCTCATCCCCCTTTCGTGCCAGGGTGACAATCTGATCAATGTCCAGCGTGCCGTACCTGTGGTACAAACGGATTGTCAGGGCGAGCATCAGTGCGGTGACGGAGACCGAGACAACAATGCCTGTCAGCACAAGGCCTGCGGGCACCGGATTGATGATATTTTCAGCACTCGGTGCCGTTCCATCCCCGATGGGGGCAGAGCGCCCGGAAATGTATCCCATGGAGGCAAGAAACAGATAGACCGAAGTGTCCATGATATTCATGCCGATGATTTTCTTGATCAGATTGCGGTCCAGAAGCAGGGTGGTAAACCCGATGCCGAAAAGAATGACGGAAGCGACCTCATAGATATGATCTGCAAGCGATGCGGACATCTCAGACTTCCCCCCTTCTGAACAGCGCGAAAAAGGTATACATGGTACAGGACACAATGGCACCGACACAGATATCCAGAGGAAGAATCAGGCCGGAGGAGAGAATGGCACCCGGTGTACCAAGCGGAATCCCGCTCTCCAGCCCGTTTCCGCCGGTGTAGAAGACATAGGACTTGGCGCCGGCATAAAAGAGCAGTGCAAGAAAAACCACGGTCGTGAACGTCCTGCCGGTAAAAAAGCGCCGGGTATTTTTGACGCCGTAGGCGTTGCGGAACAGCATCAGGGCAGCACCGAGAATGGCACCGCCGGAGAATCCGCCGCCGGGCGAGAGATGACCGTTGAGAACAACATACACGCCGAAGAGCAGAATAACCGGTGTCAGAAAGGCTGCGCTTTTCTGAAGAATCGGATCAAAGTGCGGTTCATAGATGATGTCGCGGTCTTCAGGAAGCGATCCCTTTTCCATCATGCCGTCCCGTTTCCGGTCCCGCCTGAGGAGAATCATGACAGCACAGCTGGCGATGAACAGCACGGTCGATTCACCGAGCGTATCAAAGGCACGGTAATCAAGGATCATGCCGGCGACAATATTGACAGCACCGGTTTCCTTCAGGCCGTCTTCAATGTACCGCCTCGAGACATCGTTCACGACCGGGGAATCCGGTGAGCCGAATACGGGCATTTCTATGACGGCGTGAAGAAGACTCAGAATGATGCCGATGCAGACCAGGATGGAGAGAACGCGGTACAGAACCCGGGCATGATGAAGTCCCCTGGTCATGGTGCGTTCATGGAGCGTCTGATAGATCGCTTTTTCCTTCTGCTGATCCTCATGCACCTTTTTCTCAAAGACGTCCGCAGCACCGGGCACATCTTCCGGTGCAACAGCCGGGGCCTCAGTCATTTCGGATATCATGGCACGGTCCAGCGCATCCGTACCGTCGCGAAGCCAGTCGGCGGCACGTTTCTGCCATGAGGTATCCCAGTTTTCAGCTTTTCTGCTCATCTTGATCCTTCCTATCTTCATCGATGGCATGGATTCGTTTGAGTGTCACAAAAAACAGGACACTGGTAATGCCGGCGCCGACGGCAGCCTCTGTGATAGCCAGATCGGGACTCTGAAGAAGAATCCAGATGACACTCATGATCAGGGAGTAGGACATCAGAATGATGACCGAAGTCAGCAGGTTTTTCGTCAGTGCGACCGATAATGCGCAGACGATCAGAAATCCCAGTAACAGCCATGTAAGGAATGTCACAGCTCTTTGACCTCCGCTTCTTTTTCAATATCAGGGTTGGTGATCCATTCCAGCCGGGAAATCAGATGACTGGACACAGGGCTTGCAAACCACATAAAGAGGATCACCAGAATGAACTTGATGACAGTATCCAGCTGGGATGCACTGATGCAGACACCGACAATGCCCAGCAGCAGTCCGAGCGTATCGCCCATGGCAGCGGCATGCATTCTGTTGAGCACATAGGTGAACCGATGCACTCCGATAAACTGGCTGATAAAGATCACCAGCGCGCCAAGGAGAAAGACGGAAGTCAGCAGGAAACGGATCCAGTCAAGCATGCGGCTCTTCCTCCTTTTCGGGTCTGTGTTCTGAAAGTGAACGCATCTCACCTTCGTGATGCTGTGTATACGTGCCGATGTAGATCCTGCAGATGACCACCACCGCAAGAAAGGAAACCATGGCATAAATCAGGGAGACATCGGCGAGATAGCCCTCATGGAGCATCAGGGAAAGGACGCCGATCAGGACAATGACCTGGGTGGAAATCATATTGATGCAGACAATCCGGTCAGCCGGCCGGGGTCCCTTGACGGCCCGGATCAGGCACAGAAGGATCAGGATGCCCAGAATGATGGAAACACCTGTGTACAACAGGCGGTAAGCGTTCTCAATCATGCTTTTTCCTCCAACAGTTTCAGGCGTTTTTCAAATTCGCTGTTTTTCAGTCCCTCTGACAGAGACTCGTCCAGACAGTGGACAGTCAGCCGGTCGCCTTCGAGATTCACCGAGATAGTGCCCGGCGTAAGCGTGATGGAGTCAGCCAGCGCCGTTCTGAACCATGAGGAACGAAGGTCTGTCGTAAACGTCACGATACAGGGGGCGATCTCTTCCTTTTCCGAGTAGATCAGATGAAGGACCTGCCAGTTGGCGAGTACAATCTCTTTGAGGAGAAAACAGACATACGCACCGAGGCCTGGTGCGAGCCGGAACAGACGTCGTTCCTTCGCAAGGCTGTACCCCAGATGACGGCAGGAGAACCAGAAAAGAAACGCGGCTATGCCGATGGCAAACAGCAGGGTTTCCAACGTGACCTTTCCGCAAAAGACAAGGAACAAGGCAGCGAAAACGAAAAACATGAGGACCTCCACTTTGCGCGTTTGCGTATTGAGATTCCATAGGCATGGACGGATAAAAAGCAAAAAGCTCTGCCGCCAAGACATGGAAGTGGACCAATGCCTGAAGGGCAGAAGGGCTGATCGTATACAGCCAGAGCAACAGAAGTGTACTCTTGAAGGACATAAAAGTCAACGAAGGAAAAGGCTTAAAAAGCGGAAAGAAAGCCGCATGAAAAAGAGGTCTGGAACGAGTCCAGACCCCATTCTTATTTTCTGCGTCCTTTTCTTCCGCCTTCGGGCCTGCGGATGATCAGAGACAGTACGCACCAGTAGACGATGATCATGGCAAAGGTGATCAGACACATGACCGTGGAACGGGCGGCCAGAGAAACAAAAATCAGCATCGGTGCGCCGAGAACAATGCCGTAGGATGAGCCGATGATCAGGTTATTCGCAGCCGGTGTGTCCAGTCCTGGATCGATCTCACGAAGCAGGAGAATGCCCGAACCGATGGTGCCCGTCAGCATGCCGTACATGGAAATGAGGCCTTCACGCTGATAATCCGGGTAGGCGTGCCGGCTGGCCCAGTTCAGGAAGAACCAGGTGCTCACTGCGCCGAGCACGACGGAGAGGATGAAGGGAATCCAGAGACCGGAAATATCCTGAATGGAAATAGAGGCAATGCCTGCGGTGATCATGAGGTCGAAGAAGAGGCCAGACAGCCGGTTGAGAAGATAGTTGTTCCTGTACTGACGCTTTGAAACGCCGAGATCATGCAGCTTGTCCAGCACTTTCCCGACAAGCATTGCGAGAGCAGATCCAACAATGAAGTTAAAGCCCCAGAGCAGGGTGTT
>Ga0129307_1001877_pt1 | contig 19549 bp, 27 predicted proteins | sample P1105metagenome_FD_94437 | JGI IMG/M metagenome (GOLD analysis project Ga0129307, IMG submission 94437) | Capybara group fecal microbial communities from Wisconsin, USA - P1105 metagenome | ecosystem: Host-associated > Mammals > Digestive system > Large intestine > Fecal | place: USA: Wisconsin... | reverse complement strand
TGATATGTTAGTGGTGATATTTCACAAAATAATTTTCTACTCATATTTATTCCCCTTTTTTTGCGTATATATTACCATATGTTTTTTTGCTTGTCAAATTATTGTTTTTTATTTATTTATAATGTATTATTATAATGGTGAGGGTATGAAAAAGTGTTTGTTTTTTGTTTTATGTTTTTGTTTTATTTATAGTGTAAGTGCATCTCAAAAATTTAAGGTTACTTTAGATAAGTGTATTGATGGTGATACTGCAAGGTTTTTTATTAAGGGGGAATCTCGTACTGTTAGGTTTTTATCTATTAATGCTCCTGAAATAGCTCATGATGATGTTTTAGAAGAGTTTTATGGTGATGAGGCTAGTAGTTATGTGTGCAAACGTTTAAAGAAGGCTAGTGTTATTAAGTTGCAGTATGATCCTAAGAGTGATACTGTTGATAAGTATGATAGGGTTCTTGCTTGGGTTTTTGTCGATGATGTTTTATTACAAAGCGATTTAGTAAGAAATGGATATGCCGAAGTTAAGTATGTTTATGATGATTATTTGTATTCTAATGATTTAAAAGATTTAGAAGTTTTAGCTCGTGAAGAACATTTGGGTATGTGGTCTATAGATAAGGAAGAAACTACTGATTATTCTAATTATATATATGTTATTATAGGCAGTATTTTTCTTTGTATAAGTGCTTTTATTGGTAGGATTATTTCTAGGATTAAAGTTTTTTTTAGATTAAAAAAGAATGTTTAATTTTTGTTTTTTTATAGTATAATTATATTGGAGGGTATTTATGAGGAAAGTTTTTATTTGTTTAGTTTTAGGATTTTGTTTAACTGGGTGTGGTTCTAAAAAAATTATGACAATGACTTGTAGTAAGGTTCAAAGTTATAGTGATGTTTCTTTTGATTTATCTTATGATATTAATTATAAGGGAAAGTATGTTTTAAATGTATCTAGCACTGAGAAGATTATTTCTGATGATACATTGTATTTAGAGGATTATCGTGATCAAATTGAAAAGATTTACAGTCCTTATGCTGATTTGGATTATTATGATTACAGTGTTAGTCTTGATGGTAATACTTTGACTAGTCAATCTAATATTGATTATAGTAAGGTAGATACTGAAAAAATGATTTTAATTGATGATGCGAATAGTCAGTTTATTCAAAATGGTAAGGTTTTAGTTGATACTATTAAGTCTTACTATGAAGAATTAGGGATTGTTTGTAATAAATAAACCATATGAATTTCATATGGTTATTTTTTGTATTGTCTCATTATTTTTTTGTATTGTGTTTTGTTTTCTTTTATCCATTTTTGATAACTATGTGATGTTCTTTGGTATGTGAAGAAGTCGTATGAATCGTTTGATTTTATGTTTATACTTATTATTAAATTATATATATTTCCATTTAGATCTTGGTAGACACATAGCATTCTACAGTGATCTGTTATTTCTATTTCATCTGTTGCTTTTTTGGTATTTATTATTTTTGCTTGTACTTTTTTTTCTTGATTCGATGCTATATCAAATGTTGTGAATAGTTTTTGGTTTTTATCTTTTGATGGTGTTTGTGTACCTCTTATTTCCTTTCCTGTTAAGAGGTTATAGAATTTTATGTTACTTGCTACTCCGTATCCTATGTTATCTAGCAATAATGTTACTGATATATATTTATTTTCCTGTGTTTTTTCTTTTTCTATATTTTGTTTTTCTATATAGTTTCGTCCAGTTAGTGTCAAGTAATATTTATATTCATCTAGTTTTTCTTGTTGTTCTATATTGTTAAGTGTTAAGTATGGTTTATGTTTTTCTCTATTTTCATTTTTTACTCTTTGACTAACTGTATAAAGGGTAGCAAATACTGTTATCATCATTGATGTTACTGGTATTAATACATTACTCCAAAATGTCATATTAATTCACCTCATTAAAATAGTTTTTTAATATATAGTCCATTGTTATTTTTATATCTGGAAATACGTTTAGTGTTTCTAGTTGTTCTCTAGTAAACCATCCTATATTTGTTGATTCATCACTTATTGTTAGTTCTTTATGGTTTAATGGTATTGCTGGATATATAAAGTCTATATGTATTCCTGTATCTGTTCTATTTTTTTGTATTCCTAGTGGTCTTATGAAGTCTTCTTCTCTAGGGAATCTACTACCTAATAGTTTTATTTTTAGTCCTGTTTCTTCGTATGTTTCTCTTATTGCTGCTTCTTCTGGAAATTCGTCGTGTTCAATATGTCCTCCCGGTTGTACCCATTTACCAAATTTTTTATGTTTTACTAGTAGTATTTTTTTAGTTTCTGGATCTATTATGTATGCTGATGCGCAAAAATGTCTCATATGTTTATCACCCATTTTATTTTATCAAAAAAAAGTATTTAAATCTATTATATTAGATTTTTTAATACTTTTTATTGTTTATTTTACTTATTTTTTGTAAAGTTTTTAAAAGACAAGAAAAAATTTTTTCTTGTCTTTTTTTATTTATCTATTAAATGAATGTTGTCTAGTAATATTCCTGTTCCTTCTGCAACGCATGTAAGTGGACTTTCTGCAATAAATACTGGTACTTTTAGTTCATGGGCTAATAGTTCGTCAAATCCTTTTATTAGGGCTCCTCCACCTGTTATTACTATTCCTTTATCTATTATATCAGCTGATAATTCTGGTGGTGTTTGTTCTAGTACGTTTTTTGCAGTGTTTACAATTATATAAACGCTTTCTCTTAATGCTTCTTCTACTTCATCTGATGTTATTGTTATTGTGTGGGGTAGTCCTGTTACTAGGTCTCTTCCTCTTACTTCCATTTTTTCTTTTTTTTCTTTTGGATATACTGTTCCAATATTTAGTTTTATTTCTTCTGCAGTTCTATCTCCAATTAGTAGTTTGTATTTGTCTTTTATGTATTTTGCTATATCACTATCAAATACGTTTCCTGCTATTTTTATTGAAGCACTATTTACTATTCCACCAAGGGATAATACTGCAACATCTGTGGTTCCTCCACCTACGTCTATTACCATACTTCCACGTGGGGCGGATATATCAAGTCCTGCTCCTACTGCTGCTACTTTTGGTTCTTCTTCTAGAAATACTTTTTTTGCTCCTGTTCTTTCAGCAGCATCTTTTATTGCGTTTTTTTCTACTTGTGTTATATTTGATGGACAGCATATAAGTATTCTTGGACGGGATAGAAAACTTTTACCGTTTATTTTTTTTATAAAGTGGTTTAACATTACTTCTGTTATTTCAAAGTCTGCTATTACTCCGTCTTTCATTGGTCTTATTGCGTGAACTGTTCCTGGTGTTCTTCCTAGCATTTCTCTAGCTTCTCTTCCTACTGCTAGTGGTTTTTTTGTTTCTGAGTCTATTGCAACTACGCTAGGTTCGTTTAGTACTATACCTTGTCCTTTTATATATATTAATACGTTTGCTGTTCCTAAGTCTATTCCGATATCTTTTGCAAACATTTTATCCCCTCCTTTATTATTATCATTATATCACAAATATTTGAGTTTTTTAGGTTAAGTTTAGTTTTTTGTATTTTTTCTTTGTTGATTCTCCTCCTCTTATATGTCTTATATCTATATGATGTTTTAGTATTTTTTCTACTTCGTCTGATAGATATGTGTCTATTTTAGTAAGTCTTTCGTGAAGGTCCTTGTGTACTGTGCTTTTGGATACTTTGAATGTTTTTGCTATTTCTCTTACTGTTTGTTTTGTTTCAATCATATATTTTGCTTCTTCTAATACTCTTTTTTTTATTTTTTCCATATAATCACCTTATTAATTAATATGTGATTATTTTAAAAAAAGAACTAGTTATAAATTACCTAATTCTTTATCATAGTATTCTTCTGGATCTACTGTTTTTGAATCAACTGTTAGTTCAAAGTGTAGATGACTTCCCATATCTTTTTGTATGTTTGCTGTTCCACTTTTTCCTATTATCTGTCCTTGTTTTACTTCGTCGCCTTCTTTCACTACTATTTCACTAAGACTTTGATAAGAACTTATAATATTATTTTTATGTTTTATTTCTACTATTTTTCCTAGTGTTTGGTCTTCTCTTACTGTTACAACTACTCCATCTAGTATTGATACTACATCAAAGTCATAGTCTGATTGGTAGTCTATTCCTGTTGATGGTAGGTATGTATTTTCAAATAAGATAAGTGAGTTTTTTTGTGTTTCTATATCATCCTCTTTATTATAATAGTTTGTTGCTATTGTAATTGTTGAGTCTGTATACGGTCTTGCGATTATTTCTTTTGTAGCGACTACTGGTATTTTGTTTTCAAATATTGTTTTGTTTACGTGTGTGTCTTCTTCTGGTTTTGTTTCATTTAGTTTTAATTCTGTAAGTGTTAATAATCCTACTATAGCTAAAAGTCCTAACATACTACTAATAATTACTTGTTTTTTTACCTTTCTTCGTGTCATTTTTTCACCTCTATTAAGAGTCTTGACACATATTTATTTTTTATACGTTTTTTTTATATTTTTTTAAATTCTGTTCCTTGATAATAGTATTTTAGTATTTCATCGTATTTATATCCTTGAAGAGCCATTTGTTCAGCTCCGTACTGACTCATTCCTACTCCATGTCCAAACCCTTTTGATGTTATTATTATATTGTTATCTTCTTCTTTTATTTCTAAATTTGTTGATTTTAGATTTAGTTTTTTTCTAAATTCTGTTCCTAGTATTTTTTTATTATTTATTGTTATTGTTTTTATGGAATTTGTACTATTTCTTTCTATTTCTATATTTATTTTTTCATCATATGGTATTTCTATTTTTTCATATAGTTCCTGTTTTGTGAATGTTTTTTTATCTATATATGATGGTGAATTTTCATCCCAAGTTGATGATACACTTTGTAGGTATGGAAGGTTTTCTCCAAATACGTCTATACAGTTTTCTGTTGTTCCACTGCTTGTTGAGAAAAAGAATGCTTGTATTATTTTACCTTCATATGTTAGATATTCTCCACTTGTTTCTTTTACCGCTTGTTTTATTTTTTTTATATAGTTATCGTATGATTCACCCCATGATTGTTTTAGATATTCTTCATCTAGGTATACTTGGTCATTTGTTGTATCTACTACATCATAGTTGTTATCTTTATTTGTTTCTTTTTTTCTTAATGTATATGTTCTTGCGGCAACTGCTTGTGCCTTTAGGGCTTCTATTTCATAACTTACTGGCATTTCTCCTGCTAATACTCCGATTAGATATTCTTCTAGTTCTATGGTTTCTATTTCGTTTGTTTTGTTTCTTAATACTCTTACTGTTTCATTTCTCACTTGTTTTTTTTCTATTTTATATATGTGTTCATTATTTTTGGGTTTTAATATTAGTATTGTTAATGATGGTAATAATATGAGTGGTATTGTTAAATATATTATTTTTTTCATATTTTCACCCATTTTTATTTTAGTATATTTGTGTTCATAATTTTGTCGAATAATTTTTTTGTGTTCAAATGTTTATTTATTTTATCATTCTTGTTAGTTTTATGTTCATAAGTATAGTTTTGAACATGTTTATTTTATTTTTTATGTTCATAAGTGTATAAGTGTTTTTTTATTTATGTTCAAATGTATAAATTTTTATAAAAAAAATAGTTATGTATGTTCATAACTATATTATTTTTGAATATAAGAAGAAATCATATATAAAGTTTACTGTTAGATATGATAGTGAAAGTGTTAGTATTAGGTATAATGCGCGTGCTTGATAGTATCTGTTTTTTTTGAACACATTTGTTATATTTATACTATCTAGTGCCCAGATTACTAGTGGTGTTATTACTATGTATAGTATTGTTTTAGCGGTCATTTTCGTAGTCTTCTATTTGTTTTATTCTTTTTAAGTATACTGGGTCTGTTGTATTTTCTTTTGTATTTAGGAATGTTTCTACTATTCTTATGTTTTCTTCTAGTGGTGAATCTCCTGATATAGCAATTACATTTATATAATCTCTTTCTTTTCCATGTATTGCTTCTTCTATTGTGTTTATTTTTCCACATCTAACCCCTTTTACTTTGTTACAAGCGATTGATATTCCTATTGCGCTTCCACATATTGCGATTCCATATTCTACTTCTTTATCTCTTATTTTTTCTCCTAATTTTATTCCATATATTGGATAGTCTGTTCTTTCTTTTGAGTTTGTTCCATAGTCTATTATTTCGTATTTATTCTTAAAGTATTCTTTTATTTTTTCTTTTGTTTCATATCCTCTATGATCTGATGCGATTCCTATTTTCATATTTCCTCCTAGTATAAGTCGAATGGATTGAATCTTTGTCCTCCTTGGAATGGAGCTCCTCCTATCCATGCTTCAAAGTGTAAGTGTGGTCCTGTTGCCCTTCCTGTTTCTCCTACATAACCTATTATTTGTCCTTTTGCTACTGTATCTCCTATATTTGATACTCTTTCATTCATATGTGCATATGATGTATAGTATCCATTATTGTGGTTTATTACTATATAGTTTCCGTATCCGGCACCATTATATTCTGATTTTAATACTGTTCCGTTATCTGCAGCGTATACTGGTGAGCCTAGTCCTGTTCCTGCTATATCTAGTCCTGTATGCAATGAACGTGTTCCATCTATTGGGTCTACACGCCAACCGTATGGAGATGATATTGTGTATCCTTGGTTTGTTGGCCATCCCCAGTTTTGTGTTCCTACATTTGGTATTTCTTTATCACCATATACCATTTGTTTTGAAATAGCTGGTTTTAATTCTTCTATGTTTTTTGTTGTTGTGTTTGTTATTATTCCGTTTGTTATTTCTAGTTCTTTGCTTATTCTATTTAGTCCATTTTCTCCTTCTCTTACTGTTTGGTTATCTCCTTTTAGCCTTGTTGAGTCATATGTTATTTCTGTTTTGAATACATTTTCTACATCTTCTACGCTATATTGTTTTACTACTATTTGTATTTGTGGATTTGTTTCTCCGATTGTTACTACTTGTCCTGGGAATAGTAGGTTTTTTGCGCTTGTAAATGTTGGATTTGATAGTAAGAATTCTTGTGTACTTATTTTATTGTTGAATGCCACTGTTTCTATTGTATCTCCATCTAGTACTGTATATTCTGATTTTTTTTCTTCTGGACCAAATAGAAGGAATTTTGATAAATCTTCTGATTTTTTATATATTTTTTCTGTTATTGGTATTGTGGTTTCTTTTACTGTTATGTTGTTTTTTACATATACGTTTTCTATTATTTGTCCTGTATTTTCTATTTGTTTTTGTGTTTTATTTTTATATGCTTCGTATGCTTCTTCTCCTGCAAATGTTTTTATAAATGTTTCTATTGATTCTTTAAATGTGTCTTTGTTTAGAACGTATATTTTTATTTCTTTATTATCTTCTTCACTTTCATATGATGATTTTATTGTATATTGATATCCTTTTATTGTGAATGGTTTTTTATTTAATATTTTTTTGTATATTTTTTCTATTGATTCTACTTTATCACTATATACTACATCTGCTTTTATATCTAGTCCATTTGGTGCATATATTGTATCTACATTATACTTCTTTTTATATTCTTCATTTTCTTTATCTATATATTTTTCTAGTTCTGTTTTAGATTTTATACTTCCTAATAGTTCTCCATCTAAATATACATTATAATATGTTTTTGGTTCTGTTTGTTTTGAATTGTTTATTAATTGAAAATATAATATTACTACCGATATTAAAATAGTTATAATGATTGTTGTTATTTTTTTCATTTAATCACCACTTATCTTATTATATTATAATAGATATGCATAATAAAATCAAGTTTTGAATTTTATGAAAAAAAGCAAATTTTTATTTGCTTAAAAGTAGAAAACTTCTTCAAATTGTTTATCTAATGCGATTGAAAGTATAAGTGCTAGTTTTGCGGTTGGTTCATATTGTCCTGTTTCTAGAGAACTAATTGTATTTCTTGATACACCTACCATATCAGCTAATTCTTGTTGGGATATATTTTTTTCTTTTCTTATTTCTTTTAGTTTATTTTTTAATATTAATTTATTCTTCATTAAATCACTTTAAAATACTCTAAAATAAGCATTAGTGTTAATATCCCCCATATTACTGATGTGAATATACTAAGTTTTCTTCTTTCTTTTATTTTTATTGCTTTATATCCATATAGTATTGATTCGTATATTGCGATTAATGAATAGAATGCTGGATTTTGTCCTTTTCCTGTCATTATTTCATATATAAAGTATACGGATGCTAGAATCAACATACTTATACCAGCTATTTGACTTGATTTTGCTTCTACTTCTATTGCATAGATATCTTTCTTTTTATTTTCTTTTTTGCTTGCTTCTAATATTTCTTCTTTTTTCATATAATCCTCCTTGCCAAGTTCACTTGGTATTTAGATTATACAATATGCAAAGTATACTTGTCAATATTGTTTTAAAAAAAAGTAATATTTTTCAATATTACTTGTCCAAACCGTATTTTTTATTGAATTTGTCAACAGCTCCAGTCTTACGTGCTACTGTATTTTGTCCAGTAAAGAATGGATGACATTTGTTACATACTTCTAGGTGTAGTTCTTTTTTGTTTGATTTAACTGTAAATGTATTTCCACAAGCACATGTTACTTTAGTGTCTACGTATTCTGGATGTATTCCTTTTTTCATAATTCTCTCCTTCCGCCATGACTTTAATTCAAGTCATAGAAATTTACTTGTTTAGTATAGCAACTTTTTTTATAAAAATCAAGTCTAATCTCTGTTTTTTCCAAATAAACTTAATAGTTTTATAAATATGTTTATAAAATCTAGATATAATTCAAATGCACATATTATTGATGCTTTGTCTTCTTCTAGTGTTTGGGCTATATATTTAATTTTTTGTACATCAAAAGCAATATATCCCATGAATATTATTATTCCTAGTACTGCTATTCCTAGGTCAAATGTTTGTGAACCTACAAATATATTTATAAATGATGCTATTATTATTACTATTAGTCCTGTAAATAGTATTGTGCTTATTTTTGTTAGGTCCATTGTTGTGAATTTTCCTATTAATGACATTATAGCAAATATTAGTGATGTAAGTGCGAATATTGCTACTATTGAGTCTATTCTAAATGCTATAAATATTGCTGAAAATGTTAATCCTGTTAGGAATGAGTATAGACAGAATAGTATTCTTGCTGTTGTTATTTGCATTTTTCTTATTCCTGCTGATAGCCAAATACATACTCCAATTTCTACTATTGATAGTATCAAATATGTCCCTGTTTTATATATGTTATATACCATATTTCCATTTGTTGATACTAAATATGCTGTTATTGCTGATATCATTAGTCCTATAAACATCCAGCCATATATTTTTGTGAATATTTTATTATTTTCCATATTTACCTCCGCTTTAATTGTATCATTATTTTTTATTTTAGTAAATTATTATTTAGTTCTTCTATTATTTTATCTCCTAGCATTTTGTATTCTTCTTTTGTTGGATATATTTTTATTTCTTGTTTATTCTCGTATTGATTTATATATGTTATGTTATATTTATTTGATATTTGTTCAAATGTTTCGTTTGCGTAGTTTATTATTTCGTTTATTTTTTCATCTTCTGTTGTTATATTTATTCCTACTAAAATTATGTCTTCTTTACAGTATTCTCTTAATAGTTTTAATAGTTTGTCTAAGTCTTCTGTTATTTGTTTTATGTTTTTATATATTTTATTATAGTCTATTTTTGTTAGTTTATACTCTCTTTCTATTTGTGAAATTATATCGTTTGTTCCTATTGATAGTGTTACTAAATCTGCTTTTATAAGTGTATTTTTTATTGTTTTGTTTGTTTCTTCTAGTTCTTTGTTTTTATTTATATCATTTATTATATCTGTTATTCTATATCCCTGTGTTGTGAAGTCATTGATGTATATTTCTAGTTTGTTTTTATTTTCTAGATATTCTTTTATATAGTCGTTATAGTTTAATTCATAGTAGCCTTCTTTTGTGAATCCTAATGCGATTTCATCTCCTAGGGATAAGAAGTATACTTTTTTATCTATTGTTGTTAGATATATTATAAATATGCTTAGTATTATTATTCCTAATATTAGTATTTTTTTCATTTTTCCTCCTAAAAAAAAGTAGATTTTATCTACTTAATTTTATTCGTCTATTAATGAAATATGAGCACCAACGTTTGTTAGTTTTTGTATTATGTTTTCGTACCCTCTAAGTATATATTTTATGTTTGTTATTTTTGTTGTTCCTTCTGATACTAATCCTGCAAGTACCAGACATGCTCCTGCTCTTAGGTCTGTTGCTTCTACTTCTGTTCCTTTTAGTTTTGTTGGTCCATTTATAATTAACATTTTTTCGTCTATTTTTATATCTGCTCCCATTTTATCTAGGTATGGAACATTTTGGAATCTGTTTTCATATATATTTTCTTCCATAATTGATGTTCCTGTGCATTGCGTTAATAGTGTTGTTAATGGTTGTTGTAGGTCTGTTGGAAAACCTGGGAACACTTGTGTTTGAACGTTTACTTTTTTTAGTTTGTCTGTTTTTGATATTATTATATGGTCTTTTTCTACTTTCATGTTTGCTTTCATTTCTTTTAGTTTTAATAGGAGTGCTTCTATATGATCTGGGATTACGTTATCTATTTTTAGGTTATCTCCTACTAAGGCTCCTGCTATTATGTATGTTCCTGCTTCAATTCTATCTGGTATTACTTCTGTGAAGCATCCGTGTAATTTTTTTACTCCTTTTATTTTTATTTCACTTGTTCCTGCTCCAGTAATTTTTGCTCCCATTTGATTTAGGAATGTTGCAACGTTCACTATTTCTGGTTCTTTTGCTGCATTTTCTATTATTGTTGTTCCTGTTGCTTTTGTTGCTGCTAGCATTATATTTATTGTTGCGCCTACTGATGCGAAGTCTAGGTAAATATTTGATCCGATTAGTTCGTCTGCTTCAATTATATATTTATCGCCTTCTGTTGTTATTTTTGCTCCTAGTGCTTCAAATCCTTTTAGGTGCAAATCTATTGGGCGTGCTCCTATGCTGCATCCTCCTGGGAAGTACATTTCTGCTTTTTTATATTTTCCTAGGAGTGCTCCCATAAAATAGTATGATGCTCTTAGTTTTTTTGCATGGTCTTCTGGAATTGCTATATTTTTTACTGTACTAGGATCTATTATCATTGTTTCTGATTCTCTTTTTACTTTTGCTCCTAAGTATTCTAATATTTCGTTTAGTGCATTTATGTCTGATATATTTGGTATATTATCTATTGTTACTGTGTCTTCTGCAAGTAGTGAAGCTGGTACTAGGGCTACTGCGCTATTTTTTGCTCCACTTATTTTTATTGTTCCTGTTAATGTATGGTTTCCTTCTATTATTATTTTTTCCATAGTTTTACCTCCGATTTATTTTATGTATTTTTATTTTTTGTGTGATTTACCTATTAGTCTTTCACCTAAGTTTATTATATTTAAATTATTGAATAAAAGCAATATTATTGTTGTTTTTTTGTGTAAATAATTAGTAAAATTAAAACAACTAGTATAGTTGTTTATATTATATAGGTTATTCCTATTATTATTAGTATTAATCCACCTATTATGGTTGAAATTGGTCCTATTAGGTTGTTTATTTTTTTTCCTATTGTTAGTCCTATATATGTGAATATAAAACTTGATAATGAAAACATTGATACTGATATAATGTAGTTATTGGTTAGTGTTTCCAGTCCTACTCCTACTGAGAATGAGTCTAAACTTACTGCTAATCCAAATAGTATCATTTCTTTTAGTGTCATTAAGTGTACATTTTCTTCTTTTTTAAATGAATCTATAATCATTTCTATTCCTATAAATGTTAGTACTATAAATACTATTATATTTGAATCTAGTGGTATTATTTTTAGTAGTATATTCCCTATTGTTAAGCCTAATAATGGCATTATAAAGTGATAAATACTTACTATTATTGATAGTTTTTTGATGTATTTTTTTTCTGGGTTTAGTGTTCCATATGCGAGTGATAATGAGAATGCATCCATGCTTAGTGATACTGCAATTATTAGTATTAAAGTCATTTAAAAAACCTCCATTTAATTTTATGTTTGGAGGTTATATTTATTCAAAAGTGGTAGTTATCAACATATTTTTGGTGTTTATTCCCTATTTTATGTCGATAACTTGTGTTTTTGAGGTTATTTTAGAAATATTTCTCTATTATCTCTTTTACAAATGATTTGTATTCTACTTCATTAGTATCTGTTTCTTCTGCTTCTAATAGACATATTGGAGGGAATAATACACACCACCAGTTCTTTCCTTTTCCTTCTCCAAGGGTTATTAGTAGTGATTCATATAATCCTTCTTTATATTTTATTCCCTTATATTCCTTTTCTGGAAAGTAATTTAATCCAAAATTAATAGTGTAGTCTTTATCGTAATTTATTTGTGTTAAGTAGTTGTCTAGTTCTTTATTTAGATTTTTTAAATTATCATTTATTATGTTTCTAGCTTCTTCTGTATTTTTAGCATCTTTTAATAGTTCTTGCATGTATAATTGTACATTTTTTCTGATTTCTTGTTTCTTTTCTTGGTCATATTCTGAGTCACTATTTCCTATTACTCTTATTCTTATTGCGTTATCTGGTATTTCAACTAGTTCTTCTGCTTTAACTCCTATGATCATGTATGTAGTTATTATTATGAATAGTGTTATTAATGTTTTTTTCATATAAAAATCGTTCCCTTCTATTTAATAGTGGAACGATTTATTTTTTTTATACATTTATTTGTGTATATTTCAATATTAATTTTTAGTTAAATATTGATTTTATTTTTTTATTATGATAGAATGTATTTAGTGAAGGAATTCTTCATATAATAAAAAGGATATGTCTGAATTGAGGGTCAGACGTAATCCTCACTGGGTTTACATCTGATAACAACATTAGTTGAAATCAGATGTTCTTTTGTATTATCAAAAGATGTAATACTTTAGTCTAAACTAAGATGTACTTTATTATTACGAAAAATAGTGTCATTACTAAAATTATTAATAGTATAATTGTGAATATTAATCCAGCAATATATCTATGTAACCTATCTTCTCTTAGTGACATATTATCGTCCTCCTTTTTGATTGTGTATGTTATGCAAGATTGGAGGAAAACATCTGATTTTTCAAACATATCCTATATTAATTATAACTTGTAATTAATTTACAGTCAATGCATTTATTAATTTTTTGTTAATTTGTTATATTTAAAAACATCAGTTTGTTCTGATGTTTATTTGTGATATGATTCATTATTTTTTATTTTATATGCTCTATATATTTGTTCTAGAAGTATTACTCTAAATAATTGATGTGGAAATGTTAGTTTTGAGAATGATAGTTTGTAGTTTGATAATTCTTTTATTTCGTTTGCTAGTCCATATGATCCGCCTATTATAAATGTTATATTTGGATTTGTTGTTTCTAGTTCTTCTATTTTTTTTGATAGTTCTATACTAGATAATTCTTTTCCTTCTATTTCTAGTGTTATTATGTAGTCTTTTTTTTCTATATTTTTTTGTATTAGTTCACTTTCTTTTTGTTTTATTAGTTCTTCGTTATTTAGGTTAATATCTTCTACTTCAATGATGTTAATTTTTGTGTATTTTGATAGTCTTTTTTGATATTCTTCTATTGCTTCTTTATAGAATTTTTCTTTTATTTTTCCTACGCATATTATTTTTATCATACTTCTATTAACTCCGTTTTTGTTTCTTGATGTGCGATTCTTATGTCTATATTATTGTTTTCTATTGTTTCGTTTAGTGTTTGTAATGCGAGTTTATCTGTATTGTTGTGTTCACTTAGATGGGCTAATATTATATGTTTTGTGTTATCTCCTATGAATTTTTTTAAGTAGTATGAGGAGTCTTTGTTTGACAAGTGTCCTTTATCTCCTAGTATTCTTTGTTTTATGTGGTATGGATAGTTTGGATTGTTCATAAGCATTTCTACATCATGGTTGCTTTCTAGTATATACATGTTTTTATTTTTTAAAAGTTTATGGTTTTTAATGTTTATATATCCTGTATCTGTTATATAGACTATTTCTTTATTTTTATTTTCTATTATATATCCATTTGAATCTTCTGCGTCGTGTGATGTTTTTATGGCTGTTACTGTTATATCTTTTATTATTGTTTTATCTGTTATAAATTCATAGTTTTTTAGTTCTTGGTTTAGTTCTTTATACATTATTTCTGTTAGGTATGCTTTTGCTTTATGTTTTTTATTAAATACTCTTAGCCCTTCTACGTGATCTTTATGTGTATGGGTTATAAATATTCCTTCTATTTCGTCTGGATCTACGTTTATTTCTTTTAGTTTTTTTTCTGTTGTTAATGAGTTTAATCCAATATCTATAAGTATTTTTGTTTTATCTGTTTCTATGTAACAGCAGTTTCCTTTTGATCCTGACGCTAATACGCAGACTCTCATGCTTGCTCCTTTAACATATTTACGAAGGTACTTACGTTTCTTCTAAATATTAGGTCTACTGTTGTTGTTGGACCACTTCTGTTTTTGGCTATTATGAATTCACTTTTTGATGTGTTTTCGTCTATTGATATTTGTTTTGTATAGTAATCTTCTCTATATAGGAATGCAACTATATCTGCGTCTTGTTCTATTGATCCTGATTCTCTTAGGTCACTTAGTAGTGGTCGTTTATCTTCTCTTCCTTCAACTGTACGCGATAGTTGGGCTAGTGCTATTACTGGTATATTTAGTTCCATTGCTAGTGTTTTTAATGATCTTGATATTTCTGATACTTCTTGTTGTCTATTTCCGGCATATCTAGCTGAACCGCTTATTAATTGTAGGTAGTCTATTATTACTATTCCTAGTCCACCTTCTGAGTTATAGAGTCTTCTGCATTTTGCTTTTATTTCGCTTATTGTCATACCTGCTGTATCATCTATAAAAAGTTTTGTTTCTGCAAGTCTACTCATTGCTTCATTGAATTTTTTCCAGTCGTGATGTTCTAGTTTTCCACTTCTTAATTTGTTTGCTTCTATTTGTCCTACACTTGATAGCATTCTCATTGCTAGTTGTTCTCCACTCATTTCCATGTTAAATAGTGCGACTGTTTTATCTGTGTTCATTGCGATATTGGTTGCTAGATTAAGTGCGAAGGCTGTTTTTCCCATTGCTGGACGTGCGGCTATTATTATTAGTTCGTTTTCGTGTAGTCCACTTGTTACTTTATCTAAGTCATAGAATCCTGTTGGTATTCCTGTTATTTCTCCTTTTTGTTGAGAAAGTTTTTCTAGGTCGCTTTGTGTTTTTAATAATACATCTTGTATACTTCTAAATTCTGTTCCTTTTTTTGTTTTTACAACGTTTAGTATTTTCTTTTCTGCATTGTCTAATACTTCACTAATATCTTCTTCTTGGTTATACCCTGATGATACTATTTCTGTTGCTTCTTCTATTAGTCTTCTAAGAATAGCTTTTTCTTCTACTATCCTAATGTATTCATCTATGTTTGCGGCTGTTGGTACGAAGTTTATTATTTCTGTTAGATATTCTATTCCACCTATTTGTTTTAGTTGTTTTTTGTTTTCTAGTTCTTCTGTAACGGTAGTCATATCTATTGATATTAGTTTTTCTCTTAGTGTTTTTATTGCTTCAAATATTTTTTGATTTGCATCTAGGTAAAATAAGTCTTTGTTTAATGATTCTAGTGCTTTTTGTGTTGCATATTTTGAAAGAAACATTGATCCCAATACCGATTTTTCTGCGTCTATGTTATGTGGCATTGTTTTTTCCATTGTATCACCTTACTTCTTTATTTCTACTTTTATTTTTGCGATTACTTTTTTGTGTAGTTCAATTTCTACTTCATGGAATCCTATTGTTTGTAGTGGGAATTCTAGGTGTATGTCTTGTTTTTTTATTTTGTATCCTAATTCGCTTAGTTTTTCTTTTATTTGTTTTACTGATACTGTTCCAAACATTTGGTCCTGAGCTCCTGTTTTTGCTTTAAAAACTATTTTTTCTTTTTCTAGTTTTTTCTTTAAGTCTTCCATATCTTTTATTAGTAGGTTTTCTTCTAGTGCATGTTCTGCTTTTTCTTTTTTTAGTCTATTTACGCTTGTTTCAGTTGCATGTACTGCATAGTTGTTTTTTATTAGGAAGTTCATTCCGTAACCATCTTTTACTTCTTTAATTTCTCCTTTTTTTCCTTGTCCTTTAACGTCTTTTATGAATATCACTTTCATAGTATACCTCCTCTAATGTGTTAATTAGTAGTTTTTCTGCCATTTTTATGTCTGTATCTATTTGACAAGCAGCATCTGTTAGGTGTCCTCCGCCTCCAAGGGATGACATTATTTGTTCTACGTTTATATTTCCAAGGGATCTTGCGCTTATTCCTATTCTTTTATTTGATAATTGTCCTAGTGTGAATGATGCTTCTACTTTATCAAATCTTAGTAAGTCTTCTGACATTGTTGCTAGATACGATGGATTATAATTTTTTCCTTCAAGTTTACAAATCATCATGTTATTTATCATGTAGCTATTTTTTATTTGTTCTGTTCTATTTATGTAGTCTTCTTTTTTTATTTTTAGTATGTTTTGTTTTAGTATATTGTCTGCTCCCATACTCATTAGTTCTGCTGCTGTTTTGAATGTTTTTTCTGTTGTTTTCATGTTGTATCCATTTGTATCTATTTCTATTCCTGCAAGCATTATTGTTGCTATTTCGGAATCTACGGTTTTTTCTTTATATTTTAGATAGTGTGTTACTATTTCTGTTGCGCTTGATGCAGTTGAATCAATATATTCTAGTTTTGTTTCTATTTTATCTCTTCCAATTATATGATGGTCTATTACTATTACATCTTCTATTTCGTTTAGTATTTCTTCATGTTCTAATAGACTTTTTCTATGTAGGTCTGTAATTATTAATAGTGTATCATCTAGTTTTTCTTTATAGTTGTTTTTGTTTATAAATTTTATGTCTTTTTTTTCTAATACTTTGAAGGCTTTTGTCATTGAGTCATTTAGTTTATCTTGTGTTTTAAATATATAGCATTCTTTTTCTATTGAATAATATAGTCCAAGGGATGAGCCTATACAGTCAAGGTCTGGATTTAGGTGACCCATTATTATTATGTTTTTATGATTTTTTATTTCTTCGTCTAGTTTTTTAAAGAAGTTATTCATGTTTATCCTCCAATTCTTTTAGTTTTTGTGCGAGTTTTTTTATTTTATCGAATCTATGGTGTAGTCCTGGTTTTGTTATTTTTTGATTTGTTTCTAATGAAATTATTTCACTTAGTTCTTGAAGTGAGGCATCTTTGTATTTTAATCTATAATTTGCGGCAATTTGTTCTTTTTCTGATAGTAGTTCTAGTCCATGTTTTTTTATTAGTTCTATGTCTTTTATTTGATCATCTGCTGTTTTTATTATTCTTTCTACGTTTGCTTGTTCACAGTTATTTAGTCTATTTGTCATATTTACGTGGTCTCTAAAAATTCTTATATCTTCATAGTAAAGTAGTGCCTTTGTTGTTCCTATTAGTCTTAGGAAGTCTCCTATTTTTTCTGCTTCTTTTATGTATATCATGTATTTATTTTCTCTTTTTAAGATTTTACTATTTAAGTTGTATTGATTTAGTATATTATTTATATATTTAGAGTATTCTTCATTATCTACTACTATTTCCATATGGTATCTTGATGTTTTAGGGTCGTTTATACTTCCTTTTGCGATAAATACGCCTTTTATGTATGATCTTATTAAGTTATCATCATCTACTATATAGTTATTTGGTATTATTGTGTTTAGACTTAAATCATCTATTATTTCTTGTTTTTTATTTATATCTATTATGTATATTAAGTTTTTATTATAGTTATATAGTTTTCTTACTGTAATTTTAGGTATTATTTTATAGGTTTCTTGAAATAAGTTAAATATTAAATTAGCCACTTCTTTATTTTCTGTTTGAATTCTTATTGTTTGTTCTATTGTTTCGTTTTTTGTTATTCCAGAAAGTAGTGATATTTTTTCTAATTTATTATATTTTTGTTTACTTATTTCTGTTTTTATTTCTCCTGTGAATGACATTATTTTAACAAGTATGAGAATATATCTAGTGATAGTTTTAGTGTATCATGTCTAAGGGATCCTTCTTCTACTTTTACTAAGTCATCACTAATTATTTCTATTCCTTTTAGATTTTGCTTATCTAAAATTACAGGATCTTTTTGTTCTAATGATGCATATTTATTTATTATACTTGGTTCTATTTTTCCGTTATTTGCGATTACAACATCTACTTTTCTTTTATCTAAATATTCATTTAGTTTATTTATATGATCTGACACTTTAAATTTATCTGTTTCTCCAGGTTGAGTCATGATATTACATACATACATGATTTTTGCGTTACTATCATTTAGTGCTTGTTTTATTTCTTGTGGTATTAAATTTGGTATTATGCTTGTGTATAGGCTTCCTACACTAAGTATTATTAAGTCTGCTTTTTTTATTGATTTTATGGCTTCTGGTGTTATTTCTGGTTCTTTTTTATAGAATACTTTTTTTATTGTTTTGTTTGCTTCTGTTATATGGTGTTCTCCTTCTACAATTATCCCATCTGTCATTTCTGCTACTAGTGTTATGTCTCCATTTTCTGTTAGTGGTATTACTTTTCCATTTAGATTTAATACTTTTCCAAGCGCTTTTATTCCTTCTGATACGCTTCCTGTTATGTCTGTCATTGCTTGTAATAGGAAATTTCCTACTGCGTGACCGTTTAGGTAACTATCTGTTTCAAATCTATAGTTAAACATTTTTTCAAATAGTGGTTCTGTTTCTGATAATGATATCAATACTCTTCTTATATCTCCCATTGCTGGAGTGTTGAATTCTTTTCTTAGTATTCCTGTCGATTTACCATCATCACATACTGATACTATTGCGGTTAGGTCTAGTGGAAATTGTTTTAGTCCTCTTAATAAGGTTGATAATCCATTTCCTCCACCCATTACTACTACTTTTTTATTCATAAAGGTTCATCCTTTCTTTTCACTAATAAATATTATACTATTTATAGTTGTTTATGTAAATTGAAGTAGTGTTTTTTATTTTGTTTTTACATGAAAAAAGTATAGTTTCCTATACCTTTAGTTTTTTTATTTCGTCTATGGTTAAACCTGTGCATTCTGAAATAAAACCAATGTCTGATTGTTTTTCTAACATTTTTTTTGCTATTTCAATATTTCTTTGATTAATTCCAATTTCTTTACCCTCACTAAGTCCAAGTGTTTTTCCTCGTTCTTCTGCATCTTCTAAAGCTATTTTATGACAATACTCTTCAATCTGTTCTTTTTCAAGATTTGTAATAAATGGTGTATCATTACTCATGATTTTTAATTTCTCAACTGTATCCATAAGAATCTTATCTCCTTTACATAATTTTCTTAATTCA
>Ga0129307_1001876_pt1 | contig 19552 bp, 9 predicted proteins | sample P1105metagenome_FD_94437 | JGI IMG/M metagenome (GOLD analysis project Ga0129307, IMG submission 94437) | Capybara group fecal microbial communities from Wisconsin, USA - P1105 metagenome | ecosystem: Host-associated > Mammals > Digestive system > Large intestine > Fecal | place: USA: Wisconsin... | reverse complement strand
TTGTTACATCCGTCACGATGCAACTCAATCGTAAAGGTTGATCCTTTATTTATGCAACTGTCAATGTACTATGCCGCCGGGTCAGCGGCTGAGCTATCACATAGAAAAAATGATTGACCCTTTCTTTTCATACTTTTTACCTCACTAAATAATAGATTGATTATTTAATCAAATGATACTATTACGGGAAAAGAATGATTAGAAATATTGGCATAGTAAAGAGTAATATCTGCACTTTTAATTCGTTGAATGTTTAGGATTATTTAGATATAATATATGTATGTAGGAAAATGGCGGTTTATTTTTATTTTTCGAGGTTTGTATGAAAAAGAAAGTTGCTGTATTTACAAATGGTTGGAGTGATGATTATCTTGATTTTGCTCTGGAAGGTATCAGAAGGCGTGCAAATGAGGATAATATTGATGTTTTTATATTCCTGGATTATACAGCATATGATAAAAGTCAGGAAGAAACATCAGGTGAATTAAATATTCTAAACCTGCCTAATCTAGAGAGTTTTGATGGTGTTCTTTTATTAGGAAACACCTTAAATAATGCCGGAGAAAATGGTATCCTTCGTGAAAAGATTCTCGAAGCAAAGGTACCTTCTGTATGCCTGGAGTTTGTACTGGATGACATTAACTCTATCAGAACAGAAAATGTTAATGGCATGAAGGAACTTGTTGAGCACCTGATCACTGTTCATGATGTTAAGGATATCTTCTGGATCAGTGGACCAAAGGATAATGCCGAAAGTCAGGAAAGATATCAGGCTGTTGTTGAAACTATGGAAAAATATGGTCTTACAGTAGATCCTGACAGATCATTTGAAGGCAGCTGGAGTTACGCTATAGTTGAACAGCAGCTTCCTGAAGTTATCCAAAACATGGATAAACTACCTGATGTCTTTGTATGTGCCAATGACTCTATGGCTTTAGGAACCTGTGTTGTTCTTGAACAGTTAGGCTATAAAGTACCTAGAGATGTGAGGGTTACCGGATATGATAACCTGATGAGTGGAAATTATTTTTCGCCTATTCTTACATCCGTTGATCGTGGCTGGGACGAAAGAAGCTACCAGGCCATGGATAGTTTAATTGATCTTATTAATGGTGCTCCAGATTTTGGAGATAAAGTGTATGATTCTCATTTTGATCTAGGCGAAAGCTGTGGATGCAGTATGGGTGATGAGGGTCTGAAACTTCAAAATGAAGCAAGAAGAAAAGCGTTTCTTATACCTATTGAAAGAACAATCTTTGATTGGCATCTTCTTGATATAGATAAGGCTGTTGCTCATGTCAAATCCTTAGAAGATATTCATAATACATTTGTTAAATTAAGCCAAAAGAATCATTCCTATGAAGGTGATGATTTCTATATCTGCTTGGATAAAGGCGTTATCGAGTCTTTTGAAAATGATGTAAGGCTTAGAACGGTTGGCTATAGTGATGAAATCACTGTTGTTTTCGGAATGAAGGATGCTATTCCTGTACCAATTCAGACAATCAATAGAATTGATATTGTTCCTGATTATAATCCAGAATCATCTGAAACAGCCATGTATCTAATGATTCCACTTCATATAGATGATGAATGCTATGGCTATTTTGTTACTAAAAATCATTATCATTCGATAAAAGATTTTTATATGAATTCTCTTACAGGTCATATTTCTTCTGCGTTAGAGAGAGCTAGACAAAATATAAAGTTGGAAAATCTTAATAAGATCTTAGCTGATATATCTGTTAGAGATGAACTTACAGGTCTTTATAATCGTATGGGTTATGAAAAGATTGTAATTCCTTATCTTGATGAGCTACGTACTCAGAATAAGAAGTCGATCATAATGGTTGCAGATATCAATAGAATGAAGGTGATAAATGATAAGTATGGACATCTTCAAGGTGATAATGCAATAAAGATCGTTTCAAATGTTATTAAAAAATCTATTCCTAAGAAATGGAAGGCTGTACGATATGGTGGTGATGAGTATGTAATACTGGGAGAGTACAGTGACTCTGAGGATATTGAAGGAATTAAGAAAAATATTATTGAAAAGTCCTTGAGAGTAGCAGAGGATATGAATTCACCATTTAATCTTGGTGTAAGTGTTGGATACGCTGTTATTGAACCAAATAATAGTTTAGGTATAGAAGAGTACTTCCGTATGGCTGATGAAGCGATGTATGAGATGAAACAGGAAGCTCATAATAAAGAGTAAAATATAAATAGTAAAAAATGAAAAAAATACCAGAAGAATATCTGGTATTTTTTTTCTTGACAAAGAGTGGTTAACATAATATATTTATGGTAACCAAAATAAAATTAGTCATCTTTTGTTGAATCTGAATTCATTTTTTGGGCAAGAGATGTGTCTTTTACGAATGATTCTCGAAGAGTAACTTTATTACGAGCTCCACGTTTTCTTTCCTGATCTATATCTGCATAATGTTTACGTGTTGTATTAACGTCTTTATGTCCAAGAACATCGGCAACCAGGTAAATATCGCCAGTTTCCTGATAAAGCGCTGTACCATAGGTGCTTCGCAGTTTATGTGGAGTAATTTTCTTTAACGGAGTTGTTACTCTGGAATACTTTTTTACCATATTTTCTACGGTTCTGACGGAGATTCTTTTTCTATGAGAGGAGAGGAAGAGCGCATCTTCATGACCTTCAGCAGGTATTATTTTCTCCCTTTCATCCAGATAATCCTGAATATAACCTGTAGCTTCGTCTGAGAAGTATACAAAGGCTTCATTTCCACCTTTTCGAGTAACTTTTACACGAGAATTATCGAAATCTACGTCATCTATATTTAGTCCAACGGTCTCAGAAACACGTAATCCGGTACTTAACATAAGCGTTAAAAGGGCTAAATCTCTGGTTTTATCCCGTTCATGGAACTTTTGCTGACGATCTGTTAGATTGGTTCCATATTCAACAGTATCCAGGAAGTCAGCTGTTTCATTTGCTTCCATACGTGTTATGGTTTTTTCCTTTATTTTAGGGGTTTTTACCTTTTCAGTGACATTTTGTGATATACAATCATTAATGTATAAATACTTGAAAAAGGCACGTAAACCAACGAGTTTTCGCTTTTTGGAGGCGTTATCATTGGTATATTCACGGCCATTACGTACATAATATGATAAATAATCCAGATATTCCTCTATATCACGGGCTTGGAGGTTATTTATGTCAGCATACGTAATTTCATACATTTCTTTCTTTTTTAGAAATGGATTTTCTGACTGTAGGAATTCAAAGAAATACTTGATGTCATGGGCGTAAGCTATGCGTGTACGAGGCTGCGTAGTTGTTTCGATTGAACGCATGAAATCTTTGACGTAAGGTGGTAAGTCAGATAAAATGGAACGGAGTTCCAGGATTTGTTTTTTGGAAAGTTGTTTAGCGTAGGATTCGGACATGGGTTTTACCTCATAATATTTGTAGTAATTAATTTAGAGTTAGCTATGCAAATCGCTGAACACGGTGACAAAGTCACCGGACGGCTGCGTAGCAGCCTTATGTTCAGCGATACCGAGCTGTCGCTCGTATAAATCTACGATAGATATTACTTCTTAGCGTGCAAGCACGCACGAAGCACTACTATCGTAGATTTGCATAGCTTTATTTTCGCAAAACTATGGTTTCACGAATAAATACATATATTAGAGTATACTACTGTTTGGGGTAAAAATCAAGTAAAATAAAGGGATTTTGAGCTTTTTATTATGAAATAAAAAACATGTAACACTTGGATTAAATGTTTAATCTTTTGTGTTACATGTTTTCATGAAGGTAACTATTATGAACTTATGTTTCTTTGTTATTCGAAATATTTGATGCGGAATTTATCATTTTTGTCGATGAATATTACGATTCTGAAGATGCCGGCATCTACCTCAACAGCGTCGCCAATGTCTCTATATTTTTTAAAGTGGATATCGCACTGATAGTTTTCCCACCCTTCTATCTTGTCGTCCAGGGTAGCATTTAAAACTCTGGCAAATTCATCCCTTTTAGATTGCTGAAGATCTCTTTTCATTGAATGAAAACTCAGGCTTAATTTGTCATATGTAAGTGGACTGAGGATATTGGCTTTCATGAACATATCCTTAATCGTATCAGCAGCGATATATAACTCAGCATTCTTTTGATTATTTACATTTAAATTCGGTCTTCTCATTGCTATGTATCCCCTTTCTGTTTATATTTTTAGCACTCTAGGAATTTAACTTTTTCTCTAGCTGTTTAATAACTATTTTTAGTGCTTTTATTCGAGCATATTTTTTATCATTTGATTCTAGAATATACCATGGTGCAAATTTTGTGCTGGTCTTCTGGATCATTTCGTCGATAGCTTCCTCGTATTGATCCCATTTTTCTCGATTACGCCAGTCTTCATCTGTTATTTTCCACTGTTTTTCTGGTGTATTCTGACGATCTGTAAAACGTGCCAGCTGTGTATCTTTATCTATCTGAACCCAGAACTTTATAAGTACTGCGTTCCAGTCTATAAGTTCCTTTTCGAACTCATTTATCTCATTATATGCGCGCTGCCAATCATTTTCTGAACAGAATCCTTCCAGTCGTTCCACCATTACACGTCCATACCAGGTTCTGTCAAATATGGCTATATGTCCGTCTTTTGGCAATCTGTTCCAGAATCTCCACAGGTAATGACGTGATTTCTCTGCTGGTTCAGGACTTGCTATAGGATGAACTTCATATCCTCTTGGATCAAGGGCTCCGGCTATACGTTTTATATTTCCGCCCTTTCCTGCTGCATCCCAGCCTTCATAAGCAATTATTACAGGTATCTTTTTGTGATAAAGCTCATTATGAAGTTCACCAAGACGCTTTTGCAGTACGTCTAGTTCCTTCTTATATTCTTCATCTGAAATGGTTTTATCAAGTGGGATTTCAGAAAGAGGTCCAACTTGTTTCATAGGAAATGTATTCTGAAGTAATGGAGCTGATACATTTTTATTGTTTGCAAGTGCTGTATCTATACTTGATATAAGTATTTCTGTCACCTGAAGCTCTGCCCACTTTTTAGATGATGAATCGATGAAGTACCATGGTGCAACAAATTGATTAGTTGCTTCAATATATTCATCATAAACATCTAAGCATTTTTCGTAGTGTTTATTCTGCCATTTGTCTTTTTCAGATACGCGCCATTTGGTATATGCGTCATTTTCAAGCTCTTTAAGACGTTTCTTCTGAGTCTTTTCATCAATATGGAAGAAGAATTTAACTACTAAATAACCATTGTCATTCAGTGTTCTTTCAAACCTTTTAATGCTTGTAAGTTGATTCTTATATTGCTTTTTATCAATATCTCCCTGTAGGTAATGTGAAGTTACCTCTCCCATCCAGCTTCCATCAAAGAAGGAAAACTTTCCTGAGGAAGGAATTCTGATAAAATATCTATAGAGAAATGGCCTTCTTGTCTCTTCTGTGGTTGGTGCAGATAATGTTTCAACCTTGAAGAATCTAGGATCCATATTCTTTATTATACGACCAAGTACACTGCCTTTTCCTGCAGCACCCCAACCATCAAAGACTACAAGTACAGGAAGCCCCATTTCCTTTACTTTCATCTGTCTGATAGCTAGTTCGTTTCTTGCTTTTTCAAGACGACTGTTTAGCTCTTCATTAGAAGGTCTTTCGTCTTTCACCCACTCTTTTAACATAGCTACCCCTCTTCTCTTTTTCTAATAGTTTAAATCGTAAACTTGTTGAACCAAACGCTGTTCGAATTCCTGTAAAGGTAAAGGTTTGTCAAAGAAATACCCCTGAACTATATTACAGTTATTTTTTCGAAGTACAGCTAATTGATCAAGCGTTTCAACCCCTTCTATAACACATTCTAGACCAATATCATGTGCTAGTAATATAACATGTTTAAACATCTTGTTTGAGATGCTTTCCTCCTCTTCTATATTCTTTGGAACAAAGCTTTTATCAATCTTAAGTACATTCCAAGGAATATCACGAATAAGGTTTAGAGATGAATATCCAACACCAAAATCATCTACTGCTGTCCAAACACCTTGTTCCTGGAGCCCACATACTACTCTCTTCAGATCACTGAACAGAACATCTGTAGTAGTCTCGGTAAGTTCAATCTCAATATATTCATGAGGAACATTGTTTCGATCAATAGTATCAATGATCTTTGGAAGCATATCTACATCAATCAAATGTTTTCTGGAGAAGTTAACTGATACACGAACCACTTCTTTTCCTTCATCCAGCCATCTACGTATATCTTTACATACATGATCCAGCATATAGAAATCCAGATCACATATATCAGTATTTATTTCAAGTACTGGGATAAAGTCATTTGGAGGAATTATCGTATTATCCTTTATCCAACGACATAAAGCCTCGGCGCCTTTTAGTTTTTTAGTTTCCATATTTACCTTAGGCTGGTAATAAACATGGAATTCTTCGTTTTTCAGAGCATCTCTAAAATCAGTTTGAATCTTTTTGATATGTTCCTTGGCCTTTTTCATTTTGTCGTCATAAACGACTATACTGCCGCTTGTCTGGCGTTTTGCAGTGTTTGCAGCTAGCATGATCTTATCCATGATGTCGCCATAGGTTTTCATCATAAATGGATTAGGAAGCATGTATATTCCTGCTGCAGCAGTAACTCTGATCTTACGCTCTTTAACGTCATCATATTGAACGTCTACCCCGGAGAAAATGTTATAGACATTTCTCTTAACAGATCTTTCAAATACACCAACAAACTTATCTCCACCAAGACGTATGATTATTCCTGAATCTCCTATCGCCTTTTCGACTGCTTCATAATATCTTTTTATTACAATATCACCGTTCTCTCGACCAATCTCCTGGTTAACCATGGTGAAGTTATGAAGATCTATATGAAATGCTATCATTCCACCTAGCTTGTTTTCTGTATTAGAAATATCTAGAAATCGAGCAAAAGCTCGGAAATTTCTATAGCCGTCAATATCATGAAAACCATAATTATCAAAAAGTGTTATAAGTCGTCTACGGCTCACAAAACCGAGGATCACACGAAACATAGTTTCAATTTGCGCGATCTCTTCATTGGTATAATCATCATTATCATATGACGTATATACAGTTCCTAATATGATTGCTTTACTTGGAGATACGATACGTATATGAAGCAGTACATTAGTGCCAGTACCATCATCAAAATCACAGTAGCTGACTCCTTTTCCAAGCTGCTCCATTAAAGGAGTCTGATAGAACTCAGTAACTCCTTTAGCTATACGGTATGTATGACAGATTTCCGACAAAAGCTCCTTGTAGCTTTCGTGGTCAAATGGCTCTATATGGGTAAGCCTAATAAGCCTCTCCATGTAGAGTGGATACATATTATTATTTTCGCCCATTACTACCCCTCTTCTCCAGTTACATAACCCCTTTGTAACATACGTATATTATACCATTTTAGAATGAATAATGTCACCATAAATTATAGTATTTAAAAAAGAAGATCTTAGATGAGCAAATAATTACTATCTTAGATCTTCTTTTGGGTTATATTATTTTTGTTTCTTGTAAATAATAATTGATATAGTACCAGCTAGTGAAATGATCATTAATATCATTAATACTATGATATATGTATTATCTCCAGTACCAACTATGTTTTTATTATCATCCTGTTTTGGATTTTGTGTAACTGTTGTTTCCTTCTTAAGATTATCTGGCTGATTAACTTCTGTTACAGGTTCACTACTTTCGTTTGTTGCTATCTCCTGACCTAGTTCTACTTCAGTTGTTGATTCTTCAGTAGTGATTTCTTCAGTTAGTTCTTCGGTTGTGATTTCTTCAGTTAGTTCTTCGGTTGTGATTTCTTCAGTTAGTTCTTCGCTAGTTAATTCTTCTGTAGAAGGCTCTTCCGGAGATACTTGAGATGAAGAAGGAATAACCTTAGGCTCTTCACTAGTCTCTTCTTGTATTTTTGGAACTTCTAAGTTGTATTCACTGGTGAAGATGACCTTGGAGTTATCATCTGCTGAAAGCGAAAATGATATCTTATCACCTTCTGCAGGTTCCTCGTTTTCAAGGTTATGGGTTAATGCTGTTTTAACACCTTCCTTTGTATATGAAGTCTTAATTATGTAGTATTCTATTGGTTCATCTCCTGATAATTCAACTACAATAGGATTTGTGAGGATATAGATTCCATCTTCGTTTACTTCAAAATCATTTCCTATAGTGACATATGATACAAGTTCGCCTTCGGTTTCACCATTTCCAAGTCTAAGTTCATATGTGATTCCTTTGATAAATTCATCGTCGATACAGTTATCATTAACATTTAATGATTGTTCGATGAATATATTAGCGGTCTTTTTAGTTTCACCCCCAAGTGGTGGATCGATAATAGGTCCTGACTCTGACTTATATTCACTTGCAAAGAATATCTTAAGGTTGTTATCAGCAGCAAGCTTAAATGAAATCTTATCGCCAGTTGATGGCTCTTTGTTTTCCAAGTTATGATTTATAGTTATTTCTTTACCATCAACAGTGTATGATTTTTCGGTTATGTAATAATCTATAGGATCATCACCTTCAAGTTCTACTTCAATAGGATTCTTTAGAGAGAAGGTACCATCTTCATTCTTATTAAAGTCTTCACTAAGAGAGTAACTCGATATCAGCTCACTTTCGGTTTCACCATTACCTAGTCTTAATTCAAAAGTAATATTCTTTAAATCTTCTTCTGTAACACACTCATCGATTATACTAATGGATTTTTCAATCTGAATTTGAGCTGTTTTTTTAGTTTCTTCTCCTCCAAGAGGTGGATCAATAGGCTCTAATTCTTTGGTTTTATATTCATTAGCAAAGATTATTTTAGCATTATCATTAGTTGAAAGTTTGAATGCAGCTTTATTACCATCTGAAGGTTCTGAATTTTCAGTATTATGAGAAATCTTTACGTCGGTTTTTTCTCTTTCATATGATGATTCAACTATATAATAATCTTCTGGCTCATCTCCACTCAGTTCTACTTCGATTGGTGTTTTTATCGAATATACACCTGATTCGTTTTTCTCAAATTCATCTCCTAGTTTTATAGATTTAATAAGCTCGCCCTCTGTATCACCATTTCCTTTTCGAAGTTCAAATGTGATGTCATTTAAGTCTTCTTCGTTAATGCATGAATCGATAATACTTATGCTGCTATCAATCTGTATAGTTGCAATCTTTTTAGGCTCTTCACCTCCGAGAGGTGGATCAATAGGTTCTAGGTTTCCATTAAGTACATATTCTACAACATTAGATACAATATGACGTTCCTTATCTCCATCTATATAGTTAATATCTGAGTATATATACGTATAAGCTTTTGAATCGAGGTAAGGTGCTTTAAGTTGTATGTTTATCTCATCATTGTTAGATACAGAATCAGCGGTGATCATTATTGTAGTAATATCTTCTGGATTTTCTACTTCAGATGCATCTCCACTAAATTCGATAAAATCTGAATCATTTGCTTTTTTATAATAATAATGAGGATTAACTATATAACTATCCGCAATTATACTAACCAATGTACTATCGTAAGTATTATCATATAGTTTTCCATTAACTGTATGATCATTACTAGATTTTGGAATACTTATAACAGCGCTAAAACTATTTAGCTTATTATCACTTCCGGTAAATAAATGAAGTATCGAATTATATGTTTCTTCATTTTCAACGTTATAACTTTCTAGTGTTGGATCAGTATCTGCAGTTGTATTTCCATACATTGTTGCATTTTCTGAATATGCTGTAAGCACATTAATATCTGCCGGTTTATATGTGCGATATAAAGATTGAAACATCTTACTTAAAACATGGTTTTCAGATTTTAATGTTCTGTGTACGCTAGCATAATCAGTTTTACTCCAAGCATCACTATTGGCTTCTTTATTTGTTATCAAGCTTAAAACATTAGTATATGATGTATAAGTACCTGGTTTTATCTTTGATGTAGGTTCTATTCTGTAACTTACACTATAGCTATCATTTTTAGTAAGAGTTATATTCTTAAAATGAATTTTATATAGCATGTCATCATATGTGTTACCACTTGGATTACCAATATTTGCATAATATAAATAATATGTGTTTATTGGTTTACATTCTATTGAGTCTGCTTCTGCTATAAGATTATTGTTTTTATCGTATAGTTTTGGTTTATCATTCTCATTTAGTCTTAATTGTCCATTACCTGTAGATACACCTATTACGATGTCATCAAATAAAACAGGATAACTCAAATCAGACCAATCATATACTTGCTTACTGTTCAGATAATAACTATTGCTATAAGTGAAAGTATATGTTTCAGTACAGCCGTCCATCTGTTCGAAAGAACTTATTGCTGTAATTGCTCCTTTTTCTTCATCATCATAAGTTCTTACAATTGAAGAATAATTTACAAAAGGTTTAAATGTTACATCTCCTGGAACCAATAATAATCCATCACAATATGAACCGACGCAATTTCTTGAGTCAATTGCTGCTTCGGTTATTTTATATGTTGCATCGTTTTGATATCCCTTTTCAAGATATTTATCCCAGTCTACAGTATAGGTTTTGGTAACTATTATTTTATTATCTTCACTAATGCATAATTCATCGATATAGATATTGTAATCAAGTATACCCTCTCCTTCAGGAGCATTTATCTGTTTATTTAATGAAGATACCAGATCATAATCATATGTATTTCCATCTGTACATAAAATGCGGATTGTTGCATCAGATGAATATTCATAATTTATTCTGGAAGAACTATAGGTAATACTCTTTATAAAAAATACTTCAGGGTCTTGTACTAAAGCTGATGATATTATGGTGTCCTCTAATATTACATCCTTTATAAGCTTTTGAGGATATCCTTCTGATGTCATTTCAAATAGTTCATATTCATCCTTTCCAGTAAAAATATTGTTACTATTTTTGTATGGATCCTCATATTCTGAAAATGCGGTCCAACCTGTTCCGGATTCATCTAATCTATGAATAGTCTTACTATCAACTGTAAAATCAGTATAATCTGTATGAACATTTACAGGCATATCTGATATTGGACAGTCTGTTATATACTCATAAATATTATTTGTAAATTGAAATGATGAACCATAGTTTACTCTTGAACCATCTGGATATTTATGGGCACCCGATAAGATGATCTGCATATCATCTTTATATGAATCCGTGATAGGTTTCATATGTATGATCATTTCTTTAATACCATCACTACTTTTTTTAGATATTTTATCGTCTAAGTAGTATACCCAATTAGAATAATCCTTTGACACACTTAAATATTCATTTGTCGGTGATAGTAAAAAGTTTCCGTTTGTTTTCTTATCGTCTAGTTTATTATTTGCATATTTTCTAGTTAGAGTGAACGAAGAATTATCATGATATATAAATTCTATAGATTCAGCTTCTTGTAAAATGCTTGTACCAACAACTGTTGTACCGTCAGGAATATCTATATAAATCTGCATATCATTTAATGGTTTTAATGAAACTAAGCTTGTACTCTTAGCAATATCTAATGAGAGATCCATATTATAATATTCAGAGTTATCTGATACTAATGAATATGGTGAAACCTCTAAATTTACATTACTATTTTCATCATATGGAAATATATAGAGAGACATTTTATTATCATAATTTCTTATATACTCATTTCCAAAATAATCTTCACCTATGGCATATATATTATTGTCACTGGAATATCTTACGCCTGCTGCCAAACTATCTTCATCTTTAGCATGCAAAGAATATGTAAAAGCACATCCCTTTATTGCAAATGAGTCGTTAAGTGATTCGTATACAGTACCAGGGTTTCTAGTATAAAAAATACTATTGGTTGTGTCGTCAAATTCGTAGGACTCATACCAATATGGAGTTGTTGAGAAGGTACAATAAAAGCTTTCTTCTACTGGATATATAACCTGAAAGTAATTCAAATATGATGTGTTTTTTGATGAAGCAATTTTAAAATTATATATATCTTCATTTTTCTGATAATTTTCCAGAGCAAGTGATCTGCTAAAAAATGCTTTTTCTTTTGGCTCTGCTATATATTCATTTCCACCACCCATTCTAAGATGATCTGAGTAATCCAGATCACAATTAGTCTTTATATTGTTTTCTTTTGTATCGTAATTAATTATAAGAGGAATATCCGAAAATGAAGGATATAATTTTCCAATATCTAAATCTGAATTATTAAATATTGATTTCATAGATACGTCAAATGTAAGATTTCCATCTTTAAAGCTGTCATCAACTTCAACGTATACATCAGTTGTATTATCCTCATTTTTCTCAAGTTGTACATTATTTACCCCCTGAAGGTAACTGGCATCTGCTACACCTGCATCTGTAAATCCTTTAGGAATATGCACTTTAATTATTCGGTCTTTATGTGTGTTTATAGACTGAACAGTAATATGAGCTATAATACTTTCTGATTCTACTGGAGACAAAATATTAGTTTTTATATTGTTAACGCTGTAATAAACAGATACTGAAGGAACATTTATTAGTTGATTTCCTTCTTCAGTTACATTAACAGTAATATCATCGAAGGAATAACCGTTTCTCTTGATTGTTCCTATCATTTTATAAGGATTACCCTCTTCGGCAGTCCAAATAATTTCTGATTTAATAATATCTCCCTCTTTATTTTTTAATTCTGCAACAATAGGTAAACCTAAAGAATAAGGGTTACGTGCTGTGCCTGCTGGTACAGTTAGACTGGATGGAATATCTGTCTCTAAAGATTTTAGTTCTTTAGCATTTGTAATATGAATGATAGTTTCTATATCTGTGCTTAGACCTTCAGAAAGAGTATATGTACTTTCCTGTATATTTATTTTACCTTTAACAGTAATATCGTTACTTGATTTATCTAAATAATCATAATTTGATAAATCCCAGGTTATAGGGAAACTTTTTTTGAAACCATCTTTAGTTTCGATGAGCGCAGATGTGCTAAGTCCTAATAAATCAGGATTAGGAAGTGTTCCGTTATTTACATTAACCTCTTTTATATAATCAATTTTATTGATATCTAGTACGCTGTTAACGCATGTAATAGAAGTATCTTCTGTAATAATAAACCCTTTATCATCAATTTCCTGATTTGAAATTTTCGAATCGTTGTACCAAAACTTATCTGGTATTTTACCATCTAATGAATATGCTTTAAGTGTAACATGTGTACCGTAAGGCACTTTTGTTCCACTATATAATCTTCGTCCTTCTTCATCATAAGCTTTTGGTTCTATACCATTTTGATTTACAAGCGTTAATAAACAGTAATTATAATATGTTCCATTAATATCGAAAATATAAGAATCAGAATCTAAAGAAAGATTATCATTTTCGGCAGTCTTATCGTTATATTCGGCTCTAAATGCTCTCTCGCCCGGTAATTTATTTGGGTCGATATCTGCAGGATGGAAACAATCAATACTGTTTAATGAATTAGCTTTATTTGTAGTGTTATCGTCAAGGGTCATCGTAAAGTCAATATATCTTTGGATTGAATCGGATTCTGTGTCAATTTGGATATATCCACCTAAATTACCCCAATACGTACTATCACTATAATGTAAAAGTTTTATATCTTTTATCTTTGGTTTACCAACCTCAACACATACAGTATTATTTTTAATGTTAGATACTATGAGTTTTCCATTTTTAATTACATTATCTGTATTTACAGTTCCTTTATAGAAACTATAGCTTCTGGAATCAGCAGAAATAAACTCAACTTCTGTATTTTCCATAACAGTAAATTGGTTATTGTTTATTGGTACTTCTATACCATTGTTATATATTCTAAATTTACAATTGGCTGGATTTAGATTTAAAGATATAGTTTCATATTTTGCATTGTTTATAGCATCTTTTACTTTTGTTAAATCAAGATCAGAGGTTGCTTGATCTGCTTCGGAAGGAGCATGAAAACTAGTCTCCGGGGCGTGAGTTTTGTTAAATAATTCATCATTAATTGCTTTAAAAGCATACATATAATTCTCTGGTTCACTATCAGTATCCCATGTTGTATCAATATAATAATACTTCCCGTCTAACTTTATGATATTCCAAGCATGAGCTTCTTTTGATCCATTTTCTCTAATAGCATCACCAACTACTACAGAGTTCTCGATTCCACATAAAGTGCATAGATAAGCAAATGTTTCCGCATATCCTTCACATACCGATTTTTTATTTATAATATTCCCATACATACTATGGTCAATTGGTAAATCAGATGGATCTCCATTTCCATCATAAGCGTAACCTGAATTATCTGTAATCCAAGTATAAATATAATATGCTTTTTCCGTGTCAGTGGCATATTTGGATACTTCTCTAAGAACCTCACTAGATTTTTCCGAGAGTTCTTTATATTGATCCTGTATATCTTTTTCTGAATAGATATTATACCTACTCTCTCTGGATATTTTTATAACATTTGCATTTCCAGAACCATAGCAATATGTATAAGTCCAATAAAAGAAGTAATGATCTAAATGAAAAGCTTCAGCTATCTGCTCTACTTTTTCTTTTGGCATATCATATACAATGATACTTACTGATTTGGTTAGTATATTGTAATTGTTCTTTTCATCAAAGCATTCAGTGCGGAATTTATTCTCTAGATCATCATATATATCCTTTTGCTCATCATCTAGTAAACTATAATAGTATCTTGATGAACAATCGTTTAGAACTGAATAAGCTGGATTGAAGCTAAATGCATATGCGTCACTACCTGCATATATAGCACATAGAATTGATGATATAATTATCATCATTAGACTAAAGATACTTAACCTTCGTTTTGACATAGTTCCCTCTCCTATTATCTATAAATACTTTTACCTTCGTATTATAAAAATGGAGCGGGATTTCATTTTGCAAAAATATAACCTTTTTTATAAATATTTAATCCATTAAAATGAAAACTCTGTGAACTAAAAAAGCAACCAGACTAAATATCTGGTTGCTTTAAATTTTTATTATTTAAATTGGTCAAATGAAAATCCGTCTAAAAGATCTCCAAGAGAAGTTCCAATGTCTTCAGATTCTGGAAGTGTGATATCTTCAGCTTCGTAGCTTTGATCATCAGTGTCTTCAAGAAGTGCTTTTATTGAAAGTGATATCTTACCTTCTTTTATATCTATTACCTTAACATCTACTTCCTGTCCTTCCTTAAGAACTACTTTTGGATGTTTGATTCGTTTATGTGAAATCTGAGAAATATGAACAAGTCCTGACAAGCCATCTCCTAGATCAATAAATGCACCGTAGTCTTTTATGGTAGCAACTATGCCTTTAAATACCTGTCCTATCTCAATATCAGAAAGCTTCTTCTTTTTGTTTTCTTCCTGCTTTTCTTTAAGTATTTCTTTGGCTGATAGAATTAATTTATCATCATCCATATTTGCTTCGAATACTCTTACTTCTATCTCTTTATCAACAAATGAATTGCAATCATCTATTCTTTCAAGAGATAATTTGGATATAGGAATAAAGGCCCTGATACCTTCAAAATCAGCTACTACACCGCCTTTAACGGCTTCTGTAATTGTAACTGTTATATTTTCCTGAGATTCCTGTAATTCCTCAGCTTTACGCCATGCCAGAAGTGTATCAGTATCATGAACTCCATCTCCCATTAAGCTGTAAGATTCTTCCAGCATTTTTTCAAAATCCTTCATTGTTTCTTCCATGTTTTTAGTCTCCCTTTTAGTGTTGATATCATTTTTCTTTAATCAGACCCAGGTTGTAGCATTCTATAAGCTCGCCTAGATCCGCTATCTTGCTTTTAATATCATTTCCTGAATCTGTATCACATACACGTAGTCTGGCTGGCATTACCTCTGTAATATGGATATCAGGGGAATTCTCCTCTCCTGCTACGTAAGGCTTATGTTCGGCCAGGGCCAGATGATGCGAGTTAAATATAAGGGTATATCCAGCAATTCCCGTTGTCTCATGATAGGCTTTGGATAGACCACCATCTATGATATACAGTTTTCCGTCTGCCTTAACAGGTTTCTCGCCTTTTTTTACTTGAACTGGAATATGGCCATTTATTATATGAGCTCTCTCTGGATTCATTCCAAATTCTTTAAAGATCTTATCACAATATTCAGCTTGTTTTGAAAACTCATAGTAGCTATTATTAAGTTCTTCGCTTAAAGATTTATCTTCAAGGAAGATTCTTTCGAATATAGCCATTCTGTCTCGTCCAAACATTGGAGATACAGGGCCATTCCACAGATACCACATGAGGTCCAGAGAATCTGCTTTTTTAGGATCATCATCTCTAAGAAAATATGCATCAATAACTTTAGCATTTAGATAATCCATGAGAGCTTTTCCGGAATACTCTCCTTCTGGAACAGTCCATAAATGAAAATCACCATTTTCATCCATAGGTATACATCCGTGGAACAATAAATTATTGTTATATATCTTATATGTGGAACCATGAGAATATAAGAATCTTATATGCTGCTGCAAGCGTTCAGAATGCTTAAATGAGTATCTCAGATTATCTATCAGCTCCTGCTCCACATCTGTAAGCTTATATGGATCATTCCAGTCAATAGTTGGAAAGTTTGTATCAAGCATAGGATATTCGTTTCCATCAATAGTAACTGTACCCTTATCAATTTTGATCTTATCTAGAAGAAGTCTTCCTTCCAGTTCATATTCTGGATGTCTCTTTATTAGCTGTCCTTCAAGCTTAAATTCTATAATAGCTATGGCCTTATACATTTTAGCTACAAGTTCCGGATTGACTGAATCGTATTTGTTGCTATCAAGTAAATGTGGCTTAAAGCAATCACACGGATCATCAGCATATACTTCAGCTGCAAACATTGAAAGAGGTCTAAGATTTATTCCATAACCATCTTCAAGGACATCAAAACTGTTATAACTGGTTGCAATTCTTAGAACGGTTGCTATGGAGGCTTCATTTCCCGCTGCTGCGCTCATCCAACTTATATCATGATTACCCCACTGAATATCTACATCACTGAACTTCATGATCTCGTCCATAACGTAATCAGCTCTTGGTCCTCTGTCGAATATATCACCGATTATATGCATCTTATCAATGAATAGGTTATGAATTAGATTACACATAGTGATGATAAAATCATCAGCAGCCTGTATCTCTATTATGGCATCTAAAAAGCCGGCGTAGTACTTGGCTTTGTCTATAGAATCATCAGCGTTGATCAGCTCGTCTATTGCATAGCCGTAGTCATCTGGAAGCTTCTTTCTAACCTTTGAACGGGTATATTTTTGATCTGCTACACGGCAGAACTTAATAAGACGTTCTATGGTTTTGCGGTACCATGCATCGCCTGATGGTGTTCCTGGTTCCAGCACCTTTTTACGTTTTAATTTAGTTAATGTTCTATCTGGATAATAGATAAGATTAGCAAATGATAATTGTTCTTCATAACTCATTTCATTTTCAAATGAATCTCTAATCTTTGCTATAACGACACCTGAAGCACCTCGAACAAGGTTTCGGAAGCTTTGATATTCTCCGTGAATATCTGAAAAGAAAAACTCATTTCCCTTAGGAAGAGAAAGGATAGCTTTTAGATTTATAACTTCTGCAAGTGCACTTCTCTTCGTTGGGAAACTGTCACTTAAAAGTCTAAGATAATCAATATCCCGCATATAAATTACTCCTTCACTAGTCTGCAATATATTATATCAAACTAATGAGGAATAAAAAAGGACTATACAGCAATCCTTTTAAAGGTTTTAACTGTATAGTCCTAAGCTATAATGACTAAAATACTATAAATATCAAAGGAGAGTTACTTTGTTTCTGCCTTCATTCTTCGACGTGTACATGGCTTTATCCAGTCTGTTAAAGGCATCATCGAAATTATCATCCTTCTTCAGTTCCGTAACACCTATCGAACAGGAGATGTGTCCTATCTCCGGGAACTCATACTCTTCAACCTTCTTCCGAAGCTGTTCTGCCATCTCATAAAACTGATCTGCTCTTCTGCCATAAGCTATAATAACGAATTCTTCGCCACCCCAGCGACCTACAGCAGCATTTTCCTCAGACACATAGTCTTTAATGATCTTTGAAAATGTTTTGAGTGTTATATCACCGGCTGAATGACCATATGTATCATTTACCTTCTTAAAGTAGTCCAGATCAAGCATCATTAGAGATACCGACTCCTCAGACTTCTGCCTTTTATTAATTGCATTATATAGCTCAGTTTCGATACCACCATGATTATAGACACCGGTCAATGAATCTGTAAGCGCAAGCTCCTCGTACTTCTTCAGCGCAGAAAGCAACTCAACTGAATTATCATGTATGTTCTGAACCATGAAGACAAATCTGTAGTCATCTTCATTATTGGTCTCAGCACGACTGAAGATAAGCTTCACCCATATATACTTTCCCTCCAGATTCTGCATCATGCAGTCAAAGGAAGCTGTACGTCCCGGTGTAAAGTTCTTCTTAAGATACTCCGGATCTGTACGTCTAAGGAATTGATCCTTATCCTCAGGCCAGATCATATTCACGATCATGAATCGCCAATCAGAATATTTGATACTGGCATTTACCGTATCATCTGATATCTCAGTTATACTGATACTGCTGGTTGTATCATGCACCAGATCAATATACATGGAGAACAGGAAGGTATTCTGAATAGTATTAACCTTTTTAGTAGTAGAATATTCTTCTTTATATTCATTATCATCAAGCTCATCCATAATGAATAAATATTTCTTTTGATCAGTAAGTGGATATACAGACATTTGAATCATATGTGGCTGTGAATCATCTTCAAGTCTCAATTTAATACGACGGCTGTACTTACCCTGAAATTCACCATATGAGGATAAAAAGACTCGATAATCCTCTGTAATCTTCTCATTCGACTCATTAAAATGAAAGACAATCTTCTCGATCAGATCATGATAACTCCCCTCATCATCGAGAAAATTCTCAAACATGCCTTTTCTGAAAATCGATCTGTACTTGTTTAATTCATAATCAGCAACAACAACTGCATCAACATATCCCTTGATAAGCTCAGGAATGTCCTCAACAGAGTAATCCTCTAATGCCTTCTCTACCATAATGCATCACCCCTAAATAATTATAAGATTTTGAATTAATTCTCCCCAAAAACTACCCTTAAGCTATATTCTAGTACAACATTTGTGATTCATCAAGCAGAAGTATGAGACGTTTAAACAAAAAGGACTATACAGTCAACCACAAAAGGTCAAACTGTACAGTCCTTTATTTACATATTAAAGATAAATCTCTTTAATACTTATTTCTCTGCTATAGCAGCCTGTGTCGTTATTGCTCCTCTCACACATAGATAACTGTGTATCTTCATAAACCTCAGCACTGCTATTATCTTTATTACCTATTAACTGAGTTACATAGTATTTGATATCCTCAGTTTT
>Ga0129307_1001875_pt1 | contig 19556 bp, 13 predicted proteins | sample P1105metagenome_FD_94437 | JGI IMG/M metagenome (GOLD analysis project Ga0129307, IMG submission 94437) | Capybara group fecal microbial communities from Wisconsin, USA - P1105 metagenome | ecosystem: Host-associated > Mammals > Digestive system > Large intestine > Fecal | place: USA: Wisconsin... | reverse complement strand
ATCCTTATTATCGCATTTATGACAGCGATGGCAGATTGGTGCAATGGCTTGAGAATAACGACCAGGTACAGATGGCCAATCCGCTGTGGAATGCCACTATCAACAGCCGCAACCATGGCAGCTCGCTCACGCTTACCAACCAATTCCAGGCCGAGTGGACACCCAATGAGATGTGGAAAGGCCGTGCCCGTTTTGGTGTTACGCATACTGCCGATGGCACAGATGTCTTCACTTCGCCCGAGAACACCAATCAGGTGATGACCAAAGCCAGCGGTCTTCGTGGTGAATACACCAAGACAAACACAAACTCTCTGCAATACGAATGCGATGTGAGCCTTACTTTTGCCAAGTTGCTGGCAGAGTCACATCGCATCAATGCCGTGATAGGTGGCGACGTCTATCATGTTAAATCTACGTCCGAAGGCTATACCGCCGAGGGTTTCCCCGTTGGTGATTTCGATAAGCCCTCTTATGCTGCTGGTTATAAGCAAGATGGTGTACCTTATTATTTAGAGAGCATCTCGCGCTCGCTGAATGGATATTTGAACCTGGGCTACGCTTTCAAGGACCGCTATCTGTTGGACTTCTCGCTGCGCGAGAATGGTGCCAGCGTGTTTGGAAGCACCTCCAAGTGGAACACCACCTGGTCGGTAGGTCTGGGTTGGAACATCCACATGGAGCCGTTCATCCAGAACAATGCCAAATGGATTAACTACTTCAAGCTGCGTGGCTCATGGGGTAACCCTGGTAACCAGAGCTTCGATTCAGGCCGCACCCTCATCACTTATGCCCTGCAGGCCGGTCAGCTGAATTATTTCGGCATTGGTGCCATGCCCAGCCAGATTGGTAATCCCAACCTGAAATGGCAGATCACACAGGATAAGAACGTGGGTCTTGACCTGACATTGTTCGACAATCGTTTCTCGCTCACCGTTGATTACTATCACAAGAAGACCGACCCGCTGCTCATCGGTATCACCATGCCGTTGTCTTCGGGTACAACCAGTTATTTCTCGAATGCAGGTAATCAGGTGTCGCAGGGTCTGACCTTCACCGCCCAGTACTATATTCTCAGGAACCTCGAGAAGCGTCAGATATGGAGCATCCGTGCCACAGGCCGCACTCAGAAGAACAAGATTGACGGCATTGGCAACAAGCTCGACTCGTTCAACAACAGCGGGCGTGGCAGCAGTACCACACGCTATTTCGACGGTGCCGACCCCGATGACATCTGGGTGGTGAAGTCGGCAGGCATCGACCCCTCTACGGGTAAGGAAATATTCTACGACCTGCAAGGCAATATGCTCTACGACTACAGCTATGACAACGAGCAGGTTTGCGGTAACAGCCGTCCCGACCTGGAGGGTGTGCTCGGCACATCGTTCACATGGGGTGGCTTCACAGCCAGTGTGAACTTCCGTTATCAGCTGGGAGCCGACGTCTTCAACACCGCTCTTTGGAATAAGGTTGAGAATATTGATTATTACTTCAACCAAGACCGCCGCGCCTTGTATGAGCGCTGGCACAAGGCTGGCGACGTTGCTTCATTCAAGGATGTACGCGACTACAACCCGTCGCCCATGACCTCTCGATTCATCCAGAACGAAAAGACGCTCACTCTGGAGTCTGTCCACCTGGAGTATCAGTTCTTCAGCAACAGCTGGATCAAGCATCTCGGACTGGGCAGCCTGCGCATCTTTGCCGATGCCCGCGACCTGTTCCGCCTGTCTACCATCCGTGCCGAGCGTGGTACCAGCTATCCCTACGCCCGCACCATTGAGGCCGGTGTTTCGCTGAACTTCTAATTGATAACTAATAAAAGAAGAAACAATGATGAAAAGAAACATGATATATAAGGTATTAGGCGGAGCATTCTCTAGCCTCTTGCTTCTTGGTTCCAGTTTCCTGACAGCTTGCAGCGATTATCTTGACGTGGCACCGAGCGATCAGCAGACCGCCGATCAGCTGTTTGCCACTCCTACGGGATTTTATGTTGCCGCCAATGGCATTTACGATAAGCTGTCGGGCGATGACCTCTATGGAAAATACATGACGTGGGGTGGAGTTGACCTTATGTCGCAGAGCTACAATACGGCCAATCTGAGTCTTCTGTACTCAGAGCTGGGCAACAATGCCTATACGGGCACTTATGCGGCACCCGTGTTGTCGGCAACATGGGGAACGGCCTATGAGTCCATACTTGCAGCCAATTTGCTTATCGAGCGCATCGACCAGCAGAGCGGCATTTTGTCGAAACAAGAAGCCGACTGTCTGAAAGGTGAGATGCTGGCCGTGCGTGCATTCCTGCATCTCGACATGTTGCGGCTCTTTGGTCCTTCACCCGTATTTGGGTTAGACCAAAAGGCCATTCCTTACAATGAGTCGACTAATATCACCACGCTCGACCTGCTCAGTATCGCTGAAGTGGGCGAGAAAGTAATCAGAGACCTGAACGAGGCAGAAGAGTTGCTCAAGAGCGATCCTATTATCGAGAACGGACCGATGATGAGCGAGCCTGCCATAGGTGAGAGCGTGCAAAACCGCTACCGCCAGTATCGTCTGAACTATTATGCCGTGATAGCCCTGAAGGCACGTGCCTACCTGTGGGTTGGCAACAAGGAGAAAGCCCTTGCTGAGGCCAAGCGTCTTATCGGTGACAGCAAGGTGCAGACCATGTTCCCGCCTGTTGATCCTAACCAGTTGCTTGCCAATAGCTATAATCCCGACCGTGTGTTCTCAAGCGAGGTGTTCTTTGGCGTTTACGACAAAGACCGCGATCAGGTTTACGACCGTTTCTTTGCTTCTTCGGCACCTGCCACACAGCGTCTGCAACCCTATGCCGGATACATTGGCGGCTCTTACGGTCTGTTTGGCCATTTGCTGCTGGGCGTAGAAACCAACGACTATCGTTACCAGTCGCAGTGGGAGCTGGCGTCAGGTCTTGGAGCCACCGGTCACTCGTTCATCAAGTATAAGGCCATCAACAAGCCCGACCAGCAAGACGAGAACTCTGAGTACTATTACGCCAAGATGATTCCGCTGGTGACCATGCAGGAGATGTACTATATTGCCTGCGAGTGCGAAGAAAATCCTGTTGACAAGGCCGGATGGTACAACAAAGCCCGCGTTCGCCGAGGCTGCATAGACCTCGAAATGATGGGATTCTTGCCCACACTTGCCGCCTACTGGGCACAAGGCTATGGCAACATATTCCTCTCTAACGAGTATCGCCGTGAGTTCTATGGAACAGGCCAGTGGTTCTTTATGGCCAAACGAGTGGAGATACTGGGTGCACTGGGTATGCCGGGAGTAGGCCAGAGCTACTATTTCGACTGTGGTCTAGGCCAGGGCATTGTGCAATTTGATGTCCGTCCGCCACTGCCGGCAGCCGAAATGCGATAGTATTACATACAATCATCTCAACTTAAAATATGTACTTATATGAAGAAATTATTATATTTAGTATTGGTAGCGCCGTTGTTGTTCGTTGCGTGCAACCAAGACGAGATAGCCACGTTTGACGGCGACCAGGACGGCATCTACTTCCAGACTGGCGGTCAGACACGCTTTTTCATCAACATTGACCAGTATAGGGATTCAGTGAGATTTACTTTCAGTACGTCGGATGTGTCGATGACCGACACCGTGTTGAGCGCACGTTTGCGCACAATGGGCAAGGTGCGCGACTACGACCGCAAGGTGCGCGTGGTGGTCGATGCAGAAGGAACCACCGCCATCGAGGGCACTCATTTCCACATTGACTACGACAAGATAGTCATTCCCGCAGGACAGTCTGAAGCGCAGGTGCCCGTTACGTTCTTCCGCACTCCCGACTTGCGCACCAACGAGTATCGCCTGATGCTCAAAGTCGAGGATAATGAGAACTTCACAGTTCCGTTTAAGTGGCAGAAAAACACCAACGTTTATTATGCCGCTGGCGACACCATCATGGCCGACCGTTTCTTGTTCGTGTTCAATGAGTTCTATAAGGAGCCGGAGATATGGTCAATGTTCGGCGAGAATCCATGGGGAGCATGGTCGGTGGCCAAGCAGAGAGTGATGTCCGAATTGTTCGGCCTTACACCTTTCGACTGGAGTCTTGACGGATGGTCGAGTGGAAACGGCAAACTGCTTCCTGCCCGCTATCCCTACTTTGCGGTGAAACTGCGCAACTATCTGCAGGCGATGGCCGACGCCGGAACGCCTGTCCGCGAGGAAGACGGCTCGTTCATGCAGCTGGGCAGCGGATATGAGGTTGACTACTCTAACTGCTTGTGATAATGATAGATAATTAAAACATGAACCATCAACACACATACTATATGAAACAATATATGTTCAATAAGGCCGGCAAGGCATGCGTACTGTTTGCCAGCCTCATGCTTCTTACTTCTTGTTTCTTGTCGTCATGCATTAACGATGATGGCAGTTACGACTACGTTGAGCTTGCCGACATCACCATCGAGGGCATTCCTGAGGTTACAGAGGTCATTGCCTATCTGGACCATATCAAGATGTCGCCACGCTTCATCTCCTCTACTGAAGGAGAAATCAAGCCGGGTGACCCCAACTATACCGTACTCTACAGATTCGGTCATAAGGGAATGGGCTCCATGGGCTATGACGCCGAGAAGCAGCAGGTGCTTACCTGGAAAGAGTTTATTCCCAAATCGGGATTCGAGATTGACGAGCCGTCGGAGTATTCCACCGGTGCCTACCAGTTGTGGGTGACGATTACCGACAACCGCAACGGCGCTGTCACCTCCAAGCAGTACGACATCAACATCAGCTCTGCCACCTACGAAGGCTGGATAGTGCTCTGCAACGAGGGGGCTGAGGAGCGTGCACGCATCGACATGATTTCCAAACTGCCGGGTAACCGCATTGAGGCTGTCCATGACATCTGTTCTGGAATTCCCTCTCTGCATCATGCCACCTGCTTCATGATCTGGACACAGGATGCTAGTCCTGGCGACCAGGCCTATCTCTTCACCCGTGAGGGATCTATCGAAATCAATCCTCAGACCATTGAGGCTTATCCCGACCGTGACTTCAATCTGGTGCAGTTTGTTTTTGATCCGGGAGAAACGATTATCAAGAAAGATAATTTTGCCGGACCCTATTACTCCTGGACCACCCGCTATCACTTCTGTTTTGGCGAGAACGGCAATGCCTACGCATTTAAGGCAGGCACCTACGGAGCAGCTTTCTCACTGCCCATCAATACGCTTCAGGAAGGACAGGACGCTCAGTTCAAGGTGGCTCCCTATTGCGGCTACAGCTGGGTAAGACCTTGGTCAAGGGAATATGGCGAGTATGCCTTGTTCTACGATACCACCAACCGCCGTTTCCTTCTCTACGACGGCACGCTCGACCGTTTGCAGCTGAACGCCATTCCCGAGCCGGGCAGCGACGAGGTGAAGCTATTCTCATATACCACAGGCAAGGACTTCGTCTATATGCAATCCACACGTCGCTCCAATGGATTGGTCTATACCATTCTGCAAGACCCCTCAACAGGCAAGCGCTCTATCTACGGCATCAACCTCGGCGGATCGCACTATGCTCAGGAATTGTATATACCTGACGTGAATGCACCAGACTTCGAGCAGGCCACGCAGTTTGCTTTCGATACCCGTTTCCCGATTCTTTTCTATAGTGTTGGCAGCAAGCTCTACTGCTACAATATGGCCACTCAGATGACGTCGGAGATTAATACCGGGCTGAAAGCCGATGAGGAAATCACCAAGCTGAAGTTCAACCTCTATCTCATTCCTGACTACAACAATCTGGCCAACCAGAGCGAGGAGTTCATGAACCAGCAGTACCGCCTCATCGTCTGCTCTTGCGACGGCAATACCACCAGCGGAGGCAAGGTGACATTCTTCGATGTTGACGGCGTGAACAGCACTGCCACACCAGCAGAGCACTATGAAGGTTTCGGAAAGATTGCCGATATCATTTATCGTGAGCGCTCTATTTAAAGGTAAAAAAACAGAAACAAACAATGAGAAAACTATTGATGATAGCTGCCATGGCACTCCTTACGGTGAGTGCCATGGCTCAGCGTCAGCAGCGGGAGCTGTCGGCAGCTGACAAGATTATGATGGATCAGAAGAATGCTTTCCTCGCCGGTATGGGCGATGTGATGGAGAAGTTGGAGCAATATAATAAGCTTTATTACCAGACGAGCAACCGCGACTCTGTGTCTCGGCTGATGGAACCCTATCGAAAGATTTATCTGGAGCGTATGACGGACTATGTGAAGAAATATCCTTCTACGGCGCTGGCAGCCAACTTCCTGTGTATGAACACAGGAAGGATGACGCTTGAGCAGCTGAAAGAGGCATACAACAAGCTGGATGAGACGGCCAAACAGACCTCTGCCGGCAAGGAGATTGCTGCCGAGATTGCCACGCTCGACCGTGTGGCTCCCGGCAATCCCGCTCCCGAGATTGCCAAGAACGACCTCGTGACGGGCAAGCCCTTCGCCCTCTCTTCGCTGAAAGGCAAGGTGGTGCTGCTCGACTTCTGGGCCTCTTGGTGTGTGCCCTGCCGCAAGAGCAACCCGCACGTGAAGGCTCTCTACGAGAAATATCGCAAGAAGGGCTTCGACGTGGTGTATGTGGCCGACAACGACAGTCGTCCTGAGGAAGCTTTGAAAGCCATCGATCAGGATGGTATCAGGAAGTACCATCACGTGTTGCGTGGCTTGAAAACCTTAAAGGATGCCAATGGCAAGATGACTGGCTACGACAAGAGCGAGGATGTGAGTGAGCAATATGCTATCCACTTCCTGCCCACCAAGTACCTCATCGACCGTGAGGGAAAGATCATCGGTAAGGTCACCGACGAGGAACTCGATGCAAAACTGAAAGAAATCTTCGGATTTTAAATAATCATTCTCCATTGGGGACAGATCCGTCAAAGCGAGACCTGTCCCCAATTATGTACTGTAACTTATGAGAAGAACAATTATTTTATTTGCCTTCGCTCTCTTTACGATGAGTACATGGGCACAGGCACCACAGCAGGAGCTGTCGCCGGCAGACAAGATCCAGATGGATCAGTATAACGCCTTTATGGCTGGCATGGGCGACATCTTGCCGCGCATGATGGAACTGAACAAGGCTTACTATGAGACCAACAACCGTGACTCGGTGAATGCGCTGATGGAACCCTTGAGGAAGACGTATCTGAAACGGCAGAACGAATATATGAAGCAGTATCCCTCTACGGCTCTTACTGCTAGTTTCTTGCGTACCGAACTGGGACACATGCCGCTCGATAAGTTGAAAGAAGCTTTCAGCAAGTTGGATGAGACCGCTAAGCAGACGACCTCTGCTAAAGAGATTGCTGCGGAAATAGCAACACTGGACCGTGTGAATCCGGGCAATCCGGCACCCGACTTTACGGGGAACGACCTGATGACGGGAAAGCCGTTCAGCCTTTCTTCCTTGAAGGGTAAGGTGGTGCTGCTCGACTTCTGGGCCTCGTGGTGCAAACCCTGTCGTGCCAGCAACCCGCATGTGAAGGCTCTTTATGAGAAATACCGCAAGAAGGGTTTCGATGTGGTGTATATAGCCTCTGACGACAGCAACCCCAACGCAGCGCTGAAAGCCATTGAGCAGGACGGTATCAAGAAATACCACCATCTGTTGAGCGGTCTGAAGCAGTTGAAGGATGCCAACGGTAAACCGATGGGCTATGACAAGAGTGAGGACATCGGTGAGAAATATGCCGTCCACTTCTTGCCCACCAAGTATCTCATCGACCGCGAGGGAAAAATCATCGGTCAAGTGGATGACAAGACGCTTGATGACAAGCTGAAGGAGATCTTCGGATTTTAAAAATTCGGAGTGTCTTTTGGTAAAGAAAAATCGGGAATGCCGACTGGCATTCCCGATTTTTCTTTATTTGATGGCAATCTTAGCTCTTCAGCTTATCTATTGTCCGAGATGAGGTTCTCGCCGGTCATGTCGGCGGGCTGCTCCAGACCCATGATGTGCAGGATAGAGGGAGCCACGTCGGCCAGGCGGCCGTCCTTCACAGTGGCTGAGTTGTTGTCGGTGACATAGATGAAGGGCACAGGGTTGAGCGAGTGGGCCGTGTTAGGTGTGCCGTCGGGGTTGATGGCATTGTCGGCATTACCGTGGTCGGCAATGATAATGGCCTCATAATCGTTCTTCTTGGCAGTCTCGATGACCTCGCGCACGCAGTTGTCGACGGCCCATACGGCCTTGGCAATGGCATTGTAGACACCAGTATGGCCCACCATGTCGCCGTTGGCGAAGTTCACCACGATGAAGTCGTACTCCTGAGTGTTGATGGCACCCACCAGCTTGTCTTTCACCTCATAGGCCGACATCTCGGGCTTCAGGTCGTAGGTAGCCACCTTCGGACTGGGCACCAGGATGCGGTCCTCGCCCTCGAAGGGAGCCTCGCGTCCGCCGTTGAAGAAGAAGGTGACGTGAGCATATTTCTCGGTCTCGGCGGTGTGCAGCTGGCGCTTGCCCTGACGCGAGAGATACTCGCCCAGTGTGTCCTCCACATTCTCTTTCGGGAAGAGGATGTGCACGCCAGTGAACGAGGCGTCGTAGGGAGTCATGCAATAGTATTGCAGGCCGGGGATGGTCTGCATGCCCTGCTCGGGCATATCCTGCTGGGTGAGCACGATGGTGAGCTCCTTGGCACGGTCGTTGCGGAAATTGATGAAGATGATGACGTCGCCCTCCTCAATGAGTCCGTTGACGGCAGCGTTGTTGATAGGCTTGATGAACTCGTCGGTGACGCCCTCGTCGTAGCTCTCCTGCATGGCCTGCACCATGTCGGTGCTCTGCTTGCCCTCACCCTTCACGAGCAGGTCGTAAGCCTCTTTCACACGCTCCCAGCGCTTGTCGCGGTCCATGGCATAGAAGCGGCCCACGATGCTGGCAATATGTGCGTCGTTCTGGGCACAAACGTCGCTCACTTGCTGGATGAATCCCTTACCGCTCTTCGGGTCGGTGTCGCGACCGTCCATGAAGCAGTGGACGAAGGTCTGGTCTTTCAGTCCGTAGGCCTTACCCACCTCGATAAGTTTGAACAGATGGTCGAGGCTTGAGTGCACGCCACCGTCGGAGGTCAGTCCCATCAGGTGGAGCTTCTTGCCCTGCTCCTTGGCGTAGCTATAGGCGGCCTTCACCTGCGGGTTCTCCATGATAGAGCCGTCCTTGCAGGCGCGGTTGATTTTCACAAGGTCCTGATAAACAATGCGTCCGGCACCGATATTGAGGTGTCCCACTTCCGAGTTGCCCATCTGTCCGTCGGGAAGACCCACGTCTTCGCCGCTGGCCTGCAACTGAGCGTGTGCACTAACTGCTGTTAAATAGTCAAGATAAGGAGTTGGAGTATTGTAAATCACGTCGCCCTTACCTCGTTTTCCGATGCCCCATCCGTCGAGGATCATCAACAATGCTTTCTTTGCCATAAAAAATACTAATAATTAAAAAATCGACTTTTCAGCGTGCAAAATTACTATTTTATTAGGTATTATCCAAATATTTTGCTATTTTTGCAAAAATCTTTCATGTATAACTAAACACTAAATCTATGGGAAGTTTTTTAGAGAACATCATTAAGAATGCCGGCCTTGGCTCCATTCTCGGGGGTGCTGCCGGTCAGAGCGAGGGCAGTGAAGGCGGTTCGCTGCAAGACATTCTGAACGAAATCGGCGTCGGCGACGGCAATTTCGACACTAGTGCCGTGACTGGCGAGGACGAGCAGGAAGAGGTGGCTGCCGAGGAGACAGCTGCTCCTGGAGGTATCAACCTGCAAGACATTCTGGGCAAGCTGGGCGGCGCCGTGGCTGGCGGAGGCATCAGCCTGCAGGATATCCTGGGCAAACTGGGTGCTGGCAATGCTCCCGTACAGGAAGAGGAAGCTGAAGTGGAAGAAGAAGTGGAGGAGGTGGAAGAGCAAGCTCCCGCCGGAGGCATCAACATTCAGGACATTCTGGGTAAGGTGCTGGCTGGCGGCGGACTGGGAAGTCTGGCCATTGGAGCCATCAACATCATCAATATTGCCAAGAGCGTGTTCGGCAACCGTGCCGGTGTCATGGACGAGCAGGCAGCTGCCGGCGATGAGTTCGAGGAGGTTAAATAATTAATAAGGAGGAAACACAATGGAAAAAATATTCGATGTGATAAAACTGACCGCCAAGACCGGTCTGATGTTTGCCAACTGCGACGGTGTGTATAGCGACCGCGAGAAAGATTTTATAGAGGGATTCATTGCCGGTATAGAGCAGTTCGGCGATGTCGACGAGCAGCTCAAGGCCGACGTGCGCGACACCCTGAACCACCAGTACGAGCTGTATCCTGTCATTGCCGAGACCAAGGCATTCCTCGACGGCTTCAATGTGTTGGAGAAAGCACTCATCCTGCGTGCTATCAACGATTTCGCCAAGAAGGTGATCATTGCCGACGGTGAGACCCGCGAGGCCGAGAAGAACAACTACGATATCTGGGCCCGCGAGTTGGGAATCAAGAAATGAACATGAAAACAACGCTTTTGTGCGCTGCAGTCGCTTGTACCACAGGACTGCAGGCACAAACCAGCGCGCCTCAGTTGCGTGCCGACAATATCGACGAGGTGCTCAGTGCCATGACCCTCGAGGAGAAAGCCCAGCTGCTGGTGGGTGGTGCCAACAAGTTTTTCAGCAGCACCGCTGTCGTTGGCAGCGAGGCCAAGCTGGTGCCCGGCGCCGCCGGTACCACGGCGGCCATTCCCCGTCTGGGCATTCCTGCCACGGTGCTCACCGACGGTCCTGCCGGTGTGCGCATCGACCCTACCCGCAAGGGTGATGAGAAGACTTATTATGCCACCGGTTTCCCCATCGGCACCTGTCTGGCATCTACCTGGAACACCGAGTTGGTGAATAGGGTGGGACAGACCATCGGCAACGAGACCATGGAGTACCGCTGCGACGTGATTCTCGGTCCGGGCATGAACCTGCACCGCAACCCATTGTGCGGCCGTAACTTCGAGTATTACAGCGAGGACCCGTTGCTCACGGGTAAGATTGCCGCCGCCTATATCCGTGGCGTGCAGAGCCAGGGCGCCGGTGTGTCGGCCAAGCACTATGCGGTGAACTCACAGGAGACACAGCGCACCCGCCTCGACGAGCAACTCAGTCAGCGTGCTGCCCGCGAGCTTTATCTGCGTGGCTTCGAGATAGCCGTCCGCGAGAGCAACCCATGGACCATCATGGCCTCCTACAACCAGGTGAACGGACAGTACTCCATGGGCAACCACGACCTGCTCACCAAGATTCTGCGCGACGACTGGGGCTACAAGGGCATTGTGATGACCGACTGGATAGGCATCCGCAAAGGCCTGCGCACCATCGACGAGGTGATTGCCGGCAACGACTTGCTGGAGCCCGGACAGAAGGCACAGACCGAGGAGATTGTGGCTGGTGTGAAGAACGGAACCCTCGACATCAAGTACGTCGACCGTAATGTGCGCCGCATGCTCGAATACATCGTTAAGACGCCCAGCTTCCGCAAGTATCCCTACACCAATGCGCCCGACCTGAAAGCCCATGCCCAGATCACCCGTCAGACGGCGGCCGAAGGCATGGTGCTGCTCAAGAACAATGGCACATTGCCCTGGCGGACAGAGGGCAGTCAGAAGATAGAAACCGTGGCTCTCTTTGGCGTCAGCTCTTATCACTTCCTTTCCGGTGGCACCGGCTCGGGCTGTGTGCACACACCTTATATCGTAGATATGGTGGAAGGACTGAAGAATGCCGGCATCGGCACCAGCAAGACGCTGACCGACATCTATCAGAAGTATGTCGAGTTTGCCGCCCTGAAGTTCGAGGCCGACCGCGACCCCGCCATGTGGTTCCAGCGCGCGGAGTTCGGCGACCAGAAATATCCTGAGCTGACCATCAGCCAGCGGTGCATCATCAGCGAGTCTGGGAAGAGCGACGCTGCCATCATCACCATCGGCCGTCAGGCCGGCGAGGGCATCGACCGCGACATAGAGGGTGAGTTCAACCTCACTGCCGACGAGCGACAGATGATCTACGATGTGTGTAACACCTATCATGCACAGGGCAAGCCTGTGGTGGTGATCATCAACAGCGGTTCGGTCATCGAGACGGCTTCGTGGAGCCACTATCCCGATGCCATCCTCGTGGCATGGCAGCCAGGCGAGGAGGGAGGCAACACCGTTGCCGACATTCTCACGGGCAAGGCCAACCCCAGCGGCAAGCTCACCATGACATGGCCCATTGCCGCCGCCGATCATCCCTCGACCAAGGACTTCCCCGTCGTCATGCCGCTCTACAACTACGTAGAGGCAAAGGGAAACAAGAAAGAAGGCGTGCAGGGCTATGATTACACCCGCCACAACGAGGATATCTATGTGGGCTATCGCTACTTCGACACCTTCCAGCAGCCCGTGGCCTATCCTTTCGGCTTCGGTCTGAGCTACACCACCTTCGCCTATAGCAGTCTGAAGGTGAAAGAGCAGAAGAACGGCAGCATAGAGGTGAGCGTAGTGGTGAAAAACACCGGCAGCACCAGCGGTAAGGAAATTGTCCAGGTGTATGTCGCCGCCCCCAAAGGCACCCTCGAGAAACCCGTGCAAGAGCTGAAGTCGTTCGGAAAGACCCGCGAGCTGAAACCCGGCGAGAGTCAGACCCTCACCATGACCATGCAGAAGCGCGACCTCGCCTCGTTCGATGAGGCTGGCAGCCAGTGGCTCGTTGAGGCTGGCACCTACACCATCCGTGTGGGAGCCAACAGCCGCGACATCCGCCTTACGGCACCACTCCGTCTCACCGAATACACCGAGAAGACCAGCAACGCCCTAGCCCCCAAGGCCAAACTGAATCTGTTGCGGCAGTAGGGCAGGCGAGAGAGTTGTAATAACGGAAAAAGAAAAAAGGATAGGCTTCACCATCGAAGCTTATCCTTTTTCTATTAAAGGAGATAAAGGAGTGTTCACTTCACCACTTTCTTTCCACCAACGATATAGATGCCTTTCTGGAGGGCATTGAGGTCGGTGCCCACGAACTGGCCACGCAGGTTGTAAACCTTAGTATGATCCAGACCCTTATTCAGGGTAACTGTTTGAATGGCTGTGGCCATTTTTTCTTGCTCAGACACCTCAACAGACTTGTCCTCATTCTTTTTAAAGTGATAACATACAGGACCTCCATGACAACTCACAGGTTGAGGCTCTTCGTCCTGTACAGCCTTAGATGCCAAGTAAACTGTATAATTACCTGGAACAACTTTACTACCGTATATCACCATGTTATTAATGCCCTGCATTCCATATAACGAGGCTGTTGTATATCCACCTTGGCCTGCTTGGATGAAAACATTGTTTTCAGGCTTACCATCCTCACTAACAAAATAGACACCAATATTTCCATAAAAAGTCAAGAAATGCAAATTGTACAGATTCTCGCTCTTTACTGTCAACATCTGTTTGGTGAAACTGATGGTATAAGCGTCGGTACAAATCATTGACTTGTATTTTTCATCTGCATCGGGTGTAGACTGGCACTTGAATCCTACCACCATCGTCTGGTTATAATTATAGTGCGCCGTCGGCCCTTCGCGCGGGTTGGTAACAGGAGCTAGATCGGCGATGTCGAAGTAACCGTTTCCTCTGCCATCCCATCCCCAATTAACGTGAATAAAACCATTCTCATCATATCCGTCGAAAACAAAAGCATGTCCTCCTGAGGCTTTGTCAACTCCTGTATATAAGATAGGTCGTTTTGCTGCCAGTTCGTCGTAGATGATATCCATCCACTTTTCATTATCGAAATAATCGCGGTCATAACAGTGCATAGCCAATGAGTCATAACTGAAGTTATTACAAAAGCCATAAGCTGCACTTGTGGCATAGGCGCCGCTCCCGCTCTCATCGTAATTCATGTGGGCAGCAAGACCTGCCTCCTTCATAATAGTGGCGATGGGCAAACACTCTTCATCAGGTAGCGTTTTTTCCGAATCGTACTGATTGAGCATTTTATCCCATTCATAGACAGATGTTGTCGGCTCAGTCACCCTGCCTGCGTTGCCACCTTTCTGATAATAGCCTTTTCCTTTACCTTGAGCGGGATAGGCAAAGTATTTCATGATTTGTGCCATAGCAGTAGCCACACAACCTGTTGGAGCCTTTGAGCTGTCAAAAACAGGACACTTGTAATTATAAGGATAACCCTGCCCCCATTCAGTGACACACAGTTGATCAACAGCTTGAGCTTTCTTTGCTGTACCTGTCATGGAATTCTGCGAGTAAGAGCCCTGCTCCATAACACTGCTCATTCCTTCCAGCCACCACTGCATACCACACGGAATGACGTTTTTGTCAAACTTAGCATCCGAATAGGCAATAACGGGTTTGAAAGCGTCATTGCGGCTGACGACGACAAACCCCATATCTTCGCGGCCGTAGATGCAATACTGCTTCTCATCAACCAACTTAGCAATATCTTTTCCTGCTGCCCGGGTAGCATCTAGTCTACCTTTACTCAATTTCTCTTTGGCAATAGCCAACATCTCTCGCTCGGTGCGAACACCGGCGAGAGATGATGATGTTACTGCCATAAGGCAGACAAAGATTATAAACTTCAAAAAGTTTGTTTTAGTCATGTTGCATTTCTAGATAGAAGAATCCAAACGCGCCTGCGGCACAGATAGCGCCCATAGGAGTAGATACCATAAGACCACCCTTCTTGTTATAAGTGAACGTCACGGATGAGGTGTAGGCGCTGACAGCCTGATTGAAACCTTGAATCCAAACTTCACCATAAGTAGCATGATTATAAATCACCTGGTAGTTAGGAACGGTGATTGTACCTTTTGCTTCATCGTAAACACCTTGAACAGTCATGCCGCCACCCCAGATGTTCGTGATATTCACAATCTCGGTGCTACCCTCCTCAAATTCTATGAGCATCTTGTATCGGTCAGCAGGTTTCCAGTTACCAGCATCGTCACGATCAATCTCAGTTGCCGTATAAACACCTTCTATAGGAATTGTGGGAGCCTCTGGCGTGGTAATACTTTGAGAGTTGCTGTAAACCACATTGCCGTTTTTCGACATGGCATAAGCACGAACATAGTAAGTGCTCAATTCATCCAGTCCGTTCACATCCATTGAAAATGCAGCCTCGACAGTATCGTTTACCATATAAGAGGCATTATCAAAATTGTCGGTGGTGGAAATCTGGATTCCCTGCTCGGCCACATCGTTGGCATCACCAACCGCACAAGCCACATTGATAGTATTGAAAGCTGGTGCAGTGAGAGAAGAGATAGAGATAGTAGCGGTCTTAAACTGGCTCTCATATTGAGAGTCGATGACCGACTTGTCGTCCATGGTGTCATCACAGCTTGCAAAAGCAAAAGCCATAGCCAGACACGGAATGATGTATTTGAATATATTCTTCATTATTATATCTCCTATTGTTTAAGTATTACTTGTTCTGCTCAGAAGCATCAATATGAGTATTCTCCTGCATCTCAGAGCGTGGGAGCTGGAATGTCCACTTCACGTCGTGGGCAGGAACAACAAGCTTGTAGTTGTGGTTGCTGCCGCTGTAACTACGGTCAATGCCTTTGTTCAGTCGTTTCAGGTCGAAGTAGGTGAAGCCCTCACCCCAAAGCTCAATACGACGCTGCTTATAGACATCCTCTACGGTTACCAAATCCTTGCTCCAGTCTGGCTGACGCTTTGCCATCAACTCGCCTAACACTTGAGCAGCTTTATTGCCATTATTTAAGTGAGCATAAGCCTCGGCCTCGATAAGCACCATTTCGGCTGCACGCATATACATATAGTCGCAAAGCCAGTCGGTGTTATAGAGGAACTTCTGGTTGGCGTATGGTTTCTTACCGCCAGTAGTGGGCTGGCTAGGATCGCCTTGAGGTCCGTTAAACAAGCTCTTACGATAGTCAGACTCAGGAATCTCGCTGTAAAGCTGGGCATCGATGAGGAACGGATAGTTACGTCCGTAACCGGGGCCGGAGCTAGCGAGGTGAGAGAACAAAGAAGCATAACCGGTAATGGTCTCTGTAGTGTGGTGGAATCCCCACATCCACTCTTCATTATCGACGCTATTGAAGCCGGCATGCAATCCTTCGTTATCCATCAGAGAATATCCATTTCGTGCAGCCTTTGCGGCATCTGCGGCTTTCTGCCATTGCTGAGTGAGCAAGTAGAAGCGAGCCAACAGACCATTAGCTACATGAACATCGATATAGTTTTTGTTAGGACGCTCATAGCCAGCCCCCAGATACTCTACGCTCTTTTCCAGATCGCTCTGTGCTTCATCAAGCACATCACCTACAGTATTACGACCCTTGGCCTTGTCCATTTCTTCCTCAGTCTTACCATCTACGTTGTTATAGATGATTGGAACACCAGGTGCAGCCCGGTTGATGCTACCGTCAGCATTAAGGTAGTCTTGGTAAAGCTGTATCAGATAGTAGTACGACATACCACGGATGGCATAAGCTTGTCCGAGCAATCCTTTCTCGCTAACGGTCTCGGCACCATCAGGATAGAGGCTGATGACCTCGTTGGCTTTAGCAATCAGCGTGTAGAGTGTTGTCCAGAAAGAACTTGTACGCACGTATGGCTCATCACGGTAGTCAAGTTGATAGTCGAAATTGTACCAGCTAGAGGTCTGGAAAGCAATATCCTGACCCATCACTTGTGTATCCATAAAGATGGTGAAGATTCCATAAGAGTCGTGACGGCCCTCATATCTTACCATCCACGACCACATACCATTGAGGAATACGTCTGGATTTTGCGCAGCAGCCGAAGCAGCTTCTTCCTCACCCAGATATGTTGTGTATTCCGTATCAAGATAGTCGCTGCCGCAGGCACTGAATGTAGCCAGGGCGACTAATCCGATTGCAATATTCTTTAATATTTTCATATTCTTGATAAATTTGAATGGTTAACTAAACTAGAATGACAGATTCAGGCCAATAGAATAAGAGCTGAGTGCAGAATAAACATAGCCAGTCGATCCGTTGACACTCTGACGTGGGTCAAGTCCTTTACGCTTTGACTGCAGCCAGATGTTGTCGCCAGTAAGATAAACTCTTACGTGATCCAGTCCTAGACCCTTAATCCAATTATAGGGAAGAGTGTAGCCCAAAGTCACGTTGCGGAGGCTGAAGTAAGATGCCTTGGTCAGGTAGTAACCTGAGTTTCCGCTAATGCCTGCATCCTGCACATTATAGCCGAGTGCCGGGATGTTAGTATCGGTGTGGGCCGGTGTCCAGCGGTTGAACAAGTCCTTGTGGAAGTTGTGTCCTTCTGAGCCTGCTCCCATCAGCGAGTTGTAGTAAGAGTCAAACACATAACCGCCCAACTGGAAGGCTGTTGATACTGAGAGGTCGAATCCATAAGCCTCAAGAGTTGTGCTCAATCCGCCTGTAAGGTCGGGAATTGCAGACTTGCCCGTCTGGCGCTGAGTGGCATCTGTGATAGAGTTGACCAATTTAACTTCCTTCACGATTTCGTCACCATTTCCGTCTCTGAGTGTCTTTCCGTTCTCATCGGTCTCATAGATATACTTATTATACTGAGGCTTACCATTGGTTGGGTCAACACCTGCGTACTCGTAATAGTAGAAGTCATATAGAGAACCGCCGAGTTTACGCCAATAGCTGCCTGCAGCATATCCATTGGGATAAAGGTCTGCCGGCTTCGAGTTTGGCAGTCTGGTCAGTTCGTTCTTATAGTGGGTGAGGTTGAGTGAGGCATTCCATCTTACATTATTTGTCTTGATGATATCGCCGCTAAGTTCCAGTTCGACACCGGTGTTCTTCATATCCATCTCATTGCGGTAGATAGAACTGGGCGAACCTTCTGATGGAGCCAGAGGGCTGGCATAAAGCATATCCTTGGTCTCTTTGATGAAGAATTCGAAATTCACATTCAGACGTTTCCAGAATCCAGCCTCGATACCTACATTGAAGTTACGGCTCTTTTCCCAGGTAAGGTCTTTGTTACCACGATTCACCTTGGTGAAAGCAGCAGCACCTGACACGCGATCAACTTGATACAGGTCGGTATAGTTGTGTGCATAGCCCACATTATCGTTACCCTGAGTACCATAACTGGTCTTCACTTTCAGGTTGTCGAGCCATTTCACACCTTTCAGCCAAGGCTCTTCTTTCAGACGCCATGATGCACCAACAGCCCAGAATGTACCCCAGCGGTTGTCTTTGTGGAAGCGCGAGCTACCATCACGACGAACACTGGCTGTGAAATAGTAACGATTCAGATAGTCATATTCTCCTTTAGCGAAGTAACCCTCCAGGGCATACTCAGATGTGTAAGATGTAAGATCTTGATACTGAGCCGCATTAGCAAACTCAGGATTGTTAGGATCGGCAAAGTTGGTCATGTGACCATACATATACTTAGTATGGTCATTCTTTGTCTCATGACCCAGCAACACATGTACTCCGTGCTCGCCGAATGAGTGGTTCCAGTCAAGCAGCTGGTTGATGTTCATGGCAGCATAACGTTGCACCTCTTTTTCACCACGACCACCCACATTCAGGGCATCACCACCGATAGGAGTGTTATACTCTGAATAGAATGTATTGAACAGGTCGTAAGCAATATTTGCGGTAAACTTGAAGTCCTTCAGGAATGTCCATTCGAAATAGCCACGAGTGGTAAGGTTGTCACGAGTAGTGATGACCTGGTTTCTCATGGCTACAGCAAGCGGGTTTTGGTTAGAACCATAAGGACGGCCTTCACCGAAGTCATAGCGTACCTCACCTTTCTCATCGTACATCAGATTTCCCTCTTGATCGTACAGATAGATAGGATAAATAGGAGCAATGCTCTGTGAGAACATAAAGATGTTAGAGAAGTTGCTGCTCACCGAGCCATTGAACTGCTTCTGGATGGTGTTGGCATAAGCAATGTTGCCACCGATGCGGATGTTCTTACCAATCTTCTGATCCATCTTGATACGAGCAGAATAACGGTCGAATCCTGATCCTACCATATAACCTTCGTCACCCAGATAGCCTAATGAAGCATATAGCTGGGTATTCTCTGAACCCGAACTAATCGTTGCATTATATTCGTGACGGAAACCGTTCTCGAAGGGGTCGTCCATCCAACTGTCGTTCCACTTCTTTTGTGTGGCAGCTGGATTTAGTTTTCCGGTCATCGGATCAATAAGCTGATTGTCGGCAATGCCTTTGAATTTGTTGTATTTCAGAATCTCAATCAGGTTCTGTGAAGCATAGTTGTTGGCTCCAACCATTCCCAGTTCTCCAATCTTACTGTTACGAACAGCCTCCCAAAACATCTCATAGTATTCGCCATCGTCAGAAATGATGTCGTAGTTCTTCACACCACGGGCATTGAATCCCCAACGACCGTCGAAGGTGATTTTGGGCTTGCCCACCTTTGCGCTCTTTGTGGTTACCATGATTACACCATTCGAACCACGGGCACCATACATAGAGTTTGCGGCAGCGTCTTTTAGCACGGTCACT
>Ga0129307_1001874_pt1 | contig 19571 bp, 17 predicted proteins | sample P1105metagenome_FD_94437 | JGI IMG/M metagenome (GOLD analysis project Ga0129307, IMG submission 94437) | Capybara group fecal microbial communities from Wisconsin, USA - P1105 metagenome | ecosystem: Host-associated > Mammals > Digestive system > Large intestine > Fecal | place: USA: Wisconsin... | reverse complement strand
CGACGTCGACCTCAATCCCGAGTTCGACGCGCTGTGGACGAAGATGCAGAGCGGCATCAGCCGCGACGAGATCGCCTCGCGCGGCGAGTACTTCTCCGCCAAGCTGATGGCGGCTTACCTCGGCTTCGATTTCGTGGACGCGGCGCTGTGGATCAAGTTCCGCTTCGACGGCAGCGTGGACAAGGAAGCGAGCTACGAGGCGCTGCGGCAGGCGGCGGACGGTCGCGGCGTCGTCATCCCCGGCTTCTACGGCTCCATGCCCGACGGTCACGTCAAGACGTTCTCCCGCGGCGGCAGCGACATCACCGGCGCGCTGGCGGCGGCGGCGCTGGACGCCGACGTGTACGAGAACTGGACGGACGTCTCCGGCATTCTGATGGCGGACCCGCGCATCGTCAAGGACCCCGCGCCCATCAGCCACGTCACCTACAACGAGCTGCGTGAGCTGAGCTACGTCGGCGCGCAGGTGCTGCACGAGGGCGCGGTCTACCCCGTGCGCGAAAAAAGCATCCCGCTGAACATCCGCAACACCAACGACCCCTCCCACCCCGGCACGCTCATCATGGAGAAGATCGACGACGCGGCGGATCAGGGCGACACCTTCATCACCGGCATCGCGGGCAAGAAGGGTTTTTCGATCATCACGATCGCCAAGACGAGCCTCTCGTCCGAGCATGGCATCCTGCTTCAGATCATGGAGGTTCTGGAGAAGCATCAGGTCAACGTGGAATTCATCCTTTCCGGCATCGACACCGTGTCGCTGATGGTCAGCGCGGCGGAGGTCAGTTCCCGGCTGTACGAGGTGCTCGGCGAGTTGCAGAAGCGGCTCAAGCCGAATAGCATAACCGTGGCGGAGCACATCGCCATCGTCGCCGCGGTCGGCCGCAAGATGGCGTACCGCCTCGGCACGTCGGGCAAGCTGTTCGCCACGCTGGGCGAGAACGGCGTCAACGTGCGAATGATCACACAAGGTCCCGACGAGTTGAACATCATCGTCGGTGTGGAAGAAAAGGACTTTGAACAGGCGATCCGCGTCCTGTACGACAGCTTTGTAAAGGAGAAGAAATCATGAGCAAGGAAGTTAAGATCGGTATTCTCGGTGCAACCGGCGTCGTCGGTCAGGAAATGATGAAGATCCTCGACGAACGCAATTTCCCCGTCGCCTCCCTCCGCCCCATCGCGTCCGGCCGCAGCGCCGGCAAGACGCTCAAGTTCCGCGGCGAGGACGTCACCATCGTCGAGGCGAGCGACAGCGCGTTCGACGGGCTGGACATCGTGCTGGGCGCGGCGGAGAACGACATCGCGGAGCGCTTTGCGCCGTCCATCGTCAAGGCGGGCGCAACGTTTGTGGATAACTCCAGCGCGTTCCGTCTCGACCCCAAGGTGCCGCTGATCGTGCCGGAGATCAACCCCGAGGACGCCAAGTGGCACAGCGGCATCATCTCCAACCCCAACTGCACCACCATCATCACCATGGTCGCCGTTGCGGCGCTCGCCAAGGAAAGCCCCATCGAGACCATCGTCGCCTCCAGCTATCAGGCCGCGAGCGGCGCGGGCAAGGCGGGTCTCGACGAGCTGAAGGCTGAGGCGCTCGCCTATGCTAAGGGCGAGACCGTCGAGCCGAAGGCGTTCGCCTATCAGCTCGCGTTCAACGTCATCCCGCAGATCGGCGGCGAGCAGTATATGGGCTACACCAGCGAAGAGATGAAGATGCAGAACGAGGGTCGCAAGATCCTGCACCTGCCGGAGCTGAAGGTCTCCTGCACCTGCGTGCGCGTGCCCGTGTTCCGCAGCCACAGCGTTTCCGTTGTCCTGCGCACGAAGGAGAAGATCAGCGTCGAGCGCGCGCGCGAGCTGATTGCGGCTGCGCCGGGCTGCAAGCTCGTGGACGACCTCAAGAACAAGATCTATCCCATGCCGATGGACACCTCGGATCAGGACATCGTCTTCGTCGGGCGCATCCGCGAGGATCTGACCAGCGAAAACGGCCTGAACCTCTGGTGCTGCGGCGACCAGATCCGCAAGGGCGCGGCGACCAATACCGTGCAGATCGCGGAGCTGCTGCTCAACTGAATGAAACGTCAAAAGAGCGCCTGACGGCGCTCTTTTGTTGAAAAAATCCCGCCGTATGGCGGGATTTTTGTTTAGAAATCGATGGTTCCGTTCAGAAGCTTGAGATCGTACGGCTCGAACACAACGTTGCGATACTTCTCCACGTCCAGCTTTACGCCGGTCCAGTCGGAGTGCAGATCGCCGTTCTGCTTGATGAGCAGATCGTAAAGGATGTCGTAGGTCACGCCGTTTTCGTCCGTCTCGACGATGGTGGAGTACGGCAGGGTCTTGTGATAGGTCATATGCAGATCTTTGTAGCGGAAGTGGAAGCCGTTGCGCATCCGGCAACCGTCCAGACCCATGTACTCGAACTGAGACTTGAGATCCTGCAGGATGGGGTCGTGCTCCTCTTCGTAGAGGTTCTCCGGCGTGGTCTCGGTATAGTCGTAGCGGAACTGGATGGGGATGTGCCACTTGCGCCAGCGCTCGGCGTAATCCTTGAGCTTGTCCGAGGAATAGTCGAGATACAGCACGCAGTTAACGCGCTTCGCCGTGGCAATGGCGGCGACCACCTCGTCCGGCGACTCCTCCACATAGGGATCGATGTGGCGCGAAACATTGATGCAGGTGATCTTGTCCTTGTTGCGTTCGGTGAACGCGATCATCTCCTCGGGGCCGCATCCCGGCTGCACGGGGAAAGTCGTGTTGATGTAGACCTTGTGCGTGGAGGGCACGGCGTCCAGCATACGCTGGAGGGATTCGAGATTCGCAAACGGCTCGCCGCCGGTGAACACGAAGTCGCACGCAGGCGTGATCTCGTCGATCACACGGATGCTTTCAATGATCTTTTCCAGAGAAAAGCCGGAGCAATCCGCATATTCCGGTTTATTGATGCAGAACGGGCAATTGTTACGGCAATCGTAGGGTACGAACACCGTCACGGTCGCACCGCCGACGCGGGTCTTATAGGGATGATCCATCTATTTTTTCCGCCCTTCGGTGATAGTTAGCCAAAATCGTGGGTTAGTATACCACAGCCTGCATATGATTTCAAGTCAATACGCAGAAAGTTCGCCAAAATATTTGTGTAGATATCACAAGAAAACTTTGTGAATCTAATATCCCTCGCGCAGGCGACGGCGGACATACGCAAACGACGCATCCTCACCCTGTTCCTTGAGTACAAGCAGCATTTTTTCGATCTCCGCGCCCGTTTCGGGATGGATCATGATGTGCTTCTGCGAACGTTTGTAGTAATCATACGCCGCGCCGTCGGTGTACTTATCCCCCAGATAGATCCGGCACGCGGCAACACGGTCGCAGAACTGTTCCGCGACATATTTCATCGGCATCTTGCACCCGCCCATGAACACGCTGCCGTCCGGCGCGATGCAGTAGTCGATCCAGTATTCAAAATGGTGGCGGTTGCGTCCCTTGTGGTGCAGCCAAGCCAGCGACACGCCGTTCGCCTTGCGCTCGGCGTCGTTCGGGCTGCGGAAGCCCTGATAGTACTTCGCCCCGCGCCAGAACTCAACGGGCGAATATTTGCTCAGGTCGTGGAGCAGGCCCTGCCTGTACAATCCGACTCGGAAGCAGTATCTGCACACCAGATTGCGATGCTGCGTGATGGTTTTAAAATGTGCCCAAGGCTGCATACTCCCGCCTCCCTTCCGGCGCATCATAACATATTTTATTCAAAATAGCAAACAATACGAGCAAAATCGTGATGCAGATTCAAAGGAAAGCGAGATGGTGTTCATGTGTCTGGCGGTCGTAGGCGCAGACGCCCGCGTTCTGTGCCGCGCGGCCGGCATAACGGCCGTGGTCCTCCCCACGCTGCGGGAAGCCGCGGGCCGGGACTGGGACCTGCTTGCGCTGACGCGCGGCGCAGCGCCGCCGGACGGCACGTCGTCCGCGCCCCGGGCGCACAGCCTGCTGCTGCCCGGATCCTGCGCCCCCTCTCTTGCGCGCCATGCGGAGCAGGTCGTGTGCTACGGTTTCTCCCCGCGCGACACGCTGACCCTTTCCGGCACGACGCGCACAGGACGGATGCTCTGCCTTCAGCGCAGCGTCGTCACGATCCGCGGAAAGCTGATCGAGCCGCAGGAGCTGCCCCTGTCCCCCGCTCTCTCGTCCCTCGCGGACGAGGACGCGATGCTTGCGGCGCTGCTTCGCCTGCTTTGCGGCGCATGACCGCCATTTCCCGCGTTTTTCCATCTTTTGATCTGCATATTGCGTTTTTTCCGGGGAAATCTATGCTTGCGATACCCAAACGCACAACAACGTGCAACAAATCGAAAAGGAGTAATCACAATGTCCAGCAAGAATAACAACCAGCTCAACATTCCCGAGGCGCGCAGCGCAATGGATAAGTTCAAGATGGAGGCCGCCTCTGAGGTCGGCGTCAACCTGAAGGACGGCTACAACGGCGACCTCACCTCCCGCGAGGCCGGCTCTGTCGGCGGCCAGATGGTCAAGAAGATGATCGAGAGCTACGAGAAGAACCTGTAAGCAGCAGACGGCACAAGAAAGAAACGCGGAGATCCCGGCCGGGATCCCCGCGTTTCTTTTTGTTATTTCGTTTCCGCCTCGTAGATCAGTTCTCCGAGCGTCTGATACAGATTGCTCGGCTCGATCGGCTTTGTGAGGTGGGCGTTCATTCCAGCCTGAAGCGACAGCTGCACGTCCTCGTCGAACGCGTTGGCGGTCAGCGCGATGATGGGGATCTTTTTCGCGTCCTCCCTGTCCAGCGTGCGGATCGCCGCCGCGGCCTCCAGACCGTCCATCTCCGGCATACGCACGTCCATCAGGATCGCCGCATAGGTTCCCGGCGCGCTGTCGGTGAACAGCCGGACCGCGACCTTCCCGTTTTCAGCGTGGTCGGCTTCGATGTTCTCCATCTCGAGTATATCCATGATGATCTCGGCATTGATCTCAATATCCTCGGCAAGCAGGATGCGCCGTCCTGCCAGATCCGCCCGTTTTCTCTCCTTGATCGTGGTCAGGTTGTTGCGGCGCACGATACGCCCGAATTCCTCGATGACGTTCGCGGCAAACAGCGGCTTCGTCAGGAAGTCGTCCACGCCGACGCGGTGTGCCTCCTCCTGAATATCATCCCAGTTATACGCCGTCAGCACGACGACCGTGGTCTCGCTGTCGTACTGCTTCCGGATCTCGGCGGACGCCTCCAGGCCGTTCATGCCCGGCATACTCCAATCCATCAGCACGAGGTTATACGGTCTGTGCTTGGTATGCTGGACTTCCATCATGCGCAGGGCTTCTTCTCCGCTCGTGCAGATATCGGCGCGAATGCCGACCTCGTCCAGCACCATTCTTGCGTGCTCCGCCGCGATCTTATCGTCATCCACCACCAGAACGTACAGATCGCGGAGATCGAGTTCTCCGTCCACCGTCACGTCCTTCTGCACGCAGTTCCTCAGCGTGACCGTCACGGCAAACTCCGTCCCGACGCCCTTTTCGGACTCGACGCTGATCGAACCGTTCATCATCTCCACGATCCGCTTTGTGATGGCCATGCCGAGGCCCGAGCTGCCAAACTTGGTCTTGTTGCTGTTATCCTCCCGGGAAAAGACGTCGAAGATCTTGGGGATAAACGCCTGATCCATGCCCACGCCGGTATCCTTGATGCGGAAGCGGAGCGTGGACTGGTTATCAAACTCCGCCGTCCGCTCCACCGTCAGGGTCACGCTGCCGGGCGCCTCTGTGAACTTGACGGCATTCGACAGGATGTTGATCAGCACCTCCTTGAGCTTCATATCGTCGCCGATATAGGAATCATGCACATGGTTCAGGATACGGCAGTCGAAGGAGAGCCCCTTGTCGCGGCACTGGGGCATGATCATGGTGTTGATCTGCTCCAGCATGGCGCTGAAGGAGAACACTTCCCTGCGCAGCACCAGACGTCCGGACTCGATGCGGCTCATATCAAGGATGTCGTTGATGAGGCTGAGCAGGTGTTTTGCGCTCTCCCCGATCTTTTCAAGGTAAACCCGCGTCTGCGCGCCGATGGTTTCGTCGCGCAGGGCAAGGGTATCAAGGCCGATGATCGCGTTCATGGGGATACGGATCTCATGGCTCATGCTGGACAGGAACGACGTCTTCGCCTTGTTGGCCTCCTCCGCAGAGGTCAGCGCCTCCGCCAGCGCCTCACTCTTTGCCATGGCGTCGCGCATCTCGGCGTCAACGTTCGTGACGCCGACGATGATGAAGCGTTCGTCGTCCTCCATGAGCGAGACCTTCATGCTGACATAGGTCGGGCCGTTTTCACCGTTCTGGCGATAGGTCATCACAAAGGTGTTCTTCCGGCTCAGCGCTTTCACCAGCGTCCGGCGATCCATTGCTTTCAGGAAGGCGTCGCGGTCGTCAGGGTACACGTTCCGGCTCAGCTCCGCTTTGCAATCGCTGAAGAAATGCCAGCCGCGCCGCATCTCGGACAGCGCGCTGCCCTCGCCGCCTCTGCGGTATTCGATGAATTCCTCCGAGTCGAGGTTGACGTGGAACATATCCGTGTAGTCACGGGCGAGCGTCTGGGCGATATGGGTGTACAGGATGCCGCTGCTGAGGGCGTTTTCGTAGGCTTCCCTCGTCATGGCGTTTTCGTGCTGGATGCGCACCATGTCCGTCACATCCTGGCACATACCGAGGACGCAGAGCCGTCCGGCCGCGTCGAGGTATTTCACCTTTGTGGTCTGCAGCTGACGCTGGTTGCCGGCGGCGTCCGGCACGTCCTCAAAGAAGATGTAGGCCTTGTCCATCGAAAGCGCCACACGGTCGTCCTCGACGAAGTGCGCGGCGGTCTCCGCGTCAAAGATCTGCTCGTCGGTAAGGCCGATCACGCCGTTGGGCGACTCCTTGTGCGCATACTCCGCAAACGCCTGATTGCACGCCAGATACACGCCGGTTTCAGCGTCCTTGGTGAAGGTCAGGCCGGGCATATTATCCAGCAGAGAGCTGATGGTTTCCTTAAGCTCCGTGATCTTCTTTGCCGCGGCCGCCGCGTGCTCCGCCTCGGACAGCCGTTCGCCGAGCTTTTGCGTGTCCCGGAAGTTGTTCAGCATCATCGTGATGACAATCAGGAACATTCCCAGAGAAACGCTGGTGTACAGCGTGTTGGTGCTGCTGATGGTCTTTGCCTGCTCGTGGAGATAGGACACTCTATCCTCCGCGCTGTGGCCCGCGTCATGCTCGGGATGGCTTTGATGGTATTCGTAAATGCGCTCCACCGCGTCATTCGCGGCGTTTTCCGTCGCGCGGGAGACCCACATCATGCTGGCGAAGAGCACCAGCACAAGAAAGATCGCCCACACGATAAAGCGCTGTTCGTGCTCGCCCTGCCGGTCACGCCGGACCAGTATGCGGAAATAGACAAGCCCCAGCACCGACCAAACGATGAACAGGATATAGGATTCCGTCTCCATCGCCTGGAACGGCAGGAGTCCCGGGATGAGCAGCAGGAACAGAAACGACGACATCAGCAAAACGCCGACGATGCCAGTGATCATTTCGCGGTTTCGCTGCTCGCGCTGGGCATGACGGAAAACCGACTGGGAAACCAGCGCGTAGATCAGGGTCGCGCCGATCGTGGTAACGTCTACGATCCAGCCGATGGCGGTTCTTCCGAGGAACGGGATCAGCGCGGAAACCGCGACGATGGTATAGATCGCCTTGGCAGGAACGCCCCGTTCGTTCAGACACGCAAGCGGGCGCGGCGCCTCGCCTTCCAGTCCCGCCGCGTACAGCAATCGGCTCAGCGCCAGCATATTTCCGATCAGGCTCGTCAGGATCACGCCGAAGAGCGCCAGCATCAGGATCGCAACGCCGGCCCTGCCGAGGTAATGGTCCGCCGCGTAAAACGCCGGCACCGCCTTGACGCCTTCCAGATTCCCCATGTCCCTGATATAGGCAAGCCAGCTTTCATACTCCGGCGGATAGGCGGAGACGGACAGCACCGTAACAAACAGATACAGCAGCGTGGTGGCCAGCACGGACGCAAGCAGGACGCCCCGGATCTTTTTCGTCGGGAACGTATACTCCTCCGCAAAGTGCGAGATGTTCTCAAAGCCGATAAACGCCCACGGCGAGATCGCCGCGATGCGGACGATCTGCTGAAGGGCGTATGTACCCTCCAGATACAGCGGCTCGTAGCTGAACCCGCTTTCGTGACGCGCAATGGCGATCACGGCGCAGACCGTGAACCCGGCCGCGAAGGTCAGCGCGGCGGCGATCATGATGCGGTTGGGCAGGCGCGCGCTGTTGGCGCACAGGAAGCAGATGAGCACAACGGCGCAGATCGACAGCAGCGCCTCGCCGAGCCACACATCATAGCCGAATATCGTGTAATGGAAGCCGAAGCGGAACGCGTTGCCGAGGAAGAAGCGCGCGAACAGCGGCACAGAGGTCACGTTCGCCCACAGGACGGCCAGATAGGTCAGCAGCACAAACCAGAGGGCAACGAACCCCAGGTCATTCCCGCTGACCCGCTTCTCGAACGTATAGACGCCGCCTGCGTCCGGCATCTCGCAGATCATGTATTGCAGATTCCATGTGATGACCAGAATGACCGCCATTCCGGCCAAAAGTCCGAAGATCGTGCCTAGAAGGCCGGATTTTTGCAGGTAGGTGTTGCAGGTCACGATAAAAGAGCCCCAGCCGATGCTCGTGCCGATGGAAAACGCCCACATTCCGAGCGGCGTAAAACCGGAACGCAGCCCCGCGGAACAGCCGCCGTTCGCGCCATGTTCCATGCTCACCGACCTCTCACCTCTCTCTCTTCCTTCAGGCGGTTCTTGTTTTCGTACATATTCTGATCCGCCCGCGCGAACACGGGCGCGACGCTGTCGTCGCCGTCGAACTTCGACATTCCGCAGGCAACGACGATCCCGCCGCTGCGGGAAGCGTCCGCATTGTGTTTTCCGATGAGACCGACCAGCTCATCGATGCACTGATAATCGGCGCCCTGTGCGACCACCGCAAACTCGTCGCCTCCGACGCGGAAGACGGGGCTCCGCTTGAAAACGTCGCAGACGATCTTGCAGGCGTCGCGCAGAAACTGGTCGCCCGCCTGGTGTCCGGCCGTATCGTTGATCTTCTTCAAATCGTTGACGTCCAGGATCACGATGGCAAACGGCGAGACGCGGCTCTCCGCGATCTGGCGGTCCAGATGCTCCTCCGTCGCAAGGTAGGCGTGCCTGTTTTTCACACCCGTCAGTGGGTCGATGTTGGCCTCGATCTGCGCCTGCGCAAGGTGCTTGACGTACTCCTCCTCCTGCCGGACCTGCGCGTCAATGTTGATGACGCCGACAACCAGTCGGTCGCCCTCCTCTTCCTCCACCATGGCCGCCTTGAGCTGGATATAGGTAGGCTTACCCTCCAGTATGATGCGATAGCTCAGCGTGTAAATGCCGCAGCGCTCGATCTCCGACAGGATGCTCTCCTTTGAAAACGCCGACAGGAAGCGGTTCAGATCGTCGGGAAAGACGATCCTGCACGCATTTTCGCGTGTGGCGGCAAAGAAGTCCATGCCCTCCTTCGCCAGCGCATAGGTCTCATAGGCAGCGGACGCGCTGAATTCCCGATAGCGTCCGCTTCCGGGAACCACGACGTAAACGCAGAGATAATCGCCCGCAAGCGCGCTGAGTCTGGCGTATGCGATCTGTTCCTCTCTCATCCGCTCCGCCGCGCGGCGCTGCTTCATCTGCTCGTCGATATTCGTTATGCCGAGAATGATGTAGCGCTCGTCGTCCTCCATGCGGGAGACTCTCATGCTGACATACCTCGAGTCGCTCTCCGAGATCAGGCGGAAGGTCATCACAAAGACGCCGTTCCGATCCAGAGCGGCGGTAAGCGTCTTTCGATCCAGCGCCTTGATAAACGCCGCACGGTCGTCCGTGTGCACGACCCGTTCCGCTTCGATCCGGCACTCTTCAAAGAAGTGCCAGCCGCGCCGCACCTCGACCATCGTTCCGCTGTCGTCGTCCATGCGGTACTCGATAAACTCCTCGGAGTCGATATTGACGTAATACAGGTTCTGGAAGCCGCGGGTCATCGCCTGGGCGATGTGGGAATAGATGATGCCCGTGCCGCGCGCCTTTTCGTAGGCGTCCTTCGACGTGGCGTTTTCCCGCTGGATGCGCACCATATCCGTCACATCCTGACACATTCCGAGGACGCACTGCCTCTGCGCAGCGTCGGTGTATCTCAGCTTGGTCGTCTGATACTGCCGCTGGTTTCCCTCGGCGTCCGTCACATCCTCGAAGAAAATGTAGGGATCGTCCATGGAAAGCGCCATCCGGTCGTCCTCGGCGTAGTTGGCTGCCGTTGCCGGGTCAAAAAGCTCCGCGGCGGTGTAACCGATCACGCCGTCGGGATCGGGCCTGTGGACGTACGTCGCAAACGCCTGGTTGCAGGCGAGATATACGCCGGTTTCGGCGTCCTTGGTGAACATCATGCCGGGTATGTTGTCCAGCAGAGAGCTGATGGCATCCTTCAGCTCCTTCACGCGCTCCGCCTTCTCCATGCCGAGCTCGTAATCCGCCTTCTCGTCGTTGACGACAAAGGAATGCAGCAGGCAGGTGCCAAGCATATACGCGATCGTGTAGAGCGGAAGAAACGGATACCAGAGCTGTCCGAACAGGAACAGAGCCATCAGAAGCCCGAACAGCGAAAGCGTGCGGCACTCCCTCTTTTTTCCCGGCAGCCGCAGCAGCATCGACGTGATCGCATACGCAGAGATCAAAAGCAGCAGCAGGATCTGAACGACGAGTACGGCATTGCGCAGCGGAAGGGCGCGGTACAAGCTTTCGCCGTCCACCGTGAACAGGATCGGAGCGAAGATATTGATCGTAGTAATAAGCGTGATCGCGCCCGCAACCACGCGTCCGACCTGGATGAGGACGCGGCCAAGCCCGTTCATATCCTCCAGATAGGCAACCGTATACTGCACCCAGAACAGCACGCCGACCGCCACCACGATATAGTAAACGGTCGTGTCGGCAAACAGCAGGAATGCCAGCTTCCGGCTTTCGAAAACACCCCACAGGATATCCGTGACATAATAGGTCAACACCGCAAGCAGGAATCTCCTGTACACCTTCCATGCGGGTTTTTCAAAGGCGCCCTTCAAATTGAGCAAAATATCCCAGTTCTCAATCAGCAGAATCAGGACTGCGATCAGGCCAATTGCGGAATAACGCATTTGTCATCCTCTTTCTTTATTCTGCGCGCCACAATGCTTCACAAATGCATACTGTCGCAGTATGCATATATAACCAGAATAATTGTAACACAGTTTTGTTTATTTTTCCACCCCTCCGGGCAAAAAAACGTTCCGTCAACGCCGGGCGTTGACGGAACGTTTTTAAGAGAAATGGGGCGCGCCTCACGGACGCATGGCGTCAAGCTGACCCGCGCTCTTGAGAGCGGGCCGGACGGCGGCGTAGAGGATCGGTGAGATCACCATCGCCGCGACGGCGTTGATGGCGGACGCCGGGAACTTGCCCATCATCGTCACCCACACGGCGTCGAGCGGGAAGCCGTAAACGAAGCGCTGGAAAACGAAGGTCTTGAGCATATACAGCGCCACATACGTCCATGCGCCCGCGGTTACTGCGACGAAGTTCCACTTGTGATCCTCCGCGCGGCGGCTGAACGAGAATGCGATCTTGCCGCAGACCCACGCCATGGCAAATTTGGACACGAACGTGATGATGCTCTCAAGACCGTAACCGGTCTGGATGTCGTAGATCAGGCTGCCCAGCCCGGACGCAAGACCGCCCAGCACCGGCCCCATCAGCAGGCTGCCAAGCAGGGACACGGAGTTGGCAAGACGCACTTTGCTGCCCAGCAGCGGAAACGCGATCATGGTTGCGGCATAGACAAGCGCCGCCATCAGCGCGGTGTATACGATGCGTTTGGTGGTCTTATCTTGTTTCATGGATATCCCCTCCTCTGATTCTTGGGATACCATAAAGCAATTTTGAGCTTATTAAAATATCCAATACTGATATTTTTTATAAGACCAGATCACAGCAGCTTCTCAACCGCCTCTTTGACCTGCTCCATGGACGCCGTCGGCTCAAAGCGCGCGACGATCTCACCCTCACGATTGATGAGGAACTTGGTGAAGTTCCACTTGACGTTGCCGTTGTTCTTAAAATCCTTGTCCATCTTCTTCACGACGCCGTTCATGATGATCGCCATAGGGCCGTTGAAGCCCGTGAAGGTGGTGTTCTCGGTCAGCCACTTGTAAAGCGGGATCGCGTTCTCGCCGTTGACGTCGATCTTGCCGTACTGCGGGAAGGTGATGCCGAAGCGGCCCGTGCAGAAGGTGTGGATCTCCTCGTTGTCCCCCGGCGCCTGATTGCCGAACTGGTTGCAGGGGAAGTCGAGGATCTCCAGACCCTTGTCATGGTCAGCGTCGTAGATCGCCTGCAGCTCCTTGTACTGCGGGGTGAAGCCGCAGCCCGTGGCGGTGTTGACGATCAGCAGCACCTTGCCGCGGAAATCGGACAGGGCGACGTCCTCCCCCTTGCGGGTCTTAACCGTAAAATCGTAAACGTTCATTTTTGTTATCTCCTTTGCTTTCAATTTGATTTTGTTAAATCTATTGTAGCACCTTTTGTGGATTTGTCAAGAGAAATTTTCAGACGAAAATCTCCACTCCGTCTCTTCCTTATTATTATAGGCTCTCTTTTGCATCATACGCCGCGGGATGCGGAAAACCGCCGTCCGTTTCCGGACGGCGGTTTGGGATGCTGTGTTTACTTGCTCAGCTGCTCGTCGATACCCTTGGCGCCGAGCTTGCCCGCGCCCATGGCGAGGATGACGGTAGCCGCGCCGGTGACGGCGTCGCCGCCGGCGTACACGCCCAGCTTGCTGGTCATGCCGGCCTCGTCGATGACGATGCCGCCCTTCTTGTTGACCTCAAGACCCGGGGTGGTGGACTTGATGAGCGGGTTGGGGCTGGTGCCGAGCGCCATGATGACGCAGTCGACCGGCAGCTCGAACTCGCTGCCCTTCTTCTCGATGGGGCGGCGGCGTCCGCGCTCGTCGGGCTCGCCCAGCTCCATCTCGATGCAGGTCATGCTCTTGACATAGCCGACGTCGTTGCCGTGGATCTCGACGGGGTTGTGCAAGATCTTAAAGATGATGCCCTCCTCGATGGCGTGCTCGACCTCCTCGCGACGGGCGGGGAGCTCGTCCATGCTGCGGCGGTAGACGACGTAGACGTTCGCACCCAGACGCTTGGAGCAGCGCGCGGCGTCCATCGCCACGTTGCCGCCGCCGACGACCGCGACGGTCTTGCCCTTAAGCGGCATGAGCGGCGTGTCCGCGTCTTCCTTGTACGCCTTCATGAGGTTAATGCGGGTGAGGAACTCGTTGGCGGAGTAGACGCCGCAGAGGTTCTCGCCGGGGATGTGCATGAACATCGGCAGACCCGCGCCGGAACCGACGAACACGGCCTCAAAGCCGTATTCCTGCATCAGCTCGTCGATGGAAACGACGCGACCGATGACCATGTTCATCTCGAACTTGACGCCCATCGCCTTGAGGCCGTCCACTTCCTTCTGGACGATGCTCTTGGGCAGACGGAACTCGGGGATGCCGTACACCAGCACGCCGCCGGCGAGGTGCAGCGCCTCGAACACGGTGACGTCGTAGCCCTTCTTGGCAAGGTCGCCCGCGCAGGTGAGTCCCGCGGGGCCGGAGCCGATGATGGCGACCTTGTGACCGTTGGGCGCGGGCTTGGCAGGCGCTTCGCTGACGTTGGCGTTGTGCCAGTCGGCGACAAAGCGCTCCAGACGGCCGATACCGACGGCGTCGCCCTTCTTGCCGCGGATGCAGTGCATCTCGCACTGGGTCTCCTGCGGGCAGACGCGGCCGCAGACGGCGGGCAGGCTGCTGGTCTCATGGATGACCTGATACGCGCCCTCGTAATCCTTGGCGACGATCTTGGCGATGAACTCAGGGATGTGAACGTTCACCGGGCAGCCCTGCACGCACAGGGGGTTCTTGCAGTTGAGGCAGCGCTGCGCCTCGTCGAGCGCCTGCTCCTCGGTGTAGCCGAGGGCGACCTCGAGGAAGTTCTTATTGCGGACGTCCGGCTCCTGAGAGGGCATCGGATTCTTCACAAGACTCATGTTCGGCATCTTACTTGACCTCCTTCTTGAAGAGATTGCAGGTCTCTTCGTGCTTATGGCGTTCCCACTCGCCGTACATCTTGCCGCGCTTGACGCTCTCGTCCCAGTCGACCTTGAAGCCGTCGAAGTCGGGGCCGTCCACGCAGGCGAACTTGGTGACGGAAGTGCCGTCCGCTTCCTTGAGCGTCAGGCGGCAGCAACCGCACATACCCGTGCCGTCCACCATGATCGGGCTCATGGAGACGATGGTGGGGATGTTGTACTTCTCGGTGACCTTGCAGACGAACTTCATCATCATCATCGGGCCGACGCAGAACACGGCGTCGTAATTCGCGCCCGCCTGGATCTGCTCCTCCAGCAGCTCGGTGACGAGCGCCTTGCGGACATAGGAACCGTCGTCCGTGCCGACAAAGAAGTTGGTGGACGCCTTGCGGAACTCGTCCTCCAGCACGACCACGTCCTTGTTGCGGAAGCCGACGATCAGATCGACGTGCACGCCGCTCTCATGCAGCTTCTTCGCCACGGGGAACGCGATGGCAGTGCCGACGCCGCCGCCGACGACCGCGACCTTCTTGCAGCCGGGCATCTCCGTCGCGTTGCCCAGCGGGCCGACGAAGTCCTGGATGTAGTCGCCCTCTTCCTTGTGGGAGAGCTTCTCGGTGGTCGCGCCGACGATCTGGTAGATGATCGAAACGGTGCCCTTCTCGCGGTCAAAGTCGTGGATGGTGATGGGGATACGCTCGCCGTCCTCATCCACGCGCAGGATGATGAACTGGCCCGGTTCGGCCTTCTTCGCGATCATCGGCGCCTCGATCTCGATGAGAACGAGCGTCGGCGTCAAGACCTTTTTGGTTACGATACGATACATGGCAACCCAACTCCTCTTCTTTTAATGTGTTTAGTGTATCATGAATTAAAAATTGCGTCAAGATTTGAATGTTGCTCCGCGATGAAATTTTTCTTGCAAATCGCCGTAGATCTCTGTGGTCACGACGCCACGCGCAGGATGACCACGCCGCCGGTCAGGTCGGCGCTCAGGATGCTGCCCTCCACGGTGGTCTTGCGGCCGAACAGATCAGTCAGCGTGACGGTCGCGCCGTCCGCCTCGATCAGGGCGACGTCAGAGGCGAGCAGGTTCTCCTTCTCTTTGGCATTGCGGTAAACGCTGGACAGGCACATCGCTCACGCCTCCCCCATCAGCTCCAGCACCTCGCGGAGCTGCACGTTGGCGACCTCAAAGCTGCCGATCGCCTCCAGCAGGCGCTTGCGCGCCGCGCCGTCGAGGCTGTCCACCAGCTCGGCAAGCTCCGAGGCGTGGTGCTCGTTGTGGTCGATCATGTAGGCGAGCAGCGCGCGCGTGCGCTCCGCCGCCGGCATATCGCCGTGGTTATGGTGGTGTTCGTGTCCGTGGTCGTGCGTATGCATATCTTTCTCCTCCCTTACAGGACGTCGAGTTTCCGCAGCATCTCCGCCGTGCCGCGCAGGATCGGCGCGTCCGGCGGCAGGTCGAACACGCTCTTGCCGAGGATGTCGAATTCGGTCTGCGTCTCGTCCTCTCCGATGACGGCGAGGATGGGGATATCGCCGGTGTCGACGAACGCCATGGCGTCCGCGTCCGTGACGCGGTTGACGACGGCGCCGCATTTTTCGTACATCACCAGCTCATCCGCCACGCGGCGGACGGTGCGGATGACCTGCGTGCCCTTTTTGCTTGCGTCCGTGACGAAGATCAGGTGCGTCACCTTTTCCAGCACGCGGCGATTGACCTGCTCGATCCCCGCCTCGCTGTCCACGACCACAAGATCGTAGTTGTGAATGAGCATACCGATGACCTGCCGCAGATAGGTGTTCACCGCGCAGTAGCAGCCCGCCGTCTCTGGCCGTCCGATGGCGAAGAAATCGTAGCCCTCCCGGTGCGTCATGGCGGCGAGCAGCCGCTCCTTCACGCCCGAGAGGATATCGCCCACGCCGCCGCCCGCGCGCTCCGTCACCTCGCCGGTGAGCGCCTTTCGGATGTCGTCCAGCGTTGTTCCGGGTTCGACGCCCAGAGCGGTGGACAGGCCCACGGCAGGGTCGGCGTCGATGGCGAGGATGCGCGCGTGCGGGTACGCCTGCGACAGCAGCCGCACCATCGCCGCGGAAACCGAGGTCTTGCCCACGCCGCCTTTTCCGGCGACAGCCAGGATCTTTGCTTCAGCCATCGGCAAGCCCCCCTTTCTCCCGATTTTCTATTGTAACATCACCGCATCTCTTTTTCAAGCACAAAAGCATGGACAAACGCAGGATAAACCTGTCCAATCCGGTTTTTTTCCATTCGCTTTTTCTATTTTTCCCAGCACTTTTTCTCATGGTTGGAATTCACATTTTTTTAATGACTTTCCGCTCCGATTGTGTCATAATGGCAAAAACGAAGATAGGGAGGATACCCTCTTGAAGAAACTCAACCAAGCGATCGACCGCTTCTGCATCCTGCACCCGCGGTTCGGCGTTCCGAATCTGATCCTTTACGTCGTCGTCGCCAACGTCGCGGTGTATCTGCTGGACAGGTTTTCAAACGCGAGTCTGTCCAATCTGCTCTATTTTTCACTTGACGCGGTGATGCGCGGGCAGATCTGGCGGCTCGTCGCCTTTGTGCTGATCCCCGACGCGGGCGGTCCGTTGTCGCTCCTGATCTCTTGCTACTTCTACTACTGGATCGGCACGACGCTGGAGCGGCGCTGGGGCACGGCGAAATTCTCCTGCTACTACCTCGGCGGCATGGTCCTGACCCTGCTCGGCACGGTGCTCGCCAGCCTCGCCGTCGGCGCAAGCGTTCCCCTCTACGGCGCGAGCTACGTCAACTTTGCCATGTTCCTCGCCTTCGCGGCGATGTGGCCGGACGCGCAGGTGCTGCTGTTCTTCATCATCCCGATCAAGATTAAGTACCTCGCCTACCTCGATCTCGCGTTCTTCGCGTGGAACATCGTGCGCTATCTGATCGCGGGCGCGTGGTACTTTGCCGTCATCCCCATCATGGCGCTGCTCAACTTCGTGATCTTCTTCCTGCCGGAGCTGCAAACGCTGCTCGGTCTGCGGACGGTGCAGGCGCGGCAGACGGTGCGCCAGCGCGCCGCCCAGACGAAGCGCGAGGCGCAGTCCGCGAACGCAGGGCTTCGCACCTGCGCGGTCTGCGGACGCACGAACCAGACCAACCCCGAGTTGGATTTCCGCTACTGCTCCCGCTGCGCGGGCTACCGCTGCTTCTGTTCCGACCACATCTTTTCCCACGTCCACTTCACGGAGGACGCGCCGTAATTCAATTGTAAGGAGTGTGACACCATGAAGAGTCCCGTCAACTATACCGGCGTCCTGCGCAACCACATGGTCTGCGCGCCGGAGTGTATGCAGGATTGCACCGGCATCCGCATCTTCGGGCGGCTGCTTAAGTCCATCATGTTCTCCACAGACGTCGCGATCATCGCCAACACCAACGCCGACGCGGTCATTGCCGTCTATCCCTTCACGCCCCAGCCCCGTATCGTCAGCGCCGTCATGAGCGCGGCGGATATGCCGGTGTTCTTCGGCGTGGGAGGCGGCTTCACCTCGGGTGAACGCTCGGTCAACCAGGCGCTGGCGGCGGAAAACATGGGTGCGTTCGGCGTCGTGGTCAACGCGCCGGTCACGCCGGACGTGCTGCACCAGATCAAGCTGGCGGTGGATATCCCCGTCATCGCCACCATCGTCTCCGCCAAGCAGGACACCGACGCACGCGTCGAAGCCGGCGCGGATATCCTGAACGTGGCGGGGTCGATGCTGACGCCGGAGATCGTGAAGCTCCTCCGCTTGCGCCACCCCGATATCCCGATCATGGCGACCGGAGGCCCGACCGACGAGAGCATCCGCGCCACCATCGCCGCCGGCGCGAACGCCGTGACCTTCACCCCGCCGGACACCGGCGTACTGCTGGCGCAGATCATGGCGGGTCACCGCGAACGGTTCAAAAACGGAGATTGACGCAAAAAACACCGCCGATCGGCGGTGTTTTTTACTGCTCAAAGGATCACAGGATTGGTCCTCCATTCCGCGCCGCAGGCGCTCTGCGACAGATCTGGGTACGCGAGCGCATAAAGGTCGGTCGCGCGGGCTTCCAGCTCCATCAGGCGGCGGGCGGCGGGAGACAGGGCGCAGGCGTCGGCGGGCTTTACCGCCACCGGAAGCGCCGCAGCGGTGCGCATCTCGTGCAGCAGAGCCTTTCCCCGGCTGTTCATGCCGAGAACGCGGATGTACGGAACGCTTTCCCGCCGCATATCGGGCGTGACGCCGAGAAACGCCGACAGCGCCATCCTGCGCAGGCGGACGTAGGCGTAGCGCTTCGTCTTCGCCGCGTCCAGCACGCCGTCCAGCGTCGCCGCGGAGTGCACCGCTTCATAAAAGCGATGGTACAGCCCCTCGCCGCCCTCGTCGCAGGCGGCGAACTCCGCTTCGTCCATGCTCCGCAGGCGCGCAAGCACGGCTCGTTCGAGCGCGGCCATCGACACAGGCGCGCGTCCCGCCGTGCGCTCGGCCTCATAGAGCGCGCGCATTTCCGGCGTCAGGCAGGGCGCGTCGTCCCCCCGCAGCAGCTGTGCGCGGATGTGCGACGCGGAGGCGTAGCCCCCCGACGCGCCGCCGTCGTGCGCGGTACCCATGCGCGGCAGGGCAAGCAGCGTCAGCGCCGTGCCGCGCAGCGCCTTGGCGTATTCGACGCCGAGGATGTCGTTGGGCGCGGACAGGATCTCTGCGTCCGCTCCGATCAGAGACGACACTGCGCGCTGTCTGGACGCCGCAAAGGAATCTCCCTTTACAAGCTCCGATTGCAGCGCCTCAGCGAACACATCGGAGGCAAGCGCCTCCGCCACGCGGAGGATACGCGCCGTGTCGGCACACTCGCTGCCGAACGCAAGCGTATCGACCACGCCCGTCGCACGGAGCACTTCGGCTCCCCCGCGGGCAAAGCCCTCGGCGGACGCGGTCGCCCACGGGAGCGGCAGCTCCAGCACAAGATCCGCGCCGCCGCGCAGCGCCGCTTCGGCGCGCGCGTGCTTGCGCACGACGGCGCAGTCCCCGCGCTGGGTGAAGCTGCCGCCCATGCAGCAGACCACCGCCTCCGCGCCGCGGCGCCGCATCTCGGCAAGCTGCCACGCGTGTCCCGTGTGGAACGGATTGTATTCACAGATCACTCCGGCAATTTGCATGGCTCCCTCATAAAATAAGCACTTGTGTTTGGACGACCTATCTGTTATACTTTATTTGTTATTCTAGCGTAATTTTTGCCGCTTGGCAAGAGCGGCGCAACAAAGGAGACGGTTATCATGAACGTATTGGTCATCAACGCGGGAAGCT
>Ga0129307_1001873_pt1 | contig 19574 bp, 16 predicted proteins | sample P1105metagenome_FD_94437 | JGI IMG/M metagenome (GOLD analysis project Ga0129307, IMG submission 94437) | Capybara group fecal microbial communities from Wisconsin, USA - P1105 metagenome | ecosystem: Host-associated > Mammals > Digestive system > Large intestine > Fecal | place: USA: Wisconsin... | reverse complement strand
GTCGATTGGGCTAAAGGAGATCCTCAAACATACAATATTAATCAATGGTCAAACAGAGTTGAATTTGATGTTGATAAATTACCGTTAACAGACAGTGACTGTTATTTTTATCTGATAAGAAGCAACGAGGATTCGAATGAAGATCCGGAAGTATTTTCTTTGGGTAATTATCCCGTTATGTACAGAGATCAGATTAATTCTTTTGGACAGTTAATATCGGAATTGCCTTTGGATAACCGTATTTATACGATTAATAATAAGGATTATTATTTCTTTGGCGAATTGCAACAGAGCCAGGCTCATACCATTACCGGATATTACGAGAACGGATTGGAAAATGATGAATTTGCCTGGACAGAGTCTGAATTGACTGATGAAGAATTGGCTGAGTGGGGAAGTAATGAAAAGTTAAATTTGGTTTCATTGGACTTTACTGTAAGCCCGCATTCTCAGGAGTATTATTATAATTGTTATTCATTTTCGATAGACAATTTTAAATTTACGAATGATGAGCCCAAAACGATTCGACTTTATACAAGAAGAGATATCGGAGGAGGTAATTACAAGTTTAATTGCCTTGGAACTGTTATTGTTCAAAAGGCTCACTATCCGGAATTGACTTTTGTTAATTCGGAATCAAAGTATTATTTCGATCAGGATGAGACCAGCCTTAAAGACATTACAATATCTTTGACTGCCAACGATGTTGACACGGGAATTCAGGAAATTACCGTTATATACAAAAAAGACGGACAACCCAAAACTGAAGAATTATATAAAGTGGAGAATACAAAGAATTATGCTCCCAATCAAGGCGTGTCACGAAAAATTAAGATATCGGGAATAATGAATGATGAAGATAAGTTTATTTCGATATTGGTGAAGAATTTCAGCGGCAGAGAGATGATTTATAACGGTTTGTTCACAAGCAAACCCGAATTGGCTGTTAAGCCGCTCAATGAATTGGAATCCTTTGGCCAAAAAGATTATTATACTTCAGATACCAGAAATGAAAGTTTTGAAATAACGGCCAAGAAAAATGAACAGACTTCTTCGGATTCAAATGATAATTCTGAAATTGCTACGCTCTTTGTAGAAGTAAACGGAATAGCAATTGTTAATAAAGACTATAAAGACAGCAATGCAGAATCGGTAAAAGAAGTTATTAATTTATCGGATAATCGAATTCCCGATTCAAGTGACAATAAATATAACGTTTATGTAATAGTTACCAATAAACTTAATAATGTTGCTGAAAACACTTTTATTTTTGAAGTGGATTCGAACAAGCCTGAGATTACCGGATTTGTTGTAAACGGAAGGGAAATGCCGTCCAATGCAGATACCGGCAGGTATACATATATTACGAACCAAAAGATTGAGACCGAAATTAAGGTTAGTGACAGCGGCTCAGGCGGACTTAAAGACATTAAGTATTACTGGGAAGATATAAGCGGAGCAAAGTCAGAAGAAAAAACCGTTGCACTTGAGAATCATCTGGACACTGCAACAACAAAAACATCAAAAGATTCATCGTTTAAAGGCTTCTTGTTTGCGAGTGCGGATGATATGGTTGGCAACTCGCCGGATAAGTATGCTACATTCGGAGGAACGATTGTTGAATTGTCTGATAAGCACAATTCCGAGAATCATATCGATATAGGCGTGCCGGACAGCGGAGCAAAGGATGGAAAAGGAAATCCTTTGTATAACGGTGCTGTTTCATTTTCCATAAGTGTTTACGACAGCTTTTCCGGAATCAGTTCGGTTGAATGGAAAGTTACTGCGCCTAATGATAAAAATGCCAATTCTTCGGGTTCATTAAATATCAATGAAGGCAGTTTGAGCGACAATGGCTGGAGTAAAAACGGAACTGATAAGAACATAGTTACTTCTGTATCAAGACAGATAACGGTAGACGGCAACAGTGATGACTTTGTTCTTTATGTAAGAATGGTTGATAATGCAGGAAACTCATCGGAAAAGAGTATTGGATTCAGTATCGATAAGGTTAAGCCTTCTGTTTCCGTTACATACGGCAACCAGACGGGAGATCCTGATTTCAATAATTATTATGCAGATTCAAGAACGGCAACAATTGTTGTTAAGGAACGTAACTTTAACCAGGATTCGGCAAATTCAATCATAGCAAATTCCCTTGGAAACAAAGGAACTTTATCCGCATGGAAAGAAAAGAGGGATGCTGAAAATCCTGACAACAGCACGTATACGGCGACAGTAACATTTGATAAGGATGACAGATACAATCTTACTTATCAGTGTTCAGACAAAGCAGGAAATACTTCGGATGCGGTAACAACCCCTGAGTTTGTCATAGATAAAACCGTGCCCGAACTGACAATTACGTTCAATAACGGAAACGGCAAAAACGGATATTATGCTAATCCCAGAACAGCCACCATTTCCGTAAAAGAAGTAAATTTTGATGCATCAAGAGTATACATTACCGGAATCAACGGACAGGCATATACATTATCCAACTGGACCAGAAAAGACAATACGTTTTCAACACTTATTACTTTTGGCAAAGACGGAAAGTTTGCTTTTGACATTTCTGTAAAGGATAAGGCCGGAAATGAAGGAAAGAGTGTACGTGAATCGGAATTCACAATCGACCTTAATAAACCTGAGATAATAATTGAGGGTGTAAAAGATAAATCAGCCAATAACGGAACAGTCGCTCCGAAAATTACATTTAAAGATACCAACATCGATAAAGATACCATCAGTGTTGAACTTGTCGGAGCAATTAACGGAAGAGCGGATCTTACAAACAAATATACCGTATCCGAAGACGGTTTGATTTATACTTTCAAAAACATTGAAAACATTAAGGAAAATGACGATTTATATACCCTTCGCGCATCGGTAAAAGACCTTGCCGGAAATATAACTACCGAAGAGGTTAAGTTTAGCATAAACAGATTCGGTTCAATCTATATTCTCGGTGAAAACCTTAAGAACATAAACGATAAATATGTTCAGTCGGTAAAAGGAATAGATATAACCGAGATTAACGTTAACAAGATTAAGAAGGGATCTGTAGTTATAACACTTACCGTAAACGGTGTTCCTCAAACTCTTGTTGACGGTACCGATTATAAGGTTGAAGCTGAGGAAAGCGAAGGCGACTGGAAGCAGTACAAATATAAATTTGAAGACAGTCTGTTTGTAAAAGACGGAAGTTACATTCTGGCCGTAGTGTCCGAGGATGAAGCCGGAAATACCAACAACAATTCAAATGAAACAAAAGAAGCCGAGGTAAAATTCGGTGTTGATGCAACTGCTCCCTTAATCGCTGCTGTTAACTTTGAATCCAATCAGTATTATGACTCTAACGGAGCGGATTTCAGTGTTTCCGTAAAAGACAACATGATTCTTGATTCCGTAAAAGTATATGTAAACGATGAACAGGTAACCTGTACACAGGAAGAGGAAATATATACTTTCCATATTGCAGAATCCAATAAGAGACAGGAAATAAAAGTTATTGCGACCGATCTTGCCGGAAATGAAGCGATAGAAAGCTATGATGGAATTCTTATTGCAGGAAACATTCTTGTAAGATTCTTGCATAACAAACTTGCTATATTAATATCTTCACTTTCGGTAGCGGCTTTATTTATCGGCGGAGGAATATTCCTGTCATTGAGAGTCTTTAGAAAGAGAATTTAATTAACCGGTTTTGAAAAGTGTGGAGCAATAATGAACAAACAATCATATTTGGATTCAAAACAATTGCAAACTGAATGTAATGAATGTATTAAAATATTAAAATCTGAACTTCTTGAAATTGAGAAAGTTTCGAATAATATAAAACTTGTTTTGAGTGAGACAGGTCTTAAAGGCGAAGCTATGGAAGCCTATAAAAAACAGTTAAGAAGATATTTCGAAATTTTTGCACTCATGAAAGAAGCAGATAAATTCGATATTATCGATTATTCAAAACTTAAAGCAGATGCTACAAAGACATATGATGGGGATTTAATATGTACATCTTATGAGAGAGCTAAGAATGATAGGGATAAATATCAGTCGAAGGCTAACGATGAAAGAAGCAAAGCGGCGTCATTTAATACAACAGTTACTACTTTACTTCCAGGTGGAAAAGTATTGGTTGAGCATATACCCAACCCGTATGAATCAAGTGCAAGAGAATATCAAAATCTGGCGGATGATTGTCAGAAAGAAATGAATTTATGGCATTCCAAGATGGAAGAATTTGATGCAATCGAAGCCAGGACAACAGGATTGTTTGTAGCTGGTAAAAACAAGCGTACTATCGCCAAAATGAAGCTTAGAACATTAAACAAAACACATATTTCTGCATCAAGAACTCGTTCCGGCGGAGGTACCGGAGGATTAATTAGTTATATTCCTGACACGCCCAAAACAACAATTAATGAAGATGTTTTAAAAGGCACCAAAATACTTGAGGAAGAACTCCGCAAGATGAAAAATGAAGATGGAACACCAAAGTATACAGAGCAAGAAATAAAAGAGATGGTGGAATACGTAATAAAAAAACATCCATCAGATCTTGTTGCTTTATTTAATGTATCTGATCAGTTTAAAACACAACAAATGGATTTATGTAAGCAGTATGCAATAGATTCTAAAAAAATGATTCCTATTGACAGAGGGGCTGATTTATTTGCTGATTATCTTCGAAATTTGACTAATGAAGATGGAATGCCTATGTATACGGAGGATGAGATTGAAGAAATGGTTGCATATGTGTTAGAACATCATCCAAGTAGTTTATCGACTTTATATTATGCCCCGAGTCAGTATTATAGAAATGCAGCTGAACAGTGTCTTGAGTACGGCCAGGCGGTTTTTGTGCCTGAATATGATGTGGTTATTCCTGAAGTGGTCCATGGTAATGTAGATGGTCAAGATATTACTTTATATCCAAGAGAGACTTGGGGAATATTTGGTGGAAAAGCATATGGAAGCGGAATGAACGTTGATAGCCAAGGAAGGTATAAAGTTGCTGTAGGACCGGCAATTTTGGATCCTGATTATCCGGATAACGGCGGTATTCTTCGTTCCGATTTTGATTTCCCGGTGCCGATTGATTTGTATTTGAAGGATAAAAATACTGGAGAGATAACAGTAATACATTGTGTTGTTGATGATATCAAGGCACATACTTATAATTCGTATCCTGAAGGAAATGCATCTTTTGATGTACCGAACGGAATGGTTCAAACAGGGGTTGCATATCCAAAATCCTGGAATTATTCTAACGAAACCCCTTTTGCTCGAGGGAATATAGATGGTTCGGTAGTTGAATTTATGGGTTGTAGTGTGGATTTTGATATATCAAATTATACATTAGAAGGGATTGAAATAGTTGATTAAGAAGAATAACAGATATAGGGCAAATTATATTTTAGGATTTATATCAGTTTCGGCGATTCTTTTGTGTAATATTGCATGTAATAAAACCAAAGAGAATATAGAACCGACCATTATTAATGATAATGTCTCATCAGTAGAAGAAAACACAGATTTTCAGACGGAAGAAGATTTGTTGAACGAGGATGTAGAAACAGTAACTTCTTCGTCTGATGAATCGAATGTACCTTCTGTTGAATCTGATATAGAATCGGCTGAAAAAGATCAGATTATTAAAATATACAGTTATTATGATGTTATAGATCAGAAGAATGAAGAAGATTTATTAAATAGTATGCGTACTGTTGTTAATGATTCTTCGGAAGAGGATGCCTTTACTGCAAGATTTATTGAAAATCCTGAGGGTGCGACTTTTGTGGATAATTCTGTTTACGAGATGATAAAAACTGAGTCGGAAGAAGGCAGTAGCATTGTGTTCCTAATAAAAGAAAAGGAAGCAGAGTATCCGAAAATCGCTTATGGATTACATTTTGATGAAAGCAAATCATATGATGAAGCCTTGTTAGAAGCGGAAAATGAAGGAGATCTGTTTGAAGGTATTTCAGCGTTAGATCATTCAGAATATTCGAAAATAGATTTTTTGAAACCTTTAACGGATTATCAGGATGTTACTTTTATTCGAAATGAGAGTGACAAACTAGTAAAAGCGGAGTATAGTTCAGACTCTCAAAAATATGGTACCTATAATTCAGAGGGCGTTTTATATTATGATGAGAGTGAACGTCCAATTTTAAAAGAGTATTATACCACCAGTGGAACCAGATATATGGCATATGTTTATGATGAAGACAAACTGGTTATGATTTGTGATTTTGGTGGAATGGCTTACATGACATTGGAAAGTAATAACGATATTGAAATTGGAATGAATTATAGTGTATACCTTATTCCGTAGTAAAGTTGAAAAATGCAGAAGATAATAATCTAGCAAAACAAATAAAAACCTTAAATCTTTTTAGGAAAAAGTATTGTTTTTGAAAAATTCTAGAATTTATTATAGTAATTTAGAACATTATAGAAAAGGAGAAGATTATGGTTTCTGGATCAACAAGTAAGGAAATATTTATCAACCCCGCATCAAAAGACAAGTGTTACAAGACTTTGAAAGAATCGAAAGTTGAAATTGGAACGGCTAAAACAATTGGTGAAAAGGATTGGAAGACTACAATAGCAGCAAACAGAAATGCTAAAGAAACCATAAATGATGTCAATTCTGTTCGTATAATTGTTGGAAACTATATTGATATTGATGCGGAAAATCTTGCAACAATTTCAAGAATAATAAATCAGGAAGATATTGAAACTTCACAATTGATGGGACAATGATAAAATGGCTGAATACGATAATGATGAAATAATTAAACAAAATAACGAAAAACTTAATCAAATAAATGAAGAGATTTCAAAGTCTTATTCTGAAGTGAGAGATTGTCTGGAAGAGCGACTCTATCGAATGAAAAGATTGTTGGAATCGGGAGTCTTGGCAGAAGATGAGATTGAGCATTACAGCAATCAGGTTTTTGATACCCAAAGAAGAGTATATGATTGTGAATCGATGCGATTGGAAGAAATGGGGAATATTAACAGAATCATCACTGAAAGTGAAGAAGCGATAAGGCAAGATGATAGTTGTAATGAAGATAATGAATCTTTGAATGAATAACATAATGTATATTAGAGGGAAAAGCGAATGAACAAACAATCATATTTGGATTCAAAACAATTGCAGACTGAATGCAATGAATGTATAAAAATATTAAACTCTGAACTTCTTGAAATAGAGAAAGTTTCAAATAACATAAAACTTGTTTTGAATGAAACGGGTCTTAAGGGCGATGCAATTTTGGCCTATAAAGAGCAGTTAAAAAGATATTTCGAAATATTTGCGATTATGAAAGAAGCAGATAAATTTGATATTATTGATTACTCAAAACTTAAAGCAGATGCTACAAAGACATACGATGGCGATTTAATATGCACATCTTATGAGAGAGCTAAGAGCGATAGGGATAGATATCAGTCGAAGGCTAACGATGAAAGGAGTAAAGCAGCTTCATTTAATACAACGGTTACTACCTTGCTTCCCGGTGGAAAAGTATTGGTTGAACATATACCCAACCCGTATGAATCAAGTGCAAGAGAATATCAAAATTTGGCTGATGATTGTCAGAAAGAAATGAATTTATGGCATTCCAAGATGGAGGAATTTGATGCAATCGAAGCTAGGACAGCAGGATTATTTATAGCCGGTAAAAACAAGCGTACTATTGCAAAATTGAAACTAAGAACAATAAATAAAACTCCTATTTCGAGAAACAGAACGCTACCTGGTGTTGGAAATGGTATTGGCGCATTAATTTATAATGGTCCTGGCGCGCCCAAAACAACAATTAATAAAGATGTGTTAAAAGGGGCACAAATACTTGCAGATGAACTACGAAAGATGAAAAATGAAGACGGAACACCTAAATATACGGAACAGGAAATAAAAGAGATGGTGGATTATGTAATAGGAAAGTATCCATCAAGTCTTACAGCGTTATTCTATGCGCCTGATCAGTATAAAGCAAAACAAATGGAGTTGTGTATAAAATACGCGTTTGAACCTAAATCGATGAGTCCAGTAGATAGAGGGGCATTATTATTTGAGAATTATCTTCGCAGTTTGACAAATGAAGATGGAACACCCATGTATACCGACGAAGAAATAGAGCAAATAATTGATTATCTAAAAAGAAAATATCCGAATCTTTTGGCTGATCTTGATATGCTTGATAGAAATGGTATTCAGCAGTTCTATCCTGTAGTATTGCATAGTTTATTGGATAAGATAACAACTACAACAGAGGATAGTAGCGTATTAGAATCTGATGTGTATATTAGACTTGCAAATAGCCAGTATAGCGATAAAGCATATATGCTGGCTAGCTTGTATATAAAAATGGAAGCGTTGTATGGAAGGGAAATAGCCATTGGTTTTATAGCTAATGCATACGATGAAGGTGGATCGCCTGGATTAATTGAGGACGTAAATTATGCAAGTTACTGGAATAGTGTTCCGGATGAAGTGAAAGCATTGGCAAATACCCGAATTGATAGTAGAGAAGATGTGGAACTTTTGTTGCAATATATTCCTGATGGACTTCCTGGTGTTGGTATCGGGATGATTCAATGGTCAGGAAGCAGAAGGGTCGGACTTCTCGAATATTATAGGGATAATGCGATATTTTATACTGAAGAAGAACTGCGTAGATTGGAATTTGAATATATGATTGCTGAATTATCTGGAGACTCAAGTATAGCACCCGAGAATCATTCAAGGATTATTGGAGGCTGTGAAGATATGAGTTCCGAGGAGGCCGCAGCATATATATGGGCGAATTATGAGGTATCGGGTAATTCTTCGGATGAAGGCGATAGGAGAGAGATTGCGAGAAATTTAGAAGGAATACTGTAAGGAGATAGTAAGCTATGAAAAGATTAACATTTTTTTTGGTGGGTTTACTGTTTGTTTTTGAACTAGTGTCATGCACAAAGGCTCCGATGATTGATAATAATCCGACAAATGAAATAATTGAAGAAATAAATGAGCCAAATACAGTTATTTCCGACTCCCATGACATAAATGGTAATCCTGATTCAAATGGTGATTCACAAGAAAAAATAATTAATCCTGATTCAAATGATGATTCAAAGGATTTGGCTGTCCTTGAGGATCCTATCCTTGATAAATACAAGGAATCCTTAGATGTTTCGACAGAAAAATGCACTCTTTTTGACATAGGATTTGAAAACCCTGTTTTTATCGTAATCGATGGTAATTATTGGATTTACGGTATGGATAAAGACGGAAATGTTAAAGAGATAGATTCTTTGGTAAAAGACACGCACTCGGCTCAATACTGGCTTCGTGAAGGTGAACCGATTATCATTAGTTCTATGACAATAGGCAATGGTGAAGCTGTTAGCACCAAGTGTGTAAAAATAGAGGAAGATTTTTCTGTAATAGAAGAATATGAAATAAGAGAAATTTATGCAACTGGCGGAAGTGAGAGACAATATGATGAAAATGGCACTCTACTTTTTGACACGGAATTATATTTTGATGGTGTGAAGCAGGATATTGCACCTGAAGAATATGAGGGTTATGTTCCTATTGATGATTCATTTATTGAGATTTCGGAACTATTTATTAAGTAAGAAATAAACAGATAATTGATAGCATCCTGTTCATCGAAATATAATACTTTGGAGACTAGTTCTTCTTCGTTTTGAACTTTGAAATGACGACTAGTAATGTAATCAAAATAATCAAATCTGTTATTATTTTATTCTTGCAAGCGTATTTTTAACTTAAAAGAAAGTTAAGCGATTTGGTATAAGTGAAGTTCCAATTTATGTTAATGTAGAGGGTAATGGATACATTTTCATATAGTATTTAGAATATAGTATAATCTATAATAATATAAGGTTTTTTGTTGACGAAAGTGTCATTCTATTGTACACTCTTATCATATAGTAACTTAACACTTTTTTTTCATGGATGTAATAAAGAAAAGGGGGCAAAAAATGGCAGGAACAATTCGTTTGGATGCTGAACAAATGGCTTTTTATGCAAAGCGTTTGGTTCAGAAGAAAGAACAGTTGGAAGAACTTCTTAAAAGATTGGATGATTGTATAACTCGATTATCGGATGAATGGGCCGGCGAGGCTTATGAACAGTACGTCAATCAGTTTTCTCAGATTAAAGCGGCATATGAAAATACTATTGAGTATATTCAGAAATTCTCTGATGCAATGCTTCAGACTCATGCTAACTTTGTCAATGTTGACAATGAATTGGCAAAAGCAATTATGGGTTAACCGTATAAGAACGTATACCAACAAAACTACAGGAGGGAAAAATAATGCCTAATGGTACAGAATTATTATCCTTAGACCCCGCGAAACTTAGGTCTGAGGCAAATATTTGCGATGATGTATTTTCTTCGTTATATGAAATATCTAAAGAATTAAGTGATATGTGTGGACAAATTAGAGAAGTGTGGTACGGAGCAGCTTCTGAGAAGTTTACTGAGATTCTTGCAAATGATGGTTGCCAGGCAATCAATAAAATGGGTGATTTCAGTCATCTTATGGCACAGGAACTTAATTCAGTAGCTACCAATCTTGAAACTCTTGATACAGATACAGCTAACGGATACGAAGGATAATTATTTTATAGAAGAGATAAAAAGGTTCTGCTTTTTGGCAGAACCTTTTTTAAGGTTTGCGCGCCATGGGCGCGCTCTAACGGGTGAAAGTCCCGAACACGCCTAGATAGTGGGAAGTGTATAGCCAAACAGCAAGGGTGTCCATCGTGAGGTGGAATCTGAAGGAAGCTGTAAGCAAATCTCTGGTTCGACGGACAGAAATCACATATAAGGCTAGACTACGAGGGACAAGTTGGCAAATAGCAACGAAGTCCAATAACTATCACATTTGTAGTAGCAGAGTAAATTATCATGTATTTATATGAAAATTGTAAGTTGCAATATTATTGGAATTATGACATATTTAATCTAGTTTAGTATATTTATTATGGTCAGGCGTATAAGTATGAATACGAAACAGATTGATAATACAAGAGACATATTACTCAGCATTAACGAATGCATTAAAGATATAAGAATTTCTCAGGAAAAATTATCTTTTGAAATCGAAAGAAATTCTCGTCGATACGACAGTTTATCCGAAGTGAACTGTTTTACCAAGGAAGACAAGATTTTCTTTAATGAGCAAAATCAAAGGATGCGTGAAATTAAAATATCGTCTGAAAAAGATTTCGATGAAAATACTAAAGCTCTCCAAAGACAAAAGATAAGACTCGAAGAGGAAATTGAGGAAGCAGAAAGAGAAGCGAAGCATCAGGAAGAAGAAAATCGTTTTGAAGATAATAAAAATGAAGACGATTCTGAAGACAAATCCGGTGATAAAACAGATGATATAATAAATGACGATAATGGATGGCAGTACTAAATTCATATATTAAGATTAATTAAGGATTTATTATGAATGGTGTTCAAATAAACAAAGAAAACTTAAGAAGACACGGACAATTATGGGATGACTCCCTAAAAGCATTTACAGATGATGCAGTTGATATTGATCCGATTGTAAATATATCCGGGTATACTAACTTTAAAAATGCAAAATCATTTTCTTCGGATATGAGAATTGATTCTGTAAACGGGTCAAGAAAAGAAATTGGAAATATTAATTATCTTGTAAGCGTAATGGAAAAACTTGACAATAATGCCATAGGCTCAGCTTTGAACTTGGATAAATAGAGAAAAATGGACTATACATCTTATTTAATACCTGAATCAGTAAAAGAATCCTGTAGGGATTATATTAGCAGACTCCAAAAGGAGAATAAAGTTTACGAAGACGTTAAGTCTTGCGTAAATGCTTTTTTGATTGATGAATCCTCCCAAGGAGAAGCAATAACCGCTCTAAAAGACGGAGTATCCAATTATTCGGCCATTCTGGCAACACTTATCCTGGCTAATGAATATGATATAAGTGATTCATATAAGTTTATGAATCTTGTTGGTGATGAGATTTTTGACGGAAGCGTAATTCTTCAGGCAAAACAGGATGCATATGATGATTGGGTTGAATATGGGAACAATGCATCTGATTTTCGCGGGAAAGAAAAGAGGGCCACAACACAGGATGAAGCCGATTCATATAGAGGACAGGCAGATAATTGGGATAGAATGGCCTCGGAAGCTAAAGGATCATATGATCATTTTTGTAAAAAAGAGGAGAAGTTTGATGAGATAGAAGAGGCATGTTCTTCGTTGTTTTTAAGTTCTAAAGAATTAAGAGACAACGCTAATAATCTTTTGAAATTTATTAATTCCGGAACAGACTTAAAAGCAAATGCAGAGGATTATGCTAAATACAGACAAAATTTAACTGCCGGATATTATGGAAGTGATAGAACTTATGGTGAAAATACTGTTTCTTCGTCAAATGGTCAAAAGGTTGATTTTTCAATGTTTTGGAAAGATAACCATGATTCTAACATGTCAGATGATGAGAAAGATGGTGTGTTGGAAGAATTAAAAGCTAAGAAAGCTGCTTATCAAAAAGCACTTGAAGAGACAGATGATCCTCATCAGAAAGATTTTTTTAGAGGTTTAATTGCAGGAATAGATGATAGTATCGAAGAGGTAAACGACAGAGAGCAATTAAAAGAATTATACGAAAGAAGAGAAGCATATCAGAACGCGATTGATAGTGAATCCGATCCTCATCAAAAAGATTATTTCAAGGGTTTGATTGCAGATATTGATGAAAAGATTAAAGAACTTGATAAATCGAAACCTCTTCCCGGAGACGATAAAGTATTTATAAAAACAACATATACTTCACAGAAAATGGCAGCACTTTATGAAGAAAAGGCTGCTTTGGAAAAAGCTATTGAAATGGACCCGTCACAGAAAAACTATCTTCAGGCGAGGATAGATATTTTGGAAAATAATATCAAGACGTGGGTTGATTATGGCTTGGATAACGCGGATCATGAAGAAGAATTCCGTTTTGTTTATGAAGCGATGAAAGATCGTAATTATTCTGAAGAAGAAATATTGAAAACTGTCTCGTATTTTTTATGGGTTGATAATAAAGACAATCTAACGGGTAGAGAAATGCCTAAATGGTGGAGAGATGAATATCTTACACTCCCTGATGATTTAAAAGTCAACGAAGAAAATGTTGTTGACATGATGGAAAATGAAGAAACCAGAAAAAGAATGGAGGAGTATTATTTTTCAACATATTATTTGGTTGATTGTATTTCCGGAAGACCTTGGATGGTTTACGATACAATTGATGATTTTGATGAAAGCACTTGGACTACAAAAGATAATTATGGGTATGATGCTGAATACTTAAGAAATCAATACTTAGAGGGATTGGCGAATCCTTACAACGCTGAGGCAACAGGCTTAGGGAAACAGGACCCTGTATTTGTGGAAGGTGCTACAAGATATTGGTATGACATTATGTTTGGCGGTATGTATGATTATGCCAAGGGTGAAGATTCTATACGAGCTGCCAAGTACATATTTGAGGATAAATTTGGTTGGGGAGACAATACAACCACTAGAGGAGTTTATCATTCCTTAACCAATGAATCGACCAGCTTATATGAAACAGAATTCTATGCGTATTTGACTAAATTTGATCATACTGAAGATTTTGTTGATAATAGATATTTGGATGATGCCAAATATGTAAGGGAGAGGCAATTAATTAAATATATAAAAGATGACGGAAACTATTGTTCTTTAGGTTTACAATTATCTGAAAATGAAAAAGCTATATTTAAAGATGCTCGCCAAAGGGATGAATTAGGAGCTGTATCGTTAAGCTCTTACATGGATATTAATGTTGTTGCGAATGAACTTGAAAAGAAACTCAAAGAAAATCTCGTTGATAAAGATATTAATGTTAAGGTTGAAGGAAATAATATTGTAATTTATTACGCGGGAGGCTATGGAACTTATAATGGAGAAGATCTTCCTGAGTATACATATGTAATTAAACCAGAAGGTACTATAAATGCGTTTAATGGTCAATTTATTTCATATTCGTCGTATTTAAATTGTCTGAATACTTTTTCAAATATTAGTTTTGATAATGGATGGATAGAAGAGGGATTAAAAGATCATTATAGATTTTTGGCAGAAGATTCGATTGTGAATATGTTTTTTGATGGGAACGAATTGGCTGCCTATAAATATAAGACGGAGAATCCTGAAGCATACAATTCTCTATTGGAAACTCAGACGAGAAATGAATACCAGGCAGATTTATATGCTGATTCTTATATCTATGTTGATCGAAAGATTGAAGATGCTAAAAAAATCTGGGACACAACGATGACGATTGTGAGAGGAACATTACTTTTAGCGTGTTTTCTCTCACCAGAACTTGCTCCGCTATTTTTGACAGCAGATGCTGCCTTGATAACAACAGATGGAGCAATGAAGATATATCAAGGGGATACCGTAGAAGGTGCTTTTGAAATATCAATGTCATTATTTGAAGTAGCAACGGCTGCTAACATTGAGCTATCTTTACTTAATAAAGCAAAAACAGCTAATATTGTAGAGGATAAAATAGATGATGCAGAAAGATTAGCTCAAAATGTCGAACAATACAAAAATGTCCCTGATAACGAAATAGATTATTATAAACTGATGCCGGAGGATGATTTAAAGAGATATCAACAGTGGAATTTTGAAAATGAAGCAGGAATTCACAATAATTTTCCCGGTATGGATGAAACAGAATTAAATAAATGGAGGTTGGCTGATGAGAAGGTAACTGAAATAGAAGCTCTTGGCAAAGTTGATGGAGATGAACTTTTAGATTTACGAAAGATTGAATCGGAAAAGTATTCTAAATTTATTGGAAAGACCAGCTATGGAAAGTCAATAGAAAATACAGAGTTTTTTAAAGAAAATGGCGGATTGGATGCTTCGGATTACATTTCAATTCATTCAAGAAAACATATGTACAATCCGGATACACTATCTACGCCTAAAAAAACTCAATATGGAAAAGATGTTAATGTCGGAAAACTGTGTAAGGATACTATTATGAATCCGGATGAAGTGGTTTATAATACAGATCAAAACGTAATGATATACAAGAAAAAGTATCCTTTTAACATTAGTACGAGTGAGACACCGACAGGAAAACATAGAGTTTTTATACCATTAAATACACAAGGAAAGAAAACAATTAGAATGAGCCAATTTCCATTGTTTGAAGGTGATTGATATGAAATATGAAATTGAAAAAGTATTAAATACTATTATTCCTGAAAGAATAAAGAAAATAATTGAAACAAATAAAGAAATAAACATTAAAGTAGATGGTGAGACGAATAATTTTATAGTTCTTTCGCCAAATGAAATGCTTGAAGCATACAATGAACAAAAAGATTTATTTGATTACAATATTATTCCGTTTGCTTTATTAGATGATGATTACTTATGTTTAAACTATCAAAATCATAATATTTCAATTATTTATTGGAGTTCAGAAAGGGCAATGGAATCAAAGGAATTAGCAATATTCGAATTGTATTCGTCGTATGATGATTTTATAAAAACATGCATCACAATCAAGCCTTCCAACAAGCAGGTTTAATAGTATTTCTATGGACATTATAATTATTTATATATTCACACAAACTTCACCGGCTCATACGGCGTACCACTCTTAAGTATCGCATATACAATAGTTGTCAGTTTCCTTGAAACTGCACCGACGGCTACAAGATGATGTTTTCCCTGGGCTCGTTTTTTAGATAATATTCATTAAAAGCGCTGCCATGGAAAACGCAACAGCTTGCGGCAAGGAATAGTGTATGCCTAAGATATGATGAACCACGTTTTGACATACGGTTATGAGTGGAGAGGTATACACCGGATTGATGTACGGTCGGATCGATGCCTGCATAGGTAACAAGATTTTAAAGCGGTGTATATCACCTATTTCAGTGGAGATAAGAATATGAATGATTTAGAATGGTTAGCAGATTGGTATATGTCAAATTGTAATGGTGAGTGGGAAGAATATTATGGAATAAAAATACAGACCATAGATAATCCTAGTTGGCTTGTAGAGATAGATATTTTAGAAACGGTTTTGGAGAATCTATCTTTTGCCACTATCAATATTGATAATTCGGATGAGGATTGGATAAACTGCAAGGTTGAAAACGGAAAATATATAGGCGTTGGAGACCAAACAAAACTGGCAGAAATAATTAAGATTTTTAAACGCTGGAGTGAACATAAGATAATATCCCATCTTAATTACGATGAATAATATGAACGGATACTATATATTTGCTATCGATGGAACCGTTGACATCAAATTCGGAATCGGAGTTTGACGGGTTTTATACGAAAGTGAAAATTGAAGAAATAGAAGATATTTTTAAATTGAAATTATTCGTTACGTATAAAGGTAATGAGTATGAAACATCTGGAATATCGCCATGGCCGGAACATTTAATATTGTTAGGCAGAACTTCCCATAAAAAAGAAGATTTGGAATTGGGGTTTAAGGAACATTACCCTTGGGAGTGGACTGGGTTTGACAAAGAAATAACCCGTGAAGAAATCGAATCCATAGGTATAGAAAGAGAAAATGTTTATGATGAATTATTTGAATTGTTAGGAGAGGAAAATAAAAAGAGAAGACTTTTGAATCAAATTGAAGAATGTATAAATATATTGAGTGATGAAAAGGATTCTCTTAGACTTAAGAATGAAGAGAATAAGGATATGCGTGAAACGATTCGATACAAGCATTGTCATAAGGATAGCCGGTATGGCTGTAACTTAACTGGAATTTTTTAGTGGCTTCACGATAAGCACTGGAAACATACTGGCTGCCGCGGTCACTGTGAAGAATTAAAGGCAAATCCGTGTTACGGCGCTCCTTGACCGTATTAATTGTATCAATAACACAGGATACTTCCATGTTGTCAGAAAGCGTCCGGGCGATGATTTTACGTGCATATAAATCCATGATGCTTGTCAGGTAAACAAATCCTTGTTGGGTCCAAATATAAGTAATATCGGTACACCAAACAGCGTTGGGACGATCCGGATTGAATTGCTCATTCAGAATGTTGTGCAGTTCCTTGCTGAAATCAGAGTCTCTCGTTGTGGTTGTCCAGGGCTTGGTCCATTGAGCACGAATGCCCATTTCCTTCATGTATTTACCGACGGTACGTTCTGCAATTACTTCGCCGGATTTACGTAGCACATGAGTTATTTTAGGTGCTCCGTAGTTTTGTTTGGAATCATCATAAATTGTCTGTATTTTAGACTTGATTGAATCCTTGTGTTGTTGCGCAGCAGAAGGTTTGTGGTTTAGAAATGCACTGTAACCCAAACGAGAAACGCCTAACTTTTTAAGCATTCCGGAGACGTAGACGCGGCGTTTTGTAATTTTGGACGCCTCCACCTTTTCGGCAACCTCGATGTAGATGGCGGTTGTCAGTCTTGACCCAGAATGCCGATGGCTTTTTTTAGGACATCTAAGGCATCTTGTGTATCACGGAGTTCACGCTTAAGACGAGCAATTTCCTTTTGTTCGCCGGTAGCGTAATTACCGGATCCTCTTACGGGGATATCGCCATTGTTATCTCTGTATTGAGATAACCAGCGGGCAAGAGTAGTGATGCTGATGCCAAGGTTTTTGGCACATTCAACCTGAGTTAAATCAGGGTGCTCTTTAACATAGCGGACAGCATCCAGCTTAAATTGTTTAGAGTGTTGTTTGTTTTTACGTGACATAATGAGATCCTCCTCTTTAAGTATTATACAGTGTTTGGGAAGATATCTCATTTTAATTTGATTTATTTATATACTAACAGCAGAGTTATGCAAAATGTGTTTGTGTAGGAGGGAAAAATGGATAAGTTAAAATTGAATTTGCGGAATTGTTATGGGATACAGAGGTTAAGTCAATCAATAGATTATTCTAATAATAATGTAGCTGTGATATATGCACCAAATGGGACAATGAAGTTTTCTTTGGCTAAAACTTTCGAGGCAATAAGAAATGGTAAACCGGTAGAGGAAAAAGTTTTTGGTTTTATAAGTTCATATAATATTGTAGATGAGAATGATGTAAATATTTCTGGCGAAAGTATCATGGTGATTAACCCTTTTGATGAGAATGCGTATGAAAATCAAGGATTACTTATGGCAAATGATACTTTGCGTAAAAAATATTTGTTAATTCATAAATCAATTGAGGAAAAAAAGAATGCATTATACGCAGAGATTAAGGGGAAATTAAAGTATTCTGCAAGAAGTTCATTTGATACAAGAGGGATGATGTTGAGTGATTGGGGATATTCATTGAAGGAAGAATATATATGTTTAGAAAATGTATCTAATTTATTGTATGAACCTTCGATGATGTGCTGGCTAAATGAAGAAGAATTGGACTATAATGCATTATTTAACGATAAGGTATATTCCATGATTACGACTGGGAAAACGGCTGAATTGCTGGAGGAGTATGAGAAAAAGTATAGTGAATTAATTGATAAATCGTTATTTATGCAAAAAGGAGTAATAGACCATAATAATTATGGTAATATTAGTAATTCATTAAGTAACAACGGATTTTTTAGTGCAAAAAATGAAATCACTTTAAATGCAAAAGATGGTAGTGCTGCGGTAGTATTAAAAACTCAAAAAGAATTGGACGATTTAATTGCAAGCGAAAAAGAACAAGTATTAAATACAAAAGAATTACAGGAATTATTTGAGAAAATAAACAAGTTGATAAGTAAGAATAAAGACACTCAAACATTTAATGAATTTTTACAAAATCACCCCGATGTGGTGAGTGAGTATAAAGATGTCAATTTATTTAAAAAGAAAGTATGGATTAAAGCTTTTGCTAGTTGTGAGGTAATGCTTCGCGAGTTGTTGGAAGAATATAGAAAAGCTCAAACTGACTTGGCAGAATTAAGAACACAGGCGAAAGAAGAAACAACTGATTGGAAGAAAGCACTAGATTTGTTTTCAAAGAGATTTTATGTTCCTTTTTTGATTGAGCCTTCAAATCAAGAGGATGTTATTTTGAATCAAGATTTACCGAGTTTTAAATATATCTTTTCGGATAATAGAGGAAGTAAAGAGATTGCAAAAGAGCAATTAATAGAGGATGTACTTAGCACAGGAGAAAGAAGAGCATATTATATTCTTAATATGATTTTCCAAATTCTTGTAGCGCAAAAAGAGGGAAAAGAAAAATTGATAATAATGGATGATATATCGGAGTCATTTGATTACAAAAACAAATACGCTATTATTGAGTATATCAATGATATTGCATCGTTCATCAATACATCTGGTAAAAAGACATTTAGAATACTAATTCTTACGCATAATTTTGATTTTTATAGAACTTTGGCTTCAAGGATAACTAAACCAGGAAACTCTTATATTGCCTTTTCGGATGAAGGAGAGATTAAGTTTGAAAAAGGACAATACACAAAAAATATTTTTGGACATTATAAGAAAAGATTG
>Ga0129307_1001871_pt1 | contig 19607 bp, 35 predicted proteins | sample P1105metagenome_FD_94437 | JGI IMG/M metagenome (GOLD analysis project Ga0129307, IMG submission 94437) | Capybara group fecal microbial communities from Wisconsin, USA - P1105 metagenome | ecosystem: Host-associated > Mammals > Digestive system > Large intestine > Fecal | place: USA: Wisconsin... | reverse complement strand
TCCTGCGGTGGGAGAAGACCTCCCGTCCCTTCCTGCGCCACCGGGAGTTCCTGTGGCAGGAGGGCCACACCATGCACGCCACCGAGGAAGAGGCCCGGGAAGAGACCATGCAGATGCTGAACATCTACGCTGACTTCATGGAGAACTACCTGGCCATGCCTGTGCTCCGGGGCCGCAAGACCGACAAGGAGAAGTTCAACGGCGCCGAGGAGACCTACACCGTGGAGTGCATGATGCACGACCACAAGGCCCTCCAGGCCGGTACCAGCCACTACTTCGGCGACGGCTTCGCCAAGGCCTTTGACATCACCTTCACCGGCAAGGACAATCAGCTTCACCACCCCCATCAGACCAGCTGGGGCGTATCCACCCGCATGATCGGCGGCATCATTATGACCCACGGCGACGACAACGGTCTGGTACTGCCTCCCCGGGTGGCGCCTATCCAGGCGGTGGTCATCCCTGTGGCCCAGCACAAGCCCGGCGTCCTGGACGCCGCGGCGGCCCTGTGTGACCGTCTGAAGGCAGCGGACATCCGCGCCAAGATGGACGACTCCGACAACTCTCCCGGCTGGAAGTTCGCCGAGTACGAGATGAAGGGCGTGCCCCTGCGGGTGGAGATCGGTCCCAAGGACATGGAGAAGGAGCAGTGCGTCATCGCCCGCCGGGACACCGGCGAGAAGGTCTTCGTACCTCTGACGGAACTGGAGGACACGGTGAAGAAGCTGCTGGACGAGGTCCATGACAACATGTACGCCATGGCGCTGAAGAACCGGGAGGACAACACCTTCGACATCAAGACCCCCGAGGAGGCCAAGGCCATCGCCGAGGGCAAGGGCGGCTTCCTGCGGTCCAAGTGGTGCGGCTCCTTGGAGTGCGAGCTGGCCATGAAGGAGCGGGCCGGCGTCAGCTCCCGCTGTATGCCTCTGGCCCAGAGCGGCACCGAGGGCGTCTGCCCCGTGTGCGGCAAGAAGTGCACCACCGACATCTACTGGGGCGTGGCGTACTAAGCCCGCATACCGACGCGTCTTTCCGCAAGAAAGGGATAAAGGAGCGCCTATGACACTGAAAGAGATCTGGAACAACCGCAGCTGGCGTTTTATCTTCTGGCTGACAGCCGCGCTGCTGGCCTACCGCACCTCGCCGGACACCGGCTTTCCCCTGTGGCTGTCGGTCATTACCGGCGTCCTCTATCTGGTCATGTGGGTGCTGCTGATTCACCTGGATGTTCGGTCGGGCGAGAAAATCTCACCCCTGATGTGGTTTATGCTGGTGATGATGGTTCTGATGGCGGTGACCTTGGTACTGGCGCAGATGAATCTGAGCCTGCCCATTGTGGCCCTGTTCTGGCTGGTTCCGGTGGGAATGCCAATCCAGGGCCTGGTACGGGTGTTCTCTGACAGTGCCAGCCGGTCCGACGGGGCCATGGCCGCCGTATCTCTGGTTCTGACGGCGGCGCTGCTGGTTCTGCGGCTGGTGTGGGCGCGGAGACAGGCCCGGAAGTAACGAACATAAAAAAGTCACCCTGGACACCGTCCGGGGTGACTTTTCCTTATTCACTGGGGTACTTTTCGTAGAAGTCTGCCAGCAGATCCCGCTCCGTGACCTGCAGAACACGGCAGAGACAGACAAGTTCGTAATCCGTGACCATGCGGAGATTGTGTTCAATTTTACTCAACATTTGTTGGTCAATGTTAACATTCATAACCTGCAATTTGGCGACCACCTGTTCCTGCGACATCCCACGCAGCTCACGATAATAGCGGAGACGCGCGTGGATGACGTTCTTATCGCCGTTAAATGTGATCTTCCTCATAAGCTCCTCACGTTTATAAAACGTATTTTTCTTGACTTTACCATGAGGATGGACGTAAAATACGTTATATAAACGTAAAAGGGGCGATGAGAATGGAATGTGAGAAAACGGAGCTGACAGCGGAGGACTGGAAGGCCATGTATATGATCCTGGTGGACGGCATCGCCAAGTCCATGGGAGAAATGCCGCTGCTGCCGGAGGTCAGCAGAGCCTGCGAAATCCTGGTCAAGGCCTCCCGGGACGCGGAGGACTATTACATCGACGCGCTTCGACAGCTGCTGCCTGACAAGGAGGTCTCTTCAGAGAAATGACGATGAGGACTGCCAAAAAAATCTTCAAATTTTTATCAAAAACAGAGAAAATCCTCTTGACAGCGGGAGGATTTTCTTTTATTATATAGAGGCTGTGCGAAAGGAAGAACCTTGTCCGCAGCACTGCGATGAACCGGGAGATTGCTCCGAGAGGAGGTAACTTCCGGGGAGTATGTCCGATAATCGGGCGGCTGAGATGAATCTGTACGTCGCGTAGATCGCTGCGCCATGGACAGGGTACCGGCCGTATGTGTCTTCATGCGCCGGTATTTTTCATGAGCCGGAATGATACGCACGGTTCAGCGTATAGAAAAATCTCTCGCCGTAGGTCGTCGAGACTACGTCAAACTACCTACGAAATCAGGAGGAAACACCAATGGCAGCACAGAAACAAATGATCCGCATTCGTCTGAAGGCCTATGACCACCAGGTCATCGACCAGAGCGCAGAGAAGATCGTCGAGACCGCCAAGCGCACCGGCGCCGAGGTTTCCGGCCCCATCCCTCTGCCTACCAAGAAGGAGATCGTCACCATCCTGCGGGCCGTGCACAAGTACAAGGACAGCCGTGAGCAGTTCGAGCGCCGCACCCACAAGAGACTGATCGACATCACCAAGTCCACGCCCAAGACCGTCGAGGCCCTGATGGCTCTCGAACTGCCTGCCGGTGTGGAAATCGAGATCAAGCTGTAAGCTGAATCTCATCGCAGACTCCTATTTAAAATCGTTGCTACCCAATGTCCGCCGTCTTGCGAGGCGGACGGGTCATGTCGGCAGAGCAATGCGGCGGAGACCCAATCCGAACGTATCTAAGCCGACCAATAACCTTTAAGGAGGAACATACATGAAAGCAATCATTGGCAAGAAGGTTGGCATGTCTCAGATCTTCGATGAGAACGGCCATGTGATCCCCGTCACCGTGATTGAGGCGGGTCCCTGCGTCGTCGTCCAGAAGAAGACTTCCGAGAAGGAAGGCTATGAGGCTGTCCAGCTTGGCTATGAGGACATTGCGGAGCGCAAGCTCAGCAAGCCTGAGCTGGGTCACCTGAAGAAGGCTGACGTGGCTCCCAAGAAGCACCTGCGCGAATTCAACCTGGATAACGCCGCCGAGCTGAATGTGGGCGACATCGTCAAGGCCGACACCTTCAAGGTGGGCGACTTTGTGGATATCACCGGTACCAGCAAGGGCCACGGCTACCAGGGCGTCATCAAGCGCTGGGGCGCTCAGCGCACTCCCACTACCCACGGCGGCGGCCCTGTCCACCGTCACGCCGGCTCCATGGGCTCTTCCACCGATCCCTCCCGGATCTTCAAGGGCAAGATCGGCGCCGGCCACATGGGCGTTGACCAGGTCACCGTCCAGAACCTGTCCGTTGTCAAGGTTGACCCCGAGCTGAACATGCTGGTTGTCTGCGGCGCCGTTCCCGGCCCCAAGGGCGGTCTGGTGACCATCAAGTCCACCGTCAAGGTCCACAAGGTCAAGCAGGCCGGCGCTGACATCAGCAAGAACCCGCAGAAGGCTTCCGGCCGCAACCCGCAGAAGGCTTCCGCCAGAAACAAGTAAGAAAGGGGTGCTTCAATAATGTCTACCATGAAAGTTTTGAACATGGCCGGCGCAGAGGTCGGCACTGTAGAACTGAACGACGCCGTCTTTGGTATCGAGCCCAACGAAGTCGTCGTCCACGAGGTCGTCAAGAACCACCTCGCCAATTGCAGACAGGGCACTCAGAGCGCCCTGACCCGCGCCGAGGTCTCCGGCGGCGGCAAGAAGCCCTGGCGTCAGAAAGGCACCGGCCACGCCCGTCAGGGCAGCACCCGCGCTCCTCAGTGGACCCACGGCGGCATCGTGTTCGCCCCCAAGCCCCGGGATTACAGCTATGTGCTGAACAAGAAGGTCAAGCGCCTGGCGCTGAAGTCCGTCCTGTCCGCCAAGGCCGCCGAGGGCAAGCTGGTGGTCATCGACTCCATCAAGCTGGACGCCATCAAGACCGCCGATTTCCGCAAGTTCCTGGACGCCGTCAAGGTCGATGGCAAGGCTGTCGTCGTGACTCCCGCCGTTGACACCGTCGTCGTCAAGAGCGCCCGGAACATCCCCGGCGTGCTGACCACTCCCGCTGCGCAGCTGAATGTCTATGACATCATCAACGCCCAGTATCTGGTTGTGGATCAGGCCGCCCTCGCAAAAATCGAGGAGGTGTACGCGTAATGACTGCTTACGATATCATTATCCGCCCGATCATCACCGAGCGTGCCATGGCCGGCGCCGCCGACAAGAAGTACGCTTTCGAGGTGGCGAAGGACGCGGGCAAGATTGAGATCAAGAAGGCTGTTGAGGAGATCTTCGGCGTGAAGGTCGCTTCCGTCAACACCCTGATTGTGCGCGGCAAGGAAAAGCGCATGGGCGCAGGCCGTCCCGGCATGACCAAGACCTGGAAGAAGGCCTATGTCCAGCTGACTGCTGATTCCAAGACCATCGAGTTCTTCGAAGGCATGGTCTGATAACGGAAGGAGAGTAAAGCGATATGTCTATCAAAACCTTTAAGCCGACGACTCCCTCCAGACGTCAGATGACGGTCTCCGGTTTCGACGGCATTGACAAGAAGGCCAAGCCCGAGCCCAGCCTGACCGAGCCTCTGAAGAAGAGCTCCGGCCGCAACAGCTATGGCCACATCACCGTCCGCCATCGCGGCGGCGGCAACAAGCGCAAGTACCGCATCATCGACTTCAAGCGGGACAAGATGGGCAACGCCACCGTGCTCCGTCTGGAGTACGACCCCAACCGCAGCGCCAACATCGCCCTGATCCAGTACGAGGACGGCGAGAAGCGCTACATCCTGGCGCCCCTCGGCCTGAAGGCCGGCCACAAGATCATGACCGGTCCCGACGCCGACATCCTGCCCGGCAACGCGCTGCCCATCGCCAACATCCCCGTTGGTACCGTGATCCACAACATTGAGCTGCATCCCGGCAACGGCGCCCAGCTGGTGCGTTCCGCCGGCACTGCCGCTCAGCTGATGGCCAAGGAGGGCGGCGACGCTCAGATCCGTATGCCCTCCGGCGAGGTCCGCATCGTGCGCACCAACTGCTACGCCACCATCGGCCAGGTTGGCAACATCGAGCATGAGAACATCAACATCGGCAAGGCCGGCCGTAAGCGTCACATGGGTTGGCGTCCCACCGTCCGCGGCAGCGTCATGAACCCCAATGACCACCCCCACGGCGGCGGCGAGGGCCGCGCGCCCGTCGGCCGTCCCGGCCCTGTCACTCCTTGGGGCAAGCCTGCTATGGGCTACAAGACCCGCAAGGGCAAGAACCCCACCAATAAGTTCATTGTGAAGCGTCGCAACGAGAAGTAAGGGAGGCAAGTAAATATGAGCAGATCCATTAAAAAAGGCCCGTATGTTGCCCCGGAGCTTCTGAAGCGGGTCGAGGAAATGAACGCCAAGAATGAGAAGAAGGTTCTGAAGACCTGGAGCCGCAGCTCCACCATCTTCCCCGCCTTCGTCGGCCACACCATCGCCGTTCACGATGGCCGCAAGCACGTGCCCGTCTATATCCAGGAAGATATGGTCGGCCACAAGCTGGGTGAGTTCGCTCCCACCCGCACCTTCCGCGGCCACCGGAAAGATTCTTAATTGAAGGAGGATGCTGAACATGGAAAAGAAAGAAGCCAAAGCCTATCTGCGCTATGTCCGCATCGCTCCCCGCAAGGTTCAGATCGTCTGTGATCTGATCCGCGGCAAGGATGCCGGCACCGCCATGGCCATCCTGATGCAGACCCCCAAGGCCGCTTCCGAGCCTCTGATGAAGCTCCTGAAGTCCGCCTGCGCCAACGCCGAGAACAACTTCGGCATGGACCCCTCCAAGCTGGTTGTCACTGAGGTCTATGCCACCCCCGGCCCCATCCTGAAGCGGATGATGCCCCGTGCTCAGGGCCGCGCATATCGCATCAACAAGCGCACTTCTCACGTCACCATCGCTGTGGCGGAAAAGGCATAAAGAAAGGGAGGAGACAGTTTTATGGGACAGAAAGTAAATCCCCACGGCCTGCGCGTGGGTGTCATCAAAGACTGGGATTCCCGTTGGTATGCCAGTGAAGAGAAGGTCGGTGATCTGATCGTTGAGGATCAGAAGATCCGCAAGTACCTGAAGAAGACCCTGTACGGCGCCGGTGTTCCCAAGATCGAGATCGAGCGGAGCAACGATACCGTCACCATTTACCTGCACTGCGCCCGTCCCGGTGTCGTCATCGGCAAGGGCGGCGAGCAGATCGAGCAGTACCGTCTGGCCGTTGAGAAGATGATCGGCAAGAAGGTCAAGCTGAACATCGTTGAGGTCAAGAACCCCGACATGGACGCTCAGCTGGTTGCCGAGAACATCGCCCAGCAGCTGGAGAAGCGTATTTCCCACCGCCGTGCCATGAAGAACTCCATGGCCCGTGCCATGCGCGCCGGCGCCAAGGGCATCAAGTGCTGCTGCTCCGGTCGTCTGGGTGGCCGCGAGATCGCCGGCGTTGAGCATTATCATGAGGGCACCATCCCCCTGCAGACCATCCGCGCCGACATCGAGTACGGCTTCGCCGAGGCTGCCACCACCTTCGGCCGCATCGGCGTGAAGGTGTGGATCTACAAGGGTGAGGTTCTCTCTCAGACCCTGCGCACCACTCCCCGCACTATGGACACCTCCAAGCCCTATCAGGAGCGTCGTGAGCGTCGTCCCCGCCGCGATGGCGACCGTCGTCCCGGCGGCTTCAACCGTGACCGTCAGGGCCAGGGCGGCTTCAACCGCGACCGTCAGGGCGGCTTCAACCGTGACCGTCAGGGTCAGGGCGGCGGCTTCAACCGCAACGGCCAGGGCCGTCCCCAGGGCGGTTTCAATCGCAACAACAATACCCGCCCGGCGGCTGCCCCCGCAGCTCCCGCGGCACCCGCTAAGGAAGGAGGAGCCCAGTAATGCTTCTGCCGAAGAGAGTCAAATATCGCCGCGTGCACCGCGGCCGTATGACCGGTAAGGCCACCCGCGGCAATACCGTGTCTTATGGTGAGTTTGGCCTGCAGGCTCTGGAGCCCGCATGGATCACCAGCAATCAGATCGAGGCGGCCCGTATCGCCATGACCCGTTACACCAAGCGTGGCGGTCAGGTCTGGATCAAGATTTTCCCCGACAAGCCCGTGACCAAGAAGCCCGCGGACACCCGTATGGGTTCCGGTAAAGGTTCCCCCGAGTTCTGGGTCGCAGTCGTGAAACCCGGCCGTGTGATGTTCGAGATCGCCGGCGTACCCGAAGAGGTTGCCCGCGAGGCTCTGCGTCTGGCCAGCCACAAGCTGCCCATCAAGACGAAGGTCGTCGCCGCTCAGGCAGCTGAGGCAGAGGAAGCAGGTGAGTAAGATGAAGGCAAATGAAGTTCGTAAGATGAATGCCGAGCAGCTCAACGAGAAGCTGACCGGTTTGAAGAAGGACCTGTTCTATCTTCGGATGCAGCACGCCACCAATCAGTTGGATAACCCGCTGAAGATCAAAGAGACCAAGCGTGATATTGCCCGAATCAAGACCGTTCTGCGGGAGCTCCAGGCTTCCGACAAGCAGTGAGAAGGAGGTAAGCGAAAATGAGCGAAGAAAAGAGAACTTCCTCCCGGAAAACGAGAGTTGGCAAGGTTGTCTCCGACAAGATGGACAAGACCGTGGTGGTCGCCATCGCAGACCGTGTGGCCCATCCTCTGTATAAGAAGATCGTCGGCCGCACCTATAAGCTGAAGGCCCATGACGAGAACAACGAGTGCGGTATCGGCGATACCGTCAAGGTGATGGAGACCCGCCCCCTGTCCAAGGACAAGCGTTGGCGCGTGGTCGAAATCGTTGAAAAAGCGAAGTAAGGAGGTGCCGAGTTATGATTCAGCAGGAAACTTTTCTGAAAGTCGCCGATAATACCGGCGCCAAGGAGATCAAGTGCATCCGCGTTCTGGGCGGTTCCACCCGGAAGTACGGCAACATCGGTGATGTGATTGTGGCCTCTGTCCGCAAGTCCACTCCCGGCGGCACCGTGAAGAAGGGCGAGGTTGTCAAGGCCGTCATCGTCCGCAGCGCCAAGGGCGTCCGTCGTAACGACGGCACCTATGTCCGCTTCGACGACAACGCCGCCGTCCTGATTAAGGACGACAAGAACCCCAGAGGTACCCGTATCTTTGGGCCGGTCGCAAGAGAGCTGCGCGACAAGGATTACATGAAGATCCTGTCCCTGGCTCCCGAAGTCATTTGAGGAGGGTGCCGAAATGTCTATGAATATCAAGAAGAACGACACCGTTGTCGTTCTGTCCGGTAAGGACAAGGGCAAGCAGGGCAAGGTCCTGGGCACCGTCCCCGGCAGCAGCAAGGTGGTCGTGGAGGGCATCAACATGGTGACCTGCCACGTGAAGCCCCGTCGTCAGGGCGAGGAGGGCGGCATCGTCAAGCGCGAGGCTGCCATCGCCTCCTGCAAGGTGCAGGTTGTCTGCCCCAAGTGCAACAAGCCCACCCGCGTGGCCCACAAGTCTGAGAACGGCAAGAATGTCCGCGTGTGCAAGCACTGCGGCGCCACTCTGTAAGAAGGGAGAGACGAACAATGGCAAGACTGAAAGAGAAATACACCGCCGAGGTCGCTCCCGCTCTGATGAAGCAGTTCCAGTATAAGAGCGTTATGCAGATCCCCCGGATCGACAAGGTTGTCGTGAACGTGGGCTGCGGCGAGGCCCGCGAGAACTCCAAGGTTCTGGAGAACGTGGTCAGCGACCTGAGCCAGATCACCGGTCAGAAGCCGGTCATTACCAAGGCCCGCAAGTCCATCGCAAACTTCAAGCTCCGTGAGAATATGCCCATCGGCGCGAAGGTCACCCTCCGCGGCGACAAGATGTGGGAATTCCTGGACCGCCTGTTCAATGTGGCCCTGCCCCGCGTCCGCGATTTCACCGGTATCAACCCCAACGCCTTTGATGGCCGGGGCAACTACTCCCTGGGCATCAAGGAGCAGCTGATCTTCCCCGAGATCGAGTACGATAAGATCGACAAGATCCGCGGTATGGACATCATCATTGTCACCACCGCTCAGACCGACGAAGAGGCCCGTGCCCTGCTGCAGCAGGTCGGCGCTCCCTTCGCCCGCTAAGGAGGAAGAACAAAATGGCTAAGAAATCCATGATCTTGAAGCAGCAGGCTGCTCCCAAGTATTCCACCCGGAGATACAACCGCTGCAAGCTGTGCGGCCGTCCCCACGCCTATCTGCGTGACTACGGTGTCTGCCGTATCTGCTTCCGGGAACTGGCCTACAAGGGCGAGATCCCCGGTGTCCGCAAGGCCTCTTTCTGAGAAAAATTTGCATTGGCGCGGCGAAAAAACTTGACGAACTTCAGTTCTTTTGGTACGCTTAATAAGTGGGGCATTTTTTCGGAAATGCACCCACTGCGCCATGTTTAGGTTTGATTTTTTAAGAAATGGAGCCTGACACCACTACTTTTTTGTAACCGCGAGCCTTTGATATGGGGCTCAGGTGATACGGATGGCGAAAGGTCATGACCAATTGGGCACCATGCGCGAGCAGACTGCTCCATTGGCCATGATACCTCGCTGCCGAAACGGCCAAAGGCCGTAACTCTAAAATAGGAGGAAATCAGAATGCATATCACTGATCCTGTTGCGGATATGCTGACCCGCATCCGCAACGCCAACAATGCCAAGCATGAGACCGTTGATATCCCCGCTTCCAACATGAAGAAGAGCATTGCTCAGATCCTGCTGGACGAGGGCTATATCAAGAACTTCACCGTGGTGGACGACGGCCTGCAGGGCATGATCCACATGACCCTGAAGTACAATGCCGGCAAGGAGAAGGTCATCACTGGCCTGCGCCGTGTCAGCAAGCCCGGCCTGCGCGTCTATGTGGGCGCCGATGAGCTGCCCCGCGTACTCCGTGGCTTGGGTATCGCCATCATCTCCACTTCCAAGGGCGTCATGACCGACAAGAAGGCCCGCGAGGCTCATGTCGGCGGCGAAGTCCTGGCATTCGTCTGGTAAGGAGGGTATTTGAACAATGTCGAGAATTGGCAGAATGCCCATTACCGTTCCCGCCGGCGTGACTGTTTCCATCGCCGAGGGTAATGTGGTTACCGTCAAGGGACCCAAGGGCGAGCTGACGAAGGCTCTGCGCCCTGAAATGATCATTAAGCAGGAAGGCAATACGATCACCGTGGATCGCCCCTCCGATGACAAGCTGCACCGCAGCCTGCACGGCCTGACCCGGACGCTGCTGAGCAATATGATCACCGGCGTTCATGAGGAGTTCAAGAAGGAACTGGAAGTCAACGGCGTTGGCTACCGTGTTGCCAAGGAGGGCAAGAACCTGGTTATGAACCTGGGCTTCTCTCACCAGGTGATCGTTCCTGAGATCGAGGGCATTACCATTGATGTCCCCGCTCCCAATAAAATCATCATCCACGGCTGCGACAAGCAGGCTGTCGGCCAGTTTGCCGCTGAAGTCCGCGAAAAGCGTCCTCCCGAGCCTTATAAGGGCAAGGGCATCAAGTACGCCGATGAAGTCATCCGCCGCAAGGTCGGTAAGACCGGCGGTAAGAAGTAAGGAGGTGTGCCGATATGATTAAAAGACCGAATACCAATGCGCAGCGTATGAAGCGCCACAAGAGAGTGCGCGGCAAGATCTCCGGCACTCCCGAAATGCCCCGTCTGAACGTGTTCCGCAGCGAGGCCAACATCTACGCCCAGATCATCGACGATGTCAACGGCGTGACCCTGGCTTCCGCTTCCTCTCTGGATAAGGCCATCGAAGGCTACGGCGGAAATATCGCCGCTGCCACCGCCGTCGGCAAGCTGGTTGCCGAGCGCGCCAAGGCCAAGGGTATCGAGACTGTGGTTTTCGACCGCGGTGGTTACCTGTATCATGGCCGTGTGCAGGCTTTGGCCGAGGGTGCCCGCGAGGGCGGCCTGAAATTCTAAGGAGGGAGGAACAACAAAATGCCGAGATTTGAAAGAGAACCCAGTGAGTACACTGAGAAAGTTGTTGCCCTCAATCGTGTTTCCAAGACCGTCAAGGGCGGCCGTGTTATGAAGTTTGCTGCCCTGGTGGTCGTTGGCGATCAGAAGGGCAAGGTTGGCTACGGCCTGGGTAAGGCCGCCGAGGTTCCCGAGGCTATCCGCAAGGGCCTGGAGGCCGCCAAGAAGAACATGATCACCGTGAACCTGTCCGGGAGCACCATCCCCCACGAGACCATTGGTGTGGCTGGCGCCGGCCGCGTGCTGATGAAGCCCGCCGCCCCCGGTACCGGCGTGATTGCCGGCGGCGCTGTCCGTGCCGTCGTTGAGGCCGCTGGTATTAAGGATATCCGTACAAAGTGCCTGCGCTCCAACAACGCCAACAACGTGGTTGCCGCCGCTTTCGAGGGCCTGCGCTCCATGCGGAGCCCCGAGGAAGTCGCTCGCATCCGCGGCAAGAGCGTTGAAGAGATCGTGGGTTAAGGAGGAGCTTAACATGGCAAATTTAACGATTAAGCTCGTCAAGAGCCTGAACGGCCGCCTGGAAAAGCAGGTCGCCACCGCGAATTCTCTGGGCCTGCGCAAGATCGGTGATATCACCGTGCAGCCCGACAACGACCAGACCCGCGGCAAGATCGCAAAGATCGGCTATCTGCTGCAGGTCACCGAAGAGGGAGGGAACAAATAATGAAGCTGAGTGAACTGTCTCCCGCTGAGGGTTCCGTCCGTTCCGCTTACCGCAAGGGCCGTGGCGCCGGTTCCGGCAACGGCAAGACCGGCGGCCGCGGACACAAGGGCCAGAAGGCCCGTTCCGGCGGCAAGGTCCGTGTGGGCTTCGAAGGCGGCCAGATGCCCCTGGCACGCCGTATCCCCAAGCGTGGCTTTAACAACATCTTTGCCGAACCCCTGGAAATCATCAACCTGAACGCACTGAACAAGTTCGAGGACGGTGAGACTGTCACCGCCGAGGCTCTGCTGGCCAAGGGCATCCTCTCCAAGTGCGAGTATGGTTACAAGGTTCTGGGCAACGGCAAACTCACCAAGAAGGTCAACGTGGAGGCTTCTGCTTTCTCCGCTTCTGCCAAGGAGGCTATCGAGGCAGCAGGCGGAAAGGCAGAGGTGAAGTAACGTGATCCAGACGATTCGCAAAGCGTGGGGTATCCCCGAGCTGCGGAAGAAGATCATTTTCACACTCCTGATCCTGTTGATTTTCCGCATTGGTAATGCGATTCCCGTGCCCTTTGTGGATGTGGAGCTGCTGAGCGCCTATCTGGCCGGTCAGAGCACCACGATCCTGGGCCTGTACAACGTGATGAGCGGCGGTGCCTTCGCCCAAGCCACACTGTTTGCTCTGAGCATCCAGCCCTATATCAACAGCTCCATTATTATCCAGCTGCTGACTGTGGCCATTCCTCCTCTGGAGCGTCTGGCCCGGGAGGGCGGCGAGGAAGGCCGGAAGAAGATCCAGGCCATCACCCGCTATACTACGGTGGCGATCGCTCTGCTGCAGGGCCTCGGCTACTATATGCTGATGAAGAACTACAACCTGCTGGCTGTGTCTGATCCCACGATTTGGCACGCCCTGGTCATCATCATCTCCTTCGTGGCCGGCTCCGCGTTCGTCATGTGGATGGGCGAACAGGTTACCGAGTTCGGCGTGGGCAACGGCATCTCTATCATCCTGTTTGCCGGCATCTTGTCCCGCGTTCCCTCCATGGTGTCCAGCATCATTACCGGCGTCCAGCATTGGTCCGCTCAGAAGGCCGGCACCATGACCCTGGAGGCTCTGACCTCTGCTGGTTACAGCGAGCAGCAGGCGCAGAACATGATGAACAGCGCTCTGGCTCCCTGGGTTGTGGCTCTGATCATTGTGGGCGTCCTGGCTCTGATTGTATTCATTGTGTTCATCAACGACGCTGAACGCCGCATTCCCGTGCAGTATGCCAAGCGTCAGGTGGGCCGGAAGATGTACGGCGGCCAGAGCACCAACTTGCCCATGAAGGTGAATATGTCCGGCGTTCTGCCCATCATCTTCGCACAGAGCATCGCCTCCCTGCCCGCCACCATCATGGCTTTCACCGGCGTGGGCGACGAGAACTCCTTCAGCTATAAGCTGAGCCAGTTCATCGATACCAAGTCTGTGCTCTATATGTTCATTTACTTCCTGCTGATCATCGGATTCAGCTACTTCTATTCCAGCATCCAGTTCAACCCTGTTGAGATCGCCAACAATCTGAAAAAGCAGGGCGGCTTCATTCCGGGCTTCCGTCCCGGCAAGCCTACGGTGGACTTCATCAAGCGGGTTCTGAACAAGATCACCATGTTTGGTGCCATCTATCTGGGCATCGTGGCCATCTGCCCGCTGCTGCTGGGCAAGATTGTCGGCAACAGTTCCCTGTCCATCGGCGGTACCTCCGTCATCATCGTGGTGGGCGTTGCGCTGGAAACTGTCAAGGCCCTGGAGTCCCAGATGCTGATGCGTCAGTATAAGGGCTTCCTGGAGTAAGAAAGAGGGAAAAAAGCATGAAGCTGATTTTATTGGGCGCCCCCGGCGCCGGTAAAGGCACTCAGGCCGAGCGCCTGTGCAAAGAGCTGAATGTACCCACGATTTCTACCGGCAACATCCTCCGTGCCGCCATCAAAAACGGCACGCCCACCGGCCTGAAGGCCAAGGCGTTTATGGACGCGGGCAAGCTGGTGCCCGATGAGGTCATCATCGGCATCATCACCGAGCGCCTGGCGGAGGATGACTGCAAGAACGGCTATATCCTGGACGGTGTGCCCCGTACCATCGCCCAGGCTGAGGCCCTGGAAAATGCCGGGATCAACTTCGACGCCGTGATCTCCATTGAGATCTCCGATGAGACCATCATGGAGCGCATGAGCGGCCGCCGTGTCTGCGAGAGCTGCGGCGCCAGCTACCATGTGGTGGCGGTGCCCCCCAAGCAGGAGGGCGTCTGCGATGCCTGCGGCGGCAAGCTGATCCAGCGCAAGGATGATGCCCCCGAGACCGTGAAAGCGCGCCTCGAGGTCTATCATAAGGAGACCGAGCCCCTGAAGGACTTCTACGCCAAGCGCGGCCTCCTGAAGCCTGTGGAGAACCAGCCCACTGTGGATGGAACGCTCCAGGCCATTCTCCACGCACTGGGGAGATGAGCTGATGATTACGCTCAAATCCTCCCACGAGATCGAATTGATGCGCCGGGCGGGAAAAATTACCGCGGCTGCCCGTGCCTTGGCAGGGGATATGGTAAAGCCCGGCGTAACAACCCAAGAGATCAATCGTGAAGTGGAGCATTTTATCCGCAAGAACGGCGCGGTTCCCTCATTCCTGCATTACAATGGATATCCGGCGTCCGTCTGCATCAGCGTCAATGATGAGATCATCCACGGCATCCCGGGCCCCCGGGTACTGCATGAGGGCGATATCGTCAGCATTGATGTGGGCGCGTATATCGGCGGATTCCATGGGGACTGCGCGGCCACTTTCCCCTGCGGCCAGATCTCTCCGGAAGCCCAGAAGCTGATTGATGTGACCAGACAGAGCTTCTTTGAGGGGATTCGGTTCGCAAAGGAAGGCAATCGTCTGCTGGATATCTCGGCGGCGATACAGCAGTATGTGGAGGAGAACGGCTTCTCCATCGTCCGGGAATATGTCGGCCATGGCGTCGGCACGGCGATGCATGAGGCGCCGGAGATTCCGAACTACGGCCATCCCGGCCGCGGTCCGCGGCTCCTCCGCGGCATGACACTTGCAATCGAACCCATGGTGAACGCGGGCAGCGCTGCCATCAAGCAGATGCCGGACGGCTGGACCGTCCGCACGCTGGACGGCAAGTGGGCCGGCCACTATGAGAATACGGTCCTGATTACAGACGGCGAGCCTGAAATTCTGACGGCTCCCGCGATTTAAGAGTAAGAAGAAACGTATGGAAATTGCAGTAGCGAATATTGTACGGTCGGATGCCGGCAGGGACAAGGGGAAACTCTTCTATGTCCTGCGGACAGAGGGGGAGTACCTCCTGCTGGCGGACGGCAAGAGCCGGAAGGTGGAGTCTCCCAAACGCAAAAAGCGCAAGCATGTGCTGTTCGTGGCGGCAGAGGAGACCCGGCTTTCCCAAAAGATCAAAGGCGAAGAGAAAATCACCAACAGTGAGCTTCGCAAAGCCCTCGCGGCATACCGCGAGGAAGATTGTCCGAGCCAGGAGGGATAACGTTTGGCAAAATCCGACATGATTGAAGTGGAAGGCGTGGTCGTCGAGGCCCTGCCGAACACAACGTTCCAAGTAGACATTGGAAATGGACACATGATTTTGGCGCATATTTCCGGAAAGCTCAGAATGAATTTCATCAGGATTCTGCCCGGCGATAAGGTGACGGTGGAGCTGTCCCCGTATGATCTGAACCGAGGCCGGATAACCTGGCGTAGTAAGTAGGAGGTTAACGAACATGAGAGTAAGACCGTCCGTGAAGCCCATGTGCGAAAAGTGCAAGGTGATTCGCCGCAAAGGCCGTGTCATGGTGATTTGCGAGAATCCCAAGCATAAGCAGAGACAGGGCTAACTTGAAAGTGGAGGTGCTTTAAGAGTATGGCACGTATTGCCGGTATTGACCTGCCCAAGGATAAGCGAATCGAAATTGGACTCACTTATATCTACGGCATTGGTAGAAAGAGCGCTAAGGACATCCTGGCGCAGACAGGCGTAGATCCCGACACCCGCGTGAAAGACCTGACCGACGCTGACGAGCAGAAGCTGCGTGACGCCATCGACGCCTATGTTGTCGAGGGTGACCTGCGCCGCCAGACTGCTCTGGATATCAAGCGTTTGACCGAGATCGGCTGCTATCGCGGCATCCGTCACCGCAAGGGCCTGCCCGTCCGGGGCCAGCGCAGCAAGACCAACGCAAGAACCCGCAAGGGTCCCAAGAAGACCATTGCGAATAAGAAGAAGTAAGGAGGGAGATCAAAATGGCAACAGCTAAAGCTACCGGCGGCAAGAAGGTCGTTCGCCGCCGCCGTGAAAAGAAGAACATTGAGCGTGGCCAGGTCCACATTCGTTCTTCCTTCAACAATACCATGGTTACCGTCACTGACACGCAGGGTAACGCGATCTCCTGGGCTTCCTCCGGCGGAATGGGTTTCCGCGGCAGCAAGAAGTCCACTCCTTTCGCCGCGCAGACTGCCGCTGAGGTGGCTGCCCGCGCCGCTATGGAGCATGGCCTGAAGACTGTGGAGGTCTTCGTCAAGGGCCCCGGCCAGGGCCGTGAGGCCGCCATCCGCGCCCTGCAGGCAGTGGGCCTGGAAGTGACCATGATCAAGGACGTCACCCCCATCCCCCACAATGGCTGCCGTCCCCCCAAGCGTCGCCGCGTTTAATCGAAAGTAGGAGGTAAAAGCGATATGGCAAGATATACCGGAGCAGTTTGCCGCCTCTGCCGCAGAGAGGGCCAGAAGCTCTTCCTGAAGGGCGACCGCTGCTATACGGAGAAGTGCTCCATCGAGCGTCGTGGTTACGCTCCTGGCATGCACGGCAATGCGAGAAACAAGAAGCTCAGCGAATATGGCGTTCAGATGCGTGAGAAGCAGAAGGCCAAGCGCTATTACGGCGTGCTGGAGAGCCAGTTCCGTGACTACTTTGAGATGGCCAATAAGAAGGCCGGCATGACCGGCGAGAACCTGCTGTCCATTCTGGAGACCCGTATGGACAACGTGGTGTACCGCCTGGGCTTTGCCATGAGCCGCGCCGAGGCCCGTCAGCTGGTCCGTCACGGCCACTTCACCGTCAACGGCAAGAAGGTCAACATCCCCTCTTATCTGGTGAAGCCCGGCGATGTGGTGGAGCTGAAAGAGGGTTCCCGCAGCCTGGATAAGTTCAAGGGCTCTCTGGAGGCCAACGCTTCCCGCGTGATCCCCAAGTGGCTGGAAATGGATAAGAACAACGTGGCTAAGGTCATTGCAGAACCCGCCCGTGAAGACATTGATCTTCCCATCGAGGAGCACCTCATCGTCGAGTTGTACTCCAAGTAATTCGGAGGAAACCCTCGAGAATGATACGAATTGCACGCGGCGCGCTGCGTAACCGCGCCGCTATGAGAAGATGAAGGAGGGTACTGCATGATCGAAATCGAAAAGCCCCAGATTGACTGCACCGAAGCTCCCGGCGACGCCACCTACGGCAAGTATGTGGTGGAGCCGCTGGAGCGTGGGTACGGCACCACTCTGGGCAATGCCCTGCGCCGTGTTATGCTTTCTTCTCTGCCCGGCACCGCTCCTACCACCATCAAAATTGCCGGTGTCCAGCATGAGTTTTCCACCGTCCCCGGTGTAAAGGAAGATGTCACTGAAATCGTCCTGAACATCAAGGGTCTGCTGACAAAGCTGCACACCGAGGGAACCAAGACCGTCTATATTGAGGCGGTGGGTCCCTGCGAGGTGACGGCCGCGGACATCAAGCTGGATGGCGAAGTCGAGGTTCTGAACCCCGAGATGCACATCGCGACTCTGGACAACGGCGCGACCCTGAACATGGAGATCACCCTGTCCCATGGCCGTGGCTATGTGCCCGCCGACCGGAACAAGCCCCAGCAGAACATCATCGGTACCATCGCCGTGGACTCCATCTACACCCCGGTGTATAAGGTGAACTACACGGTGGAGCCCACCCGCGTGGGTGCCTCCAGCGACTACGACAAGCTGACACTGGAGGTTTGGACAGACGGGACCATCTCCGCCCGGGACGCTGTTTCCTTGGGCGCCAAGATCCTGTGTGACCACTTCACCCTGTTTACCGACCTCTCCGAGAACGTGGGCAGCAAGCCCACCGTGGTGGAGAAGGCGGAGGCCCAGCGCGACAAAGTGCTGGAGATGACCATCGAGGAGCTGGATCTCAGCGTCCGCAGCTTCAACTGCCTCAAGCGGGCCAACATCAATACCGTCGAGGACTTGATTTCCAAGACCGAGGACGAGATGATGAAGGTCCGGAACCTGGGCCGCAAGTCCCTGGAAGAGGTCATCAATAAGCTGGATATGATGGGACTGCACCTGGCCGACGAAGAAAACAACTGACGATTTCAAGCCGGCAGAGAAATCCCCGGCTGACCAAAATCCGAATAAGGAGGAAACCGAAATGCCCGGAACTCGCAAACTCGGTAAGACTACCGACCAGCGGACCGCTATGCTGCGCCAGCAGGTCACGGATTTCCTGGACAACGGGAAGATGGAGACCACCGTCACCCGCGCCAAGGAGATCAAGCCCCTGGCTGAGAAGATGATCACTCTTGGTAAGAAGAGCGACTTGGCTGCTTACCGTCAGGCCATGAGCTTCATTACCCGTGAGGATGTCTGCAAGAAGCTGTTCAAGGAGATCGCTCCCAGCTATGCGGAGCGCAACGGCGGCTACACCCGCATCGTCCGCACCGGCGTTCGCCGCGGCGATGCTGCGGAGACTGCCATCATTGAGCTGGTGAAGTAATTCCGCTTTGAAAAAAGCCCTTTGCAATGGAACCTTTCACTCCGTTGCAAAGGGCTTTTTATTGCGCTTATGGGAAATTTATGATAAAGTGTGTTCAGAACGAGAAGGGAGGGAGTCGCCATGCGGAAAGTGCGGTGTGCGGACTGCGGCAAGACCTATGATTATGATGAAGATGCGTTCTGTCCCAAGTGCGGCGCCTTTAACCAACCTGCCCGAGGGGAAGGCCTTGCCCAGATCAGGCGGGTCGATGGCTTGAGCGAAGCCGGACATGAGGGCTCCTTCCTGCACCGGGAGTTCCATGAGGAGGAGCGGGAGCGTCGCCGGAGGGGCCTGGATCAAAGCGGAAATCGCTCCAGGGCGAGACGTTCCACGCAGAGTGCGGCTTCCCGGTCGGGCCACCCATCCGCACAGACAAACAGAAAAAATCCCTTGAGCATCATCGTCTGGGTCATTTTCGCCATTATCGCCTTCAATGTCCTGAGCAACCTCCTGTTTCTTCTGCTCTGATGGCGAAAAAAACACCCTGTGCGGTTCGTGGTTGAGAATTTTCCCATCGAGTGGCATTTTGACGCAAAAATGTAATGCGGACACCAACAAGGCCTCGCTTTCTGCGGGGCCTTGTTGCCCGCCTGCAAAAAAATGGAATCCTGCAATGTCCAGCCGTCAATCCCGTCCTGTACGGAACAGGATAGCCTGACAAAACAGGGGAATACACCCGCCGTAGCGCAAGGCGGCGCGGATCAGACTTTTCGATGCGAAAATGGAGATGATTATCTGTTCGATCCCCCACGTGGAAGTAAATCTGCGAATGTTGTCCATGATTACGCCGCAGATATCGATTTTCTTCTTGTTTTTATCCGCTGAATTTATTATATTGGTTGATTGTAAAATCAAGTTGGACACTTGAGTAAAAAATCCATAGTGATTTTTCTCCCCGTGGTAGAATGAAGTTACCACACAACTTCTACAGAGGGAGGGCAATCACTATGGACTGC
>Ga0129307_1001870_pt1 | contig 19615 bp, 23 predicted proteins | sample P1105metagenome_FD_94437 | JGI IMG/M metagenome (GOLD analysis project Ga0129307, IMG submission 94437) | Capybara group fecal microbial communities from Wisconsin, USA - P1105 metagenome | ecosystem: Host-associated > Mammals > Digestive system > Large intestine > Fecal | place: USA: Wisconsin... | reverse complement strand
TGTTTTTCTTATTAAATCTTTCATATATCCTCCGTGGTTAAAAAACACACTATCTCACGTTAACTTTATCAATTTACCCTATCTCTTTTCAACAAACCATGTTTATTCGGTTATTTTTGATGTAAATTCGGTTATTTTAATATAATTACCATTATCCTTGATATTTTGATATACTATAGGTGTTTTCATGTTTGGATATTATAAATTCGAGGAATCACAAATGGATATTTTATTTGCGGAAAACTCAAAAAAAGAAACAATACAGTTAAAGCCCGAAACAATCAAGGATCTCGGGCTTAACGAAGTACTGGAAAATATTACCGAAGGTGAAAAAGAGATGCTTATCGTAAAAGATATCATCACCAAAATACCATCGGATATTGACGATATCAGATACCGTCAGGAAATCATGAAGGATTTTCTCGATAATGAGAATCTCACCCAAAGTTTTTCCGAAGCAATATGGCAGATTAAAACACTTAAAGATTACTCCAATTCCTTAAGCCTTACTCTGCAAAAAGACAACAGTCTTTATGTTTTGCTTGAATATTTAAGAGAATTGAATATCTATGTAAATGTCCTTGAAGAATTAAAGAAATGTCTTGAAAATGAAAACGTTAATTCGACCGGTTTAAAAAAGCTTTTTGAAACCATTAACAAAGTTATAAACGATGAAGAATTCGAAGAAACAAAAAAAGGCATCAATAAAATGCTTGAAGAGATGTCTTCCGTTCAGGGTGCAATCGTCGGAGTCAATTTTACTCCGGAACTTGATATAGAGCAGGTCTCCGTAGTGGAGTTTGTGCCTTATAAATTAAGATCAAAATAAAAATTTGCGGAAATCGCAGCGTCGCTTGGATTAATCATTAACTCGCCCGCTTCATCCAACCGGGGAGGAAAGCCCGGAGTCGTAACTCCCGTAAGAACAGCCGATCCCCTTTTGGTCAATATGACGCCTCAGATTGAAAAGCATCTTAAAAGGCATTTTACAAAAATCAAAACCGTAATGTCCAAGTACATTACCTTTGACGCGACTTTCATGACAGAAATGTATGAAGGCCTTACCTTTTATCTTGCAATGGCAAAATTTGCCAATCGTCTCAAAAAAGACGGTTTTGAAATCTGTCTTCCCGAGTTGTCCGATAAAGAGGACATATCGGTCAATTCTTTTTCAATAAAAGATTTGTATAATGTCAGATTGTTTTTTGCAGGTGAAAAAAATATTGTCAAAAATGATTTGTCGTTTTCTCCAAAAGAAAGAATGTATATCCTGACCGGCCCCAACAGAGGAGGAAAGACCATTATAGAACAGGCTGTGGGAATCATATCGATCATGGCTGCATCAGGTGCCTTCGTTACGGCAAAAGAATGCAAAGGAAAACCTTTTACAAATATCCTCACGCATTTCCCCATCGATGAAAATCTGACCATCAATTACGGAAGGCTCGGCGAAGAGGCCGTAAGAATCAAAGAGATAGTTAAAGAAGCTGATGAGAATACCCTCATTCTGTTTAATGAGACATATTCCACAACCAGTGCGCAGGATGGATTATACCTTTCCAAAGACTTATTGAAGATATTAAAAGAAACCGGTTCTGCGCTTATTTTCAATACACACATTCACGAGGTTGCGCGTTCGATCGACGAAATTAATACATGGCCGGGCGAAAGCGATTGCGTCAGCCTTGTCATGGAAATTAAAAATAACGTCAATACATTCAAAGTCAAAAGAAGTGAACCGGATTCAAAATCATATGCCAGAAATATTGCCGAAAAATACGGCATTACATATGAACAGATGAAGGAAGATAAAAGTAATTATTTCCTTCCCCACAAAATAACTAAATAAATTATACACTTATTTCCGTTGAAAAAAACATACCTGATTCGCACGTTTCCGTGACGCATCCGTCTTTTAATACTTCTTTGTTCGGAAAAACTTTATAATCAACATCTTTATCCGCATCAACAGGCGGATAAAACTTCTGCTTCAAGAAATAACCATCTTCGTTCTTAACAAGTGAGAGGACTCTGGGATAACTTAAGATTCCTCTGAATCCTTCGCTTTCGGTTGGAATTTTCATTCTCTCAGGTGAGTTGCCAAGCCATGCCATCATGATGTTTTTTGGATAATTCGAAAATACGGTACCGGCGTAGAAGTCACGCCCGTAATCAACGAGTTTGACCTTTTCTTTAAGATCTGAAACAACGAACTTGTCTCCGTCAAAATCTCCGACAAAATACTGCATAAGCCTGTTGTGTACCGATGCTTCTTCGGGTATTTTATTAAACTCACTTTCAGGAATATCCATACTCATCATTAGTACGTATTTTTCTTTCCCTTCACACTCTGATGAAATCATGCAGGGGCATTCAATCATACCCTGCAGCGCATATTCAGGGAGTATGAATTCACCGCTTTTTTCCCAATCGACAAGATTCTTTGAATGATAAAAAAGAATCTTTTCTTCAACGGTCAGACACATGCTGAAACCGCCTTTTATCTTATTGGGAAACACATGCGGATCTCTTGCGGGTGTATTGTCTTTACCGGGAATAATCGGATTAAGCTTATGCTTCTTAAAATTTACTCCGTCAAGGCTGTAAGCAATGCATTGCTGTTCTCTTCGCGTTTTCATGTTATGCGAAGTATAGAAAGCCAGAAGGGGTGGATTTTCTTTTGTCCCGAGATTGCTTAAATTCTCCTCATCATAAATACAGCTTCCCGAGAAAATATCGCCCATCTCATCGGGGAAAAGTGCCACCGGAAGTTCTTCCCAGTGAATCAGATCATCTGAAACCGCATGTCCCCAATGCATGGAATCCCACACCAATCCGTTCGGATTAAATTGAAAGAAAAGATGAAATCTGTCTTTATAAAAAATCAATCCGTTCGGATCATTTATCCATCCGTATTTGGCTGTAAAATGGAATTTAGGTCTAAGCATTCTGTCAATCCATTCTTTCGTTTTCATTGGTAAAACATTCTCTGAATCTTCCGGAAAAAGCAGGTTCCATTCCTGCAGCATAAAGATGTGATGTATCGCCAAACGAAAGCATTCTGAACTGTGCTATACCCTCTCTTCTTTCCTCCGTTACAACTGTTGTAATTGAAGTCGGAGGTGCTATCGAAGCATGCCAGAGAACAAAGGGCGAAAGATTCAATAAGTACGACAGCAATATGCATTCAAGACCAAAGTGACAAAACAGTACTATGGTGTCATTGTTTGGATGAACCGCCCTGAATATTTTTCCATCTTTTTTGTATCCGTGCTTTTCCAAAAATGAATCAAATTCGGAATAAATCCAGTCAACTTCTTTTCTGACTCCTGCCTCTTCAAAGGCCGGATATTCAGTCCATTTGTCAAAATCAAACGCATATGGCATATTAGTCCAGTCAGAAGGAACCCAGTCCCATGCAACTCCCGTCTTTTCGGGTCTTTCGACTTTTGGCGCAAACTCACGAAGCCACTCAAGTTCAGTCGTCTTCATATTCATCTTTTCAAGGCTGTAAGCAGCTGTTTCTTTGGCTCTTCCAAGAGGCGATACGTAACACTCATCTGCTTTTACGTTTTTCATTCTCTCAGCCAAAGCAATTGCTTCTTTTTTCCCAAGCTCTGTCAGCGAATCATTTATATAATCGGGATCACCGTGTCTTACAATCAGTATTTTCATTTTTCTGCCCTGTCTCTGTATTTGCAATAATTTAATCGGCTCAAATCACGTATAGCATTATACATCATGTACTGTTTATCACACAATATAAGCCCACCCTCTCTTTGCGGTTTTTTCTGTATTTTGACAGTATTTACAGACAATCGTATGACAAACCTGCAAACAATAATTCTGTTGTGTGAGCAAGTGAATCTGATGTATAATATTTGACAGAAAAATGGAATATTTAATGATTTGGAGAATAAAATGATCAGAAAAACAATTTTAATTATAGATGATTCCGAAATCGACAAATTAATGCTTGAAAACATCCTTCTTTGCGATTATTTCGTGGAAACCGCAGAAAACGGTTTTAAAGGCATGGAATTGATCTTACACGGGGATAAAAAAATAGATTGTATTCTTCTCGATCTTCATATGCCCATCATGGATGGCTTCGGAGTGCTGGAATTGTTAAAAGACAGCAACGTAAGCGATATTCCCGTCATTATCATTTCAGCCGAAAGTACATCTGAAAATCTGTTTAAGTCATTCTCGTTTAACGCGGCTGATTTTATCTGCAAGCCTTTTGAACCGCAGACAATTCTCGAAAGAGTCGCTGCCGCGCTTGAAAAGAAAAAATAATCACTCAATATATTTCTTTATCTCCGTTTGCTCCACCACTCTTTTTCCAAGAAGAGTTATTGCCTGATTGGGACATAGATTAATGCAGCGGTAACACATCGTACATTTGTCCGCCGACACTGCCCTGCCATTCTCAATTTTAATGTTTCCCATGGGGCATATTTTTTCACATTTCCCGCAACCGATACATTTGTTAATATCGACTTTTAATTTTGATGTGTAATTCTTTGTCTTATGTCCAAAGTAAAGTCTTTGTCCGAAAAGACCTGCCATCTGATTGATGAAGCTCAATCCTTCCCTTGTCGGATGACCTTCTTTTAAACTTTTTGCTGCATCAATTGTCTTTTGTTTTGCATTATTGACAAGTTTTATATTTTCTTCAAGAGGGCGCTTCAATGCCTTTTCATCCGCTACACTGTCGGGCATTTTAAGGTGAAGGCCTCCGATTATTTTAGCGCCGTATTTCTTTAGCAGATTTCCAAGCTGCCCTGAGCCGTCGCCGGAAAAAAGACCCATTGTTGCAATCACAAATACTTTTTTATCTTTCCACAATTCCGCATTGTTTATAACAAAATCACGAACAAATTTCGGTGTTGTGCTAAACTGCACGGGATACGCAAAAACAATTGTATCCGACTCTTTTACGGCATCTTTTACCTTTGCATCCTCAATGGATAAAACCGTGCTTTCTTTATCAAATTCCCTGCAGAAAATTTCTGCCGCATATTTGCTGTTTCCCGTTGCGCTGAAATATATTCCCGTCATATCTCCTCCTCGTATTTTTTCAAATGATATTATTGCTTCTTATTTTTTTGATTATCAGATTCTTTCAGATGTTATTTAAGGCATTCTTTTGCAAGAACTTTCCATGAAATCGTTGCGTTTACGTTTTCCATCCCGGCAATCGAAGAAAGACCCTGAACCAATCCCCATGTTTTAATAAGACCGATTTCTTTTTCCTTCGCTGAAAGTCTGATTCCGGATTCTTCGAAATATTTATTTAAATATCTCTTGAACATTAAGAACGGAGCATAATCATTCGGATAATCCTTACTCATATCCGTATGAACCTCAGGCTTTTGTTTGTGAAAAAGGAAATTAAAATAATCGGGATTATTTCTGAAAAAGAGAATATATCTCTCCCCCATTGCCATGATTGCATCCTGAGCGTTTTTAACCTTCGAACCGTTTGCCGCCTTTTCAAGTTCACTCAAAAAGTCATTTGTGACCGTCTCTTTTATGGCAGACAAAAGACTTTCTTTATCAGGAAAATGAGCATAGGGTGCGGCATGCGAAACACCGCAGGCTGCAGCAACTTTTCGAAGTGACAAAGCATCCTCTCCGCTTTCGTTTATTATCTTTATTCCCGCTTCAATCAAAGCATTCCTTAAATCTCCGTGATGATAATTATCTTTCATATGTTTTCTCCTTTATCTCTTTAAACACAGTCTTTAACATCTTCATAATAAGGCAGTGCCAAGCTTAAATGCATTGATGTCTTGCAGCAATCTTTACACTGTCTACATTTAAAATATCATTCAATCTTTACAGTGTCAAGTTTAAATTTTTTTCTTTCCGGTTATTATTTGACAAAAATATGAATTAATACTAAACTGTTATTGAACGCGTTCAATAATGAGGTATGATTATGAATAAAGACGAAAAGCTTAATTTAACAAAAGACCGATTGCTGGAATCAACATTTGAATTAATGGAAGAAATGGATGATCCTCTCAAAGTAACCTCAAGAGAAATTTCTGCTGCAGCAGGTGTCAAAGCGGGAATGATTAACTACTGTTTCGGTTCAAGAGAAAATCTTATTTATCACGCTTTTCAAAAGCAGTATCTGAATTTTATAAAGGAAAGCAAAGTAAGAAAAATTGTCGAATCGGATGCCTCTCCAAAAGATATTTTAAAAGAACTTCATTACATAGTGGCCAAATGTCTTTTGGACAATCCAAAATTTACCAAAGCAATAACAGGTTTCGTCTTGTTTAAAAGAGATTTAAGTAAGGAATCTTTCAGTTACCCTTATGTTTTCAAACATTACAATGGCACAAAAAGCGAAGCTGAATGTAAGCTTATTGCATATGAATTATCCACAATGATGCAGCTTATAATCTATCGAAGAGACGATTTGAAAAAGGATTTCGGAATTGATCTTTCCAAGAAAAAAGAATTGAAACATTACATAGATATGCGTATTGATTTACTTTTATCATAATCTTTTATATGCATATTCGCTGTTTTTAAGAACATGATTTTTCTGAGAAATTTATGAAATACATTTACAGTTTAAATGAATTACCAAAAGACAAATACATACTCTCCGGCGGAAAAGCTTCCTCTCTTGCAAATATGATTCAGAATACACATATCAGGGTTCCCGAAGGATATGTTATTTTATCTGATGCTTTTGATGGTTTTGAATTAAAAGAAGAAGCGGGAAAAGGACTCGTGGATCTAATCAAATCGCTTGATGATAAAACGACTTATGCAGTAAGGTCTTCGGCTTTAAATGAAGATGGCGAAAACGCATCTTTTGCAGGTCAGTACGAGACCAAAACCAATGTTAAAAAAGCTGATATTATCGAGGCGGTTAAAGAAGTTGCAGGTTCTGTCAATAATGCAAATGTTAAAGCATATACCGACACACATTTTTCAAAAAGCAGTTCCGATACCAAATCAGGGATTGCGATTGTCATTCAACGTTTTGTAAACGCTGAATTTGCGGGGGTTATTTTTACTGCGGATACCATTACAGGCAGTGATGATTTTATGGTCAGCAACTATGTCCGCGGAGAAGGCGAAAAGCTTGTATCCGGTTCGGAAAATGCCAGCGTATTTAAGATTAAGAGCACTCATTTTTCATACGAAGGTCCCAAAGAATTCGCCGTTTATTCAAAGACTTTATGGAAATATTCCAAAGAAATTAAACGCCTTTACGGTATGCATATGGATATCGAATGGGCGGTTGCTAAAGGAAAGGTCTACATCCTCCAGGCACGTCCGATAACTACACTTAAAAGATTATATTCGGATACTTATGATGTTAACGGCACACGTTCGGGCTATAAAATGCTCACACGTACAAATGTCGGCGAGATATTCATGAAGCCCGTTTCACCCATGACTTTTTCGGTTCTTGAGAAAATAAATGATATATTGGGACTGCCCGAATGGCTCGACAATATCCGCGGACAACCCTATATGAACGTTTCTGTCATGTGCTCTCTTTTGGTATCTTTCGGTGTCAAAAAAGAAAAAGCATACAAAGCCCTTAAGAGTCTTGTGGGCAATGTTCCCGAAGGTGTTGAAATACCTGTGTCTTATTTTGATAAAATAAATTTTATCAAGCATATTTTCAAACTCTTTTTTCCGAAAGAAAAAAGCAAGCTTAACAGGAAACAGAAAAGAGAAATGGTTGAAAACCTTGCCGATATTTCAAGAAGCATGATTGCAGAGATTAAAACAATCGACAATGAAGAAAACCTTTTGAAATATTGGGATGAAGTCTGTATCCCAAATCTTCGTGACGGTATGGCATCTGTTATTGGCCAGTCAGGAACAAGTATGGTTCCTCTTTTTAATACACGAAATAAAATCAGTAAAATCGCAGGGGAAGAAATGGCCAACAAACTTTGCGGAGGATGCCTTGGAATGGTTGAATCGATGAAGCCTCTTTTCCTTATAAACGATGTGATAAACGGCAAAATCACAAAGGATGATTACATAAAAGAATGCGGCCAAAGATGTCCAAATGAAATGGAACTTATGGCCGTACATCCTTATGAAGATGATACTTTTGTTGACAGATTAATCGAAGAACATCGAGATGACAATCTTGATATGTACAAGTTACAGGAGAAAGAGCGACAGGCATACGAAGAAGCTCTTTTTGAATTCAAAGAAAAATATCCTTCAAAAAGAAAATGGATTGATAAACAAATATCTGCTTTTGTAAAGGCGAATAAATTCAGAGAAGAATTAAGAAGTAAAGGTGTCTGGATATTCTGCATATTCAGAGAATACAATTTGCAGGCGGGAAGACTCACGGACCTTGGCAATGACATATTTATGCTTTCTTTTGATGAGCTCTTTGAATATCTTAAAGGTAACAGGATATCAAAAGAGATAATTAACGCCCGTCGCAATACTTATGAAAATTATTTATCATACAAGCCTTTTCCCAATATAATATTAGGCAGATTTGATGCCAAAAACTGGATGGCCGACACACGAAGACGCTATGATTCATATATTCAAAATATGCCAAAAGGCGCTGATGAAAATGCAGAAATTAAAGGGTTTGCAGGCGCTTCAGGCGTTGTAACAGGTAAAGTACGGGTAATAACCGATATCGAACATATCGACGAAATAGTCAAAGGAGAAATCCTCGTTACAGGTGCTACAAATATCGGCTGGACTCCTGTCTTTACAAAAGTTTCCGCTATAATAACCGACATCGGTGCTCCGCTTTCGCATGCGGCAATAGTCGCAAGAGAATGCGGTATTCCCGCAGTTGTCGGATGCGGTAATGCAACCTCTTTGCTTCATACAGGTGATACTGTCATCGTAGACGGAAGCAGCGGAACAGTAAAAGTAGCAGAAAGAAAAAATACCTATTGATAAAAATCGTTGATTACAAATTCTGACTTAATAATACAGTTTATACTCAATAACTCTTTTGGCATCTTTAAGTCCAAGTCCCGTAACTTCATTGCAGACTTTTATTGCCTCGTTTGTCTTTCCGTTTTTCGCAAGTTCCATGAATTTATTTCGAACTTCAGGATCAAGATTTTTTACTTTTTCTCTCAGCTCCTGATTAGTGAGTTCTTTCTTCTTTTGTTCTTCAAGTACTGCATTTTGCTGAATCCAGTTAATATAATTGGGCAGGCATGTGATAGTAATCAGCATGTAATCCCTGGTCTGATCGTAATTAATTGTATATCCGTTTATCTTTGTATTTACAATAGGTCTCAGTACAAAAGAAACCGCATTTCCTTTTGCTGATTTCAAGTTGAATTTCAACGAATCCTTACCCAACTCGTAATCTATTGCCACCATAAAATCATAGTCTCTTCTAAAGTCATGTATAACTTTTAACTTACCGTTGTCTTCCACTTTCACTTTTACCGTGTTAAACGAATTTGAATAATAATGCATTAAGATCAGTTCATCATTTTCTCCAATGCAAACAGCAAAAGAATCCCCTGAATGAAACGAAGTTGTCTGTTGTTTAAGGCAGTCCTCAAAGTTTTTCTTAACCAGAACTTTTTCAATTTCGGATTCGTTTTTGTTTTCTGTCATTATGACTTCCTTAGCCAGTTTGTTTAGATTAATCTCTTTTATTTCTTCCTGCGGCGCTTCTTTTACAACACTTTGATTCAAATTAGCGTTATCTGCCGTATCTGTCGTGTAATCGGATTCTTTATATGATTGAAATCCAACCGGATAGGTACTTGAAGATAAATTATTACTGTGAAAATAAAATCTTAATACGCCTCCTACGAACGCCACTCCGATTCCCAGAACTATCGGAATGAAAATCCACTGTTCTTTGGAAGGCTTCTTATTATTTTCTTTGGCCCATTCTTCCACCTGTTTATCTATTTCGGCTTGAGCTGCCTGTTTATCTTTTTCTTCTTTTTTGGCATCCTGATATTTTAAATAAAAATCCGCTGTATTCTTGGCGTTTATAAGTTTAACATAGCAATCCATGCAATATGGTTGGCCTTCCAGACAATCGTTTTCTTTACATATACGGCATTTTCCGGGTTCCAAAACATCAACATTGTTTTCTGATTTTTCCCCCGGTTTTACAGTATAAATTACCGTTTTCCCGTCTTCTGACGTGTATACACTGCCGGGCTTTTCCGGGAGACTGAAAATCATCGTATTTCCATCATCTGTTTTGACAGTAATATCGCTTGCATTCGCTTTTTTTCCAAACCACAAAAAAGATACTGTCAAAAACAAAAACGCAAACGAAACATATATAATTATTTTCTTAAAATCAATATTTTTCATATTTTTATAAACCTCATTATTGTTTTGGTTCTAACAGAATTTTACTGTGTTTTTTGCTAAATAAAAAGAGGATTTTTGCATCCTCTTTTTTGGGTTATATCATTTTACTTTTTTATGCGAGCTTTCTCTTTTACCCAGAAATGCCATTTGGGAGCTTTGGGCATGGGCTCATTATTTAACCATGCTTTGATAACTCTTCGATGTGCATAAAGCATTCCGCCTGCAAAAGCAACAAGTACCAAAATGATAATCGTGTCTTTTTTCATATTCTTCACCCTCTTTTCTTTACAGACTTAAAACAAAATTTTCGGCCTTTTTGTAATCATCTTCAGTAGGCAGACCTTTATTGATAAAGATCCAAGATGCGGCGCAGTGAAACTCTTTGTCGCTTAATTTAATTTGAAGACTGTCCGCTATTTTCTTAACATTTTTCCAGGTTGAGGATCCTGATGCGGATGTGTTCATGTTATAAATTTCTCCGATTTTATCTTTGTTTCTTGATAGGAATTCCTTTACTTCCTTATCGATGTCAGCTGCATACATTGCGTTGATTAAAATAAGTTTATCAGCCTTAAAATCAAGATCTTTCGATACATCAAGTGCTTCAATATTCAAAGCCTTGGAAACAACATTTGCCAGTTTCTCCGTGTTACCTTTTTTTGATTTTGTAAAATATCTGATTGCAATATCCATAATTATCCTTCCTTTCTGTCTTCATCCAACATTTTATAAAGTATCTTGTATAAAGTCGCTGCCTCTTCTCTTGAAAGATTCAACTCGCATGCAATTCCTTTGGGCACGCTCAGCGCCTTATCTTTTAACTTCTCTCCTGCTTTGGTAAGCGTTATGACAAGATTACGTTCATCATCGGGATCCTTGCTTTTTTTGATATATCCCTTGCTCTCGAGTTTCTTTAAAAGAGGCGTAACCGTATTTGATTTAAGACAAAGAGTCTCGCAAAGAAGTTTTTCGTTTACACACTCTTCTTCCCACAAAACCATCATTACAATGTACTGTGTATAGGTCAAATCAAGCTCATCAAGAAGCGGCTTGTATTTCCTTGTAATCATATTCGAGACTGCATAAAGCGGAAAACATAACTGATTTCTGAGTCTTATCGATTCGTATTTATCCTTCATTTTCCCACCTCCTGTCTGAATTATATCGCGTGCGATATAATTTGTCAAAATATTTTTCATCTTTTATGATTTATCTTTGGACACGAGAAAACACAACGAAAATGATTTATGATATAATCAAGGTTGTAAATGATATAAGATTTAAATGTTAAGTTTTTGGCATGATGGACCAGTTTTTTGGAAAACATTTATAATTTTCAAATACTGATTTATGCCTTTTATAAAGGAAAAAATATGATGACTAATCAAGATTTATTAAGAATTGCCATGAGTCAATCCGCCGAGGATTTAGGATGCAGGCCTGATGATTTTTTGAGTGATAAAAATGTTATTGTACCTTTTAAGCTGGGATACAATGCAAAGAAATATTACAGTTTGCCGATCGGTTGCAATTTCGTTTCATACGGAAACAATATTGTAGCCTCAGCCAATGAAGAGTTATATGATTTGGCCAATACCTATATAAACAAATTCCATTTCTATCATTGTTTCGAGAATCCGAATATGTATTGGTTTAACAATGAATTATCCCCTAAAGGATATGGGGTTTGTTTTATGGCAGAGTATTATCTGCCGGATCTTCGCACATTAAAAGCTCTGCCTTGTGACTATGAATTAAGGGTGTTGACTCCTGTTGATTTTAAAAGTCTGTATTTGCCCGAATGGTCCAATGCACTCTGTAAAGACAGAAAAGAACTCGATGTGCTCGGTGTGGGAGCATATGATAACGGAAAACTGATCGGACTTTCAGGCTGCTCAGAGGACGCTGCCGACATGTGGCAGATTGGAATTGATGTTCTTCCCGAATACAGAAGAAAAGGTATCGCTTCCGCTTTGACAACAAGACTCGCCCTCGAAATATTGGAACGCGATAAAGTACCTTTTTATTGCACCGCATGGTCAAATCTTCGCTCGGTAAGAAATGCTTACAAATGCTCTTTCGTCCCGACCTGGGTAGAGATGACCGTTAAGCCAATCGGCAAAATTGAAGAGATAAATTCCAAAGAAAACTAAAACGATTCCTCTTCATTATAGTTTTCTTTTCTCTTAAAATATCCGAATTAACTGTTTTCTTAAATCTTAACTCTTCCGGCCAGAATATCTTTGTAATCTGCAAGGTTCTTTCTTAAAAGATTAGGTGTATCGAGACCGTAAGGACACTTGCTCTTACATAATCCGCAATCAATACAATCCTCAATTTTGCCCATCAACCCCTGCCATTCTTCTCCAAGGAAATTGGCAGACGGTGCTCTTCTTATAAGCTGCGACATTCTCGCACAGTTGTTAATCTGAATACCCACGCTGCAGGGCATACAGTATCCGCAGCCTCTGCAGAAATCGCCCTGCAGACTCTTCCGGTCTTCTTCTATGAATGCGGCTATTTCATCCGTCATTTCTATATCTTCGTTAAAAAACGAAAGCCATTCCTCAAGCTCCTCTTCTCTCTGAATTCCCCAGATTGGAAGCGCATTATATTTGCTCATAAAAGCCATGCATGCTTTGCTGTTTGTAAGAAGACCGCCCGCGAGACCCTTCATGGCTATAAAACCCATGCCTGCTTTTTCGGTATCTTCGACAAGCTTAATCTCTCTTTCGTTAGCAAGATACGAAAACGGAAACTGAAGCGTTTCGTAAAGCCCGCTTTTAACTATATCTTCGGCCACACCGATAAGATGGGCGGTTATTCCTATATGCCTTATTTTACCCTGCTTTTTGGCTTCCACCATTGCTTCATACATGCCTGTGCCGTCACCCGGTCTGTAGCAAACGCTCGCACAGTGGAACTGGTAAATATCAAGATAATCGGTACGAAGATTCTTAAGCGTCGTCTCAAGATCCGACCAAAATTTCTCGGGAGTTTTCGCCTGAGTTTTGGAAGAAATATAAATCTTGTCACGCATTCCGACGAATGCTTCTCCAAGCTTCTCCTCGCTGTCGGAATATGCTCTGGCCGTATCAAAAAAAGTCATCCCGCCTTCATAGGCTCTTCTTAATAGTTTCACCGCCGTGTTCATATCAACTCTCTGAACCGGCAATGCTCCGAATGCATTCTGCGGTGTGGTAATTCCTGTTTTACCCAATACAATCTGTTTCATTTTATTCACCCTTATTATCCTGTCTATTCTATTTTAATTTAACTGATGCGATTTCTCTTGTCGGCCAGAATGCGCACAAATGAAGCCTGGTGATTCTTGCCGTAAAAGGCTTGAAAGATTTTACAAGAATTTTGAGTGCATCGTTAATGACTTCCGGCTCATCTATAATAATAGTTGCATGAGGTGTCCAGGTGTATTCACTGATATCTTTTATGCTTATGGCATCGTGAAGTTTCAGTAATTCCGGAGGATTCATATCAGGTGCGCCAAAAAGTATTCTTCCGCCGGCAAACATTCCCATATGACTTAAATGCACTGGAATTGAAGTAAATTCTTCTGCAAGTCTCTTCATTTCCTCTACAGCCTTTTCTTCATCTTCCAGCGAAAATGTTGCAAGGCTTATATGAAAAGGAAGTCCGGGAGTCTGTACTCCGGTAAATCCCGCATCTTTTAATTCCCGATACCAGCCGGACATCAGTTCCTGCGAATCTTCATCCAAATCCGCCATTAAAGTTAAAAATTTTTCGGCCATATGTCCTCCTAAAATACTTAAGTCAATGTAATTTTCTTTGTATTTTTTCTGCACTTTTGCTTAATTCAGAATTTCCGCATTCTTATCATAATCAGCCATTATTATGTCTTTTACTGGCAATTCAAGATTGATACCGGGTGATTGATAATTAATCGGCGACGTCTTACCCTCGACGGATTTTAAATCCATTGCAAACGCCTGGATTGTATTATCGGAGAGCGAAAGAAATGCGTGTCCAAATCCCGCAGGAACATAGACAAGCTTCGCATCATCTTCGTTTAATTCAATAGTTTTATATTGCTTAAAAGTCTTGGAATCCTCTCTTAAATCAATGATATAATCCAAACCTTTTCCCTGAATTACGCTTATCAGTTTTGACGGTCCTCTGTGAATTCCGAAAAAAGCATTCTTTGGCATTTTATAAAATCGCTGTTCGGTTAAATTGAAACCACCCAGAATATGTTTTAATTCGGAATGATCCTGATAAAACAATTCCATAGTGCCGCGCTCATCTTTTCTGACATTTGTTTCAATGACTAAGCACTTATCAAATATGGTCTCTGATACTTTCATAATCTCATCTTTCATTCATGGCTTATACTATCATTTAAATACGCACAAAATCTATGCTTCTTTCACAATCTTTCCGGTTATATGTTCCGGTTCCAGAGCGAACATAAGCGTTCTCGGACCTGCATTTATCAATTCATGCTGAATATATTCCTCATCCCGAGTAAATTTGTAACTTAACTGCCTTGAAATCTCAAGAAGTTTTTCCTGATCTTCAACAATCTTTATTCTGCCGAAAACTATAACGCTTCGGATGTTTAATGCCCATTCTCCGGGATTACGGTATCCACCATCATAAACACAAAAAGATGCCTTGTCACATCTTTTTATTGCATCTATTTTATGACCGCTTTTTCCACCGTGGAAATATATCTTTCCATCCTCCTCACAGTAGTAATGATTCAGCGGCATACCATAAGGATATCCGTCATCTCCAAGCAGAGACAATACCCCGCGAAGCTCTTTTTTTAACACTTCAATACATTCTTCCTTGGGTAAACTCTGTTTTTTTCTGGCTACTTCCCTAAACATATTTTTTTCCTCTCTGATTGAGTTTTTATCTTTTACTTTGATGTCTGATCGCTGATCGGAATATAGGAGAGACCTGTATATTCAAGCCAATCCCCTCTTTTGTCAAATGTGGCTATCTCCGACATACCGCAGTGAAACATTGAATGTCTGTACTGCGCAAGTATCATTTGCATTATTGTATATGGACATCCCTCGGGCTTTTTATATAAATCTTCATCGTTTAGATTATCAAGATATGCATTTATTTTTCCTTTAACAAAATCCATGTAAGTAACAAGTATTTCTCTTGCAATTACATAATCAGGATCATTTAAATATCCCTCTCTGGACTCCGATATAATGCTGTATCTTTCATCAATCCCTATTAACTTACAGACTTCATCATAACTGTAATCATACGGATTGATAAAGTACTTATCCATTGAATGAATCATATGAAACAGAAATCTTGAATTATTGACATTATCAACCATGCAGCCAAGTTCCGCATTATTAATCTGCTCATACATATTCTTAAATAAAATATCCGTCTGCTCTTTAATTATTATAACAATCTCTCTCATTTTTTACCCTTTAAAATCATCTTTGTTCATTAAAGAAATTTGCTAAACTTTTTATTCCTTCCAGAGCCTTTTCATCTTTAATGGCAGGAACAACGTTTGTGTTTTTTCATTTTATAATGCCTCATTGATTAAATCATTTATGTGTATTTCCACACTGTCCAGACAGGGGATGGAGCAATTGTTTGAATTTAATAAGAGCGGAAGCTCTGTGCATCCTAATACTACTGCTTCAACTCCGCACTGATCGCGCATTTTATCTATAATGCTTTGAAACTCTTTCAAAGTGCTTTCTTTAACAATTCCAAGTTCAAGTTCCTCTAAAATTCGTTTTGCAATCAGTTTTCGATCATCTTCATCAGGAACGAAAACATCAATGCCTGCTTCACGAAAATCTTTCTTCATGTAATCCTGTTCCATGGTAAAAATGGTCCCAAGCAAAAGTATTTTTTTATACCCTTTGGCCTTTGCTTCTTTGCATACGGATTGAGGAATACTTATCAACGAAACGCCTGTTTCTTTGACAAGTTCCTCGTATACCATATGCATTGTAACCGCTGTCAAAGAGATTACTTCAGCACCTGAATTCTTAAGGCAGATAATCTTTTCAGCAAGATAATCCTTAAGTAAATCGTATCTTTCAGACGTTACAAAATCCCATGCTTTTCGAAAATCAACGCTTTCAATAACAATATCCGGCATTTGAGTTCCATTCGTGATTTTATCGATTCTTGAATTTAATTCTTTGTAATACATAAGCGTGGATTCGGGACCCGTACCGCCTACCAATCCTATCTTTTTCATAATCTCGCACATTCCCTTCTAAGGTTTTTAATTAATTACCGGCAGTAATTTCTTCTCAATAAATTCTACACGGTCAAAAATCCTCGGTTTAAAATATCCCGTCATGCCGACAGATACATTCTGTTCTTTGTTCACATAGATTATGTTTCCGGCATCTCCGATAGCAGCATAAACCTTACGGTCATCATACGGCTTATACCAGAGGTATCCATAATTCATGTTACCGAATCTCTCTCCGAGTTTAAGATGAGGTGTCAGCATGTCTTTTAAATATTCTTCGGAAATGATTCTTTTGCCTTCATAATTTCCGTCATTAAGTACCAGCTCTCCAAGCTTTGCCATATCCTTTGCCGACAGGCAGAGCCCCCATCCTGCGGTGACGGTATCTTTGGGATCCGAATACCATTCATTCTTTCTTGGTTTCTTGTTCATGAGGAAATCAAACTGGTCTTCTTTGGAAGATCCACCGTGAATCACGTGCTTTGGTATTCCAAGCGGCATAAAAAGATTGTTATTGGCAAAATCTATGCACTTTTCTCCCGTTGCATTTTCAATTATTCCCGCAAGTATCTGAATCCCCAGGGTTGCATACTTAAACTCACCCGTGATGCCTTTCCTTCCGCCGAGAAAATCAAGCACGGTTAGTGTCCAGTCATCGGATGTACATACCTTGGTCCAGGGTTCGCTTTGATACTTATATGGTGCCGTCATCGTAAGAAGATGCTTTACCGTGACATCATATATTGTCTTCTCACCGCGCTTAACCTGATAGGTTGGGAAATAATCCAACACTTTATCATCTACGCTCTTAATACATCCTTTGTCGATTGCAATGCCTGCAAGAAGTGCCATGACGCCTTTGGTCACGGAATTGATGTTCATCGCATCATCTGTTTTAAAGCCCCGCCAGGAGCAATTATAAGCTTCTTTACCGTCCTTTATGGCATATATCTGACATACGTTGCTTTCGTTCTTTGTGTTATTCTTTATATACCTGTTAAATTGTTCAAAATCCATCAAAAAAGTCTCCTTTTAGGTTGTATTTTGGACGTCCTAAAAAAAGACTAATTGAATTAAAAATTCTTTTCAAGTATTTTTTTATATTTATTTTTTTATCTGTTTTTTATGACAATAATCGAGAAATATCCTGCTTCATCCGGAATGGAATCAAGGTCTTCATATATGCGCTCATTTTCCATACCGCAGTTTTCTGCCATATATGCTGTCTTCCCTCTTGATGAAACCTTTTCTTTGATCTCTTTTAGTTTGTTTCCCGCTTTTAAAATCACAAGCGTGCCTTCAAAATCAACGAACTCTCCCGAAGTAATCATCACCGATTCATCGCCTAATGAAAGAGGCAGTTTAAGTTTGGAAGAAACGGCGCTGAATGATGTAATACCGTTAATGATTTCAAAATCAAATCCTCTGTTTGCGATAATGTCCGCAAGATAAAAAAAGGTCGAATAAAAGCTTGGATCTCCCAGAGTCAGGAACGCAACATTTTTCCCTTTGGAAAGACGCAAAATAATCTGATCCGCTGCCTTTTGATGAAATTCTTTTATATCTCCCTCACGCATCGGAAATTCCAACAGAAGCAACTCTTTTGATTCAATTTCGGGTACGGCACTTTTTGCAATATGATACGCAACACCGGGCTCACCTTTGCTCTCAGGGCAAGCTATACAATCTGCGTTTTTAATTTCTTTTACGGCCTTTAAAGTCAGAAGTTCGGGATCTCCCGGTCCGACTCCTACGGCAAATATTTTACCTTTCATCTACTTCCTCTTAACTAAAGTTTTTCAGTATCCAATCTGTTTGTCGATTACATGCTTTAATCCGACACCGGCGGCATAGTTAACTGTCAGAGTTCAATTCGACCTTCACTTTTTTTATTCGTTCAAAAGCATTCTGACACCATTTGAATAAAGAATCATATGCTTTATCAAAATCATAATCATCAGGCAATTCCGCCATCAAAAGGATTTCCGAATCCTCTTTTGAAACTTTTTGTTTCAATTCCCTCTTGGTCGATACAAAAACTCCGCTTTCGAGAAAATACAAATTCTGTATCAGGAAGAAAAAGCCTTTGCAGGTTCCACGAAACTTTCTCACATTCTTTTCACGATCGGAATGAATATAACGATGGCATAATTCATGATACAGATTGCCGAGACAGAGATTAACATAGTTGACTTCATCTTCGAGAGTCGCTTCGGGAAGGAACTCCGATAATACTCCGAAAAGATCTTTTGTCGTGTGAAGAAGCTGACATACCTCAAGAGGATTCCATTGTTTCATTTCTTCTTTTCCGCATATAAAACCACAGGACTTATCATAATCTCCGATTCTCTTTAGTATCTCTCGATACTCATCCATATCTTGAACCGAAAACCTGTCAATAATAACCATAAAATCCAGGTCGCTGTTTTCTCCGGCTTCGCCTCGCATGTAACTGCCCTGAAGTCCCACATACATTAGTCTGTCTCCGTATATTTTTCTGCATTCGGATAACAGCCTGTCTTTATATATTTCAATGTCCAACATCTTTTTTTCTCCGTAATTCTTCAACCCGTGTCAACGAATAAAGTTTTCGATTATGCTATTCACTTTTTCGAGTTCGTCCGTATTGGGATTATGGCCGGCACCCTCTATCCATTCAATGGGTATGCCTGACTGTTTGGCCCACTCTTTGTTGTAACGCTTGGTAAATCCGGCCTGATTCTTTGTGCCGCAGATTAAAAGCGAAGGGCATGTGATTTCATAAGGCAATTCAGCCTTTATCGCCTGCGCAACCATATAAAATCCGTGGCCGGCAAGTTTTGCGCAACAGGAATACAAAAAACCTTTTTATGGAGTGTCATTCATTGGACAGATTTTTCCAGCCAAAGCGACAAATTGATACAATGATGGAAATAATTGCTATCGATTCACTTACAACACCGCCCCATGATTGTACAAGCACGTCATAAACAAGATAGCACGGCGATCCAATCATTTGCGATAAACGAATCTTAAGCGCATTATTTGTCCAATAGCCCAGTGTAGTTACAGCTA
>Ga0129307_1001869_pt1 | contig 19619 bp, 16 predicted proteins | sample P1105metagenome_FD_94437 | JGI IMG/M metagenome (GOLD analysis project Ga0129307, IMG submission 94437) | Capybara group fecal microbial communities from Wisconsin, USA - P1105 metagenome | ecosystem: Host-associated > Mammals > Digestive system > Large intestine > Fecal | place: USA: Wisconsin... | reverse complement strand
CTGCCAGTGCGCCGGAGATCGTCGTGCCGGAATAACGCATCTTGTGGACATTGATGCCGAGAGAGTCCGCCGCCTGGGGATTCTCTCCGCATGCCCTTAAGCGAAGGCCGAACTTCGTCTTGTAAAGCAGGATGGAAAGAATGATAAACAGCAGGATACAGATATAGGTCGCAAGATAGACCTTGTGCAGGAAGGTGTTCCCGAGGAAACCGAGATCGGCGTTCTTCTCAAAGCCGAGCGTCGACTTCTTGATCATGAACCAGCTTGCAGCATCGCCTTTCTGCATCTGCAGAGTATTCTGGTTCGCGATGATACGGATCATGAAGAGGACGAACGCCGGCGCCATCAGGTTCAGCGCCGTGCCGCCGATGGTCTGATCCGCTCTCAGGTTGATGGAAGCAAAGCTTAACAGCAGGGAGAAGATCGCGCCCATACATGCCGCTGCCAGCATGGCCAGGACCTCGAGCCCCTGCAGCGCGATCCAGTCCTTGGAAGCGCTCGCCGCCTGTACCCAGGCAGCATTCTGCATTACATTGACAAATAAAACTCCGATAAAGGCGCCGAAGATCATAATACCTTCGAGTGCCAGGTTAATGATACCGCTTCGCTCAGCGAACACGCCGGCAAGCGCCACGATCATCAGAGGGATCGCATAAAGCAAGGTCTGCTGAACAAGATACGTCATGCCTGCTTACCTCCTTCCTCTGTATTTGATGATTCATCCAAGGCAGCTGCCTCCCCGGCTCCGTCCGCCGGTTCCTTTGCCGGTTCATCCGGAACCGGCTCGGCATTGGCATTGACCGTCTGTTCCTTTTTGCCGACATTCTTCAGGATCGTACGGATAAAGAGCGAGAACGCGCTTAGGTATACGATAACGGAAATGATGACATCGGTGATGTACTCGTTATACGCTGTCAGATTCGAAAGCTGCAGACCCGCAATGCTCAGCATGGACATGAACATTGCAGCGAAAATTACGCCGATCGGATTGCAGAGCGCAAGCAGAGCAACGGGGATGCCGTTAAAGCCGATCGCGGGAAGCGACTGGTAGGTGGACCAGAAGAATTCCGTATTGCCCGCAAGGTTGTAAAGCGCCGCACCGGCTGCGGAAAGCGCACCGGCGATGCCCATCGAAAGGACGATGTTTCTGCGGTCCCTGATGCCGGCATAACGGGATGCATGACGGTTGGATCCGCAGGCCTTCAGCTGGAAGCCGAGGGTCGTCTTTTCCATCAGCACGTAAACTCCGATCGCGAAGAGGACCGCCACAAGGATGCCCGCATTGATCTGCGAGCCCGCAAAGATCTTGTCCAGACCCATCTTGGCCGTCTGTACGTTATTGAAGGAAGTCTTGTAGATATAACCGGACTTCGTGTTCTCAACGACATTCTTGTATGATGTGACGTCAAACACAAAGGTAACGAGGTTTGCTGCGATCCAGTTCGTCATGATACAGGCAAGGACTTCGTTGATATTCAGGAAGGCCTTCATCGCGCCCGCGATCATGCCCCAGAGGGCGCCTGCCAGCATGCCGGCAAAAAACGCTATGAACCAGATGATCTGCGGAGGAACGACCCATGAAGGAATGCTTAAAGCAACGATCAGGGACACCATCGTACCCATCAGGTACTGGCCCGGTGCACCGATGTTGAAAAGGCCTGTTTTATATGCCATGGCGACGCTCAAGCCCGTCATGATCAGCGGCGTGGCACGGAAGAGCATGTTGCCCACGCTGGCGCTGTTGAAGCCCCAGGTCAGGGCGCCTTCCGCATTGCGGCCGGTCGAAAACAGACCGCCGAAGACCAGTTTGATGCCGTCTCCCACGCTCTTGGCGCCCAGGGTAGGATCCCTGAATCCGACGATCGCAATGATAACGGCTCCGACCGCCATGCCGAACAGGATCGAGATCAGTGAAGCCAGCACAGAACGAAAGCTGTCGCTTTCAAAAATTGATTTCTTTTCCATCTTGCTTCACTCCTTTCACATATGCTTGGCGCCGGCCATGTAAAGACCGAGCTCCTGGACATTGGTCTTTTTCGGATCCAGTTCGCCGACGATCTCGCCGTTATGCATGACCAGGATACGGTCGGAAAGACTCATGACTTCATCCAGTTCCAGGGAAACGAGCAGTACCGCCTTTCCTTTGTCGCGCTCTTTTACGATCTGCGAATGAATGAATTCGATCGCGCCGACGTCCAGACCTCTGGTCGGCTGGACGGCAACGATCAGGGGCTTGTCACGGTCGATCTCTCTGGCGATGATCGCCTTCTGCTGGTTGCCGCCGGACATCGACCGGGCGATCGTGACAGATCCCTGTCCGCTTCTGACGTCGTATTCTTTGATCAGACGGTCGGAATACTGACGTACCGCGGAACGGTTGATAAAACCGTGGTTCTGGAACTGCGGCTCCTCGAAACGCTGCAGGACCATGTTCTCCTGCAGCTGGAAGTCAAGCACCAGTCCGTGTTTATGCCGGTCCTCCGGAATATGGCTCATTTTTTTGCCTTTGTCATGGATCGACGCATGGGAGATGTCCTCGCCGCAGAGCGTAATGCTGCCGGAGGAAAGCCTGTCCAGGCCGGTGAGGCCGTAGATAAACTCCGTCTGGCCGTTTCCGTCGATACCTGCAAGACAGACGATCTCACCTGCATGAACGGTAAAGGAAACATTGTGTACGGCATCACGGTCGTGAACATGCGACTTGATGCAGACATTTTCGACTTTAAGGATCTCTTCCTTCGGCTGTGCCGGTGTTTTATCTATCTCAAGCTGGACCGGGCGGCCTACCATCATGGAACTCAGTTCCTGTTTGGTCGTGCCCTTTGTGTCGATCGTGCCGACATACTTGCCTTTGCGCAGGACCGTTACACGGTCGGATACGGCCATGATCTCATTGAGCTTATGGGAAATGAAGAGGATGGACTTGCCTTCCGCAACGAGGTTTTTCATGACCTTCATCAGTTCATCGATCTCCTGCGGCGTCAGCACTGCGGTCGGCTCGTCGAAGATCAGGATCTCATTGTCGCGGTAGAGCATCTTCAGGATCTCTACACGCTGCTGCATTCCGACAGTGATATCCTCGACCTTTGCATCAAGGTCGACGCTGAGTCCGTACCGCTTCGAAAGTTCTTCGACTTTTTTCCGGGCTTCCGCTTTCTGGATGAATCCCATCTTTGTCGTTTCAGAGCCGAGGATGATATTTTCAAGTACGGTAAAGACCTCCACCAGCTTGAAATGCTGATGGACCATGCCGATGCCGAGCGCCGTCGCATCGTTCGGGTCCCTGATCTCCACTTTCTGGCCGTTTTTGCGGATCTCACCTTTCTCCGGCTGATACAGTCCGAACAGCACACTCATCAGGGTCGATTTGCCGGCACCGTTCTCGCCCAGCAGCGCATGGATCTCTCCGCGCCGAAGCTGCAGGGTAATATCGTCGTTTGCGATAATGCCGGGGAAGACCTTGGTAATGTGAAGCATTTCAATAACATAATCCTGTGAATTATCCATATGTTTCACCCGTTCTTCTTCATACTGAGTTCATAGTTAAAACCGCTGCCGCAGTTCTTCCTGCTTCCGGCGGTACAGTTCAAAAACCTGTATCTGAATTATAACATAGTTATCCCCTGTTTTAAACTGAAAAAGGACCTGCCGCAAGGCAGGTCTCCGCATACCGTCAAAGGGGTTCATTGTCGGTACTCCGTATATGACAAGGCAGCTTCGCGGTTTTATTCATCCGGGACTTCTGCCGTAAAAATAAGATTCTTTTTTAATGTCCCAGATGGTATAATGAGAACACAAAAACCCCGGAACTGCACAAGACCGGTTCCTTTTAAGCATAAAGAGAGGTTGTAATTCCATGTACCGTATAGGCGTCGATCTCGGCGGCACCAATATCAAGGCCGTCATTCTGGACGAAACTAACAAGATCATTATTTCAGACAGCTGCCCGACTCACTCAGACGGCGGATTCACGGAAGTGTGTGAATCGATCGCCGGACTGGTGCGGCGGATGTTTGCCTCAGATCCCGGCATTTCCGCTTCCGGACCCGTCTCTGCAAAAGGCGGTCTGACGATCCCCGGCCAGATCTGCGGTCCCGAAGGGCCGGTCCTCTATGCCCCCAATCTCGGCTGGCATGATGTTGATCCTGTGGGGTATCTGAGGAAAGAACTCGGCATCCCCTTTGTCATGGGCAATGATGCAGACTGTACGGCGCTTGCCGAAGCCGTCGTTGGTTCCGGTTCGCAGTACCGGTCTGTTCTGATGCTTGCCCTCGGAACCGGCGTGGGCGGCGCATACATCCTTGACCGACAGATCTTCAGCGGCTTCGGCGCCTTCGGCGGCGAGTTCGGACATTTTCCGCTGGTCCACGGCGGACATCCGTGTGCCTGCGGCATAAACGGCTGCTTTGAGCAGTACTGTTCCGCAACGGCGCTGGCGCGGCTCGGACGTGAAGCGCTTTCGGCAGATTCGGAAGAAGCCAGAAATTCCTCTCTCTGGGTGCTCTGCAGTCACGATCCGGAAAACCTGACGACCATAGACCTGTTCAAGGCTGCCGCGGACAATGACATAACCGCATCCCGGGTTCTTGATGATTTCTTCTCCTACCTTTCCGAAGGCATCACGGGCCTCGTCAATATCTTCCGGCCTGATGCAGTCATCATCGGCGGCGGGCTTGCCGAAGCGGGCGACGCGCTTTTCATCCCGGTCAATGAACGCGTTTCAAAGATGACCTACGGAAGCAGCTACATACCGGCGCCTCCCGTGATCAAAGCTTCCGGCGGGATCTATACGGGCGCGGTCGGCGCTGCGCTGCTGCACCCTGCCGGAGAATAAACAAAAGCAAATATCGACGTTTCAAAAACAAAACCCTTGTGCCGGTGATCTGCTCACCGTCACAAGGGTTTTTCTTAAGATCATTATTCCGGGGATGTACGCCATTCATCAGATATACATCCAGGTTCTGATTATCAGATGATGTTGAGGTTTACATTGCTCCAGTCCTGCTCAAGGTTGGAGAAGTCTGCGTCGATCTCAAGCTCGCCGGAAACCACTGCATCGAACTGCTCCTGGAACTCTTCCACGCTGTAGTTCTCAAGCATCCAGGTATCGATCGGAAGTCCGGTAGCGCCGTCCTTCGCGCCGAGGGTGGTGCCGTTGTTGCCGATCTCGGACCAGGTTCCGTCATAGGACTTGCTGATAGCCCACTCAGCTGCTGCACCGACCTGCTTAAGAGCAGAGGTGATAACGGTATCGGAATCGCCGGACTGGTCAGAGTCAACGCCGATGACGTAACCGTCGTTTGCGGATGCTGCCGCAGCGATGGAATCGAACATGGAACCGCCGCATGCGAAGATGACTTCGGTGCCGTTCTCATACCAGCCGGATGCCATTGCCTGCAGTTCCGGAGATGCCGAGAAAGATGCTCCGTACTGCCAGCTGTAGTTCATGTCAACGGTCTCGCCCAGCTCTGCAGCTGCTGCGTTTGCGCCCTGAACATAGCCATAACCATAACGGCAGCATGCATCGTTGGTTCCGCCGCCGCCGCCGCAGAAGCCAAGCTTGGTGTAGCCTTCCTTAACAGCAGCATAACCTGCGAAATAGCCGCACTGCTCTTCCTGGAAGGTGATCGCAGCCACGTTGTCAAGGCCGAGTGACCAGCCGTCGATGAAGATAAAGTTGGAATCCGGATAATCCTTGGCTGCCTTCTCAAGAGCGCCTGCCTGCATGAAGCCCGCGCAGACGATGACCTTTCCGCCGCCTTCTGCAGCTGCCTTCATGGCATCATAACGATCGTCATCCGTAGCTTCGGATCCGTTCGCCGGCTGATAATACTTGTAGCTGAGGCCGTGGTTCGCCGCGTAAAGCTTTACACCGTCATAAGTTCCCTGGTTGAAAGACTTGTCTTTCAGCTGGCCTACGTCGGTAACGAATGCAACTTCGTACTTACCGTCTGCAGAAGTCATGGTGTCCGGGATCTCATCCGGATCGCTGATGTCGCCTGCCGGTGCAGCCTCTGCTGCCACAGACTCTACTGCCGACTCTACTGCTTCCGAAACAGTTTCAACTGCTTCTTTGACTTCTTCCGGTGCTGTCTCAAGTGCTTCAGATGCTGCAGATGCAACTTCGGAAGCTGCAGATGACACCTGCTGCGGCTGAGCCGCGCCGCAGGCAGCCATGGATGCGATCATGACCGCGCTCAGAAGAATTGCTCCAAATTTTCTCATTGTCTTTTCCTCCGTTTAACAATAATTCATCTTGGAATGATGAACAGGTTACCCAATAAAAAATTATATCACAGCATTTCCGCTAATTCAATCCGATGCGTACCGGATATGACTCATCCCTGCATGCTGTAGGCGACAGCGATCCTCGCCGCAAGGCCCGCGTTATTATATACCAGATGGATGTTCGAATCCAGGCTGTCGCCGCCTGTCAGTTCTTTCACCTTGGCAAGCAGATACGGTGTTGCAGCCTTGCCGTGGATATGCTCCGCTTCCGCCTGGCGCAGCGCTTCATCGATCGCCGCATTGATCACTTCCGGATCCATGGAATACTGCTCGGGGATCGGGTTGGCAACGAGTACGCCGCCCGCATGCGGCATGGACTGCTGGATACGCAGCAGCCGCGCGAGCTCCTCCGGTGAATCCATCCGATAGTCTACCGGAAGTCCGCTCTTTCTCGTATAGAATGCGGGCAGTTCATTCGTATGATAACCGATGACCGGCACGCCCCGGGTCTCCAGATACTCAAGTGTGCGTCCCAGATCCAGGATCGCCTTTGCGCCTGCACAGACCACCATGACCGGCGTATGGGCAAGTTCTTCCAGATCGGCAGAGATATCCATCGTTGTCTCGGCGCCCCTGTGTACGCCGCCGATGCCTCCTGTCGCAAAGATACTGATGCCCGCCATATGCGCGATCATCATCGTCGTGGTCACGGTCGTTGCTCCGTCCGCGCCGTTGCAGATCAGGGCGGCAAGATCGCGCCGTGATGCCTTTGCCACTCCGCTGCCGGTCTTCCCGAGATACTCTATTTCATCATCCGTAAGGCCTGCCTTCATACGGCCTTTGATCACTGCGATCGTCGCGGGGACAGCCCCGTTTTCGCGTATGATCCTCTCTACGCTGAGCGCGGTCTCCACGTTCTGCGGATACGGCATGCCGTGAGAAATGATCGTTGATTCCAGTGCCACGACCGGCTGTCCGCTCTTTATTGCTTCTTCCACCTCGGGATTGATATCCAGAAATCTTTTATAGTCCATTTTGACGTGTTCCTTTCCTGATTCTCCTGAAACAAGAAACGGCCCGGGCAGCCGCTTCACATCTAAGCTGTATTATACCATAGAAAATTTTGAAGTGTTGAAGTATAATTGCATTAATTGCAGTCACATCACAAGGAGGCTTTTCATGAAGTGCACGATCATCGGTGTTGCCGGAGGAACCGGTTCTGGCAAGTCTACCTTTACCAACCGGCTGAAGCAGCGGTTCGGAGATCATATTTCGGTCATCTATCATGACAGCTACTACCGCTGTCATGACAACATTCCGTTCGAAGAAAGAGTCACACTCAATTATGACCATCCGGACTCGCTCGAAACGGATCTTCTGATACAGCACGTTGAAATGCTGAAAAACGGCATTGCAGTCCAGGCGCCGGTTTATGACTTTACTGTTCACAACCGGAAGAAGGAGACCGTCGAGATCAAACCCAGTCCTATCATCGTCATAGAAGGCATCCTGGCGCTCCAGGACCCGAGACTCAGGGATCTGATGGATATCAAGATCTTCGTGGAGGCTGACGCGGATGAGCGCATCCTCCGAAGAGTCGTCAGGGATGTCGAGGAAAGAGGCCGGGACATCCGAGGCATCATCAGCCAGTATCTGAACACTGTCAAGCCCATGCATTACATCTACGTGGAGCCTACCAAGTACATGGCGGACATCGTGATCAACAGCGGTCTGAATGATGTGGCGTTCGACGTTCTCAGCGCCAAGATCGACCAGCTGATTGAACAGAACGAAACGGAATCCGCATCCTGATCCTGCAGGATGATAAACTCTGATCAAAACCGACAGAAGCAGTCGAGAACTGAAAGACAGCAAAGAAAGGTGGAGCAAAATGGCAAAACTGTATTTCAAGTATGGAGCAATGGGATCAAGCAAGTCCGCACAGGCACTGATCACCAAATTCAACTATGAAGAGCGCGGAATGAAGGTATGGATGTTCAAGCCTTCAACGGATACCAGGGGCGAAGCCGCAACGGTCAACTCCAGGATCGGTCTGAAAGCGGATGCGGACCTCCTTCCGCCCGATGGCAGCGTAGCCGAACGCTTCAGAGAAAGGATGTCCGAAGGCCGGAAGACAGACGTGATCATCGTGGATGAGTGCCAGTTCCTGCAGCCGCAGCAGATCGATGAGTTAAGGGACATCGTTGACGAATATGATATCCCGGTACTGTGCTTCGGCCTGAGGACCGATTTCCGGACGCGTCTCTTCCCGGGTTCGGCTCGTCTTTTCGAGCTCGCGGATTCCATCACCGAGATCAAAACGATCTGTGAATGCGGAAAAAAGGCCACCGTCAATGCCCGCATCTCCGACGGCCGCGTCGTCACGGAAGGAGAGCAAGTACTGATCGGGGGCAATGATACCTATCTTGCCATGTGTTTTTCATGCTGGAAAAAACGTCTTGCAAAAGAAGCCGGCCAGCCGGCAAAGATCAGCAGATAATGAAAGGAGGGGCCCTGCCCCTCCCTATATATTCGGCACGGCTGCCCTGCGTGCCGCTTTATACCGGATATACGAATGAGACCATCACGCTTTATCTTCGCTGTGATGGTCTCAGTTAGATGATGCCATTGGACTGTTCCTCCTGATTAAAGGTTTTCCGATAATCCCGTTTCATTCTTTTGAACCGGTAGCCTTATGTCTTTGGCTTTTCGATTATCTTTGTCTTTCGTCCTGATAGCTATTCAGTTTTTTTGTTCTTGATCTGCTTTTAATTTTCTTCTGTTCCTTTGATTAAGGTGCTATCCGTTGAGTAACACTGTCGATAACTTTGAAGTATTATTGGCTTCTCTTGAACTGTCTTTATTGTAACATTGTATCTATAAAAATACAATCGGCAGAAGATACAAAAAACTTCTGCCGGCGTTGTGTAAAATGCAATAAATTTATGTCAACCATTATTCGGTCTGACCTGCTCCGGATCTTCTGCCGTACGCGGCATATCGGATACCGTCAGCGCGATCACACTTCCGCCAAGGAAATGTTCGCGCGTAAATTTCTCCATCGGCATCACCTCATCGATGATGTCATCGTTGACATTGAAGAACCGGAAGCAGCCGTCATCCTGGCGCACAAAAGTAATAAAATGCGGGACGCCTCCTTCCGTATATCTGAAAATACCAGCGGTGCTTTTCGCTGCTACCTCTGCAGCCTCTTCGCGGCCGTTCGTTTCTTTCCATCCCGGAAGGTATTTATCCAGATAAGCCCGCATGACCCTCATCAATGTCGGTCCGGGGATGCGGAGCCTGTGCATGGCATCCATTTCCGCCCTCACGTCATCAAACCAGACAGGATCCCCCAATGCATGCCGCAGGTTATATGCCGCGATCCAGCCGCACCCGTTCCATGCGGACGGCATGGTCCGGTACGGATAGTTCCTGTCAAAGAGATCCTGATCGATGATGTAACCGTCTTTTGAAAATTTTTCGTTGTTTTCGATCACTGTACTTTTGCTCCGCTGTTTTTCTCTGCATCATTATATTCTTTCAGCATTCAAAAGTAAACCGCAGCGGAAAAGATCCGCCGGCTGATCCATTTACGCTTTATCGGCCTGCTGAACGGAAAACTGCGTGTTGTAAAGCTCTGTATAAACGCCGCCCGCTTCCACCAGGTCCTTATGCTGGCCCTGTTCGACGATACACCCGTCTTTCACGACGATGATCTCATCTGCCGCAAGGATCGTGGACAGGCGGTGCGCGATCAGGATACTGGTCCGTGACTCGATCAGCGGTTCGATCGCGTCCTGGATCTTCTTTTCTGAAATGGAGTCCAGAGCGGATGTTGCCTCATCAAAGATCAGGAGCGCCGGATCTTTGAGCAGGACTCTCGCAATGGAGATACGCTGTTTTTCACCGCCGGAAAGCTTCAGACCGCGGTTTCCGACCATCGTATCCAGACCTTTTTCCTGCGCTTCGACAAAGTCGATAATGTTCGCCTTACGGCAGGCGTCCAGCATTTCCTCTTCCGTGGCATCCGGTCTGGCATACAGAAGGTTTTCGCGTATCGTGCCGTTAAAGAGATAGGTCTCCTGTGAAACGATGCCGACATTGTGCCTGAGATAAGCCAGATCCAGCCGCCGCACGTCGACGCCGTCGAACATGACGATGCCGCGGTTCACGTCATAAAGACGCGGGATCAGATTGATGATCGTGGACTTGCCCGAACCTGACGGACCGACGATCGCAATGCTCTTCCCTTCCTCCAGACGGAAACTGATGTTATGGAGGATCTCCCTTTCCGGCTCATATGAAAAACTCACATGGAAAAACTCAACACGTCCTGTCGCTTTCGCGGGGATCGCGGCATTAGCAGGACTCCGGATCCCGACCGGCATGTCGAAATACTCAAAGATCCTGCTGAACAGCGCCATCGCCCGCATCCAGTCGACCTGGATATTCAGAAGGCTGTTGACCGGCATGTACATCTTGCCGAGCAGTGCCACAAGGACCGTGATGTCACCGACGGTGAGGCTGCTGTTATAACGCATGATCAGAATGCCGCCCACCAGATAAAGGAGCATCGGACCGATGTTTGAAAACGTGCTGATGACTACGCGGAACCAGCGGCCTGCCATGCTTTCACGGATGTTCAGATCGACCATTTTCCGGTTGGCGGCTTCGTAGCGGTCGTATTCGTACTGTTCCCTGCAGAACAGCTTTACCAGCAGCTGGCCGCTGACGGACATCGTTTCATTCAGGATACCGTTGATCTCGTCATTGGCTTCCTGTGCCTCCCTGGTCAGGCTCCATCTTGTCTTGCCTGCCCGCCTTGTCGGAAGTACGAAAAGCGGAATGACCAGAACGCCGATCGTGGCCAGGATCCAATTCTTGCGGTACATGGCTGCGAGAGCGAAGATCAGCGTGATGGAATTGGACAGGATACTGCTGAATGTATTGGTTATGACCGTCTTGACTCCGTCGATATCGCTGGTCATGCGGGTAATGATATCGCCCTGGTTGTTCGTTGTAAAGAAGCTCTGCGACATCTGCTGGAGATGAATAAACATCTTGTTGCGCATATCAAAGGTGATGTGCTGTGCGATCCAGTTATTAAGATAGCTCTCCGCCACACCGATCAGGTTTGCGCCCAGCGTCACCGAAAAAGAAAGCACGATATAGAACACCAGCGCACGCATATTGTGTCCGATCAGGCCTTCATCGATGATCTTGCCGGTCAGCAGCGACGGCATGAGATTAAAAACTGAAGACAGGGCGATGCACCCCAGTGCCAGCAGCAGCTGCGGAGTGTATGGTATCAGATAGGAAAAGACCCTCATCAGAAGGGCTTTCGTGACTTTCGGCTGATTGGCCTTTTCTTCCTCCGTCATATATCTTCCGAACGGTCCGCCCGGGCCACCGTGTCCGCCTGGTCCTGCCATTTCAGTTACCTCCGGTCATCTTGCAAATCTATAAAAAGTTATCGTTTAATGTTATTATACACCCGAATTGTGATTTTTCTTTGTCTGTAATATACTATTTTCATCTAAAAGCATCAAATGCATATCGGACAGTTCCTTTTTTCTGTTTCTTCATCTTACGAGGTTTCCTGTGCATCATTCAGTCAGACACACGAGGATCGTTCTTTTGTGTATTCCTTTTTTGATACTTGTCTTCGGCAGTTTCCGTTTTTCTCCGTCCGTTCCGGCGGAAAACAGCTCCTTTACGCTACTGATCTATATGGCAGGATCCGACCTGGAATCCGAAGACGGTGCCGCAAGCGCGGACATAGCCGAAATACTCGCAGCCTGTCCCGGTGACAGTCTTCATATCCTGATCCAGACCGGCGGATCTGCCGTCTGGCACAGGGAAGGGATCGAAGCCGGAGCTCCGCAGCGTTTTATGGTGCATGGCAATGAGCTTGTCCTCATGGAGACTCTCGATCCATGCCCGATGTCTTCCGCCAAAACACTTAGTGATTTCCTGTCATGGGGCATCGGAGCCGCACCTGCTGCACGCTATGCGGCTGTTCTGTGGAACCATGGAGGCGGAACTCTCCTGGGTTACGGTTTTGACGAATACTATCCGGGCGAAAGCATATCCGTTGCAGACCTCCATACGGCTTTTTCGGGACTGAATATCCGCTTTTCTTTCATTGGTTTTGATGCCTGCATGATGGCAGGCCTTGAGACCGCCAGGGCACTCTCCGGATATGCGGACTACCTGATCGCTTCCGAAGAACGCGAGCCGGTGACCGGCTGGTACTATACCGGTTGGCTGCGTATGCTTTCCGAAGATCCTTCGGCAGATATCCTCCGTCTGGGAGACCGTATCATCCGGGATTTCGTGTCTGAACGAAACGCGGGGCCGTACGATCCCTGCACTCTTTCCATGATCGACCTTGACCGGATCCCCGGCTTGTGTGAAGACCTCGGGGCTTGGTTTTCAGAAGGTCTTGCGAGGTCGGAGAGTGATCTTCCGGATCTTGCAAGACAGCGTGAAAAGATACGGTCAGTCGGCTCAGGCAGTTACGACCAGATAGATCTGATCGGATTTCTGAAAAATGCCGCCGTGTCAGACTGCTTCCCGGGTACGGCATCCCTGATCAGCGAAGCCGAAAGGTCCATCATCTTTTCCGCACACAACCGGGCTGCGGCTGCCGCCTGCGGGCTTTCCGTCTATTACCCGTATCTGCACCCGGAGCACTACGGCCCTGCGGCAAAGGCTATGAATCGCTCGGGCTTTTCCGCCGGGTATTTCGGCTATTTCAACAGCTTTGTCAGCCATATCGAAGAAGGCCGAAGTTCAGTTCCTTTGGAAGATGCGCTCGCGGATATCCGTATCCTTGCCGACGGAAGTATCGATCCGGACTGCGGCTGCAAGACAGAGCTGATCGCAGACTGCAGACTCATGCAGCTTTGTTTATCTGACAGGGGCTACGTTCTTGCCGGTACATATGACCCCGGAAATAACGGCAGCGGATCTTCCTGCGGCCGTTCAAAGGCGTGCTTCCTGACGATCGGCGGCTGTCCGGTCTCTTACGAAGCCGACCGTCGTACCGGCGGAACTTCGGGATATACCACTGCCCGCCTGAACGGCAGCCGTTATGTCCGGCTTCAGCTTGAGGAAGACCCGAACGGCGCCGGGCTGATCGTCGCCGGTTATCTGGAGGTCCCGGAACCGGTGGCAGCAGAACATGCTGACATTCTCTCTGTCCCGTCGAGAGGCCTCCGGTCGCTGAAACACGGGGACCGCCTGGAATTCGGCTTCGACCGCTACCGCATCATCCGGCACAGGCCCGTATTTGACGGGATCGTTTTTCTGGGCGGGCCTTTGGTCTGCGGAGGACAGCTGTCCGCAGATCTCAGTGAGGATCCCTCTCCTTACTTTTCCCCCGCCGGCGACATGATCTCCTCGGGCGGACTTGTTTACCTTGAAAACAGCAGTGCTCTTCCGTTTTTTATGATCACGGATATCTACGGCAGGACCATCTGTATCCGGGCATCCGACGCATGGGATCCCTCTCTGCTTGTCCGCTTTGACAAAAAAGAAGGTATACCGGATACAGGAGAAAAGTTCCTGAACATAAAAAAAGCCGGAGCAGCCGAAGATGATCTCTCTTCGGATGCTCCGGAAAATACTTCAGTTTCCATGCAGGGTTCCTATTCCGTGATCCTGCCGCAGTAAGGGATCACTGATCGGATGCCCCGCTGTTTGCCTCGTTGGCACGTGCCTGTTCCTCGATCGCATTTTTCTCGGAATTCAGGATGCTCATGAACTCCTCTCCTGTGATCGTTTCTTTTTCATAAAGATACTTTACGATCTCATGCAGCTTCATGATATTGTCTTCCAGGATTCTGTAGGCCTTCTGATGCTGTGCCTTTACCAAAGCGACGACCTCGTCGTCGATCGCCTTCAGCGTGTCCTCAGAACAGGAGATCGACATATCGCCTCCGAGGTATGCGTTGTTTTTGGTCTGCAGAGCGACCATGTCGAAGTTGTCGCTCATGCCGTACTGCGTGATCATACCGCGCGCAAGCCTGGTCGCCTGCTCAATATCATTGGATGCACCGGTCGTAATGCTTTTGAAGATCAGTTCTTCCGCCGCGCGTCCACCGGTCAGTGTCGCGATCTTGTTGGTCAGTTCCTCCTTGCTCATCAGGTAATGGTTGCCGTCATCGTCCACCTGCATGGTAAAACCGAGGGCACCCGATGTACGGGGAATGATCGTGATCTTATGGACTGGCGCGGAATTATCCTGCTTGGCGGCGACCAGGGCATGTCCGACTTCATGGTAGGCGACGATCAGCTTTTCCTTGTTCGTAAGTACCTTGTTTTTCTTCTTGTAGCCGGCCATGACGACCTCGATGCTTTCCTCGAGGTCCTGCTGGTTCACTCTGTCCCTGCCGTCCTTCACTGCCCGAAGTGCCGCTTCGTTGATCATGTTGGCAAGTTCCGCACCGGATGCGCCGGGGCACGCCTTGGCGATCGCTTCCCAGTTGATATTGCCTGCCATCTTGACATCCTGGGCATGGACCTTCAGGATGTCGACTCTGCCCTGCATATCCGGCAGTTCCACCGGTACACGCCGGTCAAAGCGGCCGGGGCGGAGCAGCGCCGGATCCAGCGCGTCCGGCTGGTTGGTCGCTGCCAGGACGATGATGCCCTTGCTGCCGTCAAAGCCGTCCATCTCCGTAAGAAGCTGGTTCAGAGTCTGCTCGCGTTCATCATTTCCTCCGAAGGCACCGCCGCCTCGTTTCTTTCCGATGGCATCGATCTCATCGATGAAGATGATACACGGTGCTTTTTCCTCTGCCTGTTTGAACAGGTCACGCACTTTTGCGGCTCCCATACCGACAAACATCTCGACAAACTCGGAACCGGCAATGCTGAAGAAAGGCACGTCCGCTTCGCCGGCGACTGCTTTTGCAAGCAGGGTCTTGCCGGTGCCCGGAGGGCCTACAAGCAGGGCGCCCTTCGGTATCTTTGCTCCGATCGCGTTGTACTTCTGCGGTTCGTGCAGAAAGTCCACGATCTCCGCCAGCAGTTCTTTGGCCTCGTCTTCTCCGGCAACATCCTTAAATGTTACGCCGGTCTTGTCCTTTTCATAGACCTTGGCATTGGCTTTTCCGAATCCGCCGAACATGCCTCCGCCGCCCATGGACTCTGTCATCCGCTTGCTCAGGCGCATACCGAGCCAGATCATCAGCGCAAAAGGCAGCAGGTTGAAGATCAGTGTCACGATCGGGGATACCTTGGCAGGGATCTCCTGTGTGAAAGTGGCGCCTGCATTATACATGCGGTCTACTTCGCCGATATAATTGATCCTGCCTGTCTCATATACCGTATCACCGTTCTTCAGCGTAAAACGGATAGAATCGGTGTCCAGAGCCACTTCGTTGACGTTGGAATTGTCCAGCTCCTCAAGGAATGTATCATAGGAAGCTTTGACGATGCTCCGCTCCTGCAGGGAGGGAAGCAGCACCGCATTGATCAGGATCATAATGCCGAGAACGATCAGATAATATACGATCATCGGCTTTTTCGGCGGCTTTATGCCGTTGTTATTCTTGCTCCCGTCGTATTTATCCTTGTCGGGATCATTCATAAAATCGAAAATGTTTCCAAGATTTGCCATATTACTCCATTTCGTTTATATAAAACCACATCAGTGAAAACTAAAATAAAGTATAACGAAAGGCGTTAGCACTTTCAAGTATCGAGTGCTAATATTCATATTTTTTTTATACTTATGATCGTTACGGCCCGGAATCCGGCCCGGATCGTAAAAAATTGCATAAACAGCTTGACAGATCAATGGAAAATGATTAGAATGTTCAAAATTTAGCAAAATTTTTATTTTTTGAACGCATAAAAGGAAACAGGAATGAAAAAGATAAGGAACATCGACCCGGCAACAACACTGATCCCGTTCGTGATCATATTCATCCTCTGCCTGTGCTTTATCATCGATCCGGAAGGCTCCACGGCAGGACTCGGTGTGATCCGCGGATTTCTCGGAGATGATCTCGGCGTGTATTACCTGATCGTCGGTCTTGCGATCTTCAGTGTCTCGCTGTATATCGCGTTTTCAAAGTACGGCAATATCGTCCTCGGCAGATCCGGCGAGCAGGCGCAGTACAGTTTTTTCTCCTGGGGCGCCATGATGTTCACTTCCGGTCTTGCAGCCGATATCCTCTTCTATTCTTTCTGCGAATGGATCCTGTATGCCAATGAGCCTCATCTTGCCGATCTCGGTTCCGTCCAGGACTGGGCATCCACCATGCCGCTCTTTCACTGGGGTCCGATCGTATGGAGCTTCTATGCCACCCTGGCCGCCTGCTTCGGATTTATGCTTCATGTAAGAGGCTGCCATAAACAGAAATACTCGGAAGCCTGCCGGCCGATCCTCGGGGATCAGACGGACCGTCTCCCCGGCAAACTGATCGATATCCTCGCAGTGATCGCCCTGATCGCAGGAACAGCAACGACTTTTTCGCTTGCCACACCGTTATTGAGCAGTGCGATCAGCACACTTTTCGGATTCGCCGATTCCAAGTGGCTGACCATCGGGATCCTGCTGTTCATCTGCCTCGTCTATACGGTATCCGTCATGCGCGGCATGAAAGGTGTCAATTTCCTGGCCCATATCTGTATGTACGTCTTCTTTGCACTGCTCATCTACGTACTGGTCCTCGGCGGTGAAGCCCGCTATATCATTGAAACGGGCTTTACGGCGAACGGCAACCTGGTACAGAACTTTATCGGGCTCAGCACCTGGCCGGATGCGCTCCGCACTTCTTCCTTCCCGCAGAACTGGACGATCTTTTACTGGGCATACTGGCTGGTCTGGTGTGTAGCCGCTCCTTTCTTCATGGGCGGCATCAGCCGCGGCCGTACTGTCCGTCAGGTCATACTCGGGGCTTATATCTTCGGCCTCGGCTCCACCTTTATCTCGTTCATCACCCTCGGAAACTACTCCCTGGGCTTGCAGATGCACGGAAAGCTCGACGTCATGGGCATCTATGCCGCAAGCGGCGACCTGTATCAGACCATCATGCAGGTCATCCAGATGCTTCCGCTTCCGCAGATCGTTCTTTGCCTGCTGATCCTTTCCATGATCGCCTTTTATGCGACTTCCTTTGATTCGATCACTCTGGTGGCATCGGCCTATTCTTACCGCAGGCTTGCGGAAAGGGTCGGAAGCGATGAGACTGTCTCCGAAAGCAGCAGCAATGCGAAAGAGGAAGGAGACTCTGATGAAACAGCCGAAGCTTCCAACGGAATGAAGCTTTTCTGGGCTATCCTCCTGATCATGCTTCCGATCGCACTGCTGTTTTCCGAAAGCAGCATGAACAATCTTCAGACCGTATCCATCATTGCAGCCTTCCCGGTGGCCATCGTCATCCTGCTGATCATCGCCAGCTTCCTGAAAGATGCGAAACAGTATCTGAGCCGGGACTGATGCAGTACCCGGCACCGGCAGCGGACGGACGATCCGCCTGCGCTGCTGCCCGCTCCGTCAGATCATACTATAAACAGCAAAGCCATGGAAACTTCGTTCCGAAGTTCCATGGCCTTTTCATTCTCAGATATGACGGATCTCTCACTTACCCGTTAAGCAGCTCCTGATGCTCAAGGATCCAGTTGCCTGCCTGGCATGCCGGGCAGAAGCAGACGGTCTCTCCGGCAGCAAGTTTTGCATCAGCGATCGCTGTCATTTCAGCGGCTTTTTCTTTGCCGAATACACCTGCGCCCGCTTCGGAAGCAAAGAACTCCCGCGCATCTGCCAGCGCGCAGACGTCTTCCTTCAGTTCGGCAACAAGCATGTCAGCCTTTTCCTTCTGTTCGTTTGTACCGATCGCATCCAGATACTTCCGGCCGGCTTCTTTCAGTTCCGCGCAGCAGCTGGGTGCTGCCATCATTTCTTCGATCTTCGTGATGATTGCTTCGTTTGCCATCGGTCTGTGTCCTCCTTAACACTGAAAACCTTGCCTTTTATGCCACTATATCAGATATCTTCCGCCGCCTCAAGCATGATCTCACGGGCGACCTGCTCCATAAACTCATCCGCTGTATGATCGATCAGATCTTCATAGCCCGTCAATGCCGCAAATGGTGAAAACTGTGCTGCCCGGTCTGTCATCTGCATCTGCGGATGCTTCCGGGAGACAGGATGTTCAAGTCCGATAATGTCCGCATAACGCCGTACAGCCGGCGGAAGACCGGAAACTCCGGGACCGGACGTTCCTGTTCTTTTCTCTTCGTTTTCCTTTACGCTCATGCCCTGTGGCCTCCGATCTGTGCATTCCTTTCCCTTGCCGTCGCACCGTCCATGAAGTTCGTGCCTTTCAATATCGCATTCTTTCCGTACTTCTTCCGTATCTCGAGCACTGCTTCCTGACGCCGGTGCTCCCTGTCCAGTTCTTCCTCTTCTTCAGCCCTCTGACGGTCTTCTTCCGCCGGGTCGGTAAAGAGATCGAGCTGGCGGTTTTCTTCTGCTACTTCCCGTTCCTTTCTTGCCAGACCCTCTGCCACGACATGGTTGGCGACCACGTACATTCTCCTTACCAGCAGAACAGGATCGACGATCCGGTCATACAGCTCCATCACGGCATCAATGATCCGATTGGTCGATGACATCATCCTGCCGAGATTGATGCTGCCGTGCGCCTGCTTCGGCACCTTCCTTCCGTACCAGTCTTTCGCGATCTCCCCTTTGTATTTCTTCCTGATGCCGGGATCCTCGAGACTCACCATATCATATCCCACGGTCAGTACCATCTGATCAGCCACAAGGCCCTTCTCTACCATGTCGAGGACCAGCGAATCTGTCATTTCCCTCACAACGATCCTTGCTTTATCGAAAGGATACGGTTCCTTCAATACCTGCCCCAGGGAAAGGGAATTGTTCTCCGGGCGGTATGCTTTGATATCACTGATCCTGCACGGTTCCCAGCCCCAGGCGTGGTCTATGAGCAGTTCGGCATTGATGCCGAAAAGACGATACAGCAGATCCTCGTTTTCCAGTGAACAGCGGGCAATGTCTCCCATGGTAAACATGCCGTTTGCCTCGAGCTTCTTCGTGTATCCGCGTCCTATCCTCCAGAAATCCCTGAGCGGTCTGTGTCCCCAGAGTTCTCTCCGGTATCCCGTTTCATCCAGTTCGGCGATCCGGACTCCGTCACTGTCCGCAGGCATCTTTTTAGCCACGATATCCATCGCGATCTTGGCGAGATACAGGTTGGTCCCGATCCCTGCCGTAGCAGTGATCCCGGTCTCCCTCAGGACATGGCGGATCATGGTCATGACCAGCTCATGCGCGCTCAGCCGGTAGAGAGGAAGGTAATCTGTCAGATCAATGAATACTTCATCTATGGAATATACGTGAACGTCTT
>Ga0129307_1001868_pt1 | contig 19629 bp, 15 predicted proteins | sample P1105metagenome_FD_94437 | JGI IMG/M metagenome (GOLD analysis project Ga0129307, IMG submission 94437) | Capybara group fecal microbial communities from Wisconsin, USA - P1105 metagenome | ecosystem: Host-associated > Mammals > Digestive system > Large intestine > Fecal | place: USA: Wisconsin... | reverse complement strand
GTACATGTAGGCTGCCAGCAGTGCGCCGGTCGTCGTGCGCATGTGGTCGATCATGCCGTCCATGTCCATATCTTCCGCACCCATTTCCTTCCGGGTCTTCATGTCGAGGCTCCCGAGGATCAGACGGCCGTCCAGACGGCTCTCCATATGGCAGAGCAGCCATCCGAGCATGCGCTTCTGATCAAAGGTCATTGAGAAGAAAGACTCCTCAATGATCCTGTTAAAGTTTATACCGTACTCCATGCACTTTGCGGCGACCCGCATTGTTTCCGGCGAAGTCGAATTATGTCTGAATACGCCGGTATCATGGATCAGACCGGTATAGATACACTCAGCGACTTTGAAATCAATAAACTCCTCTTCCATCAGACCGAAGAGCACCTCGCTCGCGGAAGATGCGTGAGGCTGTACCAGGCAGTAATCCCCGAATCCGGGGTTGGTAATATGGTGGTCGATCAGGATACAGCGCTTTGCGCGTTCCATAAACCTGCGGAACTTCCCGGTCCTGTCTTCATCCGCGCAGTCACAGACGACCGCAAGTTCATACTTCGCTTCGTCCCGGTGGTCCGTACAGACGTCGCCGCTTCCGGAAAGGTAGCGGAACTTCTCCCCGACCTCTTCCAGATATGGGCGCACCGCAATGTCCTGACCCGCAGCCTTATCCGAAGCGCGGAGATTCAGAATATAGTTATAAACGCCGAGAACGGAACCCATACAGTCCCCGTCCGGGCTGATATGGCCCAGGATACAGATGCTGTCTGCGTTCCGTAGTTCAGTGTTGAATATTTCCTTTGTCAGCTTACTGCTCATCCGCTCCGTCCTCATCGAACAGGTCTTCGTCCTCGGGCAGATCGTCTTCCGGTTCATCCTTCGGCATGCCGCCGGCCTTCGCCAGTTCCTCGATCTTTTTGGACATCTCGATCGCATATTCCATACTGCGGTCCGCGATGAACTGCAGCTCCGGAGTCTTGCGCAGGTTGACCCTGTGTGCAAGCTCCCGGCGCATATATCCTGCCGCATTCTTCAGGCCCTCGATGCTCTCCGCCATCGTATCGTCCGACCCCAGCGTCGACACATAGCATCTGCAGTACTGCAGATCCGGTGTCACATCCACTCTGGTAACGGTAAGCAGCGGATCGATCCGGGGATCCTTTACGTCATCCCGGATGATCGAAGTCAGTTCGCGCAGGACTTCGCCGTTGATTCTGTTGTTTTTGATGCTTCCTTTTTTCATATTCGTTTGTAATCCCGCGGCTGTATGCGGGTTCAGGTTTGTATTACACTCACGAATGCCCCGAATGTGCCGTGATCCGGGCACCGGCGACCCGCAGCGGGCATTTTCACTTCTTTGTTTTCTGCAATGTGAAAATACGAGCGGGAGGTGAACCGGAGCACGTCATATTCCCGGGCTATAATGCATTTACTGGTTTAGTTGCCTGCGGGCGCCTGTCTCGGGACCTGCACCATCTTGTAGATCTCCAGGTTGTCATCGACTGCAACGTCATTGAAGTCGTCGAGAACGATACCGCATTCGAAACCTACCTTGACTTCCTTGACCTCGTCCTTGAATCTCTTCAGGGATGCGATGTCACCGTCAAAGATCTGCTTATCGCCGCGCATAACGCGCGCACGTGAGCCTCTCTCGATGATACCGTCGGTCACGTAGCAGCCGGCGATAACGCCTACGCCGCTCGCCTTGAAGAGCTGTCTGACGATCGCACGTCCGGTGAATTTCTCCTCGTATACCGGTGCCAGCATGCCCGTAAGAGCTGCCTGCAGATCTTCGATTGCCTGGTAAATGACCCTGTAGAGACGCATGTCGATCTTTTCATGCTCCGCGGTAGATTTCGCAGTCGGATCCGGTTTGACATTGAAACCGATGATGATCGCATTGGCTGCGCTCGCGAGGTTGACGTCGGACTCGTTGATGTTGCCGACGGCGGCATGGATGACCTTGACCGCGACTTCCTCGTTGGAAAGTTTGCCGAGGCTCTGCTTGACCGCTTCCACGGAACCCTGCACGTCTGCCTTGACAATGATCGGAAGTTCCTTGATGTTGCCTGCCTTGATCTCGTCAAAGAGGTCGTCAAGATTCATCTTCTGCTTGGTCTCTTCAAGCTTGTGCTTCTTCTGCTCCGCAATGAAGGTCTCCGCAATGCTTCTTGCTTCCTTCTCGTCATCGCATACCATGAATACCTCGCCGGCATTCGGAACGTCGTTCAGGCCCAGGATCTCAGCCGGAACGGAAGGACCGGCCTTGCGGATCCGGTTGCCCTTGTCGTCAAGCATTGCACGGACCTTGCCGTAGCAGGCGCCTGCAGCCACATTGTCACCGACTTTAAGAGTACCCTTCTGTACAAGGACAGTCGCCACGGGGCCGCGTCCCTTATCGAGCTGTGCCTCAATGACAAGGCCTCTCGCATTACGGTTCGGGTTCGCTTTGAGCTCAAGGACGTCTGCCACCAGCAGGATCATGTCGAGCAGGTCGCTGATGCCTTCGCCCGTCTTGGCAGAGACCGGGCACATCGGCGTGGAGCCGCCCCATTCCTCTGCGATCAGTCCGTACTCGGTCAGTTCCTGCTTTACCATGTCCGCATTGGCAGTCGGCTTATCCATCTTGTTGATGGCTACGACGACTTCAACGCCTGCGGATTTTGCATGGTTGATTGCCTCGATCGTCTGCGGCTTGACGCCGTCATCCGCCGCGACAACAAGGACTGCGATGTCCGTCGACTGTGCGCCTCTTAAACGCATCGCGGTAAATGCCTCATGGCCGGGGGTATCCAGGAAGGTGATCTCCCTGTCTCCCGCCTTGACCACGGAAGCACCGATATGCTGGGTAATGCCGCCGGCCTCGCGGCTGGTGACATTGGTGTTGCGGATCGCATCCAGAAGGGAGGTCTTACCATGGTCAACGTGGCCCATGACGCAGACGACCGGGTTGCGGGTGACCATCTTCTCGGTGTCTTCCTCATCTTCCTTCAGAAGTTCCGCGATGACATCTTCCGCCACTTCACGTTCACAGAGGATGTCGTATTCCATCGCGATCTCTTCCGCTTCCTCGTAGCTTAAGTCCGTATTGGGCGTGACCATCTTGCCTGCGAGGAAAAGCTTCTTGACGATAACGCTCGGCTGCATATGGAGCTTGTCCGCAAGATCCTTGATCGTAAGCTTCTCCGGAATAACGATGACCTTGATTTCCTCTTCCGGCTGTTCCTTCTTCGGTTCGGGTCTGATAAACGCGCCCTTGCCGGTCTTCGGATTCTTGGATGCGGCGATATCATCTACATATTTATCTTTTCTGTCTTTCTTGTCTTTGCCGGCAAAAGCATTTCTGCCGCGGCTGCCTGCATTTTTATTCTGTGAAGGGTCGAATGCCGGTGCCGCTGCGCCGCCCCGTCCTCCCGGAGCGGGTCTTCCGCCGGGTGCAGGCCTTCCGCCCTGGCCGGTCCTGCCGCCGGGGGCTGCCTGTCCGCGCGCGATAAAGGTCCTGCCGCCTTCGCCCTGGGCTCTGCCTCTGCCCTGGCCTGCCTGACCCTGACCGTCACGGCGCATACCCTGTCCCGGTGCGCCTTCACGTCTGCCCTGTGCAGGTCTGCCGCCTTCACCCTGCGGGCGCGGTCTGCGCTGTCCCGGTGCGCCTTCAGCACTGCGCTGCGCAGCAGCTTCTTTACGCGCCTGACGTGATGCCTCGGCGATGACGGCTGCAGCATCATAGTTCGCATAGGATTTGACGATCCTTACCTTCGGCAGAGTTCCGTCCTGAGGCGCCGCGGTCTCGGCTGCCTGTTTTTTCGCTCTGGAAGCAGGTCTTGCCGTCTCGGCTTTTTCAACGGATCCGGTATCAGCGGCTTTTTCTTCTGCCCTGACAGCTTCAGTCTCTTTGGATGCAGCCGGCGTTTCCTTAACCTTCGCTGAGGTCTCCTTAACTTCCGCTGCCGCTTCTTTTACTTCTGGCGCGCTTTCCTTCGCTTCTGCAGCTGCAGGAGCCTCAACTGCCGCTGCCGCGGTTTCCTTTACAGTCTCCGCAGCCTCAGCTTTCGCAGCCGCTTCTTTTGCCGCTGCTGCCTCCGCAGCCGCAGCAGCTGCCGCAGCCTCACGAAGCGCTTCTTCCTGCACATTCGGCTGTGCGGGCTGTACTTCCGCAGCCGGACGTGCCGCCTTCGGCTGCGCACCGAATACAGCAGGCTTGACCGGTTTGGTTCCTGCCGGAAGTGGTCTGGGTCTCTTTACAGCAGACTGAGTAGAAGCGGGCTGGCCTTCCGCAGGTCTCCGCTTTCTCTCTGAGCTTCCGTCGGCTGCACTCTTCAGTCTTTTCGGGAGTTCCTTGATGCTGGTTGAATTCTGTTTTCTGAAAACGACATTCAGCTTCTTGCGCGGAGCTGCCGGGCTTCCGCTTCCTTCCGCCGCGCTTCCTTCCTGTTTTCTGGCAGGTGCCCCTTGCCGCTTCAGATCCTTTTCATTATTCTCATTGGTCACAAGCATTTCCTCCCTTTTCGATAAGTGTGATCATACTCTTCGCAAATCCCTGATCTTCCACGGTCAATGAAGCTCTTTCGCCGCGTCCGATCATATGTCCCAGTGCTTCCTTCGTAAATCCTGTCTCAATGACCGGTATGTTCCGATGTCCGCACATATCCGTAAACTTTTTGATACTTCCTTCAGAGGCATCCGATGCCAGCAGGCACAGCTTTGCCTTTCCTCCGCGCACCGACTGCTCCGCGGCAAACTCACCGCTCTTGACGGTCCCTGCTCTTGCAGCCAGACCGATCATCCCCTGAAGCTTCCTTTCAGCCGAGATCGTTTCCTGTTTTTTCAACCGGGATCACCCCGCTTTTTCAGGCCTGTTCTCCGTCTTCCGGAGCATCCTCATATGCTTCTTCAACGGGGCCGTCTTCGGCGTACTCTTCGTCAGCGTACTCGCCTTCCTCGTATTCCCCGCCGGCATACTCGCCTTCGTAGTAGCCGTCTTCAGCATACTCTCCGTCCTCGGAAAGCTGCATGCCGAGTTCTTCGAGCAGTCCGGACTCCTCCGCCTGGCTCTCGGACTTGATATCGATCTTATAACCTGTCAGCTTCGCGGCAAGACGGGCGTTCTGGCCTTCCTTACCGATGGCAAGTGACAGCTGGTAGTCCGGCACGATAACGACTGCTTCTCTGGAATCCTCATCCGCCACGACGCAGATGACCTTTGCCGGGCTCAGTGCGTTTTCAATGAGGAAAGCCGGGTTGTCATCCCAGTTGATGATATCGATCTTCTCGCCGCCGAGCTCGTCTACGATGGAGTTGACCCTTGTGCCGTTGACGCCTACGCATGCGCCGACCGGATCAACGTTCTCATCGTGGGAAACGACAGCCATCTTTGTACGGGATCCCGCCTCGCGCGCGATCGCCATTACTTCGACCACGCCTTCCTTGATCTCGGATACTTCTTCAGTGAAAAGGCACTTGACCAGATCCGGATGGGTACGTGAAACCGAGATGCGCGGTCCCCGCGGGTTGTTCTTTACTTCCAGAAGATAGACACGGATACGCTGGTTGGGCTTCAGTGTCTCGCCCTTGATCTGCTCATTCTCCGCAAGGATCGCATCCGCCTTTCCGAGGTTGATGCTGATATTGCGTCCGAGATTGCGCTGTACAACGCCCGTCATGATGCCGTGCTCATGTTCAAAGAAGTCACGGTACAGTGAATTCCTCTCCTCCTCACGGATCTTCTGTACGATCACGCCCTTTGCGTTCTGGGTCGCGATACGTCCGAATTTCTGGGAATCGATGCTGATGTCCACGGTATCGCCGATCTGGGCCTTCTTGTCGATCATCATCGCGTCCGGAAGGCTGATCTCTTCGACCGGATCCTCTACCTTATCAACGACTCTCTTGGTCTGGATGATCCTGTACTCATAAGTATCCTTGTCAATGCTTACGGTGCAGTTGTCAGCCTTGCCGAAGTGGTTCTTGCAGGCTGTCAGCAGTGAGCTCTCGATGGCCTCAAGCAGTGCCTCCTTGGGAATGTTGCGTTCCTTGCCGAGGATCTCCAGTGCTTCTTTTAATTCGGTGTTCATGTCTGTCTCCTTTATACTTCGTTCAGAAATCCTTTGGAGCATACCTCAAGCGTGTATGCTTCCTGGATGAAGTCTTCTTTATCAAGCCATTTGCTCAGGTACCGTGATACCTTCGCGCAGTCGTTGATCCCGACGCCGGGTACTGCCGGTCCTTCTTCGTTCCCGGCTTCTTCGCCGAGCAGTTCCGCGACTTCCTCGCCCGGGGTGGGAAGCGCTTCCTCTTTTGCCGCCTGCCGTTCCTCTTCCGCTGCCGCGGCTCTTGCTTCCGCCTCTTCTTCCGTCAGGTCAATGTACAGCCGCAGGTACCAGTTATGATCCTCTTCCACAAATTCCGACTTCAGCAGTGTAAATCCGTTCTTCGCAAGATACGGCGTTATAAACGAGTCCACACGGGTCAAATAATTCCGGCTCATGAAAAATCTCTCCTATCACAGACTGAGGAGTGGGCCTCTGCCCACTCCTCAGTCAATTGTTTATTCATTACCATGCACGATTTTACCATCAAAATACCGATAATGCAAGTATTTTCGGCAGGACACGCTTCCCTGCCTCATTCCTGCGGCACTTCCGCAGCCTTTTTGCCCTTTGTTCCGGGCTTCTGCCAGCTGATGAAGTCGCAGTCCTTGTTCTCGCAGGCATAGAAGAGCCTGCCTTTTTTCGTACGGCGTTTAATGATCTCGCCGCCGCATTTCGGACACCTTGCGCCGGCCTTTTCCAGAAGCGGCCTGGTGTTGCGGCATTCCGGAAATCCGGGACATGCAAGGAACTTGCCGTGCGGACCGTACTTGATGACCATATTCCTTCCGCACTTGTCGCAGATGACATCGGTCACTTCGTCCGCAACCTTGATGCGGCCGAGCGTTTCCCTCGCCTTCTGCACGGACTGATCCAGATCGGGATAAAACTCCGATACAAGGTCTTTCCAGTTCTCTCTTCCCTCGGCGATATTGTCGAGGCGTTCCTCCATGCGTGCGGTAAAACCGGTGTCAACGATATTGGGGAAGGAACCGACCATCAGTTCATTCACGGCCATGCCGAGTTCCGTTGCGTAGAGATTCTTCTTTTCCTTCGCCACGTAGCTGCGGCCGAGAAGTGTGCCGATCGTCGGCGCGTAGGTCGAAGGTCTGCCGATGCCGTCCTCTTCAAGGGCGCGCACCAGCGTTGCTTCGGTATAATGTGCCGGCGGCTCCGTGAAATGCTGGTTGTCCTTTACTTCGGCAAAACGGATCGTCGTGCCCTCTTTCAGGAAACTTAAGTCCTGCTTCAGTTCCTCATCGTCCTTATCCTGCCGGTAGACCTTTAAGAAACCGTCGAATTTGAGTTTCGATCCGGCTGCGGTAAAGACGTGGCTGTCCTTTACGAGACGGACGGTCGTCTGGGCATAAACTGCCGAATTCATGCGGCTTGCAACAAAGCGCTTCCATATCAGCTGGTAAAGGCGGAACTCGTCATTTGCGAGCTTTTCCTTCAGCTTTGCAGGTGTCTCCGTGATCTCCGTCGGACGGATGGCCTCATGCGCATCCTGGACGTTCCCGCCGGTCTTGCCGGCTGCGGAGCGGTGGGAAACATAGCTGTCGCCATATTCCGCGGCGATGTAATTCTTTGCGGCTGCGACGGCCGCATCGCTGACACGGATGGAATCGGTACGAAGATAGGTGATCCGTCCGTCTTCATAAAGCTTCTGTGCGATCCTCATGGTCTGCTGCGTGGACAGATTGAGGCTTCTCGAAGCTTCCTGCTGAAGCGTGGAGGTCGTAAACGGCCAGGGTGCATTCTTAATGCGGTCCATGTCCTTTACCTCTGCAACAGAGATGTCCTTATCCTTTACGTCATTGACGACCGCTTCCGCTTCCGCCGCAGTACGAAGTGCCTTCTTTCTTCCGTTTTCTCCGTAATACTGCGCCTTCACGTTCTTTGCCCCGTGTTTGATCAGCGCATCAACGGTATGATACTCCTGAGGTATGAACGCAGCGATCTCCGCATCCCTGTCACATACCATGCGAAGGGCGACCGACTGTACGCGTCCTGCAGAAAGACCTCTCTTTATCTTCTCCCAGAGCAGCGGGCTGATGGAATAGCCGACGATGCGGTCGATCACGCGGCGTCCCTGCTGCGCGTCGACCAGGTTCATGTCGATCGCCCTGGGATGTTTGATCGCGTCCGTCACCGCTTCCTTCGTGATCTCATTGAATGTGATGCGGTAGACTTTGCGTTTCGGATCATCAAGTCCCAGCGCGCTCTTCAGATGCCAGCTGATCGCTTCTCCCTCACGGTCAGGGTCCGTTGCGAGATAGATCTTGTCAGCCTTGGCCGCTTCCTTTTTAAGAGCGGCGATCAGATCTCCCTTGCCCCGGATCGTGATGTACTTCGGTTCAAATCCGTTTTCGAGGTCGATGCCCATCGTGGATTTCGGAAGATCCCGCACATGACCCATGGAAGCATCTACCGTATAGTTCGTCCCGAGGAACTTTTTTATTGTTTTCATTTTCGCCGGTGACTCGACGATTACCAGATTTTTTGCCATTCCAGATTACCTTTCAAATCAGCTGACAGCCGGACTGTCATCAACTAATGAAATCTCTTACTATAAATTTACGTTATTGTCAAATCAATTTTCCAAAAAACTTGTCCGGATTTTTAAAAAAAGCTTTTCTTCATTTCATAAAATGACTATAATTCGTGTTGTTTTAAGCCGTCAAAACAGAGTTTTAAGGAGTTTGACATGAGTGAAAAAAATATTACTTTCCACAGAAAGCTGATCATACCCAAAGATCTGAAGGAAATGTTCCCTCTGACAGAGGATCTCCGCTGTATGAAAGAAGGCAGGGACGAGGTCGTCCGGGATATCATCGAAGGCCGGGACAAACGCATGCTGCTGGTCATCGGTCCCTGTTCCGCAGACCGGGAGGATGCCGTCCTCGATTACATGACCCGGATGGCAAAGGTCCAGGAAAAAGTCCGCGACGTCATTTTTATCGTGCCGAGAGTCTACACCAACAAACCGAGGACCGTCGGCAAAGGATATAAGGGGATCCTGCACCAGCCCGATGCCGATAAAGCGCCGGACCTTCTGAAAGGCATCATCACGATCCGTGAGATGGATCTGAAGATCATGCGCGAGACCGGATTTACCTGTGCGGATGAGATCCTTTACCCGGAGACCTACCGCTTTATTTCGGACCTGCTCTCCTATGTCGCGATCGGCGCCCGTTCCGTCGAGGACCAGGAACACCGCATGATCGCAAGCGGCCTCGACATCCCGGTCGGCATGAAAAACCCGACGAGCGGCAACTTAAGCGTTATGCTCAATTCCATCGTCGCTGCCCAGAACGAACAGTCGTTCATCTACCGCAACTGGGAGGTCTCCACCAAAGGCAATCCGCTCGCGCACGCGATCCTGCGAGGCTATGAGAACCAATACGGAAAGACCTTCCCGAACTATCATTATGAAGATATCCGTCAACTGCTCACCCTGTACCAGGAGCGCGGTCTGGAGAACCCGACGGTCATCGTCGACTGCAATCACGCGAACTCCGGCAAGAAATACCTTGAACAGATCCGGATCAGTAAGGATATCCTGTATTCACGCCACAGTTCCGAGGATATCCGGCACTTTGTCAAAGGCCTCATGATCGAAAGCTATCTGGAAGACGGCAACCAGTCCGAACATGAGCACTGCTATGGCAAGTCCATCACTGATCCCTGCATCGGATGGGACAAGACGGAAAAACTCATCTATGATCTCGCGGAACAGTGGGACATGTAACAAAAAAACCATAAATCCATGCGCGTATTACCTGCATCTCCGGTAATATGCGCTTTTTGTATTGCGCACATAGTTCTTCAGTTCGAGCTTATGGAGCGCGGTCAGCGTGTCCTTAAGCGGGAGCCCTGACGCTGCGGCGATATCCTCCACATGCAGGGCATCCTCTGAAACATGCCTGAATACCGCCTTTTCCGCGCCTTCAAGTTTCGTGTCGTCTTTCCATTCCATCGTCAGCTGTCCGTCTTCTTCCATGCCGAAGTATTCCAGTACGTCAGACGGAGAGGTCAGCGGGATCGCGCCTTCTTTCAGCAGCCGGTTGCAGCCGTATCCCAGAGGGTCCGTGATACGCCCGGGAAGGGCAAATACGTCCTTTCCCTGGTTCAGGGCATGACCGACGGTGATCGATGTGCCGCTCCTCTCCCTTGCCTCGATGACAAGGAGCACATCACCGAGCCCCGCGATCAGGCGGTTCCGCATGACAAAGTGCTGCTTCAGGGGAGGCGCCTTGGGCGAAAACTCCGATACAACACCGCCTTCGCCGCTGCAAAGCCTTTCAAAGAGCCGGTAGTTTTCTTTGGGATAGCAGACCCTGACGCCGGTCCCGAGTACCGCATAGGTACTGCCGCAGCCCTTCAGAGCCCCTTCCGCAGCTGCGGCATCGATCCCGCTTGCAAGGCCGCTGATGATGCGGATGCCTTTTCCTGCAAGTTCCTCCGCAAAAAAGCGCGCCACTTCCTCACCGTAATCGCTGCAGTCCCTTGCACCGATGAGCGCCGCGGCCGGAGCATCGTCGTCCGGGAGCCCGCCCCGTACATAAAGAAGGAGCGGCGCGTCCGGGATGTTCAGGAGCCGTTTCGGAAAAAACGGATCCATATGGGTAACGACCCGGATCCCGTTTTCTTCGTACTCCGCAAGTTCCTCGAGCAGGTATCCCCTTTCATACCGTATACGGCGGAACGCTTCCAGTTTCTTTCCCGTCTTCAGGATCCCTGCCCTGCGGTAGTATTCTTCCGGCACTTCAAGCGCTTCCGCATAAGATCCCGCAAACTCCTTCATTTTTGTGATCGTATTGACCCAGAGTTCCTCCGATGTGCTGAGAAGGAAGAGAGCTTTTCTTTCATCCATCAGCACGTCTCCCTGCCTCTGGCGCGGAGTTCCGGCGGAAGATCCCTGCCGTGCCCTGCGGGCGCAGAGAGACTGTCCTCTATGCTCCTCAGCTCCACCGCTTCCGCCAGATGCTCTGTACGTATCGCACCGCTCCCGTCCATATCCGCGATCGTCCGGGCAACTTTCAGGATCTTGTGATAGGTCCTTCCCGAAAGCGACTTTGCCTGAAAGGTTTCCCGCATGAAGTCCTGCTCTTCTCTTCCGAGAACGCAGAAGCGCCCGATCTCCCGGATCCCCATCTGGCTGTTGTACCGGATATTGCCGCAGCCGTGAAAACGTGCCTCCTGGATCCCGGTCACCTTCTCCACGCGCTCCCGGATCCGGACCGATGTCTCCGACGCCTCTTTTCCGCTCAGTTCTCCATAGCTTACCGGCCTCGCTTCCGCACAGATATCGATTCGTTCCAGCAAAGGCTTTGAAAGCCGCCCCGTGTATGCCTTTATCTGTGCCTTCGAACAGGTGCAGCGTCTGCCCGGATAGAACCCGCACGCACAGTTGTTCATCGCGCCCGCAAGCAGAAAGTCCGCAGGATAGGTATAGCTTCCCTTCATCCGCGTCACCGTGATCTTCCGGTCTTCCATCGGCTGCCGCAGCATTTCCAGCGTATCTCTCCGGAAGAGCGGAAGCTCGTCGAGGAAAAGGATACCGCCGGAGGCAAGGGACAGCTCCCCAGGCATCGCCCTGCTCCCGCCTCCCGCAAATGCGGCTTCGGAAATGCCGTGATGCGGGCTCCGGAAAGGCCTTTTCGATAAGAGCGGCCGTTCCCCGGGCAGCAGGCCGCAGATGCTGTAGATCTTGGAGATCTCAATGTTTTCTTCCCTGCTTAAACGCGGCATGATCGTCGGCATGCGGCGCGCGATCATGGTCTTGCCGGTACCGGCCGGGCCGCTGAAGAGGATGTTATGCCTGCCGCTGACTGCGATCTCCGCAGCCCTCTTCAGATAATCCTGCCCGCGCACTTCGCTGAAGTCCACCGGATAATCCGGAACTTCCTCTTCCGTAATGCCGTACATGCTGCAGGAGCTGCCGTAAGCCGCATTGTATTCTGACATATCCCCCTGCAGGATCTTCCACAGCACATCCACCGCTTCCCTTAAATCGCTGCATCCGATCACATCAACGCCTTCCGCAAGAGAAGCCTCTGCGGCATTTTCCGACGAAACAATGATCCTTTCGATCCCGTTTTCCCGCAGGAAAAAAGCCAGGGGGAGCACGCCCCTGATCTTCTTAAGACTGCCGTCGAGTCCTGTCTCTCCGACAAGCGCCGTCCGTTCCAGCTTCCCGGCGCTGACCGCTCCCTGTGCAGCCAGGATCGCCGCCGCGATCGGAAGGTCGTAGCCCGTCCCTTCTTTTCTTTCAGATGCCGGTGAAAAGTTGACCGTGATCTTTCTCGGTTCCATACGGAAGCCGCTGTTCCTGAGCGCATTCATTACCCGGTACTGCGCTTCTTTTGTTTCCGGGGACAGCGCCCCGGTCAGGTAGATCCCCGGAAGCCCGTTCTGCACGTCCGCCTCCACATCCACCATGAATCCGTCGAGGCCCTTCAGCCCGGCGGTCTTTATCTTTGCAAACACGATTCCTGCTCCTTTCCTGACCCGGTCCCGTTCCCTGCGCGGACCCAGTCGTGATTTCGGAACGTCAAATACGCCGTGCCCTCAAGCGTACGGCGGAAATGATTTCCTTGTGCTGTTCTTTCGGTTTGCAGCTTTAAAGATCGGCCAAAAGAAATATATGGATCTTAAGACAGCCCCGCTATGAACGGAAACTGTTAAAGAATGTTTTGAAATCCTGCGGCAGCGGCGCAATAAAATGCCGTCCCGCAAGATGGGTGAGCGGTGTCCCGGGGCATTCCGGCATGACCAGCTCATACGCATGAAGAAGCTGGCTGAGGATGCCGCAGCGGTCTTTGAGTTCCCTGTTCCACCGTTGATCCCCGTATTTGGGATCCCCGGCGACCGGGTGGCCGAGCGCACTCAGATGCGCGCGGATCTGATGGCTCCTTCCGGTCAGAAGTTCGATCCGAAGAAGCGAACTGCCTTCCGGCAGGGCGGCAAATCCGTAAGCCGCCGGATCAGCTGGCTCATATACAGTCTCGATGCGGGACGCGCCTTCTTCTTCATGATCGAGGATACGGACTTTGTTGGACGTATTGTCCTTCACGAGCCAGGCTTTGACATGGGACCCGGATCCGACGCTGCCCTTTACCACAGCCAGATAGAATTTTTGAAGCCCGCGCTCCCTGAAGAGCCTGTTCCATTCCCGTGCGGCAGCATAGGTCTTCGCAAAACAGATCAGCCCGCTTGTGTTGCGGTCCAGCCGGTTGCATACGGAGGGCGTAAACAACGCCTTTTCCGCGGCGCTTCCGTTTTGTTCCGCTCTCACATACTGCAGCAGGACTTCATTCATGCTGACGTCCTCAGGACGTGCCTTCTGGCTCAGTACGCCGGACTTCTTGGCGGCAATGATGCTGTGTGTATCTTCATAGATGATGCTGCCGTATTCTTCCGGCGGGAGCATCCCGGACAGCTGTACCGCATCACCTGACGGAGCCTGTTTTCCGGAGCGCAGCGTGGAAAAAGTCTCATCGGAAAAAAACAGACGGATCTCATCCCCCGCGCGGAGGATCTCGTTTCCTTCTGCCTTCTTTCCCTGCAGTTTGATATTTTTCTTCCTGAGAGATTTAAAGATGAAGCTTTTTGGCGCCCGGTCCAGATACTTTGCGAGAAACTTGTCCAGACGCTGTCCCGCTTCGTTCTCCGGGATACTGATCGTGATCATATATGTTCAACAAAGATCGCAGAATGCCGGCTTACGGCAAAAGTTCCGAATAGTCGCGGATATACGCATCCGCAAGCTCCCTTTTTTCTTCTTCGAGTTCTTCCGAGAAAGCATCGTGTATTGCGAAAACATACATGCCGGCAGCCTTGCCCGCCTGAATGCCCGCCGGAATGTCCTCAAAGACCATGCATTTCGCAGGATCCGCATCCAGGAGCCTTGCGACATGCAGATAAACATCAGGAAAGGGTTTTCCCCTTTCCACTTCGCTTGCAGTTGCAATTATATCAAACTTGTCCCTGACGGAAAGCGAGTCCAGACATGCCTCCACCATGTAGATCGCATTGGAGGAGGCAATACCGGTTTTGATACCGCGACTCTTTAAGAATGTAAGAAATTCCCCTGCAAATGGCTTCAGGGGAACCTCGTGTCTGTATTTGTCTATGGACATCCTGATCCAATCGCTCTGGATCTTCTCCAGACTGTCCGGGATATGATATCGTTCCTTGAACCAGACAGCGGTCTCGCCGATGCTCATGCCCTCGATTTCCCGCTGGAGCTGTTTGTCGAAGGGATATCCGAAACGCGCCAGATATTCCTTATCGATATCCGTCCACATCCACATGGAATCTACCAGAGTGCCGTCAAGATCAAAGATGACGGCCTCCGGATCATTGTCCGGCCACTTCTTCATCATAAGAAGCCGGAGTCAGCTGAAGCTGGCCTCTGCTCTCTGAACACTCGTCGTAGACGTTCTGCAGCGAAATGAACAGCTGGTCTAAACGCTGTTTGCTTTCGCCGGCACTGCCGGAAATGATATCCTGGATATTGGCAAGCAATCCATCCGTGTACTGCATTGCACCCTGGCGGATGTTATTGGCATCATCAACTGCAGCCGCAACGATGGAATCCGCATGCTGACGTGCTTCTTCAACGACCTCATTGGCACGCTGATATGCACGCTGCATCACTTCATGGTCGCTGACCAGCTCATCGATCTGGGCCTGTGCGTCATTGATCATGTTCTGAGCCTGCGTTCTGGCATCCTCAAGGATCGCATCCTGCTGGCTGATGATTTTCTGGTATTTCTTGATCTCATCCGGAACGCGCATGCGAAGCTCTACCAGCAGCTCTTCCATCTCTTCCTTATTGACAACGATCTTGGAATTGGAAAGAGGCTGATACTTACAGCTGTCGATGTATTCCTCAATTTCGTTGATGATCTGCTCGATCCTGCTCATTGGTAATTCTCCTTATACTTCTCCCTGATCAACCGGTACACGATGTCCGGAACAAAATCTGTAAGGTCCACGCCGTAATGCACGCCGCTTCTGACATCGGTCGAACTGATGCAGCTGTATCTGCTGTCTGTCACAAGGAAAACGGACTCGTAGGCAGGGAGCATCATCCGGTTTACCGCATTCATACGGACCTCATAATCAAAATCCGTCATGTTGCGGATGCCGCGAACGACACAGTCGGCCTGCTCTTTCTTAACAAAGTCCACAAGTAAACCGTCGAAGCTTTTCACTTCGACGTTTCCGAGTTCCTGTACAACTTCAGTTATCATCTTAACACGTTCATCTACAGAAAACAATGGAGTTTTTGTATTATTTGGCAGTACACCGATGATCAGCCTGTCAAAGAGACGGGACGCTTTTTCGATGATATTCATGTGCCCGAGGGTCAGCGGATCAAAGCTGCCCGGGAAGACTGCTAACGTACTCATGATCCCTCCCGTGTCATAAACCGGTTTCTTCCGGCTTTTTCTTTATGAAAATGTGTTTCTGGTTTTTATACTTCTTTTCCCGGACGATCTCAAGGCGCCGGTCCAGTTCCGGTTCCAGATCACATCCCAGCGATTCCTCTACGATGATCAGATCGTCGTCTTCCAGCACGCCGGCTTCTGCCAGTCCGTTCAGCAGCGGTGTTTCCAGGCCTTTGTCGTACGGCGGGTCCATGAACACGATCAGTTTTGTTCCGGCTTCTGCCGACGCTTTCATGGCACGGATCTCCCCGACAGCCAGCGCCGCATCGGCACGGAGGATCTTCGCCCGTTCTTCAAAGCGGCACTTCCTGACATTTTCCCGGATCACATCGGCCGCGGCCCTGGCGCTGTCGATAAAAAGCGCTTTTTCCGCTCCGCGGCTCAGAGCTTCTATGCCGATCGCACCGGAACCCGCAAAAAGGTCCGCAAAAAGAGCGCCCTGCACATCAAACTGGAGAATGTTGAACAGGGTCTCCTTGATCTTATCGGTCGTGGGACGCGTATCCATCCCGGCAGGTGCCTTTAAGGGAATGCTGCGCGCCGTGCCTGCAATAACTCTCATATCTCTTCTCCATGGTTCAGACCTGAACTTCAGAGCTTCAGATCAGCTGTCCTTTGTCAAGGTAGCGGTCCAGCAGCTTCCGGAGTTCGGCATGGCCGGGCGACGTGATCTGCGGATCTTCTGCAAGAAGCCGCTCCACGCTGTCCTTTGCCATCTTCATCACATCCGCATCCTGATAGATATCCGCGATACGGAAATTGAGCTCGCCGCTCTGCCGGACGCCGAAGATATCTCCGGGGCCGCGGAGCCGGAGGTCTTCCTCCGCGATCCTGAAGCCGTCATTGGAATGATTCAGGATGTCCAGGCGCTCCGCCGCCTTTTCCGTATCGGAGGTGTTGACCATGATGCAGTAAGACTGCCATTCGCCCCGGCCGACACGGCCGCGAAGCTGGTGCAGCTCCGCCAGCCCGAAACGCTCCGCGTTTTCGACCATGATGACCGTGGCGTTGGGAACGTCCACACCGACTTCCACGACGGTCGTGGATACCAGGAGATCCGTCTCCCGGTTCTTGAAATCCTCCATGATCTTTTCCTTCTCCGCGCCCTTCATCTGGCCGTGGAGCATGCCGATCCTGACCTCCTTCGGGAATACCTTCTTCAGCTGTTCCGTGTAGTCCGTTACATTCTCCGGAGCTGACGGATCTTTGGTTCCGCCCTCCTCTTCGGAAGCTTCTATGGCAGGACAGATCACATAAGCCTGCCTGCCCTTCTTTATCTCATCATAAATGAATTTCCATGCGCGTTTGCGGTAATCCGGCCCGACCACGGCATTTTTGACCGGGATCCTTCCTTCCGGACGGGCGTCGATGACCGACAGATCCATGTCGCTGTAAAGGATGATCGCGAGCGTCCTCGGAATCGGGGTCGCACTCATGATCAGAGTATGCGGAAGGCTTCCTTTCTGATACAGCGCCTCCCGCTGTCCGACTCCGAAGCGGTGCTGTTCATCCGTAACGATAAGTCCGAGGTCATCGTACTCTATCTTTTCCTGAAACAGGGTGTGTGTCCCGATGATGATATCCGCTTCATGGCTGCGGATCTTTTCATATGCCGCCTTCTTTTCGGCCGCGCTCATCGAACCGGTGAGCAGGACCGTACGTACAGGCTTTGCCGTGCCGCCGGCAGCATTGTCTTCTCCTGCCCCCTTCACGCCCGCAAGCCCGAATCCCCCGCCGCTTATGAGCGCGGAGCTTTCCGATTCGTTCCAGCCCTTCAGAAGGCTGTTGATCGTCTCATAATGCTGTCTGGCAAGCACTGCCGTCGGAGCCATGATCGCCGCCTGATAGCCGTTGAGCGCCGCATTGAGCATGGCAAGAATGGCAACGATCGTCTTTCCCGATCCGACGTCACCTTCGACGAGCCGGTTCATGACCCTGCCGGACGCCATATCTCCCTGGATCTCCCGGTAAGCTTTGTTCTGCGCTGCAGTAAGTGTAAACGGCAGTTCCGCCATGAAGCTGATCATGCGGACGTTTGGCCTGCACACATGGGTCGATGACTGCTTTCTGGCATTCTCGCTCAGCCATGCGCCCGCCAGCATTGCCATAAAAAACTCTTCGAAAACGACTCTGCGCCTTGCCCGGATCAGTTCCTCTTCATTGCGCGGAAAATGCATGCGTATCGCCATGTCCGCCACGGATACCAGGCCGTTGCGCTGAAGTATATCCTCCGGCAGGTACTCCCTCCCTCCGCCGAGCCTCTTCAGGGCTTCTTCTGCCGCTTTCATGACCGTGCCGTTGCTTAAACCCTTCGTAAGGGAATACAGCGGCATCATCCTGCCGGCATACTTTTCTTCATAGACGGACGGCTCGAAGATGCGCGGCTGGTTCATAATGAGCCTGCCGTTCTTCTCATAGACCCGTCCGCGGAAATAGAGATGCCTTCCCGCCCCGAGGCTGCTGCGGATAAACGGAGCATTGTACCAGCTGAGCTGGAGCCTTCCGGTCATATCCGCGATATAGGCGTTGACGATCGTCATGCCGTTAAAACGGTTGAGAGTTGCGGCCTTCTGCAGCACTCCCTCGACAGTTGCCGTCTGCCCGGGCACCAGACGGTAAAGCGGGACCGGATCCGCAAAGATCTCGTAATCTCTGGGATAATACCGGATCAGATCCTCCGCACTATAAATGCCGAGGCGATGGAACGCCCCGGCAGTTTTTTCTCCGATGCCCTTCAGTGCTGTCAGTTCTGTCATTCTGCGCTGATGATGTAGTAATAGACGGGCTGCTCGCCGCGCTCGTACTCGACGTCCACATCCGGATAAGTCTCGCGGATACGGTCGCACAGCATTCCTGCCGCCTCATCGTCGATCCCTTCACCGGCATAGACCGTGATGATCGAAGTATTCTCATCCGTCATCTCCGCCAGCATATCCATGGTCGTGTCGTTCAGTACCTCGCCGACGGCAAGGATGCCGCGGTCGCCGATGCCCATGATGTCCCCCTCACGGATCTCACGTCCGTCGACCTGCGTATTTCGTACGGCATAGGTCACTTCACCGGACTTTACGGATGCGAGGCTCTCTGTCATGGCCTGCATGTTCTCCTCCGCCGAAGCATCCTCACGATAGTTGATCAGAGCCGTGATGCCCTGCGGGATCGTCTTGGTCGGAACGACATGGACATGCACGTCCTCGTTGATCTTGGCTGCCTGTTCCGCCGCAAGGATGATGTTCTTGTTGTTGGGCAGGATAAATACTTCCTCCGCATTGACCGCATCGATCGCCTTCAGCATATCGTCGGTGGAGGGGTTCATCGTCTGTCCGCCCCGGATGACATATCCTGCTCCGAGTTCCTCAAAGATATGTGCAAGTCCGCTTCCGGAAGCTACCGTTACGAAACCGACCGGTTTCTTCGGCTCGTTCTTCTTCTCTTCCTCTGCCGCCTCTTTAAGCTTGTTCATGGCAGCGATCTTGGATGCGTTCTTGATCAGCTTCTCTTCATGCTCCTCACGCATGTTGTCGACCTTCATGCGGGAAAGGGAGCCCATCTCCAGGCCCTTTTCAAAAGCCCTGCCGGGATGATTGGTATGCACATGCACTTTGACCATCTCATCATCCGCCACGCATACGATGGAATCGCCGATGCTCTCCAGGAATCCCTTGAAATCCGCCAGCTGTTCATCCGAAAGAGGCTCCGGAAGATTGACGATAAACTCCGTGCAGTATCCGAACTTGATGTCATCCGTTGAGATGTGTCCGCGCGCCGCCGCAGCGCCTGCACGCGCCTCGAGATCATCGCCGGAAGATGCCGCGGAGGCTCTGTCCGAATCGAGACTTAAGTCGATTTCCTTTCCTTCAAGGACGGCAAGCGCGCCTTCCATGAAGACGATCAGTCCCTGTCCGCCGGAGTCGACGACACCGGCTTCTTTCAGCACCGGCAGAAGCTCCGGTGTCTTGTCCAGGACTTCCCGGCCGCAGTCAACCGTATCATGCAGAAGACTGCTTAAGTCTTCCGCGTCTGTAAAGATCTCCGTGACCTTGTCCGACATCCCGCGGGCGACAGTCAGGATGGTGCCCTCCTTGGGCTTC
>Ga0129307_1001867_pt1 | contig 19656 bp, 13 predicted proteins | sample P1105metagenome_FD_94437 | JGI IMG/M metagenome (GOLD analysis project Ga0129307, IMG submission 94437) | Capybara group fecal microbial communities from Wisconsin, USA - P1105 metagenome | ecosystem: Host-associated > Mammals > Digestive system > Large intestine > Fecal | place: USA: Wisconsin... | reverse complement strand
CGGGCGACTTGTGGAGCATCAATACACCGATACCTATATATTCTGTGATAACGGACGATCTCAAACAGCGTGTTGAAAGACTATCTGAGATTGAAGCTAATCATGCGAACGAGAAAAGGGCGAACCCTTTCCCGTCCCGTCTGAAGACGGGAGCTTAGAAACGTTTCCGCTTTCCAAGCCCACGTGCTTCAGCCGTGGGTACATGACTGTGGTTTTGTGTAGGGTCTACCATGACAAGGTGCTTTACTTTCATCGCACTTTTCCTCCCCGATTGTGTGATGGTATGTACGCAACTCTTGTAAAGCTGCTCTAGAAGTTGTCGTTCCATTGTGTGTGATATGAGTATATACGGGGGAGAGGCATGCAGGTTAAATGTGTTTGAGGGGTGCGATGATTGGTTTTGGGGTTTTGTGTTGGGGAAAGATAAAAGGGCATGTCCGCTGTGGTCATGCCCTTTTGGTATCTGGATTTAGTAATGTGCCTGCGATACAGCCAAGCGGCTAACTCAAGGTCAATTTTCTCAACACCGAACCGTGATCCTGGATTTCGGCATATTTCTATGCCTGCTTATAAAGTAAGATAAGACAAGTTACAGTTGAAGGAAATACTGTTACATCAGCTGTGTGATTAGCGAATCGCTGTTATGCTGCACAGCCTGAAAAAGTGTTAAGAGAAAATGGAAAAAATAAGACCAAAAAATTGGAGGAGATTTCGCTCTCCGAACGGTTTTGGAACCAGGACTTGAACCTGGAACTTCCTAAGAAAAATCAGGCGCCCTCCCAATTGGGCTATTCCAAAGTGATCGTTATGGCGAACGATCGATGTATTGTAACGTAACCCTGTTACGGGGGAGAAAAGTTTAGAGTTTTCGTATCGTAGGCAGATAATTTATAGCGGGAGCGAAACCGAGAATCTTCCTGCCTCTATATTTCGATAAAGGTTGTTGCGTTAGATACCTTAATTTGAGTGTCAAGCTCCTGCAACAGCGTATCACGTTTTTCGATCAATTCATTCAGCGTTTTGCGCACATCGAGCGGATCGACAACTACTGTAGTGTTTTCGTTGATGTAAGTTTGTACTACTTCCAGCGGCTTGTCGTCCTTATTTTTTGAATCACGTCCAAGGATTGAAAGACGCATATTATCCGCAGTACGCTGAAGTTCTTGATTTTGGATATCGCTGAGCTTAATTTTCTCATTCAAGTCATACTGCATTTTTTGAAGTAACGCACCCTCAAAGTCGGCATTTTTTTTGTAAGTTCCTGATCCGCGCAGACGATTTCTAAGAGAGATAGCGCCGGCAACAGTGAAGTCACCGTATGAAGTTTTGATTTTTGTGTTTGCGTTTGATGTAGTGATCGCTTGATCGATCTTTACAAAACGATTAACTAGGTCTCTGATTTGCTGATAAGCTGATTTCACCTGCTCTGCAAAAGCCTTTTTATCAATACGGGCGTCATATACATTCTCTTCGTTGTTGCGGATTGTATCAACAAATTTTGCTTTGGCAATCTTGTCATTGATCTTTTTGACAAGTAGATCTCGCTCGTCAAGAGCTTGAGTGATGAGTAGTTTTTCTGACATGAATTTTCCCCCTTAAAAAAACTAAACTGACATTTCATATTATAGCATGAATTACCACGCCTAAAATCCGAAAACGTGTCTTTTAGAGTGATCTCAAAAAATGGATCAATTTATCGAAAACATCCTTAACAGGTATTTCCAGCCAGTTTTTTTGAGATGTCGAGATTCGACTAATATAGCGCGGATTCCTAAAAGTAGTACTAACTCTTCTACAGACATCATCCAACGAATTCTCTCTCATCCCATTATCCGAAAAAATCAAAAGCTCAAATGTGGCAAGGAGTTTTTCCTTGTTCACCAGATCAGATAAATAGCAAATGTCGAAAATATCTTTATATCTGGTAGAGAAAGGACCGAATTTAAGAAGAGAACGTAGCTTCTCTGTGAACATCTGTTCTTTTGAGTTTATCAGAAGATTCGCACCTTCATCAAAACATGCTATATCGAAACAATATTCTTCTTGTTCGAGAGATAGATTTTTGTGTACCCCGAGATCGATCTTACTTTCCAGCGTCTCACCAGTGTCGTCAGTGATTCTGACATAAACGCGTTTACCGTGATACTCTTGCTGTTTCAGTTCCTCGATTACGCCGAACTGCTCAAAACGGAAGTCAGAAAGAACATTTAGCATGTCAATAAAATGCATGATAGCAGCATCGCCAAGCGAATAGCGAATAAAGTCGATATCCATGTCTAATGTGGCTCGACGTGAATTGCCTGTAATGCTTCGCATAACAACGCCGCCTTTGATAGTAGCGTTAAGATTAAGTGATGATTTTGATAATGCTTTTAGCACAATATCTTGACAAACTTTTGCTTCTGCATTTTCGTCGGTGTAACCATCTAGTATCGCCTGTTTGAGCATGTCTTGAATTGTAATCATCAAAAAAACTCAGTTTCTAATGCGTTGCAGAGCATCTTATGTTTTGGGAAATTCTCTGCGTAATTTTGTATGCGCTCTATGTCAAGCTCGGCAACGATTTTTCTGTAATTGTTTAGGATTTCTTTGTAGAAATCATAGGGGATTTTATTCTTAAAGCGCAGCAACTCTATTAACATTCTCTCTTTGTCGTATATCTGAAAAGTTGCGTCCTTACGTGTCATTGAGATGCAGCCAAGAGAAAGGAGTGAGTCTTTTACGTATATCTGCCTGATCCGCTTATCTCGCAGAGCTCGCGAGGACATTGAAGTTGCAAGGCAGTAATCGTAGGGTATGACATCCGTTAACCCATGAAAAAAGAACGCAGAATCTAATGTTATTATTGCTTTCGGGTACTTTGTTGTTATGACAGCTAATGACGAAGCATGTTCGGTATCAGCATAGATGCCTTTTTCGATTTGGAATAATTTACGTTTTTGGAGCGCTTGTTTGAGAAGGTACGGCGTCCCCCAGTTTTTTAGGCATTGTTTATATGTATATAACATAGTCATCCCCTCATTAATGTGTTTGTAGGTAAAAAGTGATTTTTTACCTACATCTAGGTGAATTATACAAAACGATTCCATCAAAGTCAATCTTTGAGAGAACAGAAAAAAGCATGGCCAATACGGCCATGCCATGTTCTCAACTAATAGTGCTTCCCTTCTTTGCGTCTTCTGTATATACGAATTGAGTCTTGAGCTGTTTTTTTGAATTGCTCATAAGAGTCAGTGTTGGGTAAAAGCTGTAGTTGTATGTTCCTATGCAGTACCGCATCTGTTAGATCCTTGATTCGGGCGTCATCAAACAATGTGTTTAGCGAGAAGATTTCTTGTGCTGCTTGCTGTACGAAATCGTGCGATAGCTGAGAAAACGATGGTGAAAACGCACGAAGAGCGTAGTTTTGCTCCTCGAACGTTCTAAAGAATGGCTTACAGGTTAATTCATTTCTATTGATACGTGAACTCAGCCTGTCATACCAGAGACTGTTCCCGTGGTCGAAAAGCGGGGCCATCCCTTTCCATTCCAGTGTCTCCACGTCCCTGAGAAAACCGAAATTACCATAATGACGATCCGTATTGCCAATCAGAAAATCAAAGGCCAGCATTGTGTTAAGTGCTTTTGGCTCAAACTGAGGAAAAACATCTTTTGTGCAAGCTATGAAATAAACATATTGAGATTCAGTTCCATGCTTTTTCACAGCGGAGAGTACGTGCCACGCAGGAACGTATTCCGTGTTTTCGTCAGTGAATGCGGCGCAAACGCTGTATGGAATGCCGCCAAAATCTTGGATTGAGTACTGCACATGAGGAAGATTGAGCTTATCCAGCAGCACGCTGGCAAAATCTTCGTTGTACGCTTGCTGGAAAAAGGGATGCGTGCTTTCTTTGTACAGCAGGCGCTTCCCGTCGCGTATTTGCCAGAATTTGCCAAGATCACCGTTCGTAGTTGCGCAAGGAGAAAATGGGACTCCAAATGCGTGAGGGCTCTGCTGAGAAGAGTGAAGCGGCTCAAAATCGTTGGTAAAGAAGTTGGCCTGGAACCAGGAAAGAGTCTGATCCTCGGGACAGAACCAATAGGAGTCGGAGAGCGAAAGACCTAGATGCTGCAAAGAAAGCTCAATTGGTGTCCTTGCTGTGAGATTACAGTTAGATTTTAGGTGTTGGAACCGAGAAGGAGGAACACAGCGATTTTCGGCCCACTCGTTCAGCCCGAAATTTTTCCCCTGTCCGTTATTGTATAGAACCGGCAAAGGCAAGCGACGGCTATCGTATATTTCAAGGAAACGAAAAGGGGACGATAATTCTGGATTCCAAAGGACACAGGCAACAGCGTGGTCCTTTTGCATGAGAATGTATCGAGTAGCCAGATTTGTGGGGAGAGAATTGCGTGAGTGGGACAAGATTAGACCTCCTTTCTGCCTATGCTGCAAGGCTCAATGCGGCTTTTGCTGTTATTTTACCTCATTTTTATACCATCTTCTTAGCCGTCGATCTCAAAAGAGTGTGAAATATGAGTTCCGATAAGTTATCATTATCGGAACTAAAACACAGCCGGAAAAAAGGTTAAAAGGCTTTGACTAATACTGACTATTAAAAATAGCGATTTGAGATTTTTCGCAGCGGGAAATTTTTCAGACTCAAAAAGTGGAGACAAAAAAAATACGGAGGCAAGGCCTCCGTAACACAAAAAAAGAATGAAGATTAGCGATAATGACTTTGTTTTGACCCCGCGCACAAAGCGCTGCAAAGCTAACAAGCAAAATCTAAGTTAACGTGCTGTTTTATCCTCTTGCTACCTTTGATTCACTGGCAGCGTCGCAGAAATCGACCTGCGAGTTGTTTCGATCCTCGCCCAGCGAAGGGCGTTTGTCGCGACATGTGTCGTGAACTTGTTTCTAACCACGAGCCTTGAGCGACGCCAACTGACTGACGTTTCGGGCTGTGCAGAAGCTGGGAATGCACAGATGATGCCAATCCTCACGCTAGCCTTGGTTTAAATCCTACCGGAAGCAAGGAGTTTGCTGCATCGACTCCGATTCTTCGGCGTGAACGGTGTTTTGATCCTCTCCCCAAACACGGGGAGCATATAGCACCGCGAACCAGGAATATTGTAGATTTCTAGTTTCGATCCTCTCCCCAACACGGGGAGCATATAGCCAGTCGCAGCCCGCACGGGATGCGGGGATTGTTTCGATCCTCTCACAAACACGGGAAACATTTGAACCTCCCCATGGATAAATCCAGGGGATTCCTAAACCCCTGAAAGTGAAACAAACACATGGTGGTCTCTACCGCTTGCCCCTCGGAAGATTTGCATTCCTAGGACGGACGAATCCGTTCGCCAGAGTCTCGCCACGATGTTTTGCGGCGATTCCCACTCAAACGATGGTGCTGTCTGAGCAGCTTTCCTTCTACGTCATGATAGGCAACTCACTTAACGCTGTTCTGTTAAGCCTGGCTCGGTTCTGAGCTTCTACTACTTCGCGTTGATACCAGAGGCATCAGGCACTACGTAGATACTTTGTGTGTTGGATTTCTCCAATGTACTGGATCCTTTCATACAAGCCCAGGCTAAGGATATTCATTGCACCATGGACATCCCTGTGAGCGACATAGCCGCATTCACAGCGATAGGTCCGTCCTTCCGGCTTATGCCGCTTGCCGCACTTAGGACATGTCTGAGTGCTGTAGGCTTCGCTGATCATTTCAAACGCGATGCCTTTTTGTTTCAGCTTGTATTCCAGATACTTTGATGTCAATCCAAAGTTCCAGTTGGAAAGCTTCTGTGCAACTTTTTTAGTACGCGCTTTCTTGCCGTGTTCTTTGCGCTCAGAAGCTGTATTTCTTTCCACTCCTTCAGGATTACCGCAGTATACATGCTTCACATGATTTTCCAACGCCCAGTCCACAAAAGACTTTGTAATTTTGTGAGTTGTATCTCTGACTTGCGCGTCGTTCTTGTTCAGCATGTATCTTTTTGCCCGCTGAAGTTTCTTCCAGCGACGGGATCCCTTGGAACATTTTGACTGTTTTCTGCTGATCTCTGCCAGCTTCATATTGCGGAAACGGTGAATGGCTCTCAATTTACGTCCTGTGATGATCACAGCTTGCCCTTCTTCATTAGCGGCACAGACAGAATGAATCTCTCCCAAGTCAATTCCAGCGCAAACTGTGCCATGTGATTTCTCTGCCGGGATCTTATCGTCAAAGCAAATCGCGAGCATGAGGCGTCCGCTCCAAATGAGATCTATGACTTTGATCGTTTTATCTTGCAGAAATTCATGTACTGACTTTGTTATTTTGACAACGATCGGCTTCCTTCGTTTTTTGCCGCGTCCACCCATGGGGAGCAAAATCGTGCAGCCATCGTATTTAATGCCTTGTTTCCAGCGCGTCGGATAGTTCTTTTTGTGCCGCCAAGGGTACTTATTATCCTTGAACCCTTTAGCTCTTGCTTCTTTCGTCGCAGCTCTTGCGTCACAGTAGCGCTCGCCGACAGCTTGTACGGACTGACTGTGCAGAGGAAATAAGCCTTTCAGATGCTTTTGCAGATCCTTATTTGCGATCCACTTGCCGTTATTAGCTTTTCTGTACTGTTTGACAACATCGAGACACTTATTCCAGATTTCAGCAGAAAGCCGATTACAGTCAAAAAGCCTGTCAAGGTCTTCTTTTGAAGTTGTGAAATCAGCCTTAAGACAACGTATCATATAGTTTTCACCTCCCTGCTCTAAGTTTGTACATATTATACCACAGACTAGTACAAAATTCAGGCAGGGAAAAGATCAAAACAAAGCTGTCTCGTACATTGCCCGAGACAGGCCGGCTTATATCCCCATGGCTAAAGCGAGGGGTTTTACGCCGCTTTTTCGATAATACCACACCGAAGCACATCGCTCAGTTCGAAGTTTCGATCCTCTCCCCAACACGGGGAGCATATATACCTGATAGCGTGATGAGCAATTCAGCAGCCGGGTTTTGATCCACTGACAGCCTTCTAACGGCTGTCAACAAGCTCTTTGCTCCAACCAAAATCGTGGTTTTGATCCGCGACTGCGATCACGGCAGTCGTACGAATGGCGCATCTCGATTGACTTTTTTCGCTATTCGCGAGGCGTTTTCGATGACGCCAAAAAAGGTGTGAGGCGGAGCGTTGGCGATAAAGGTTTTGATCCTCTCCTAAACGCGGGCAACATGTAGCACCGCAAACCAGCAATATTGTAGATTACTAGTTTTGATCCTCTCCCCGACGCGGGGAGTATATAGCTATCCGATATGGGCGTGGCGGAGACTACTAGTTTCGATCCTCTCCCAAATGCCGGGAGTATATAGTCCTAATAGCACCAAAAGCGGTGTTTATCTGCTTGGATGCTGTTTTTCAGAGGCAATTTTCCCCAGAAACATTGCAAGCATGCAATACGACGAGCGACAAAAATATCGCAAATGCATTCGCCAGAATGATACAGGAAGCACCCCAACCAGCTCCTTGCCAGAGGTTGGCCGGCTGCTATGGCCGGTGGTGTTTCGAGCCTCTGCCAATGATGGCAGCTAGTACCCAAAGCAGGTGGTACGCGATAGGAAAAGTTTTGACCCCTTCCCAAATGGGAGTATGCAAATTGATCGAAGGCTAGGAAGTGTAGCGTAGTTTTGATCCCCTCCCGAATGCCAGGAGTATACATATTTGTTTTTGATCCATTGCAAGTGTCAGGTAGACACTGCACCAGCAGCGAAGCGAGCCACGAGAGTGGTCTCTCTATGCCTAATAGGTCCGGTGGATACGGTGTTTTAATCCCTTGCCCGATTTCGAGGCGACAAGGCCCAATTTAAAAAGGGGGGCGTTTGATAGTTTTAATCCTCTGCCGTGTGCGGGCAGCTATAATCTTGGTCAAGGATTGCCAATGCCTGACGGTTTTAATCCCCTGCCCGTTTCCGGACGGCTACAATGCGTCACTCCAAGCTTAGTCAGTCACTCTTTTTAATCCCCAGCACATTTCCGCAGCTACAATACCCTCTCTCTGAACACACGGCAACAGTAGATATTCAGAGCAATTTTTTCTTTCACAAAAATCACGCGAAGCGAGCTAGCTGTTACTTTTTGTCACTGAAAAGAACTGCGGTTTCAGAAGATCTGCAGCGATTTTTGCTGCCTTTTTCTCTTCCGGCTGATTTGCCTTATATCGGGCAAAGTTCTTTTTGATTCGCTCGACACGTCGATAGATCTCTTTGTTGTTCTTGCGCGTGAACGCCATATCGTTTTCACGAAGGAACGATTTCACGTCTGCTAAGTTCTCAAGTTGTGCTTCAAATTGAGCCAGAATGTACGGTTCAATTTTTTCGACCGGCGGGATGCTGGAGAAGTTCTGCCATGCAGCAACAATTGCCATCGGAGGAATATTGCTCCACTCGCCGTCACCAAGGTAAGTGGAGTCTCTGACGCCGGTCTTGAAATCAATCACTTTGTCGCCGCGCTCCATGCCGTCTGCAAACTCACGCATATCAGCAATGAGCACCATGACGGGCTCGCCAACGGGCGGCATTGCGCAGTCCTGGCTAAGATAATGCCAGACGCGGCGATTTACTTTTTTCGGCGTCTCCGAACGGACTTTTTCTACTTCGGCATTCAGCTCCTGACATCGCTTCTCTGCTTCAGCGAGTTTTTCCTGCAACTGTGTGATCTCGTTCAGACGTGCAGCGAGAGCTTCGCAGCGAGTTTGTAATTTCTGAACACCTTCACGGACTTTGGCGACATCAAGGTTTTCGCCAAGTCCTTTTTTCTTGACCATCAGGCCGGTGGCACTGTTGAGAAGCTTTAAGAATTTGTCAAATTCGTTTGCCATTGCGGTTGTGTATCACCTCGCTGTTGATGTATCTACAGTAATATAATACTGTAGACGTGCATACAGTTACATTATTGTCGGGCAAGTTTTGATTCCCTGCCAATTTCCTGGCAAATACAATGACACTACTACAATTACACACATCCGAGATGTTTTAATCCCCGGACATTCTCCCGGCAATATAATCCCGATTGATTTTGGGTTCTATGGAGAACCGTTTTAATCCCCTGCCAATTTCCTGGCAAATACAATAACAAGGTAGCGGATGTCTCATCACGTCGCTGTTTTAATCCCTAGCCAATTTCCTGGCAAATACAATATCCTCGCTCTGAACGCAGCAACCACTTGTCCTCAGAGCAAATTTTAAACACAAAAACACAAAAATCCGCGCAGCGTCGAGGAACGCATAGCGGGCGCCTCGATAGCATGTCTGTAGTGATTGTTTTGATCCATGCCTGATCCTAGCAGATGTAATACTTAAATTTGTTTTGTGGGCTAACCGCTTGTTTTAATCCCCGGCCAAACTCCTGGCAGATACAATAATAATCATAAACTGGGCCATCCGATACGGTTCCAATCCCCTGCCAATTTCCTGGCAAATACAATGTGGGGCCATTGTTCCCTTAAATCAGTCATGTTCCGATCCCCTGCCCAATTCCTGGCAGATACAATACCCCCGCTCTGAACGCAGCAGCCACATGCCTTCAGAGCACATTTCGAATCACGAAAAACCAAGAAAATCAGTTCATCAGCCCGTCAGCGGCATTATCTTCAATCACGCTTTCACGCTCAAAATACTCACGCAGCGTGGAAGCGCTTTTGTGTCCCGTCTGATGCATGATTGACCGTTCCGAACGACCAGCGCGAATTGCAGTCGTCACGAAACCGCGGCGGAGACTGTGACCCGAGATATCGAGATTCAGCCCTGCGTCATCCGCCATACGTTTGACGATTTCCGCAATGCTTCTGTCGCTGAGCGTATCTTTGGTGACTGAACCGTTCTTTTTGAGGCGTCTGAAGACTGGGCCGTTATTGATCCTCGCCAGAGATAACCAGCGTTTGAGCAAGACGATCGGACAGATCTCAGGATTCTCTGACGGGAAGATAGCTTTATCCAGGCCCTTGCCAGTCTGATCCGTCTTCGATCGTTTCAGATGCACAATAAGGATTTCTTTGTCATTGTGAGTCTGCCACTCCAGATCATCGACTGTCAGCGCTGAGAGCTCAGAACGGCGAAAAGCGCCTGCAAATCCAAGTGTGATAATGGCACAGTTACGCGCATGTGCAAAGCGGGAAAGCTCTCCGTAACGGACCTGCTCATTAGCCGTCTGAAGCATTTGCTTAACAACGTCAAGCGTTGCAGCGCTTTTTTTATGCGGTGCAACTCCATGCAGCCGCGAATAGCCTTTGAGCGTTTTTTGAACGATCAGGTTGCTTGTCGGTGACTCGTATCCCTTAGCCTTGTGAACAGCGCTGATGGCCGCAAGGCTCTGTTCAACAGTTGAGACGGAACGTTTTTGCCCTGACATTTCTGCGATATAAGATGCCAAAACCGCCGGTTCCGCAGGCAATGGCTGAAAACCGTTCGTTCTTGCCCATGTACTGAATAAACGCCAGCGGGACATGTAAGCTTTGCGAGTGTTCGGCGCAACGGAAGCATCGAGAAGTTCGTAGAGGCTTTCTCGTACAGACTCCGGCAAGTAGGTTGTGTTTTCTGCAAGTCCGTGGTCGTCTGTAAGCTGCTGTGGCACGCTTTGAGGAGAGACTGTCACGTTAGTTGCACGGATTGATGATTCAAGCAATCAGCTCTCCTCCTTTTTGCGAAAGTTCTGTGACATGGCTCAGTACAGCACGCGATAATATGCCTTCTTGCTTTTGATGCAAAAGCCATATTTCGACGAATTCCTCTGGATGTATTTGAGGAGATTCGTGCCAAGCGACTTTTTCAGATTGACGCCATTGCGCTGCTTCTGACAGTAACCAGCGGCTCTGTCGACCAGGATATACCCAGATCCCCCGGAGAGTTCCAGCCATGCCCTGTACAAAAGCTCTTCGACTTCATGCTTTGGGATGATCTTACGCGACTTTTGCGAAGCCGCAGCAGGTTTTGTTCAAGTGTGAGGCGGGGTATGTGTCGGCACCGGTGAAGGGCTCAGGACACTATGCGGAAGCTGTGTCGTCTCGCTGGGAAGGAAGTTGAAATCAGAACACACATGGATCAAGGTCTTGGATGCTTGCGAAGTTCCAAAGACAATGATGTCCTTTCCGGCTTCTCTGATCTTCATCGCCAGCGGCGTGTAATCGCTGTCATTGCTGACAATTACGATCGCGTCCACGGCATCAGAATGCAGCAGATCCATGCCGTCAACAGTCAGCCACATATCGACGGCGTTCTTGCCATTTCTGTAGGCAAAAACTTGGACAGGATGCATAGCATATTTCAGGATCAGATCTTTCCATCCTGCCGTTGTAGACTCGCTCCAATTAGCGTAGACGCGCTTAATACAGGCCGTGCCGTAATTGGCGACTTTCTGCATAACGTATTCCATGTGCAAGTATGACACGTTTTCAGCATCGATCAGGACTGCTATTCGCTTTTGTTGTGAAGAAAGCATGAGACTCCTTTCTGAAAAACAATGCGATTTGAGCTGTTCGGAATTTCCGAATAACTTGATCGTCGAACTTGTCGGAAAATCCGACTAGTTGAGATACCGGAACAAAAACTAGAACGGCTCGTTCTCAAGATACTCCTGCTTAGCTGCTTCGTAACGGTTCTTGATGTATTCAGCGTAGACTTGTACTTCGTGCTCAAGGCATAGGAAATGGATGTCTTCTGTGTTGTCTCCCGTCTTCAAAAACACTGCACCGCACTTTTTGTAGACTTCGACTTCTTTGTACTTGTACTCAATGCCGTCCGCATCTGTATACGTAGTTTTAGGCTCATTCGGCAGCAGCGTCTCATCGCCAAGGATCGCCGGATACTCCCGGGCAGTTTCGACAATGTTCTCCTCTTTCAGATGCTCAATAGCCCAGCCGTGCATTTGGGGCGCATATTCATTCTCAAACTTGTCGTCATCCTCAGGGCACGGATGCTCTTCCATGTAAAACTGGGTAAGGATGTCGTGCATCTTAACTGAGTCCTCGTGTCGGTCCTTGAAGTCTGCGCTGTCATAATACTCGACATAGTTGTTGCCGTACCGAGTATTGATAACAGAAGCGCAAAATGGCTGTTCGTCGCTTTTATACAGGATAACATCGTCAGACATAAAATTATAACCTCCTAAAGATCAACTAGAACATGATAGAAATATTGTTGTACTACGGACATATTATACCATGAGCGAGCGACAGGCGATGTTAGGAGTGTTCTAATTAATGGGTTTTCGCCGCAAAAAATCAGGAGCATGTGTATACTCACATGCTCCTGAAATTGTAGATATACGTTTGTTTTTTCGTATCAGCGTTTTTTCGTTTGACGCCGTGCGCCTTGTCGTTTGCCGAGTTGCGCTTTCAGAGCTTGCAGTTCTGCATTGCGAGCAGCGGCTTCAGCTTCCATTTGGTCCATTCTGGAAATCAGAGCGGCAATGTTTCTGTCTGACAGTTCTTTTTCGGATTTCAGCTGAGCATATTTTGCTTCCACTCGGGCAATTTTAGCGTTTTGTGCTGTTGCGATGATAGATTTACGCTCTGCTTCCGGATCCGCTTTACCAAGCCTGAACGTCAGCCCGACATTCATCATCGGGTTATCGAAAATCGGCGTAAAACCCCTGGCTTTAGACATGGGGATATAAGCCGGATGTCTCGGACGTATGTTCGAGACATCTTTGTTTGCATCAAAACGCTAAACAAAAACTACTTGTAATTCCATGATGTTTGCTGTATAATAAGCATAGAGCAAATAAAGGAGGTGAGGCATAATGTATCTGACTCAATCAAATGTCATTCGTGGTCTTTCTAAAGAGCAATACTCCATGCTGAGAGAGATGTGTCAATACAGTAACAATCTCTACAATGTCGCCCTTTACAATATCAGGCAGTATTTCTTTCACGAGAAAAAGTTTCTGTGTTACGAAGAAAACTACCATGTCTGCAAGGACAACGAGAATTACCGTTTGCTTCAAGCTGGCGTATCACAGCAGACATTAAAGGTTGCTGACCGCAGTTTTAAGTCATTCTTTAATCTGCTCAAAAAAGCCAGAAAAGGCGAATACAGATTTAAGGATGTACAAATACCGCACTATCGCAAAAAGGGCGGTCTATTCAATCTTGTTTTGTCTACGAACGCTATCAACATTAAAAACGGGTTCCTAATTGTTCCGATGAGTCGTGAATTCATACGGCAGCATCAAGGTACACAGATCAAAATTCCTTTTCCTTCAAGACTCGAAGGCAAAACAATAAAAGAAGTGCGCATTTGTCCTTTTGGCAACGGTCAACATTTTAAGATTCAGTATTGCTATCTTCAGGAACCAGAACCGCAAGATGTATCAGCAGACAATGCGCTTGCTATCGACATTGGCCTTGAGAATCTAGCAACGTGCGTTACAACATCTGGGACGGCGTTCATCATGGACGGACGTAAACTCAAATCGATAAACCAGTATTGGAACAAACGGAAAGCCTACTTTCAATGCATTGCCGACAAGCAGGGACAGAAAAAAACACACAGACTAGCTGCGTTAGCACAGAAGCGTAATAACAGAACACAGGATTACATGCGGAAAGTTGCACGTTACATCATAAATTACTGCATTGAACATCATATTGGGAAAATTGTCTGTGGCTATAACATTGACTTCAAACGTGGAATGAACCTTGGGAGCATCACTAATCAGAACTTTACACAAATCAGCTTTGGTAGTTTCCGTGAATATATCGCCAATCACTGCGAGCGCTACGGCATTGAGTATGTAGAGCAAGAAGAATCATACACATCACAGGCGAGCGCCCTGGATATGGATGAACTTCCGATCTACAATCCAGAACAGCCGTATACAGGCACTTTCAGCGGTAAAAGAATCAAGAGAGGACTGTATAAATTCGCAGATGGACGCATCGCCAACGCTGATGTCAACGGTGCAGCAAACATCCTCAGAAAAAGCAAGCAGAACTTCGATTTTGAAGGACTGTGTAAAGGGCTTTTGGCAAGCCCTTTGAGAATAAGGGTATCCTGACAGACAGCTCCCTTCCGGGATACGCTGTCAGGCGTATGTCCATATATCAATCTTCTCAAGAATCCCCTGGCTTAAGACATGGGGAGTGTCAACTCCCACTGTTGTTGAAGCCGATAGCATCGCGGACTTGCTGAAGTGATGCGTCAGACCAAGTGCCACAGAGCTGTCACCGCGGTAGTTGCCGTAGCCGATGTTGAAGCCGGTACGACGGGATTTGTCATACTGCAACGGGTGAAGTGCGGCTAAAGCAGCAGCTCTGGAGCCGACATTGCGGATGTCCTGCTGAGTGCGAGCGTCCATATCAGCCATGCTGCTTCTCAAGTTCTGAGTCGCTTCATAGAGCTGTCCGCCGTTGATGGCATCCTTCGAGCCTGGAGCTATGCGTCCATCACCGACATTGGTGATCTTCCCACCGCCCATATCGGCGCCCTGCTCAAACTTCACAAGGCCGCTGACAGTCAGGTTCTTGTCGATCTGAGCATTGCCTTTGACATGCAAGTCTTTGCCGATGTCAGCGTTGCCGCTCATGAAGGTATCGCCTGCAACTGACAGGTCCTTTTCCATCTTCACGCTGTCTTTGAACGTCGTCAGACCGCTGACGGTCAGGGTGTTGTTGAAGGTCACAGGACCGTCAACGTTGAGCTTCTTGTCCATCTGTACGTCGTCTTTGAAGTGAGATGTACCGGCTACGGAGAGGTTCTTTTGGATGGATACGTTGTTCCCGAAAGTGGCTTGTCCTTTGACATCAAGGGTTTTATCCATCGTGACGGCATCCTTGAAGTGCGATGTGCCTTCAAAGGTCGAGTTGCCGTTGATGAGCAGATCCTTGTTAACGGTGACGTTATCTCCAAACGTAGCGGCGCCTGTGACATCAAGGGTCTTGTCCATTGTCACAGCGTCCTTGAAGTGAGATGTTCCTTCAAAGGTTGAGTTCCCGTTGATGAGCAAGTCCTTATTGACGGTCATATTGCCGCCGGCTGTGATGCTTCCGTCTACGTTCAGGTCCTTATCCATCTGCACGTTTCCGTAGAAATGCGACTCGCCTTTGAAATCGGCCTGGTTGTTGACGATGAGGGTGTTGAGCTCAGTGTTGCCTTCAACAGTCAGGTCTTTTTTCATGGTCACGTTGTCATTGAAGACAGATGTTCCGTCAAAGGTGCTGCTGCCGACGACATGCAGGTCTTTGGAAATGGTTGCATTGCCGCCGATGCTAGCATCTCCGTCCACGTTTAGGTTCTTGTCTATTTGGACGTCTTCATAGAAGTGTGAAGGTCCTTTGAAGTCGGCCTGATTATTAACGACAAGTGTATTGAGATTTGCATTGCCCTCAACGGTCAAGTCTTTGTCCATTTGGACGTTTTCGTAGAAATGGGCGTTGCCTTTGAAATCAGCCTGATTGTTCACGACAAGAGTATTGAGAGTCGTGTTGCCTTCAACAGTCAGGTCTTTTTTCATGGTTACGTCTTCGTTGAAAACGCTGGTGCCGTTGAAGGTAGATGTTCCGTCAACGACAAGATTACCGCTGACATTCGCGTTGCCGCCAACTTTGAGATCTTTGTCCATCTGGACGTTCTTGTAGAAGTGAGATTCGCCTTTGAAGTCAGCCTGGTTATTGACGACGACGGTATTGAATTCGGAGTTACCTTCAACGGTCAGGTCTTTGTTCATTCTCACGTCTTCATTGAAGGTGCTTGTTCCGTCGAAAATGCTGTCTCCTGCGACGTGAAGGTCTTTTGAGACTGTCACGTTCCCGCTAATATTGGCATCGCCGTCAACGGTGAGATTTTTGTCCATCTGGACGTTATCTTTAAAGTGCGATGTCCCTTCAAAGATGCTGTTACCAGCGACATGAAGGTCTTTGCCAATATCTGCATTGCCGTTAACAGTGAGGTCACCGCCGATTGTCTGATCTCCTGCAACAGAGAGGTCTTTTTTCATTTCAACGCTCTCATTAAAGGTCGCAGGACCGTCAAACGTGGACGAACCAGCAACATGAAGGTCTTTACTGACTTCAAGATTACCGCCTACAGACGTATTGCCGTTGACTGTAAGTGTTTTATCCATCTGAACTTCGTCTTTGAAATGTGAAGTCCCGTCAAAAGTACTGTTGCCAGCAACATGGAGATCTTTGCCAATGTCTGTGTTGCCGTCAACGGTAAGATCGCCGCTGACAGATGTGTTGCCTCCAACCGCGAGATCTTTATCCATTTTAACGGTATCGTGAAAATGAGTCTTTCCTTCAAAATCTGACTGTCCGCTGACTGTGAGGGTATTCAGATCAGTGTTGCCTTCAACAGTTAGATCCTTTTTCATCGTAACGTTATCATTGAAGGTGCTCTGACCATCAAATGTTGAATTCCCCACAACGTGAAGGTCTTTGCTAACTTCAAAGTTGCCGCCGACACTAGCGTTACCATTGATTGTAAGGTCATTGAACTCGACGTTATCGGCATTTTTGAGAACATCCAGAATAGCTTCATCTTTGACGCCGACGGTGTAAGTTGTTATATCTCCGTTCTTCGTCGTCTCAACATAAGCATTGTTGCCAGCTGCGACTTTGACCCCATTCCCGGCAAGACTTCGAATAATGCTTTTTGCTTCCTCGGTAATGTTTGAAAAGTCTTTGTCGGCTTTGTTATCATCAAGGCTGCTGAGGTTTTCAGCAATAGTTTTATCAGCGCTGATGTATCTGCCGTCTTTCAGAGTGCCAATCTTGTCATCTAGCACGTTCAAATTCTGGCCGATCGTGTTGCTGGACAAAACGTAATTGCCGTTTTCGGTTGAACCGATAGCATCAGTGTTAGCTTTTGTCTGAACGTCAAGAGCTTTTAGATTGCCCGCAACTGTATTGTTTGATGTGATGTAATTGCCGGTGTCAACGTGAGTCTGAGCATAAAACTGTCCACCGTTGATGGCCTCTTTACTGCCGGATGTAAGTGCTCCGTCCGCAATGTTCGTGATTTTGGCGTTGGACGCGTCAAAGCCCTTTGCAGTAACTTTGCCTGTGAAGGCAGGGGCGTCAGCGACATTAACTGTCAGATTTGAACCATTCTGTGCTATGCTGATATTGGCACCGTTGACAAATTTTACGGTACTGCCAGAAGAGATATTTTGAGCTGAACTGTTATTTGCCTGAAGATTCCAGCCAGCTGCAACGTTATCTGCAGTTGCTTTCAGCGCTGTGTCAAGGGCACTAAGGTTCTTTGCAACTCCTGTACCAGCGGCTATGTAATTTCCGGCTGTTCCCACGTTTGAGATGGAATAAACCTGGCCGCCGTTAACGGCGTCTTTTGATCCATTGCCAACAGATCCGTCTGCGACGCTTGTGACTTTTGTGCTGGATGCGTCGAATCCCTTTGCTGTCATTTTACCGCTTACTGTGGGAGCGTCGGCAATCTTAATGGTCAGAGTCGTTCCGTTTTGGGAGATAGCAATGTTATCACCGTTAATAAATTTCACGGTACCGCCAGGGGACACTTTTTGTGCAGTACTACTGTTTGCTTGGACGTTCCAGCCTGCAGAAGCGTTGTCGGACGCTGTTTTCAGAGCAGTATCGAGGGCTTTAAGGTTGTTAGAAGCTGTATTAGCTGACTTTACATAGTTGCCGTTTGTGCTGACTCTGACTTCGCTGAATACTTGTCCGCCGTTGACAGCATCTTTTGAACCAGAACCAATTGTAGCATCAGCTACATTCGTTATTTTTTTACTATTGGCGTTGATCCCGTTGGTAACACTAAGACTTCCAGTTACCGTACTGTCGCCGGTAATAGCCGCACCGCCAGCACTGACAGTAAGTCCTCCAGCAGTAACTTTTGCGCCGCCCTTTGTTACAGTTAATCCATTACCAATGGTTGCAGCGCCGTTAGTTTCAAGAGTGGCTGAGGAAACTTTTCCAGAGGCTGTGACATTTGTAAAAGAAGGGGAAGCAACTGTTTTGACCGTTAGCGTCTTTCCGCTCTGTGTTATGTTAATGTTTGTTCCGTCAGCAAATTTAAGAAAATACGGCGGGAAATCCCACTACATTCAGTGGTGGGATGAAAGCCGTGTGGCAATCATAAGAATGCCACTTTGTTTTAAATTCACGATACGTTTTTCCATCCACTACAATGTTTTATAACTCGTATGTTCTTTATAGATGCCGTTACTGCCTTTCTTGTTGGTGATTCAGTCGCTGTCATAATCAATACAGCTTTTCCTCCTGACATCATTCCATGACAAAAGCGATAGATTTTCTTTTTTGTATGAATCACGTCTCCACTTTGTACAGGATGTCGCTTCCTGCGAATTCGTCTCTGACCTATCTTGATTTTTTTGCCATGATAAATACGCATGTTGTTTTCTGTGTGCCGCGACTCTCTTCTGTTTGTTCTGCCGCAACTTAGCTCTTGTCCTGTTTTTGTTTCTCCATCACGGATGTCTATATACCTGGCATCATAGAACATCTCTAAGCAGCGGTTGTTCCTGCGTTGCTTTTTGTACCGCTGCACTTCCGCTCTCTTTGACGGTGCAAAATCACCAATGCAATAAGCATCAACAGCGTGTGTTTTCTCGATGCCAAGATCCTTTCGCTTTCGGTCTGTGACTGCACCGTATGTATGTGTTACTTCGATATCTTGCAGTTTTTCTTTGAGAAGATTGACGATGTACCAGCGAACGATGTTCATGAAGGTTGCGCCTTCCAAGCTGGCTACTTTCGGCTCAAGTCCCCAAAGCTTGCCGCCTTTTTGATGGTTTTTGCTGGTATGACACTTATTGCAGACGGTGATCAGCTCATCGAGCGTATCTGCATGTCTGCCTTTCCAGTACAGCGCGTGGTGCGTATGCAGATAAACAGGAGTATCGCTTGTTAACGGCGATCTCTTGCAAATTTGACAGGTATAGTTATCACGCTGAAAGACAGCAGATCGTAGGCTGTCCGCGAAATACAAGGGGCCATGCTGATAATCTACTCCCTGCGGAATATCTCTGCCTGTCTCCATAGCTTTAAGCAGCGCAGGATCGAACTTTCCGACTTCCACTGTGACTTTTATAACAGGAGCAACTTTGCAAATTCGTTCAACGACCTCTACCTGTGCCTCAGCTTTGTGCCGGAGCGACGGAGCAATCCAGCCTTTCGGCTTTTTGTTTTTGTTGAATCTGCATTTGCGATAACGAAGACGATTCCGGCGAGTGCGCCGGTACATTCGTCGTGCTTCATGCTTCTTTTTCTCGTTTTCCAGCAATTCAAACTCTGCTGAGAAAAACTCTTTGTCCTTTGATTTAAGAGAAACGCCGACGTTGATGTAACCGGAATCAACGCCAATCTCCAATTCCTGAACAATCTCAGGACACTCATACTGCAACTGAATCGTGAACGGATGCCTCGATACAATTTTCGCTTTTCCATCTTTGAGTAGATGCCGGACATGACCGCATCGGTTTGTCGGCATGAGGCGTTTTCCGTTCTGAGAGAGTACAAATACTACCGACATCGACACGTCACCTCCCGCATCAACTGTAATTCGCCTATAAACTACAGCGTGGTCCACATCGCTAAAGTTATCACAGGTTTTCTTTGGAATGGAACCCCAAAGTCAGACAACTCACTTCTCCGACCCACTCAGAGATGTTTAAAGCGTCTCGTCTCACGGGCGACTTGTG
>Ga0129307_1001865_pt1 | contig 19659 bp, 13 predicted proteins | sample P1105metagenome_FD_94437 | JGI IMG/M metagenome (GOLD analysis project Ga0129307, IMG submission 94437) | Capybara group fecal microbial communities from Wisconsin, USA - P1105 metagenome | ecosystem: Host-associated > Mammals > Digestive system > Large intestine > Fecal | place: USA: Wisconsin... | reverse complement strand
TCGGTCGCGCTTTCGGCCCCGTGGCAGTGGCTTTGGTGGTGGTTCCACACGGTCAGGGTGGCATCCGTTGGTTTGCGCTTCTCGCCGTCATTGCCGCATGGGTGCTGTCAAGGATAGGCCGATGGTACAAGAAGCAGATAGCGCTTCATGGTCGCAGCAAGTCGAAATTCGACATGGAGAACGAGAGCCATCTGTCACGCCGCCAGATAACCATCGCCTTGTTGGTGCTGCTGATGCTGATGTTCTCCAAGGACTTCTATACAGCCAACATCCAGAACTACCTCACCTTTTACATGATCGACAAGTTCGGTCTTTCCATCACGGCCTCTCAGTACGTTCTGTTCGCATTCCTCGTCTCCACAGCCGTCGGGCTGCTCATAGGCGGCGAGGTGGGCGACAGGTACGGCCGCAAGTATGTCATCTGGGTGAGCATCCTCGGCTCTTCCCCATTTGCGTTGCTGTTGCCATATTGCAACCTGGCGTGGACCATTGTCTTGGTCATCCTTGTAGGCATGGTGATGTCATCGGCCATGTCTGCCATTCTCGTTTACGGCACCGAACTCCTTCCCGGCAATGTGGGTATGATTTCCGGAGCCTTCTTTGGCCTGTCATTCGGTCTTGGCGGCATTGGTTCCGCCATTTTTGGATGGCTTGCCGACATATCGGGCATCCAGTATGTCTTTCAGCTCACGGCATTCCTTCCCTTGTTGGGAATAGCCACCTATTTTCTTCCGAACATAAAAGACAAATAGCCCTCAGAGGGTGTTTTTCCCCTTTCAGAGGGCATTTTTTTGTCTCAAGCCCCTTTCCATAAAAAATATTGAAAAAAAGCGAGGCAACTATGTGATAAATCATTTGAAAAATCGTATCTTTGCCATCGCGAAAAAGAATCATTACCATCAACCATTATGAAAGAGCAAGTATTAGAGGCCATGCGCAATGCAGGCAAGCCGTTATCGGCAGGAGAGGTGACGAAGGTGTTGAACGCCGACCGCAAGGAAGTTGACAAGGCTTTCGCCGAGTTGAAGAAAGAGGGAGCCATCGTGTCTCCCGTCAGGTGCAAGTGGACCATTGCCTGAGACGCGTCAGGCTTAGTTCCAACATTCTATATCCTTTTCTATCTCAGGTAGCTGGCTTCGATGGAAAGTCGGCTCCTTTATTCCGTTGCGTTTCTGTCGCCTATAGTCATCGAGCAACCTGAACACATATTTTCCGAGCGTGACAATAGCTACGAGGTTGCAAGCTGTCAGAAACGCCATGCAGAGGTCACCCAAATTCCAAACAAACTCAAGGCTTGCCAAAGCCCCAACCATCACGAAGACTCCGCCAGAAAAGATGCGATATGCAGTGAGCACCATGGTGTTGGAGGTCATGAAGCGGATGTTGGCTTCACCATAATAGTAATTGCCAATAATCGAGGAAAAGGCGAAGAGGGTGATGGCCACCGCGATGAACACCGGCCCATAGGAGCCAATTTCCTTTCCCAGTACCGCCTGAGTGAGCGCGATGCCATTCAACCCCGGCACATCATACAGTCCGCTGACAAGGATGACAAAGGCAGTACACGAGCACACCAGGAGCGTGTCGGTAAACACGCCCAAAGCTTGGATGAGACCTTGTTTCACCGGATGGGAAACCGTGGCAGTGGCGGCGACGTTTGGCGCACTACCCTCTCCCGCCTCATTACTGAACAGTCCTCGTTTCACCCCATTCATGATGGTAGCTCCAATGGCTCCCCCCATGCCCTGCTGAAGGCCGAACGCATCGGTGACGATGACTTTCAGTACATGTGGGACAAGATGGATGTTCATCACAACTATCACAACTGCCAACAAGAAATAACCTATGGCCATCAGCGGGACCAGCACAGCACTGACATTTGCGATGCGATGTATGCCACCAAACACGATGCCAAGCGCAAGGGCAGAGAGGATGACGCCCACCACCAGAGGGTCGCATCCAAAAGCCTCTTGCATGGCACCACAGATGGTGTTGCTCTGAATGGAATTGTATGACAGTCCGAAAGTAATGGTTATCAACACAGCAAAGAGGTAAGCCATCCACTCCTTGTGCAATCCCTTGCGTATGTAGTACGCCGGTCCACCAATAAACGAGTCCTTGTGTCTTTGCTTGAACAGTTGTCCAAGTGTGGACTCCACGAAAGCCGTGGCAGAGCCAATCAATGCTATGACCCACATCCAGAAGACGGCTCCGGGTCCACCAATGGCAATGGCTGTCGCCACCCCGGCAAGGTTGCCCGTCCCAACCCTTGTAGCCACCGAAACGGCGAAAGCCTGAAAAGAAGAAATATGCTTGTGCTTGGCGTTGGTATCGGAAAGATTGTCGGTGCCCGACACCGCCGAATCAGCGAGCAGGCGGAACATCTCGCCAATCATTCGGAACTGAACGCCCTTGGTTTTCCATGTGAACCACAAGCCACACATCACCAATGCACCTATCAGCACATAAGTCCAAATGGCATCATTTATCCAAGTTATCAATTCATTGAGCATACGTGAACTTAAAAGTAAAGTAGCATTAATCAGTTATTTCGCAATGATTCTAAAATTGCAAGCAAAGTCATGAAAAAAGTTCAAAAAAAATAACTTTGCTTAGTTTTTATCAACATCTTACTATTTATGAAAAAAGCTCTACTCACCCTGTTTGTCGCCGCTTGTGTAGCATCGGCTTCAAACGCCCAAACATCAACGTCTGACTACGAGGTTATCCACGAGGCAGACACGGTATGGAACTTCGGCTATAATGGTGTCAACCTCTACAGCAGGAAGATGCATCGCATCGACATCAGTTACCTCTCGAAAGACCATGAAGGCAACTCCGCCCTCCTTAGTGGCTATGTGGCCATCCCCTATGACATTTTCAATGGTTCACAGGCTTGCGACGGCATTCTGCTCTACAACCACTACACGCAATGTGTACAACCAACTCGCCAACCTTGGCTACACCTATGACCAAATGTTCAAGGAGCCTTACAACGAAAAATTCCCTGACTGGTTTTGGAGTGGCAAATACACCACCAGTGCCATTATGGACTCATTGGAAGGCAAGACCCTCTCCGAAATTATACAGGAAAACTTCCTCAGCACCTACTCCGAGGAATTCAACACACTCCGCGACATCGCCAACAAGTATTCATTAGCCAATGACTGGACTCCCGATTTCTCGCAAAAATACTATGTGATGCACTTGGTCAGAGACAACACCGTTCCAGCCAGTTCAGGTAGGGCATTTCTCAGATTCCTCAGCAATTACACCTACGAGGGAACTTCAGAGAAGCCATTCGTAAAGTCCATCGTCCCCGAACGCACGAAGCTGCAGACCAATTTCGTCATCCCCGACTATCATCACACCATTGTTGGTGGCATCACTTTCTACCTCAACCTTGCCGCCACGCTTGCAGCATACCCAGTGCTCTACTATGATGACGAGCTGAACACCCACTATGCCGACTTGGTGGAGGAGGCCACCGTCATGGGCATCATCCACAAGCTCGAGGACAAGGGTTTCGACGTGAGAGGAGCCGTCCAGAAACTCACCAATGGTGGGACAGGAGGCAGTTTCTTCGACGTGCTTGCCAAAATCGAAGAAACTCTCAACAACATAGGCACCAGCACCACCGAGTTGCTTCAAATAGCCGACGACAGCGGCCTTGAACTCGTTGACCTATTACAAATATACATGTATCTGACCACACCCGTCGAATCCGCTTCCGCCAACAAAGGCATCTTCGACGAAGCCGAGACCGTTGCCAAGCAGTCAGAGGCAGAGCCTTATCTGACCGACTACTATCAGCAGTACCTCCATAACTGGCTGAAAGAAAACAATGTGGACATCTTCAACCAAGCTGAATAAAAGCATGAAGCATTTGTTTTTCAACTATCATATTCACATAACCAATACCATTATGAAAAGTTCATATCACATCATATAACGGTCGCGCTCCTCATGGTTTGCGCCACCTTCACAGCAGCCCATGCCCAGAACATCAACACCCAAGAGGGTATCGAAGACGACAAGGTCAACTTCAGCCTGCTCACGCTGAACGTCGATGGACTGCCTGGTAAATTTTTTGTTTTCAACCTCAATGCCGACGGTCCCAAGTCGGAAGGCAGTGAGCGCATCAGCGAATACCTCGCTTGGAAAGACTGCGACTTCTTGTGCTTGCAGGAAGATTTCAACTACCGTTGGGAGATATGGTCGCGCCTGTTCGCCGGCTACGACCATGACGAGTGGTCGGGTGGCATCATCCTTGAGGAGCAGGAAATAGACTTCGCCCACCTGCATCATTTGAAGTTTGAATGCGACGGTCTCAATGCCGTATGGAAAAAGAACATCACCCCCCGTCGGCATGAGCGTGTGGCTTGGAACAGCAGTTTTGGCAAATTCAGCCACGATTTCGACGACATCATCACGAAGGGCTTCCGCCGTCATGAGCTAACACTGCCCGACGGCAAGGAGATTGTTGTCTATAACCTGCACATGGATGCCAGTTCCGAGCGAGATGAAATGAAAGGCAACGATGTCAGGGACCTCGAAGCACGCCGAGCACAGTGGGTGCAGCTCCGCGAGCACATTCTTGACAACCTTGATGAGCGTCCCATCGTCGTGGCTGGCGACATGAATAGTTTCTATCGTCGCGATGACATCAAGACCATCTTCATCGACGCCATCAAGGCAACGGGAAGAGCCATCGTCAAAGACGCCTGGGTGGAATCCTGCAACAAAGGTGAATATCCTGCTCAAGGCAGCGAGCCCATTGCCAGCGAGACTCTCGACAACATCCTTTACATCAGTCCCATAGGAGGTCATGGCATAAAGCTTATCAGTTTTGAAGTTGACGAAGAGTTCTACAAGCACGATGATGTGCCACTGGGAGACCACTATCCTCTCATCGCCAAATTCCACGTTTCTGACAAGACTTACACCAATCCTGAAAACATGCCAAGCAGCATCAGCCAGACCGTCAACGACAGCCAATCCACAACCGAAACCTACGACCTCAAAGGCATCCGCCACACAGGCGACCTGCCTCAGGGCACTTACATCATCAACGGTCGGAAAGTGGTCAAGCAATGACATGGGTTAGGAAACGAACCATCCATTGTTTCTCTTCAGGTTGACCAACGATTTGCATTCAGCCTCCATGCACATCACATGGAGGCTGCTTTTTGAATGTGCGTACAGGTCGGAAAGTTTCACCGAGCAAAAAGGGTGATTCGCTGAATTGTTTTTGCCGTTATTATGTTTGTGCTTACATTTGCAGCGACAAAAACGATGAAGCATGAAGAAATTAATGGTTTTAGCGATGCTCATGGCATCCATGGAGGTTGTTTCCAGTTGCACAGCAGACAACCCTTTCGAAGAGATTGATGAAACCTACGAGGGAAATTGGAACACCAGAGGCAATGTCGGAGGTGGTAGCGGCAGTTCTGCCACGATAGGTGAATTGTCCACCTTCGACGTGGCAATAGACAAGACATCGGCAGAGCCCACAGAGGTGGCTTCGGAGTATTTCCCCGACGAGGAAGACGCACTGGAGAACAATTCGTTTGAGACAGTGGTGACAATAGACCTCTCAAATCCCGTGTCAAAGACAGAGAATGGCGTGGAGTTGACCACCAACGGTGGCCACGTGACCGCCAACCACGGTTCCACGAAGGGTGTCTGCTATGTGGTGAGCGGAACGACGGCAAACGGTTCACTCACCATCGTGGGCGACAAGAAATATGCCGTGAAACTCAACGGCACAAACATCACCAACCCCGACTCCGCCGCACTAAACCTGCTGAGCAGCAAGCGTGCCTACGTCATCCTGGCCGATGGAACCACCAACACGCTGACCGATGGCACGGGAGGCAGCCACAAGGGAGCGCTCTACAGCAAGGGCAAGTTGCTCTTCAACGGCAGCGGCGCACTCAATGTCACGGGGAACACGAACAACGGCATTCACTCAGCCGACTACATCGTGTTTCGCAAAGGCAACAACATCCATGTGAAATCGACGGCCAACCATGGCATCAAGGCCAATGACGGTGTGTTTGTCAATGGCGGCATCCTGAACGTCGAGGTGTCGGCCGCCGCCGCCAAGGGCATCAGCAGCGAGAGCAACATCATTTTCAACGGTGGGCGTACCACCGTGCTGACCACAGGCGGCGGCACCTACGACACGGAAGACAAGGAGGCCAAGGGTGCGGCAGCCATCAAGGCCGGCTCCACCCTGACGGTGAACGGCGGCGAACTATGGCTGAAGAGCACCGGCTCCGGCGGCAAGGGCATCACCGTGGACATGGAAGCCTGTTTCAACGGCGGCAGCGTCTATATCATCACCACGGGCGGACAATACAAGAGCAACAACGACACCTCGTCGCCCAAGGGCATCAAGGTCGACGGCAACATCACCTTCAATGGCGGCAGGACATGGGTGCGCACCAGCGGCTACAACGGCGAGGGCATCGAAAGCAAAAAAGAGCTTAACATCACGGGCGGCGAAGTGGCCTCCTACGCCTACGACGACGCCATCAACTCAAAGGGCAACATGACCATCGGCGGCGGCCAGGTTTATGCACAAGGACAGCACAACGACGGATTGGACTCCAACGGCAACTGCTACATCAAAGGCGGCGTGGTCTATGCCATCTGCTCCGGACAGCCCGAGGTGGCCATCGATGCCAACACCGAGGGCGGCTACAAGCTCTACGTCACGGGCGGCACCATCGTCGCCGTGGGCGGACTGGAGAATGGCTCCCAACTCTCGCAGTCGTGCTATCAAGCCACATCCTGGTCACCCAACACCTGGTATGCGCTGACCATCGGCAACAGTTCCTTCTCTTTCCAGACACCATCAAGTGGCGGTTCGGGACTTGTCGTGTCGGGCAATTCACAACCTGCTCTCCAATCCAATGTCAGCGTCAGTGGCGGGACATCTTGCTTCGGCGGTCTTGGCATCGTGGGCAGCACTGTCAGCGGCGGGTCATCCGTCTCCCTGTCAAGCTACAGCGGTGGCAGCGGAATGGGCGGCGGCCCGGGAGGATGGCGATGAGACGCATACGAATAGAAGTGGATAATCATAAAAGTGAACAATAAAAAGGGCGTGGAAATCTTTTTTCGCCCTTTTTGTTGGACAAGTGGTGAAAAAGCCGTACTTTTGCAATTCACAAGCAAAGTGCGTACCATCACACGCTCAACACCCATGTTCATCATCAAGTCACTCCACACTTTCGGCAAATACTTGCTCCTCATGGGCCGGACGTTCTCTCGTCCGGAGCGCATGAGGATGTTTATGAAGAAATACGTGAACGAGATGTCGGCCTTGGGCGTCGACTCCATCGGCATCGTCCTGCTCATCTCCTTCTTCATCGGGGCGGTAATCTGCATCCAGATGAAGCTCAACATCCAAAGCCCTTGGATGCCCAAGTTCGTCACCGGCTACACCACCCGTGAGATCATGCTCTTGGAGTTCTCCTCGTCCATCATGTGCCTCATCCTCGCCGGCAAGGTAGGTTCCAACATCGCCTCCGAGCTTGGCACCATGCGCGTGACGCAGCAGATAGACGCCCTTGAAATCATGGGTGTCAACTCTGCCAGCTACCTCATTCTTCCCAAGATTTTGGGCATGGTCACCATCATGCCCTTCCTTGTCATCTTCAGTGCCACCACCGGCATCCTCGGCGCCTACGCCACGGCCTACATCGGGCATGTGCTTAGTCCCGACGACCTCACCCTCGGCTTGCAGCACGATTTCAACGCCTGGTTTATGTGGATGAGCATCATCAAGAGCCTCTTTTTCGCTTTCATCATCTCCAGCGTCTCATCCTACTACGGTTACAGCGTGGAGGGCGGTTCCGTGGAGGTGGGCAAGTCGAGCACCGACGCCGTGGTGTCGAGCAGCGTGCTCATCCTCTTTTCCGATGTCTTCCTTACGCAACTGCTCTCATAACCCACGCCAAGATGATAGAAATCAAGAACCTGTACAAGTCGTTTGAGGACAAGGAGGTGCTTCACGACATCAGTGCCGTTTTCGAGAATGGCAAGACCAACCTCATCATCGGCCAGAGCGGCTCCGGCAAGACAGTGCTGATGAAAAACCTCGTGGGACTGCTCGACCCCACGAAAGGCCAGGTGCTTTACGACGGTCGCGACTTCGTGGCCATGGGGAAGCGTGAGAAGGTGATGCTTAGACGCGAGATGGGCATGATATTCCAGAGTGCGGCCCTCTTCGACTCCCTCTCCGTCTTGGAGAACGTCATGTTCCCCCTCGACATGTTCTCGTCCATGAACTTACGCGAGCGCATCCACAGGGCGAAGGAATGCCTCGACCGTGTCAACCTCGTGGATGCCCACAACAAATACCCTGGTGAAATTTCCGGTGGCATGCAGAAGCGCGTTGCCATCGCGCGTGCCATCGCCCTCAACCCAAGATACCTCTTCTGCGACGAGCCCAACTCCGGCCTTGACCCCAAGACCTCGCTCGTCATCGACGACCTGCTCAGCAGCATCACCAAGGAATACAACACCACCACCATCATCAACACCCATGACATGAACTCCGTTATGGGCATCGGTGAAAACATCATCTTTATTTACAAAGGGCGCAAGGACTGGCAAGGCTGCAGTGGCGACATCATGGGCTCCACCAACAAGCGGCTGACCGACTTCATCTTCGCCAGCGACCTGCTCAAGGAAATGCGCACGATGGTGAATGAGCAGCACCACAAAACTCCCGAAGCGAGGGGATGACCCCCCACTTTCTTCCATCAAGGCAACACATCAGTTCTTTATTCCCCAAGAAGGCTTCCCGATACCTTGGCAACCGCATTTCCGGCACCGCCGAAGGTCATGCCGTCGGCGCCGGTAATCACCACGTTCAGAATGTTGCTTCCACGAAGGATGAAATTCACCAACAACGTTATGTCGGCCACGTTGATCATATCATCGCCGTTGACATCGGCATTGCTGATAACCAAGCCTTCAGTGTCTTTGCCCAGGATGTAATCAACGAGCAAGGTCACGTCGGTCACGTTGACCACTCCGTCTCCGTTCACATCTCCAAAGCTGGCCATCGCCATGAAATAGGCGTGGAAAGCATTGATGTCCATGTCCATCTTGGAATAGTGGAGTGCGTTGTCATCACCCAGATACAAGAGTGTCTCGTCACCATCCTCGCCGATGCTGAGGGGAGCATACAGCCCCTTGAAGGTGATCACGTCGGTGCCGAAGGTGCAGGCATCGGGTGAGGTGTTGCTGATGATTACGTTCTCGAAAACTGGCTCATGGAGGTTGTGTTGATGGTCGTTCACATAGTCATCCGCTTTTGTCCACTTGATAAGATAGGGATAGCCCGCCTCGATGGACGTGGCTTCAACAAAGTCAATCGTCAGTGTGCCTTCGCTGTATGATGTGCCTTCGAGTGTCATCACCTTGGCTCCTTCCAGTGGCGTGCCGGTGAAGTTTTCGACATCGAAGGGAAGGCAGAGCGTGTTCCACGACCCATCTTTGTAGAGCGTGCGCCCGGCGAGTATGGCGTTCACCTGCTTGCCAGCATTCTCATTAATGACAGTACTGTTGTCAACTGTGTCGATTAAAGTGACAACGGGTGGAGGAGTAGCCATGAAATACAGACTTTCGAACCCGAGGCCGTGGCCATAGGCAGTAATGCCGCTATCATAAGCGGCACTTTTTGCGCCGAGACCTTGGGGCTCCACGGTGTAGGTATAGCCGAGCGAAACTCCTTCGGTCAAAGTGTATCCATTGTTCGCGAACTGGCTGTCTGTAAAATAGTTGTTGCTGAACACATCGCCCCATGCAACTTCACCGACAATAGCCCCACACTTTCTCTTTCCACTGACGGAGGAGCCGATATAGAGGCAGTCCTTGACCGTACAAGCCTTACGGAAGCCGACGATGCCACCGGCGCAATTCTCGGCACTCACCGAGGCTGCGCTGATGCAACCCTCGATGGAGATGCCAAAGATACTGTTTTGGCTGGCATAACCGCCAACGATGCCACCGGCAACATCCACACTGGTAACCTTCAGATTGGCACCTGTGCTACATGCTTCAATGTCCACATCCGAATAAGCGGCAATGGCTCCTGTGCTTTCAACCACCTTCCCTTTGACTACCGCCAAAGAAATGGTGCCGCTGAAGACGTGGCAATTCTTGATGGCGTAAACGTCATGATAGCCCCAATCTGCGTAAGCCTTAGCCACGAGGCCACCCACGTCGCTTCGCCAGCCGTTGACAGCAATGACGTTGGAGAGTACGACGTTATGGAGGTTGGCATTCTCGATGCAACCAAACAGGCCTATCGCCTGCATGTTGGTGTCGTTGGGGTCTTCTATGGCAAAGACATTGTCGATGTCATAGCCTGCGCCGTCAAAGGTGCCGCGGAACCAATGTCCGTTGTCCAAGTTGACCCCGATGGCTTTCCAATAGTGGGCACCGAGGTTGATGTTGTCGGTGAGAGTGATAGTCTTGCCCTTGAAATCCTTGCCCGCATTGACTAAATAGGCAAACTGTGCCAGTTGCTCGGCGGTGCTAATGGTGAACTCCATGGCGGAGTAGTCAGTGCCCCACGTAAGGTCACGGTACTCTTCCTGGTCCCAGAACAATGGTGAATAAGCGTAGTAAGTGTTGCCATCGGCTGCGGTGACAATGGCATAGTCGTTATCGCCAGGCTTTTCGGCATAAGCTCGCTTGCCCAACTCGGTTCCCATGGGGGTGACAAAATAGCAACTAGCATCGACATGAAGGTCTTCGGCATTTTCACAACGGGCGAAGGTTATGCAGTCCTCGTTGCTGATTGTGACAGCCGTGGGGTTGAAGAGGCAGTTCTCGAAGCAAACCATACTTTCCGACCAGCCCACGAAGCCACCGCAGCCATTGGTCTTTTCGCCCAAGAAGCTGCCATCGAACCAACTGTTGCGTATTGTTATTGGGTTACTTAAATTTGAAATGTTGGCCACAAAGCCACCGTGTCCGCCTTCGCCATTGACGGTGGAGTGGATGGCCACGCTGGAGTGACACCCCTCAATGAGAATGCCACTGCTCCAACCTGCAATACCAGCGGCATGTTGATTGGCGGTGTAGATGTTGCCATCAACGTGCAGGTTCCGGAAGGTCGCGTCGTAAACGTAGCGGAACGGCGCACAATACGCTTGGTCGAACGGCTCGGCGTCTGTCCCGTAACTGACGGTCAGCGTGTGGTTGTCGCCGTCGAAAGTGCCGTCAAAGGACTGTATTTGGCCCTTGGTTTTGACACCTGCCATGGTGTTGACAGAGATGTCGGCACCAAGTTTGATGAACTTGCCTGTGAACGTAGCTCCGTTGTTGACTGCATTGGCGAAAGCGTCCCACTGGTTGGCAGTGGTGATGAGGTATGGGTTGGACTCCGTGCCGTTGCCTGTGATGTCTGTTTGGGTGGTTGCCACGGTCAGCGTGTGATTGGTGGCCTCGCTGAGGGTGTAAGGATATGCTCCGTTGGATGAGGCTGTGATTTCTTTGCCATCGACATAGACATGTTCGATGGTTTGCACGAGTGGCTCTACAGCACTCACGTTGATGGTGAATGTGGCTCCCTTTGGGGCATAGAAATTTCCGTGGTGCTCAACGCCCTGGGTGCCCGAATAGCTGACATTCACTCCTTTGGGCAGCGATTTCGGCTTCATCTCGTAGGCGCGTACATCGCTGCTGCTCAAGCCGCTGACCGCTTCGTCGGTGTAGTAAGTGTTTTCATGTTCATAGGAAGAAGTTATCCTGCCGATGACAGCGCCTTTCTCATTTCCTGTTGCCGTGACGCTGTTTCCTAAATACAGGCAGTTGGTGACATACGCGACATTATTTTCTTTATAGGCCACTTCTCCCGCGACACCGCCTACTCTATTTGCACCGGAAACTGTGGCATGGCTGACCACATTGAATAAATTAGATATCTGTTGGGGATAAATACTTCCGATGACACCGCCTGTAAAGTCACGTCCGGAGATACTGCTGTTCTTTAGGACAAGATCCCTGATTTCGCAACCCTTGCCATAACCGAAAAGACCATTGAAGTCTGCGTTTGGCCGGTTGACAATGATGCCACTGATGGTGTGTCCCCCTCCGTCGAACTTCGAAGAGAAAGGATTATCTATCGTACCGATGGGCGTCCAGTAGTGTGCACTCATGTCGAGGTCGCGAGTCAGTTGGAAGGTGAACCCCCAATACTCCGTCGCCCCGGTGTTGAGGTTGTAAGCCAGAAGGGCGAGGTCGGCCTCGTTGTCGATGTAGATGATATTTCCTTTTTCGCGGAACGTAGTGCTGCGGTTTTCTGCATCCATCCAATTGCCCGTGGGGACGATGTCGCCCACGATGGTGACGTTGAGCTTCTCTCCGAATTTGCTCTGAAATGCCTGTAATTGGCAGGATTGGACATGCATCTTGGTAGCGTAAATGTAGTCATCGGGATGGTGCTTGAAATCCCAGAGAGTACCTTTCCAAGTCAAATTCTCGGCTTGGGCATGGCAATACACGTCATTCAGATAGTCGCAGCAGTAAAACGCGCCCTTTGCAACATTGGTCATCGTTCTTGGAATGGTGACTTTGGTAATGTTGGCATATTTGAATGCGTATGTGTGTATCTTCTCCATGCCGTCGGGGAGGTTGACTTCTAAATCGCCCAGATTAGCGAAAGCGTAGCCGCCAATCTCCGTCACGCCCGGCTCGAAGACCAATTGCTTGACGCTGTCGATCTTAGAATGCCATGGAACACTTACCGAAGAGGAATAGTTTGCCATGGCGCCGTTGGTGTCTGGTATAGGACTGACGGTGAAGGTACCGTCTTCGGTGAGGGTACACGTGGTGTTGCCGCTCGTCCATTGCAGGGTTTCACCCCAAGCCCCCTGCACGACTGCGCCCAAAAGGGCGAGTATGAAAAAAAATATCTGTTTCATCTAAATCCAAGCTATTTTGATTTAACAATGTTTACAAGTTCTTGAACAACAAAAAGCGTGTCTGCTAAGTAATTTACAACAAGCAGACGTTATTTGACCATAATATTTTCATTATGCGACTTGTCTGGTCACATAGTGGCGAGGCGGCGGCGGTAGAGGATGGCTGCAGCCAGACACAACGCCAAGGCGGCCGCCACGACAACAACTGTCAGCAGCAACGAGGAGGAACTCCCGTTGCCCATGTCCACCATGCCTGGCTGGATGGCGGCAGAGGCGGTGTCGGTCACTTCGTTCTCCAACTTGAGCAATGAGTCCCTGACGATGAGAAACGAGTCCTTGGCTTGCTCATAGGTGTCCTGCACCTTCTCCGGCTGGATGATTGGGCGTGGGCGTGTGGGGCGGGTCCAATGCTCACCATGTATGGGAGCAATGTCCATCAAAAAATTTGTCCAAGTCATAATCAAGTGTTTTTTATGTTTTTGTTTCTTTCTTTTTGAAAGGATTACAAAATGCCGACTATCATGCCTAACAATTGCACCAAAATGCCAAAGAGACAGCTGACGGCATTGCACAACACACTGTAGGCCATGGCCTGCGAGGGCTTTCTCACAAGGGCCTCATAGCAGAGGGCTTCTATGACGACCACCAGTATCTCGCCAATGAGGAAGGCAACCATGCCACCATCCACCATTGTCAAGTAGAGATTGAGCGGCACATTGGTCAGCACGTTCATCGCGACGGAGGCCTTCAGCACCTTCTTCCTCTTCTCGCCCATGAGCAGCAGCATACCATATTCCGTCAGGATGGTGGCGCATAGGGCGAACGCTATCCAGCACATTATCATGGCCTTATGGCTTTACGTCTTGTCAAGGCACTTGGCATCGCATCACATTTTTTGCAAAGATAATGCAAGTGGGAGACAAAACAAAATAAAAAACGAAGTTTTTTGAGGTTTGAGGGTTAAGGTTTGAGGTTTGAGATTTGAGGTTTGAGATTTGAGATTTGAGGTTTGAGATAACTATTAACTGGTGGCCAGCAAGTAGCCGGGGATGAGGGCTGCGGCAAGGATGCCGAAGGCGAGGCCCTCACGACCTTCGAGCACCACGTTGGCCAGATAGAGGGTGACGGGCATGGTACAGTTGATGAGAAACACGCCAGCCAAGAGCAGAGCGACGCTCGACGGCCCAGCAGCGAAACAGAGAGCCGTAGCCATCAGCACGACGACCATCGACTTGATGATGCCCCAACGCGTGGCGAGCCACCCTCCGGCCATCTTGCCGAGCATGGCGACGGCTCCCACCATCAGCACCACCACCGAAGTCTTGTGCATCCCTGCGGAGAACACCTCGCCGGAATAGGAACGGAACATAACGAAGGCCACGATGGCGGCCAAGGAGCACCATACGACAGACGCCCCGTATGTCTTGGTCTTGCCCGGCCTTGCGGCCTCTCCTTTGCTGAAAGTGCCATCCATACGCAAGTATGCAAGCGAGAGGAAGCAGATGAGCAGGAGGAAGACTTGCAACAAGGCCCACGAATGGAATGACACCCCCACGGCGAGGCCGAAAGCACCCGTAGAGACAAACACACCCATGGCACGCATGTCGTTGCCCATCGTCAGCACGGTCTGCTTGCCTCCCCATACATGGAAGAGGGAATTGCCCATGCCGAGAAAGAGTGCCACAAGCCACATACCTGAGCGAGCACCAGAGGCCGCAGTGGTCACCACCGCTGCCATGACAGCGGCGACAAGCAGCACCACAGCGGCGAGCAGCAACCAATGGCGGTGCTTGGTGCAATCAGCCAGCCACCCTGTGAGCGGCTGGGTCATGAAAGCCAGGACGTTGTAGGTGAGAAAGACTTTAGGCATGTCTTGGAAGCCAAGAGCATCCACCATCAGATAGAGACAGCAGACGCATAGTCCATCCACCAGGAAATGCATGGCGGCGCTCACACCCACCATCGACATGTGTCTTGTCAAAGGATTTGGCATTACTATCTATTTTTCTGGGAGAGACTGGGAAATACTGGGAGGGACTGGGGGGGTGCTTGCTATGTTTTTTTGGGATGGGTGAAAGTGACGTGGGTGGCTCGGTGGAGGATGAAGATGGCGATGGCCTCGATGAGGTATGCGATGAGATAGCTATACCAGAGGGCGGAGGGTTGCCACTTCGCCACAATCCACAGGACGGGGATGACAGTCAGCGAGAGGGCGAAAGAAATGAACAGAGCCATGTGATGGTGATGGTAGAGCTTGTAAACAATCATCAGCACATAGATGTAGCAGAAGGGGATGAAACTGAGTGCGAAGATGCGCAAGGCATGGTTGCCCTCGCTCACCAAAGTGTCGTCGGTAGCTCCGAAGAGACGCACGATGACCGACGGGAAGCACCATACGAAGACACAGGTGACAGCCATGGCAATGGTGATGAATCGGAAGGCTTTGCGTAGCACCAAGTGTAGTCCGGCCTCATCGCCTTTCCCCACTTGGATGGCGCCCAATGATTGGAGGGTCTGACAAGTGCCTGAAAGGAAGAGGTTGTAAACCTGGAGGAGATTCATACATACGGCAAAGGCAAAGATGCCCGTCCGTCCAAGTGTGCCCAGCACGATGGTGTTGGCAGAGAGCAACAACAGGGTCAAACTGATGGAGGCAATGGCCAATGGCGCACCTTGTGAGATGATGCGCCGCCAGGAAGCCATCAAACCATCGATGGAGAAATCGAGCGCCAACTGTACAGTCTTGTCTGTCTCTTTTGCCTTCGGTTTCCACCAATGGCTCAGCAGGATGGCGATGCCTATCAGATGGCCAACAACCGTGGCAGCCGAAGAGCCGGCGATGCCCCATCCAAACCATTGTATGAAAACGATGTCGAGACAGAGATTGGCCGCATTGTCGATGATGACAGCCAGCGACACGAGCTTGGGCTGCCCATCAACGCCCACCATGGTCGAAAGCCCCCACATGAGGATGAACGCGGTGTTTCCCAACAACAGGATGCGCATATAGTCGGAGGCCAAGGGGAGGATATGCTCGTTGCTACAGAGCAAACGGGCTGTCTGTTCGGGGAAAAGAATGCCTCCGACGATGGTTAACACGACACCTGCTCCGAGGCTGAGCATGAAAGCACGGGTGAAGAGGCGACACGCCTCCCGTACATCTTTCTTCCCCAAGGCATAAGCCACAAGCATGCCTCCACCGGCATTGATCAGCAACTGCAGGGTATAGATGAACTGGTTAACAGGCTTGGAGAGATTGATGGCACTGACACCATCCGCACTGATGAGGTTGCCGACGATGATACCATCAACCACATTCCCAAGACACCCGGAAAGGGCCACGAGGATGTAAGCCCAAAGATAATTATGAAACTGTTTGTTAAGGTCTTGATTCACGGTCGATTTTTTTTGAGAGTCCTCAAGGTCTTTAAGGTCTTTAGGGTCTTTAAGGACTTTAAGGGCTTTAGGGTCTTTAAGGGCTTTAGAGACTTTGGAGACCTTGAGGGCTCTGCACGATATTCTTAATTTTCGAAGAAGCCGAAGCCGCCAATGGCTGTGAGCATCCGCTCCACATAATCCCATGAGGTGGGCGACCATACGAAGCCCAAACGATAGAGGATCTGGGTGGTGTAATCGTTGTCACGCACCACATCCGTCGTCTTCTTTCCGTGTGCCATGTCCTTGTAGGCAAGCATGGCAGCCATCTGCTTGGCTTTCTGCGGGTCTTGACCGGCCTCTTCCATGACCTGCTGGAACTCCTCCTGCTCCACAAAGCGAATGCCTCCCGTGACGGCAGCGAGGCCCGAGAGCACATCGCCGAGGAATTGCCCATGGATGTTGTAAGGATGGAAGACGGTACACTCCTTGGGCGTGGTAGTCAGCAGCACGATGGCATGAGCCACCTCGTTGATGGGCGAGAACTCCACACGCTTGTTTCGCATGGCATGTGGGCAGCAGCCGAGCATGTTGTAGATGCGTATGCGCCCCATGAACGAGTTGGTGCTGAAATTGGCTTGGAACTCACCGTCGGTGCTGCGTGCGGCGAGGTTGCCCACACGCATGATTTTCGCGTTGAGGCCGTGGAGGGCGGCAGCCTCGAGGATGAGGCGTTCGGCCATGTACTTCGAATAGATGTACTGGTTGCCCAAATATTGCCCCATGTACAGGCGTTGCTCGGTAAAGACATCATCCTTGATTTCACCGGCCCATAAGCCACGTGTGCTGGCCGTTGAGATGTGGATGAGCTTTGCACCAGTCTTCACACAGAATTCTACACAGCGCCGGGCTCCGCCGATGTTCACATCCTCTATCTCCGTGCCTTCCGAGAAGTGCTTCACGACCGCAGCGCAGTTGAAGACGGTGTCCACCCTCAGGCTCTCGTCGATGTCCTGGGTCACATCGCCCAGAATGACGTGCAGTCGCTTGCCGAAGAGTTCCTTGAAAGATTTGGCGAAATAGTAGTACAAAAGTGTACGCAGACGGCTCTCCGCTTTCTCCTGTGTCTTTCCGCGCACAAGGCAGTAGATATTATCCGCATCAGAGTCGATAAGCTCGCGGAGGATATGGATGCCCAAATACCCCGTGGCACCTGTCAAGAGCACATTGCCCAATGGTTGGCGCTCACCTTTGCGGAAGTTGCCAAGCGTGTTGCGCTGCAGGAGGTTATTGATGGCGGTGTAGTCGTAGCCAGCCACCTCATCGGTGCCCTCATCAGCACTCTCACCCGTGACAAGTCGGGCCAGCTGCCTCGGAGTGGGATGTGCAAATACCTCGCCATAAGCCACATGCAGTCCGACTTTGTCTGCCTCGATGATGACACGTGTCACCACCAATGATGTGCCACCCAGTTCAAAGAAGTTTTCTGTCGCTCCCACTTTATCCATTTGCAGGATGTTGGCAAAAATGTCGCAGAAAGCCTGTTCCGTGTCATTGACAGGTGCCTCAAAGGCTGAGGAAACGGCAAGTTGCGGTTCAGGCAACGCCTTCACATCGGTCTTTCCGTTGGGTGTCATCGGCATCTCCTTCAGTTGGAGGTAGGCGGTTGGCACCATGTATTGCGTCAGGCTCTTGGAGATTTCTGCCTTCAACGCCTCAGGGGCAATCTCACGGTCTGCGGTGTAATAGGCACAAAGATGTTCCTTTCCGCCAAGCTGTCGAATCAGAATGACCACCGTCTTCATTCCCTCAACCTTCATCATGACGTTCTCAATCTCGCCCAGTTCGATGCGGAGGCCGCGAAGTTTGATTTGATGGTCGGTGCGGCCCAGAATGATGACGTTGCCATCAGGGAGCCAGCGGGCATAATCACCCGACTTGTAGATTCGCACCCCATGGTAGTCGATGAAGCGTGCAAGGGTCATCTCGTCAAGATTGTTGTATCCACGTGCCACACCACGGCCACCTATATAAAGCTCGCCCACCACACCGACAGGCAACTCATTGCCGTCGCTATCGACGACGAACTCCTTCACACCAAGTTGCGGACGTCCTACAGTGACGATAGGAGAATCCGTCAGTTCCGCTATGTTGGAGGAGACGGTAGTCTCGGTGGGACCATAAGTGTTGATGATGCGCGAGGGTGTGAGTTTCTGCATCTGAAGGAGCAGGCTCTCTGGCAGTTTTTCTCCACCGAAACGGACGATGGCCACCTGGCGGATAGCCTCGACAAAAGAATCACTGTAGATCCAGGTTTGCCACTGTGATGGGGTTGCCGATACATAACCCACATGATGTTGCTTGATAAGTTCGGCCATGAGCAGCGGATTCTTGGTTTGCTCCTCGTTGGCGAGAACCAAGGTGAGGCCATTGAAAAGCGAAATGCCAATCTCATGTAGTGACGCATCAAACGAGATTGTAGTGACACCCAACACAGACTTGGCAGCATGACTCACAGCCCACGATTCGACATTGGCAGGATGAGGGGTGCAGTAGTTGCACACGCCCTCGTGTCGCAACATCACACCCTTTGGACGCCCCGTAGAGCCAGAGGTATAGATGAGATAGGCGAGGTCATCAGGAGTAATGTTTGCATTCAAGTCCGCCTTGTCCGACCAAGGACAGGCAAGCAGTTCCTCCACATCGATAGCTTTGCCTGCAGGCTGGCTGTCGAGTCGGTCGGCTGTAGTGATGATGAAACGTGCCTCGCTGTCCTCGAGTATAAGTCTGATTCGGTCGGCTGGATACTCAGGGTCACAGGGAATGTATGCGGCACCTGCTTTCATGATGCCAAACATGGAGAGGATGAGTCGGCTGGTTCGGGGCAGCAGCAGTGCTACGCGGTCGCCCTCCTTCACGCCACGGTCGCGCAGAGCGTTGGCTATGCTGTTGGTGGTCTGATTCATCTCTTTGTAGGTAAATTGTGCATCGGCAGCCACCAAGGCCAGACAATCAGGCTGTGTGTGGGCATAATGGGCTATACACTCATGGAAGAAGCGGAAGGGAGCATCGGCAGTGGCCACATGGCGCAGATGGGACAGTTCCTCCTCCTGATTGTCGCTGACGATGGAGAGGTGGCGCACACGGGCATCGGGCTTCTCCATCATCCGTCCAACAACGGCAACAATGCTCTCTGCCAGTGATGTCGCCAGGCGCTCGGAGTAAGCAGAATCATCATATTGAACAACAACACCACGCGTCTCAACCTTAATACTGATTTTGAATTTCGGAACGTTGAGTTCCAGCAGTTCCTGCCCGACGGCCTCCCCATTGA
>Ga0129307_1001862_pt1 | contig 19679 bp, 21 predicted proteins | sample P1105metagenome_FD_94437 | JGI IMG/M metagenome (GOLD analysis project Ga0129307, IMG submission 94437) | Capybara group fecal microbial communities from Wisconsin, USA - P1105 metagenome | ecosystem: Host-associated > Mammals > Digestive system > Large intestine > Fecal | place: USA: Wisconsin... | reverse complement strand
GTTTTCAAAATTGTGTTGATTTAATTATTATTTATGGTAAAATGGATATAGAAATTGATACTGATATGTATTAATTCCTAATTGTGATGGAAAAGTTGTAAATAACTTAACCAATCGCTCCATAAGAAAATTAACAGGTTATAAGCCTGTTTTTTTTGTATTTTTATGTAAACACTAATAACTAGAAACTATATTCTATTGTTAATTATTTATATTTATTATATAATTTTATTATGTAATATGGAGGATTTATGAAAACAAAATTAAACACATGGAAAATTATATTTAGTATATTATCGCTTATCGCAGGTATTAACTGCGTATTCTTATTATTAAATATTAAAGGACTTTATAATATAGAAAATGTATATAGATTAGTAATTGCAATAATTATATTTATACTTACTCTACTTATAATATTCTTAAATATTAAAGCATCTTTAAAAAGGAAAAAGACATTTGCTTTTATAATGGCAATTATCAATCTAATACTAATTGGTGTTATTGGATTTGTTAATTTTAATTTTAATCTTATATATAGTAAACTACATAAAGTATCTACAAATTATACGACATACTCTATTAGTTTAGTAACAACCATAAATAATAATGTATCTTCTATAAAAGATGTTAAAGATAATATTGGTGTTATAAATGATCGAGAAATTGCAAACGGATATACTTTTGCAGAAACGGTATTAAGACAAAATAATAATGTTAGTACATTAAAAGAATATGATAATTATATCAGTATATTAGATGATTTATTAAATGGTAATATTAAATATGCATTCTTACCTTCTAATTATGTAGAAGTATTTGCATCAATGGAAGATTATGAACATCTAAATGAAAAATTAAAATCAATATATACAGCTTCAAAGCAAGAACAACAAGAAGTTAATTCTAAAAGTATTGAAGAACCATTTACTATCCTTTTGATGGGTGTAGATGGTGTTGGTGATGATATATCAAAAATGACTGCTAATGGTGATTCACTAATATTAGTAACATTTAATCCAAATACTTTTAAAGTTACAATGTTAAGTATTCCAAGAGACTCATATGTTCCAATCGCATGTATGGGTGGTAAGAAAAATAAAATTACACACTCATCTTGGGGTGGTGAAACATGTATTATTAATACAATTAAAAACCTTACAGGAATAAAAATTGATTATTACATTAAAGTTAACTTCAATGGTGTTGTTAAATTAGTAGACACATTAGGTGGTGTCGATGTAGACGTAGAATATAGCTTTTGTGAACAAGACAGTCAAAGACGTTTCGGAGACCATACTATCTATGTTGAAAAAGGATATCAAACTATTAATGGTGAACAAGCATTAGCATATGCAAGAAATAGACATCCAAATCCAGGATACTGTTCTAAAGAATGGACAAATTATGATAGTAATGATTTTGTTAGAAGTGCACATCAACAAGATATTATAAAAGCAATTATTACTAAGATTAAAAATACTAGAGATTTAGGAACTTTCTATAACCTATTAGATACAATAAGTAATAATATGGAAACTAATATGGATATGAATACAATATTATCTTTCTATAATGTAGCTAAAGATTTAACTGCTAAATTTAGAAATGATACAAAAATTGAAGATATCGTAAATATTGAAAGACTATATTTAAATGGTTATGGTGCCATGATATATGATTATAGTCAAACAAATAATTCTGGTTCTAGATTAATATTATGGGATTATGTATTATATAAAGGAAGTTTAAATGATGTTGTTAATGCAATGAAAATAAATCTAGGACTTAATAGTAATGATACAGTTAAAGAATTTACTTATGATGCTACTACTCCATATGTTAAAGGTGTTATAGGTAATAAATATTATAGTGAAAAAACAGTTGAATTATTACCTGATTTTACAGGTAAAACAAAAGAAGAAGTACAAAAATATGCTAATAGTCACGGTATTAAACTTACTATAGAATATGTAAAAGAAAGTGATCAAAAACCAGGATATGTTGTATCACAAGATCCAGGTTATAGAATGGACTTAAGTGAAATGGTTGATTCCAAGGGACTTAAAATTACTGTTATGGAAGGTAGTACTAAATTTGATTATTCAGTATGTATCAAAGAAGAATATAAAAATAATAAAAATTGTCAATTTGTAGATTATACAGGTAAATCATATAATGAATTTAGTAAATGGCTTCAAACATATCCTGCTATTAAAGGAAATGTCACATATAAGGTTATTCACGAAAATGAAGAAGGTTATGTAGCAAGTAAAGCAAATATTATTAAATCTATTACAATTAATGATATACCTATTACTAATTTAAGTATTTATGAAGCAAAGAGTTCAAAAATAGTAGTTACATATTATGGAACTAAGACAGAAGAAGATAATCAAACTACTAATAATAGTAGTAGTACTACAACTACTCCTACTAATCCTGATAACAATGAAGGTGGAAATTAATATTCCACCTTTTTTATATACAAAAAAAGTGTTATAATTAACACTTTTTAATATTCCATTAATGTAATCTTAGCTTTACCATTACCTGAATTATTCCCTGAAATCTGTGATGGCGAATACATAACTCCTTTATATTCAATTTCAGGTACACCGCCAAGCCAACTTGAACCTCCAGTAGCGCGGTTTTCATATGCACCTTGACCACCATAGAAGCCTCCACCGCCTCCAGAAGTACATGATCCACCAATACCGCCTTGGCCAAAAGCATAACCACTAGTAGCTAAGCCACCGCCTCCGGTACCATAATAGAAGTGGTGATCATAATCATAACCTCCACCGCCTCCGCCGGCAACGATTAAACCATTGCCTTGTGTAACGAAGGAATCATATCCAATTACAGCAAGAGTTCCAGTTACTTTTGCTATATGAGTAGCACCACCACCAGAACCGCATTCAGGTCCACCAGGTCCATCGCAGGCATTACAATTTGCGCCACCATTATATCCTCCAGAAGCTCCTGTAGGACCCCACTCATGTCCTACTCCACCAGCTCCACCAACAGTTACATATAATTCATCGCCTTCAGTAAAATATTTATATCCTAAAGCATAACCACCGTTGCCACCATAACTCATTCCACCTTTAGCTCCCCATACTTCTAGTTTATATAAGCCATTACAAGGTATTGTAAATTTAGTAATACCAACTGTAGTTATCATACTAAATTCATGCCCTTTTTCATATGAACAAAAATTACTTGCATCTGCTGTAAATTCTAATCTGTTACTTATGTTATCTTTATTATCACGTGCATATACATAATATGTACCTGCACTTTCTAATTCATGATTAATACTCTTGTTATTATTATCTATCCAGTTACAGCTATTAGAATCTTCACTTGTATTTACACAGTATCCTTTAACTCCTGATTCTTCTTCTACTATAGATAGATGTATAATATTTTTATCTAACTCGCCTGATATTACTGGTGCAGTTATATCAATATCACTACAGTTAGTTGCAACTTGTAAGTTCCACTTTGTTCCAGAAGCACAGTATTTACCATCTGTAATATATTCTGCTACTACTTCTTTTCTTGATTCTACTATGATTCTTCCACCTTTTGGAGTAGCTCCATTAAATGTTAATGTAGCTTCATCATGTGAGCAAGACTCTCCATCACATGTAAATGCCATAGGATATGTTATATCTGCTCCATTATTTTCTATCAAATATTTTGATATATAATATTCTCCTGATTGAATTACTCCTACGACACTTTGTCTAAATGCTTCTTTTTTAGTCTTTTCTATTATTCTAGATATCACCGGTGTAACAATAAGTGCTATTATTGCTAATATTACTATTACTGCCAATAACTCTATTAATGTAAATCCCTTTTTCTTCATATACTCACCTATTCTATATATAGTATATCATATATTTTAATAAATAAGTAAAAAAATAGAGGACTATTTTTCCTCTAATTTTTTAAGTATAGCTTTTGTTGCTTTAATAGCTTCTTTTTTAGCATTTCCTGCTAACGTTTCTAAAGCAGGTGTGCCTTTTTCTTTAGCATATTTAACTAATTCTTTTGCTTTTTCTTCTACTACTTTTGCTTTTTCTTTAGCAATATTTAAAGCTTTTTCTTTATCCATATCTTTTAATTCAGCTTTAATTTCTTCAATTTTAGCTTCAATATTATCCTTAACATCAGAAGCATCTAAATTTTTAATTTTATTAATTATATCTTCAAATGCATCAGCAATTTTACCTTGGTAAACTTTTCCTTTCTCTGTAGTAAATAATGCAGTTATAGCAGCTCCAATAGAAGCTCCAACTAAAAATTTTCCAAATCCTTTTTTACTCATCTTTTTTCTTCCCTTTCTTTTCTACAAATCTATTAACACCCTCAGTAATAACTCCTGAAATTTTTCCAGAAATACCATTAATAGTACTAGTAACATTATCAACAATATCAAATGTAGAATTTAGTTGATTTGCTTTATGTTCTACATTATCTAATATTCTATCAACTTTATTAACAGCTACTGAAAGTTTAATAATAAGTACAATTCCTGCTACTACTAGTATAATCAAAGATGTATATAATATTACTTGTAACAATACATTTGCATCCATTAATTATCCCCTTTTCCATACATATCATCAATTAGATTAAACAAATCATTTTCAGACATGTCTTCAGATACTTGATCTGTCTTCTTTTCCTTCTTTTCATGTTTTGGTGCTTCTACCTCTTCTGTTATCATATCGATAGCATCAGCTGTTTCTTTTAAATCTTTTTCAATTTCTTCTAACTCATCTTTTTTATTATTTTGGAATAATATAGCAGTTCTACCAAATAATGTACTTTCTAATTCATCTTCCAAAGTTCCATAAGCTTTATTTCTTACATCATCTAATGTTATAGTCTTATTCTCTTTAGGTGGTTCAGCTTTATTTACAATATCATCCTTTTTATAGTTTTTATCTAAAACACCATATACTGGAGAAATTATAGGAGTTGGTTCGAAATGTTTTTTCTCTTCTTTTTTTGCTGGATATATTTCATGATGTTCTTCTCTACGTTTCTCTTCTCTATATCTATCCTCATAATATCTATTTTCCACTTCTTCTAATGTAGGATTAGATCTTTTTATATCATCAAAATCTACATCATCAAAAAATGGTGATTTAGCTTCTTCTTTAGTTTCAACTTTTACCTCTTCTTTTTCCTCTTTTAAAGGTGCAGGTATTTCAACTTGGATAACTTCTTTTTTTACTGGTTCTTCATCTACTTCTACTTCATCAGTAAATAAGTCTTTAATTTTATCAAACATTTTCATAAAATCTCTCCTATTCTTCTACAATATCATCTGGAGCCTTCAAGAAATTACCAGTTGTACCATTTGATATAAATTCTTTATATTGTTCTTCTCTATTTTCATAATTTTCATCTAACATCATTTTTATAATATTATCATTATACTTAATAGATGATAATATGTATGCAGCATTCGTAATAAACTCATTTATATGATTTTCTCCTACCATTGCTTCAATAGATGCATAATTATATACAAATCTAATCAAATATTCATTATCTTTTTTATATATCTTTATATAACCTTTTTTACCATTAATATCTAATTCTTGAGAATAATATATATTTTCTTTTTCATAATTTAAATCAATTTTATTAATATATGCTGGTGCATCTATATATAAATAATAATATATTCCTTTAGAATATAGAGTATCATTAAATCCTACTGTATCAATATAAGATACCCCTCTTGGAATATAATACTTATAACCTTTACCAACACGATTATATAAGGAATTATCTTTTTCTAATATAACACCTGTTATGTTAGTAATACTATCTGTATCAATCCTAACTACAGTGCATCCTGTAATTAATAAACAGGCAATCATAAGTAATAATATTTTTTTCATGATTCACCTACCAATTTAATTATATCATTAAAATAATGCTTTTTCTACATATTCCATTTTTTTTACTACTTCTTTACATTTACTTTATATATAACATTTCCTTTTGCAACAAACTTTTTCTCATATTCAGTTTCTACTATATCTGTTTCATCACTATGTAGATCTAGTGATATATCTTCTATTTTATATCCATAATCAGTGAATGACTTAATAGAATACTCAAATAGTTTTCTATTATCAGTTTTCATTATTATATTGTTAACAGGTTTTATTAAATTAATTCCATTAATATCATCAATATTATATCCTTGAACCTTCATATCATTTACTGACATATTAAGAATACTTTCATCACGCTTAGATGGATTAGTTCTAAAAATACTATCGTATTTTTTTAAGAAACTTTCATGTGTTAATCTTCTTTTCGCGTGTCTTTTTTTAGGCCATGGATCTGAAAAGTTTAAATATAATGTATCTATTTCTTTATCAAATAAATTATCTATACCTTCAGCATCAAACCAAATAAGTCTTAAGTTTGGTATATCCATGTTTTCTAATTTCTTTGTAGCTTTAACAAGTACACTATCAAATTTTTCTAATCCAATAAAATTTATATTAGGATATTTTAAAGCCATACCTATTATAAAATCTCCTTTACCCATACCTATTTCTAAGTGAATTGGATTATCGTTTTTAAATATATTTTTAAATGAACCTTTATAACTTGTAGGATTATCAATATAATATTTAGACATTTTAATACTTTCTTCTGCGCCTTTAATATGTTTAAGTCTCATAAAATCACCTATATAATTATATCAAATTTAGGCATATTAGTAAATTATGCACACATATAATAAAAACACATATATTAAATTAGAAAAGAGGTTTTTTATGAGAAAAGATAGAGATTGTAATACTATGTATCCAATATATCCAATGCCTATGCAACCACCAATGATGCCTATGGGTATGGGAGGTATGCCTATTAATCAAACTAATGATAACATAACAAATCAGATAAATGCATTAGAAAAACGTGTTAGTAATTTAGAAGCTATTATTAACAATACTAATTATAATACTTCAGGTTATCAAATGATGTAGAAAAAAACCGAAAGAATTAATCTTTCAGTTTTTTTGTTTTTTCCTCAAATCTAATGTCACCATTCATTTTATTTATATAATCTACTGATACAGTTACTGTATCACCTAATTTATATAATTTATATTTAGTTTTTAATGATACATCAGTTGCTTTAGTATTACAATTAAATACTAATTTTCCTATTACACCATTATAAAGTTGTATATTAAGTGAATCCCTTAAAATATCTATGATTCTACCTTCAAATACTTCATCCATATATTGTTCCATATATTCAGCCATTTTAACACGAGTGATATAACCTTCCAATGTATCAGCATTTCGTTCTTGCATAGATGTATGTATTCCAACACCTATTAAATAATCAGCTATATCATTAGGTAGATTAAATTCTCTATCTTCAAATCCATGATACATTTTAATCAATCTATGAACAGTTAAATCAGGATATCTTCTTATTGGAGATGTAAAATGTGTATATTTTTCAAATGCCAAACCATAATGTCCACAATTTTCTTTGGCATATTCTGCTCTTGCCATACTTCTTAAAACCATTTCACTACCTAAGGAAGCATATTCAGTTTTTTCGACACTTCCAAGCAATTCTTTTACAGAACTATTTGCTAATGTAACTTGTTCTGGAACATCTACACCTAATTTTTTTAATCTGCTAACTGCTCTCATAAGTCTATCTGGATCTGGTTCCTCATGGATACGGAATACTGAGCTATCATATATAGATAGGTCTTTAGCAACACATGTATTTGCTGCTAACATAAACTCTTCGATTAGTTTTTCAGCATCTGCTCTTTTGTCTTTAACAATTTCTATAGGTCTTCCTACATCATCCAAAACAATTTTAACTTTATCAACTGCAAATTCTATACTACCATGTTTCATACGTTTATTTTTTAAAATATTTTTAAACTCATCCATTAGTAATAATTTATCTTTGAAAATATCATAACCATATACTTCTTTACCTGAAATAACATCATTAACTTTACTATATGTCATTTTCTTTTTAGAGTTAATTACTGATGGGTATATTTTATATTCTAATAAATTACCTTTAGAATCATATATCATATCACATGTCATAGTAAGTCTATCAACACCTTCAAATAATGAACATATGCCTGAAGATAGATAATGAGGTATCATTGGTATTACTGAACCAACTGGATATATTGATGTCGAACGTGCATACGCTTCTTTATCAAGTTCACTATTGTATCTTATATAATGTGAAACATCTGCAATATGTACACCTAATTTATAATTACCATTGGCCATTTTTTCTAATGATACAGCATCATCTAAATCTTTTGTATCATCACCATCAATAGTAAATATTTCTTTATCTCTTAAATCGACTCTTCCAACTAAATCAGAATTATTAATGGCATAATCAATAGTTTTAAGTTCATTCATTACTTTATCATTAAATTTAATAGATACATCATATTCTTTTAATCTCTCTATTACATCAGCTTTAGGGTCATCTACATGTCCTATTACTTTGATAACATTGCCACTATATATATTATTTTTAATTAAGTTACATTTTTCATATATAACTTTAGACCCTAATATCAAATTAGGTGCATCTATATATATTTTTTCTTTATCGGGTTTAATATAAAATTTACCTTCCCTAGATATTACCACACCTGCATTATTTTTTAAATGTTTATCTAAAATATTAACTATTTCACCTGTATTTTCATCTAATATTTTAACAGATACAAAGTCTCCATTAGTAGCACCATTTAATCTATTTTTATTTACCCATATTTTTTCACCCATATAATCTATATAGGCACCTTTTTTACCAACATTTAAAATAGCATCACAATAAATTATTGCTTGATATTTAGATGAAGTTTTTTTTATTTTGCCTTCTTTTTCTAATTTAGATAAAATTTCATCTACAAAAAAACTATTCAAACCTAAAGAATGCACAATTTCATCTTTTGTGACAGATTTATTCTTTAACTTTAAATAGTTTAATATACGTACATCAATATTTTTCATAAAAACCCACCCAATTCAATTATATCATTTTAATAATATGAAATAAATAGTTAAAAAGAAAAAAAGTAGAATTATCTACTTTATAAATTCACTTAATTTTTTAGCAGTTCTAACCATTTGATGACTATAACCCATTTCATTGTCATACCATGCTACTACTTTAACTATTTTATTATCTAATGTATCAGTAAGTAATAGGTCAACTAAGGCACCAACGTCACTACCAATGATATCTGAAGATACAATAGGATCATTAGTACACTTAAGTGTATCATTTTGATTATTTATAAATGCTTCATTTATTTCTTCTTTAGTTACTTCTCTATTAAGTTCTAATGTTAAATCTATCATAGAACCAGTAGTAGTTGGAACACGAAGTGCATTACCTTTAAATTTACCAGTAAGTGTAGGTATAACTTTACCTATAGCTTCTGCTGCTCCAGTAGATGTTGGTACAATATTAGCTGCAGCTGCTCTACCACGTCTTGATAAATAACCTTTTTTATGATTTAAATCTAATAATGTTTGATCGTTTGTATATGCATGAACAGTAGTCATATAACCATATTTTATTCCAAACGTATTTTCTAACACATTTAATACTGGTGCTAAACAATTAGTAGTACAACTTGCAGCAGATATAACTTCTTCACTACCATCTAATGTATCATCATTAACATTTGCAACAATTGTTTTAACATCACCTTTTGCTGGTGCTGAAATGATTACTTTTTTAGCACCTGCTTTTATATGCATATAAGCATCATCCATAGAAGTAAATCTACCTGTACATTCAAATACGATATCGATATCTAAATCTTTCCAAGGCAATTCTTCTGGATTAGCTTTAGCAAATACTTTGATTTTTTTATTACCAACTATAAGATGATCATCAACGCCATCTATTTCACCTACTCTATAGCTTCCTTGTGCTGTATCATATTTAAGTAGATATGCTAAATCCTTAGAACTTCCTAAATCATTAATTGCAACAACTTCGAAACTAGGATCTTCCTCCATAATTCTAAATACTAGTCTACCTATTCTACCAAACCCATTAATTGCTACTTTTATCATTTAATCTCCTCCTATATGTCATAAAAACCACTACCACCTATAAATTCTCTAATAACGGAATCAGATGGAATATAATCTGATGATATTGGTAATACATTTCTAAGTGTATTAATCAATCTCAATGCTTCTGGATATGTTTCATCATCTTCATCTACTGAAAATAAAAGTGGTTCAGCATATGTTTTAAGTACTCCAAGTTCATATGGTAATGCTGAATTAATTACACCATCAGCATCATTTTGATATGGATAAATCCATTTGAATTCACCATTTCTAATACTTGACCACATTCTAAGTGTATCAGCAGCACTTCTTCCCCTTGTTCTACTATCTCTTATTATTCTTCTAAGTCTTCTTGTATCTGATGTATGTATTCTATTATGATTATCAATATTTAGTTGCGCGAATGGTGCAATAAATATTTTGTATTTATTCTTTCTTGGTACTGAAGATGTTAATTGTTCATTTAAACAATGTAATCCTTCAATAACTAAGATATCGTTTTCTTCCATCTTAACATAATGTTTTTTATATTCTTTAACACCATCAACGAAATTGAATTCCGGTATCAATACTTTATCACCCTTTAAAAGTTTACTTAAATGACTATTAAATAATTTTAAATCAATGGCATATAAAGATTCAAAATCATACTCGCCATTAATATCTTTAGGAGTCTCATCTCTATCCAAAAAATAGTCATCAGTAGAAAGTGTTATGGTATGGAAACCTTTCGTTTCTAAATATAATGATAACTTTTTAGCAGTTGTTGTTTTACCTGATGAAGATGGTCCTGCTAATAATACCATTTTAACTGAATCTTTTCTTAAATATATATCATCAACTAAATCCATTAAACATTTTTCATAATTAAGTTCTGACATTCTAATTGCATGTTTAATATTACCAGTTGAAACTATGTAATTTAAATCTGATGCATTAGTAATACCTATTTGTTTGCCAAATTTTTCTGATTCAGAAAATGCATCTAATATTTTTGGTACATTTTTATAAGGTAATACTTCATTTGAATGTTCTATACTAGGTGTAGATATAATAAATATATTATCTTTAATATATGTCAATTTATAATTATTTATATCTTTTGTTGAATATGCTAATTTAGAAAAGAAATAATCGTAATAATCATCTAATCGATATAAAGTTATATAACTATTACTAATATATTTAAGCATATTAACTTTATCATATATTTTTGTTTTTTTGAAATATTTAATTGCATCACTTCTTCTTACATTAAGTGCAGTAAAAATTAAATCTTCCTTTTTTATTTTATCCATTTCTTCTTTAATTTTACTTACAATATCTTTATTTAAATCATGACCTATTAATTCACAACGTACACCATTATCAATTGAATTACTGATTTCAACATCTACAGTAGTACCTAAGACTCTTCTTATTGCTAATATCATCATCATATATACAGAATTAGAATATACATCTGCACCTTCACTACTAGATCTATCATAAAATTCCACATCACATTTTTTCTGTATTTCATAGTCAAGACCAACTATATCATTATCTACTTTTGCTACCATGATAGGAAAATTATAATACTTTTGTACTTTAGTAGCAATTTCATGTAAAGATGTATTTTCCTCTACTTCGAACTGTTCGATATCTTTATAATTTACTTTATATAAACGTGGCATATTATCCCTCTATTCTTATAAAAATTATACCAAAAATTAAGTATTTTGTCACACTTTTTGATGCATAATATTAATAGTAGACAATATTATATATACTAGGAGGCTTAAATGATACCAACTATTATTGAAAAAAGTAGTACTGGAGAACACATATATGATATATATTCAAGGCTTTTGAAAGATAGAATTATTATTCTTAGTGGTGAAATTAATGATATAAATGCAAATAATATTATTGCAATGCTTCTATATTTAGATTCAATTAATCACGATGATATTTCAATGTATATAAATTCGCCTGGTGGCAGTATCACTTCTGGCATGGCTATATTGGATACTATGAATTATATTAAAAGTGATATATCTACTATATGTATTGGTATGTCTGCTTCAATGGCGGCAATATTACTTTCTAATGGTAAGAAAGGTAAAAGATATATTTTACCTAATGGTGAAGTTATGATTCATCAACCTTTAGGTGGGGCTGAAGGTCAAGCAACGGAAATAAAAATAGCTGCTGAAAGAATTTTAAAATTAAAAGATAAATTAAATAAAATACTAGCAAAAAATACTAATAAGAATTTAAAACAGATAGAAAATGATACAGAAAGAGATTATTTTTTATCCTCTTCTGAGGCTTTAGAATACGGTATTGTAGATGAAATATTAAAATAAAAACATCATAAAGATGTTTTTTATTTTGATCAATTAAAATTTAATTCTTTCATTGATATAATTAGCTAAATCTTCTACTTTAACTTTAACTTGTTCCATAGTATCTCTATCTCTTACTGTTACCATATTATCATTTAAAGTTTCATCATCAACAGTTATTGAGAAAGGTGTACCAATCGCATCTTGTCTTCTATATCTTTTACCAATTGATGCTGTCTCATCATAAGTAACTGATAATTCTTTAGCTAACATTTGATATATTTCTAAAGCTTTTTCACTATGAACTTTCTTAAGTAATGGGAATACTGCAGCTTTATAAGGTGCTAAGAAAGGTTTAATTTTTAAGACAATTCTTTCATCATTTTCCAATTTTTCTTTTGTGTAACTTTCAGTTAAGATAGCTAAGAAAAGTCTATCAACACCAACAGATGGTTCTACAACATATGGTGTATATTTTTCATTAGTTTCAGGATCTAAATATCTTAAATCTTGTTTAGAATGATTCATATGTACTGATAAGTCATAATCAGTACGATCAGCTATACCCCATAGTTCTCCCCAACCCATTGGGAATAAATATTCAATATCTGTAGTTGCTTTACTATAGAAAGATAATTCTTCTTTAGCGTGATCTCTATATCTTAAGTTAGAACCAGTAAGACCTAAAGTTTCTAAAAAGTCTAGACAATATTGTTTCCAGAAACTAAACCATTCTAAATCTGTATTTGGTTTACAGAAAAACTCTAGTTCCATTTGTTCAAATTCTCTTACTCTAAATATAAAGTTACCAGGTGTAATTTCATTTCTAAAACTTTTACCAATTTGACCAATACCAAATGGAACTTTAGCACGCATACTTCTTTGTACATTTAAAAAGTTAACAAATATTCCTTGAGCTGTTTCACCTCTTAAATAAGCTTTACTCTTGGAATCTTCTGTAACACCAATATGTGTTTCAAAAAGTAAATTAAACTTACGAATTGGTGTAAAATCACATGCTCCACATTTAGGACATGGTATATTATTATCTTTAATGTAATTTTCTAATTTTTCATTAGACCAACCATCACCAGTTTCCTCACCCTTTGTAAAGTCTTCAATTAATTTATCTGCTCTTTCTCTTGATTTACATTTCTTACAATCAATTAATGGATCTGCAAATGATGCAACATGTCCTGATGCTACCCATACTTCTGGGTTCATAATAATTGCAGAATCTAATCCATAGTTTCTATATGAAGCACTGGCATTTTCTTGAATAAATTTTTTCCACCAAGCATTTTTAATGTTATTTTTAAGTTCTCTTCCTAATGTTCCGTAATCCCATGAATTAGCAAGACCTCCATAAATTTCTGATCCTTGAAAAACAAATCCATATTGTTTACAATAATTCACTAATTCTTCCATTGTTACTTTTTCCATATTATCATCCTTTCAAATAATAAAAAAATTCCTATAGTTGTAAGGGCCCCATGAGGACTGTCCCACCTTACTTATTCCGTAGGAATCGCTTATTACATATTGCTCTGGTTTTCCACACCGTCATCGCATTTAATATTTATATAATAATTTTAATGCTTTTTAACTAAATAGTCAACAAAAAAACAATATCCTAAGATATTATTTTTCTTCACTTTGAATATGGATTAATCCTTTTGAAACCTCTTCCATGGCCATACCAATTGGTTTAACACACTTGTATTCAGTTTCCTTCATTTGTAAATGACCAGTTGCCTCTATTTCTTTAGCTCTTCTTGCAACAACATTTATAAGTAAATATTTAGAGCCAACTTGATTTAATATTTTATCTATAGATGGATATATCATTCTTATCTCCTCCTATTATAAATATATAATAATGAATAATACCATGTCAATACATTTGACATAATTTTACAATAAAAAAGAAGACTAGTCTTCTTTAGAATCGATATTAATTCTTACTCTTGGCATATGATTTATATATGCTGTTGCTTGGACTAAAGTTCTAATAGCGTTAGCACATGCTCCACCATTACCAATTACTGAAGCCATATCATCACTAGGAACGATAACTTCAATATTAATACCTTCTTCATCTTCAAAAGATGTAACTGAAACATTATCTGGATTTGATACTAAACATTTTACTAAATGTTCTGTTAACTTCACTAAATCCATATTAAGCCTCTTTTGTTACTTTTTTAGTTGTCTTCTTTGCTGTAGTTTTTGTAGCTTTTGCTGTTTTATTTGTAGTTTCCTTTTTAGCAGGAGCTTTTTTAGTTTCTGCTTTAGCTACAACATTTTTTGATTCATGAAATTTTTTCATGATACCTTGTTTACTGAAGATTGCTCTTACTGTATCAGTAGGGATAGCACCAGTACTTAACCATTTAAGTGCAACTTCTTCATTGATATTAACTTCTGCAGGTACAGTAATTGGATTATAAGTACCTACTGTTTCAATAAATCTACCATCTCTTGGAGATCTTGAATCTGCTGCTACAATACGATAATATGGTCTTTTTTTAGCGCCCATTCTTTTTAATCTTAATTTAACTGCCATTTTAATTCCTCCATTTCGTATTAAGTATACCACATATAAAAAATGGTGTCAACATTTTTTGGTTGACACCTATAAATAATTTTCGTTTATATTTTCATCTATATTATCATGTACTTCTTCATCTAATACATCCCAAGGTTCTTCATCATCTTCGATGGCTATTTTAACTTTAGTATCACCTACTATTTCTACTCCTAATTCTTTATCAATATCAAACGAAATAATACCATCTTTTATATCAATTTTTGAACATGTAGGTTGTTTTAATGTCCTAACTATAATATCTGTATCACTAGTTAATTCAGAATTTTCTTTTATTCTAACATTAAATATTTCACTATAAGTGATTGTCTCACTGATTACTGATGTTTTAGAATTATCATCATATGAATACCATACATTTACATCATATGAACCATCAACACCTACTTCATTACCTTTTGGATATCCTTTAAATTTATGATTTATTACCCAACAACCTAATATTGTTGTAGGTTTAATTTCTGGTTCTATTGTATAATTGTTTTTAAAGCTTTTTTTGGCTTTACCTATAACTGCTTTAGTAACTATTTCTTTATAACGCATAAAATCACCTCTCAATCTAATTTATGCAAATATAAAGAAAAATTTACAAAAATAAAAACCAATTAATGGTTTTTATTTATCACTTTTAATTTTAGCATATACCATACCTGGCATAAATTCATTTGAATATCTCCTATTCATTTCAGATACTGATACTATTTTATATCCATCTTCTATCAACATTGGCAATACGTCTTCTAAAGCTTCTAAACTTATCTTAGATAAAGACATTTCAATAATAGATCCTGAAGTAACATTTTTTAAAATACTATCAATTATTTCTTCTTTAGTTTGTATTTTAGAATTTGTTGTATCTATATTAGAAAGTACTAATGGTATACCAATATTTTCTTTAATTGTCTCATTTAATTTATTAAATGGTGGTCTAACTATATGTGTAGGATATATACTTATATTATTAAATATTGATAAAGTAATATCAATGTCATCTTTTATTTCATCAATGGTCTTTAAAGTAAATTTAGTCTTAGAATATCCATGTATACCTAGCTCATTACCACAAGATATTACCCTTCTAATTAAATCAACATTATCCATAATGGTATTACCGTAGACAAAGAATGTTGCCCTAACATGATTTTTATTTAAAATATCTAATAACATATCTGTATTTTTAGTAATACTATTATCAAATGTCAACGCGATATATTTTTTAGTATCAACGTCTAAATCTTTAGATTTTATAATTATAGGTTCTTTAGAAATTATTGGTAAGTATGGAATACCATACTTCTTTTTATTTTCTTCGGTATCTTCTGGTACTACCTTTAACGAATTAAATTCTTTAGTTAAAACACATCTATTATTAAGCTTGTTAATCGTTAAATTCATACTATCACCTCAAGCATTACACTATAATATCAAAAATAAGAATAAATGTCAAAATCTATTCTTATCTTTTATTCATTTTCATTTTATTTGCATATAATTTAGCTTTAATAGCTTCATTATAATCAATATCGATTCTTCTTGATCTTTTAGCTAAATCTCTTTCTACTCTATTAATAGATAGACCTAAAGCCTCAGCTATTTCACTAATTATTAAACCTTCTTCTAGTAATTTAATTTCTTCATTCAATATATCTCTACATACTTTATGTTCAATACTTAAACTTTTATGAGATTGTAAAACATCGAATACTTCTTTATATAACTTAATAGATATTTTAGGAAGATCATTATTCATGTATTTACCTATTGTAGTCTTACTAAGTTTATATTTTAAAGCAGTTTTTCTAATAGATGATTTAGTATCGATAATGAAATGTGCGACATCTACTACTAAGGCATCTGTCTCTTTAGAGATATTCATATTGTCGTTAATAGGATCATAGTTATCTATAATCTGTTTATGTTCTAATACTAAACCATGAATTTTACCTTTAGTAGATTCTAGTGCTTCTACTACTCTAGATTCATCTACTCCTAAATAATTTGCTAGCTCCTTTTCATTATAAAAATGATTTAAATATTCGTCAACAATGATGTATAATTCCACAAAACCACCCCAACGATTTAGTATTATATAATATTTTTTATAAAAATACAAATTAAAAAGAAATAGTTATTCAACTATTTCTCCATCCATGCTCCAAGTTTTAACATTAGTAATTTTAACATTTACTATTTTACCAATAGTATCCTTAGGTGCAGATACATTAACAAGTTTCATAGTATCAGTATAACCCATTAACATTTCACCTTTTTCGCTTTTACCTTCTATTAAAACAGGTACAATTTTATCCAAGTATTTATCGTTTGCTAATTTAGCATATTTATTAATTACTTCATTTAATCTTTGTAGTCTTTCTTCTGCCACTTTTTTATCTACTTGTTCCATTTTAGCAGCTGGTGTTCCCTCTCTTGGTGAATAGATAAATGTAAATGCTGAATCATACTTACATTGTTCTACTACATCTAAAGTATCTTTAAAATCGTCTTCTTCCTCACCTGGGAATCCTACTATAATATCTGTTGTAATAGATGATTCTGGCATAGCTTTCTTTATTTTATTATATAGATTTAAATACTCTTCTTTTGTATAGCGTCTTCCCATTAATTTTAATATCTTATCAGATCCAGATTGTAATGGTAGATGTATATAAGGCATAATGTTATCACGACTACTTATAACTTCTATCATATCATCTGTAAAGTCCCAAGGATGGCTAGTTACAAATCTTACTCTTTCTATTCCGGTATCAGATACTTTTGCTAATAATTCTGCAAATGTAATATCTTCTATATCTTTACCATATGCATTAACATTTTGACCAAGTAATGTAACTTCCCTATACCCATTATCCCTTAGACATTCAACTTCATGAATTATTTCATTAGAATGTCTACTTCTTTGTTTACCTCTTGTATATGGAACTATACAGTATGTACAAAATTTATCACAACCATATTGTATATCTACCCATGCTTTAATATTAGAATCTCTTTTATATTTAACATTTTCAAATACATTACCTTCAATAGAATATACTCTTATATTTTGATTATCTATCTTATTTAATAACATATCTGTAAGTTCATGTATATTATGAGTACCAAATACTATATCAACATAAGGATGATTCTTAATTAAGTCATTAGAAACAGACTCTTCTTGAGGCATACAACCACATATACATATAATTAAATCGTGATTATTAGTCTCTTTTTCATGTTTACATCTACCTAAAAATCCATATAGTTTATCGTGAGCATTTTCTCTAATTGCACATGTATTTAATACTACTACATCAGCACCTTCTATAGTATCAATTTTAGTCATACCAAAAGATTCTAAGATATATGCAATTTCTTCACTATCATGAACATTCATCTGACAACCATATGTTTTTAAAAAATATTTTTTATCTTTATACATATCTGATTTTATATCATCTAAATATATATGTTTAGCATCTTCCCTGCTTCTTTTTTTAGCATCAATCATATTTGGTAAGTTCATATAAATCACCTTTAAAGATAATATCATAGATGCTTTAAATTTTCAAGGAAAATTGATATAATTAATTTGGTGATATTATGTATACAATATCTAAAAATGTAGATAGTTTAAAAGAAATTAATAAATCTAAATTTATAACTTATTTAATTAAAATAGATGATACAAAAGATATAGATAAATATTTAAATAAAATTAAAAATGAATATAAGGATGCAACTCATGTATGTTATGCATATATTATAGATGGTAAGGAAAAAGCATTTGATAATGGTGAACCTTCTGGTACAGCAGGATTACCTATCTTAAATATACTTAAAAAACACAGTCTAGATCACATTCTTGCAGTAGTAGTAAGATACTTTGGTGGTATTAAATTAGGTGCAGGAGGACTTTTAAGAGCATATTCTAATTCAGTAAATGACTTAGTTAAATCTATAGAACTTAAAGAATTAATTGATGCATATCATGTTAGATTTGAAATACCATATGATAAATTATCTATTATTGATAATATGAATATAATTACTAAATATAAAGAATTTGATATAAATATCATTTATGAAGCAATCGTAAAAGAAGAAGATATTGAAAATATTAAAAATATATCAAGTAATTTTGAAGTATTAAGTAAAATAAAAACATCTTTTTAAGATGTTTTTTTAGTTTTTAGTATATTGAGCAATTATAAAGTCAGCTGTTTTTTCAAGCCACATCTGATCTGGTGTCCAGGATGTATAAAACAATGTTCCATTAGTAATCCTATATAAATGACTAGTTTCTTTAGTAAATCCATCACCAATATCATGATAATCAGCATTACTACCAGAACCGTGTACACTAACCTTAAATTCAACAACTGTATCAATACCTGTTAGTAATTGTGTGCCTGAAACAACATTAAAAAATACTTTTTGATATATAGGTTTACCATCAGTCCATGTACCAATAGCTTTTTCATCAGTTGAATAATTATCAGATGTTTTAGACATATATAAACTATCTATAGCTTGTTCTACATTAGATACATTCCAATCTCCTTTAGGTTGATATGCAATAT
>Ga0129307_1001860_pt1 | contig 19684 bp, 14 predicted proteins | sample P1105metagenome_FD_94437 | JGI IMG/M metagenome (GOLD analysis project Ga0129307, IMG submission 94437) | Capybara group fecal microbial communities from Wisconsin, USA - P1105 metagenome | ecosystem: Host-associated > Mammals > Digestive system > Large intestine > Fecal | place: USA: Wisconsin... | reverse complement strand
TTATCTTGTGACGCTCTATCACATCCTTCAGCATCACCGTGTTAAACACACTCCGCAAATACTCCCACGCCATCTCCTCGTCCTCTAATCCAATCACCCGCTATTTTATTGTTTATAGACAACAAATCAAACGATTATTTAACTTTTATTGTCCATACCTTTACGCTTTGTAACCATTCAGCGAATGTCCGTGTCTATTCAGCGATAATTTCTTTTCAAAACGAATTATCAAGAATTGGACATAAAAATTATTAATGAATTGACCATAATTATAGGTTTCTCCACTTCTTGTACAGGTATGAGTGACAATTAATGTATAATTACACATTCATAAAACTTTACGTAATTTGTGAGGGTGGAGAAAGTTCAGCTATCTTATTATCTTCTTCTTGTCCTGGATGTAAATGCCTTTCTCCGGGGTGTGGGAGAGGGCGCGACCTTGTAGGTCATGCATCCTGTGCAAATGGCTGTCATGTAGTTCTGTTTGCCGGATGGCGGAGGGGTTGGGGGTGAGTTCGATGTAGTCGATGTCGGGCATCCATGTCTGCGGGTTGGACAGGCGGATGGTGTTGTTGCCTTTCTCCAATTGGATGGTGATGCGTTTCTTGCCGACGGTCTGCCATCCTCCGGAGTTGACGCTGACGGTCTGCACCTCCTTGCCGTTGACGCTGACGGTGATGTTGCGGTTCTCGCCCGAGATGAAGGCGATGTCGAGCAGGTATTCTCCTCCTTCGTTGCTATATACGTCTCTCCACAGCAGGTCGTTGTCTTGGCTGCATCCCAGCCACCCTGCCTTGAAACCGGAAGAGCAGAACGATGCTGCCTCATAGATGCCGGTCTTCTCCTGCTGGTTGTTGAGCAACTCCTGGTAGTCGCTGATGTACCCCGTCTCTGCCTCGTAGCGTGTGCGCTCCATCCGGGTCTGTGCCTCCGCCACGTAGATGCGTGTGCCGTGGGCAGGAACGTTCACCTCGAATGTGTTCTCATACGTTCCGATGTCGTTCTTGTTGAAGACGTCGCGCAGGCTGACGCTGCCTCCGAGGTCGAGTTTTGAGAAGTCTATCGTGGCTTTGCGTTGCGTGTCGCCGGGGTTGTAAACGGCGAAGGCGCGACGGTTGCCATGCAGGGTTTCTATGTCTTTCACAAGGATGTGGCAGCCGTTGCTCAGGTCGGCCACGTATGCTTGGAGGCAGAGCGGGTCCTGGTTGAGGGCTATCAGTTCACTGTTCTTCAGCAGGCTGAGGGTGTTGGGCTTGATGTTGCTCAGGTCGCATCCGATGAGCAGGGGCGAAGCCATGATGCACCACATTCCGAAGTGTGTCTTGTCCTCTTCGTGGCTCATCGAGCGCCCCACCTCGAGCATGTCCATGTCGTTGTAGTGCCCGTCGTAGCAGTATGCGGCGAGATACAGGTTCTCTGCCAGGATGCCTTTCACCGAGTTCCAACTGTCGTTGATGTCGTGTGTGGTCCGCCATGAGAAAGCCACGTCGTGCACCCACGTCCCGGGGTAGTTCCACCGACACACATTCATCCTCACGTCGTCGCGTCCGGTGTTCTTGATGGCCTGGCTGATGGCAGTGTATCGCTCCTGTGGGTCGAGGGCGAGGCGCTGGGAGTTTTGAGGCGCATCGCCTCCGCAGAAGTCCACCTTGATGAAGTCGAAGCCGCATTCCTTGAAATAGAAGTCGGCATCGTGCTGGTCATAGTGGTAGAAGCCCACGTTGACGCTTTGCGTGTCGCCGTTGTAGTAGTTGCCGCAGGTGTTGCAGCCGGCGTCGCTGTATATTCCTGCTTTCAGCCCTTTGGCGTGTATGTATTCCACTACGGGCTTCAGGCCGTTGGGGAAGCGTGTCTTGTGGATGAGCAGTTCGCCGGTGGTGGTGTTGCGTCCGCCGAAGAAGCCGTCGTCGATGTTGATGTGGCTGAACCCAACGTCCTTCAGTCCTTTGGAGACCATGGCATCGGCCTGACGCTTGATGAGTTGCTCGTTGATGTTCACCCCGTAAGTGTTCCATGAACTCCATCCCATGGTGGGGCCTTCCTGTGCCCATGCGCTGCCGGCAGCGAGGAGGCAGCCGGCCATCATCTGTGCGAGAAGTGTTTTCTTCATAGTTTTTGGTTTATTTTTTTCAATACCATTTCACAGCATTGCTGTATCCGCTTCGCTTGTCGTATTTCAGTGCATCGGTGAGCGTGGATGCGTTGCACCTGAAGGAGAAATTGTAGCTGGTGTAGGGTGCAAGGACGATAGAGCACGACATGTTGAAGCAATGGAGGTCGCGTGAGAGCGATGCCGTCGTCATCGACATCTTCTTGTTCTCAAAGTCATAGCCAGAGGAGAAACTGATGTTCCACCCTTCGCTCAGACGCAGGTTTCCGCTCACATTGAGTGTCTGGGTGAACTTGTATGGATACCTCATGGTGTGTTTGTTGAACTTGCCACCGGTGTTCTCTCTCATGGAGATGCCATACCCGAAGCTGAGCGACCACGGCATGCTGAAGAGCATGTAGCCGTCATCGTCGGCCTCGGCCTTCCCGCCACTTTTCTTGCTCGCACCTCTTTGCCCGCGCACCATGTCGTCGTCGATGTTGCTCTCAATTTCGGTGTCGATGCCCTCGTCGTCTTCTTTTTCCTCGTCTTCCTTGTCTTTCTTCCATTCACCGCTGAACCATTTTTTCAACTTGTCGGGTGTAAGAGTGAAGGAGACGTTCTGAGACATGCCTTGGAAACGACCGAAGCGCCCGTAGCCATACTCCGTGTGGTTGCCTATATAGGGGCGTCCGTTGTCATCGAGCTCGTAGGCGTAGGTGGCGAAGACGGCATTGAGATTGAAGGTGTACCGCTTCCACCATTTCAGGCGAATCTGCATGTTGAGGTCGCTGAGGGGGTGGTATTTGGTAGCCATGTTGTACCCCATGCTGAGGCCGAGCATGTCGATGAGGCTGATTTTCTTGAAGCCGGTGGAGTCTTTGTCCGACTTGATTTTCATCTCCAGGTTGTTCTCCAAGTTGATTTGGATGTTCTGGCGCATGCCGGAGGACGGTGCTCCCCACAGGTTGTTCTCGTAGGGGGAGTATTCCACCAGCTTGACATTGCCGTCGGCATCGGTCACCTGGTAACTGTCGCGGTAGCCATAACGCCTGGAGCCGAAGTCGGGCTGGTAGGTGTAGCTGATGTTGGGTGTGAGGACGTGGCGGATGGCTTGGATTTTGTCACCGAAGATTTTCCTGCTTGGGATGTATGTGCCGTAAAGCTTCGTGGAGAGCGACATGCTCAGGTTCCAGTCGTAAACGTTGTAGAAGCCATAGGTGGTGTCGGCAACCTCCATCTGGCGCGTGTCGTCCCATTTGCGATGCACCTTGTTGGTGTACATGCGGTCGGTGAAATTGAACGACGGATTGACGTTGAGGTAGTCGAAGAGTGTGAACGAGCCGCTGACAGGTATTTTGTGTATCATCCCATTGCGCCAGTCCTTGATGAGGTTGGCCTTGAGCAGTTTGTCTTCCTTGGAAGTGATGGAGTTGCTGAACTGTCCGGTATAGGTGACGGCAATCTTCTCATACCACCGCTCCTTTCCCACCATCTTCTTCCGCTTGAAGGGGTTGAAGCGTGAGATGGAGACGTTGAGGTCAGGGAGGGTCATCGCAATGGTGGAGTCACGCATGTTTTGAGAGAGGTTGAGCGTGGTGTTCAGCGACATTCCGATGCTGGAGAAGTTGGTGCCGTAGTTCACCGACGATGTTCGCGTGCTCTGTGTCATCGCCTGCGGGTTGTACATGCTTGTGAGGTTGTTGCGCTCGTAGCTTGTCGTGGCGAAGTTGACGTTGGCCGAGAGAGAACTGAAGGGGTTGGCTTTGGGGTCCTGGCGATGGCTCCATTGCACCTTGAAACTCTCCTGCTCTTGGAAGTCGGGCATTCCCTTGTCGCCCGTCTTCGTGTCCTGGTAGTTGAAATAGAAGGAGCCTCCGTAGCGGTAGCGTTTCTTGTAGTTGGAGGCAGCGGAGATGCCCCAGGAGCCTTTGGTGTAGATTTCACCCAAGAGTTTGAGATCCCATTTGTCGTTGATGGCGAAATAGTAACCTCCGTTCTGCAGGTAGAAGCCTCTTGTATTCTCATCACCGTAGGAGGGCATGATAAATCCGCTGGAATAGCTTTTTGTGAAGGGGAAGAAGCCGTAGGGTATGGCTAATGGCAGCGGCACGTCGGCCACCACCAGATATGCGGAGCCGAAGACGACGTCCTTGCCCGGGCGCACCTTGGCCCTGGAGAGTGCGATGTAGAAGTCGGGGTGCTCGGCGTCGCAAGTGGTGTAGGTGCCGTGCTCGAGGTAGAGGTTTCCATCGGCGTCGCGCTTGGAATGCTGGCTGAAGAGGAAACCGTCTTCCTGCTCGGTGTAAGCGTTGGTGATGAACCCTTTCTTGCTCTTGAAATTGTACATCATGCTGTCGCTCTCATACTGGTCTTTGCCCATCTTGAACACCGGCGTGCCACGCTGGCCTTTGCGCTCGGTGCTGTCGGGAACGCCGATGGCAGATACGATGCTTTGGTCAAGGTTCATGTGCACGTGCTCGCTCGTGAGGTTCATCTCTTCGTAGTCCACCTTGCTGCTGCCGTAGAGGAAGGCGTTCTTCGTCGAGGCGTCATAGACGATGGAGTCGCTCGCACTGAAAGTCACGGGCGAGTCGATGCCGTTGGGCTTCATGCGGTTGAGGGAGTCCTGACGAAGGGAGTCATCCACTGCCTTGTTGTGGCGGTAGATGGCCAGATGAAGGGAGTCCATCGACAGTGTGTCGATTTCGGAGGAAAGGCTTGATGTGTCAGCGCTGTTCACCACGATGCTGTCCACCATGATGCTGTCAGTCACGATGCTGTCAGCCATGATGGTTGCGTCAGGGGTGGTGGGTCCTTCAAGCTTGATGGTGTCGGGAATGACGTTTTTTTTCTGGATGCTGTTTCCGGGTACGCTTTGCTCCCGCTCCTCGCTGTGTTGCGGGGGGCGTGGTGTGGAGGCCAGCATCACCATGATGACGGCGAACAACAATATGATGACCGACTTGATTCTCATTTTCAATCTGCAAAGGTAGTGCAATTAAGCGAACTTACCAAATATGCTAACTTTTTTTATCATCTGCAACAGTCAATAACAGTTCGCATGCAGGAGTTCGCATTTCTTTTTTCATACGCTTCATACCTTATTCATCTGTTATGGCAGACTGTTTTCTGTATGTTGTTCGATTTACTACATGTACCCAATCTGGAAAAAATAGGGTGGCTTTTAGGACTTGTTTTCCTTTTTGCTGAAAAAAAGAAAGGATTTGTTGAAAAAAGTGCTCTCTTGCCGGAAAAATGCATATCTTTGCAGTGTCATAGATGAAGCGAAGGCGGGCGGCTTGACAGCCTGCCATAAAAAACCACGAAAAGAAGATGAGACAACTACTGACAACCATCCTTGCCTTGGCGCTGTTTCTGCCAATGTATGCCGATGACTACGAGCATTTGACTTTTGAGCGAAGCGACGGCACGAAAGTGTCGATTACCGCTGTTGGCTCCGTCATCACATTCACCGATGAACTGCTCAACGTCGTCAATGGCAGCGAGAGCTATCAACTGTCGCTTGCCGACCTTTCAAAGATGTATTTCACCGCTGGCGGCAGTTTCCTGATGGGCGATGTGAACGATGACGGCATCATCAGCGTGGTCGATGTGATGTTGCTGGTCGACAAAATTCTTGGCAAGGAGCAGGATGACTTTTTTCCTGAGCGTGCCGACATAGACGCCGATGGCCTCATCTCCATCACCGACGTGACAGCCTTGGTGTCGCTCATCCTCGCCAACTGACCTCCTTTCGTCTGCAAGGAAAAAGCAAGCAGCCAAGCCATTGCCCGTAAATGCGGGCGACGGCTTGGCTGCTTGATGTTTCCATACGCTTACACCAAGTGCGGCAGGCGTTCCATTCCTTTTGCCAATTCTTCATCGGAGAGCTCGTAGTTGCGCAGGTCTCCGTTGATGTACTGGTCGTAGGCCGTCATGTCGATGAGGCCATGTCCGCTGAGGTTGAAGAGAATGACCTGGCTCTCGCCCGTCTCCTTGCATTTGAGTGCCTCACGGATGGTGGCGGCAATGGCGTGGCAGCTCTCGGGCGCTGGTATGATGCCCTCTGTCCGGCTGAAGAGGATGCCGGCCTCGAACGTCTCAAGCTGTGGAATGTCCACACCTTTCATATATCCGTCCTTGATGAGTTGACTCACAATCATTCCTGCACCGTGGTAGCGCAAGCCTCCGGCATGTATGTTGGCGGGTTTGAAGTCGTGACCCAAGGTATACATGGGCAGCAGCGGGGTGTAGCCGGCCTCATCTCCGAAGTCGTAGTCGAAGACGCCACGGGTGAGTTTGGGGCAGCTGGCGGGTTCTGCCGCGATGAACTCCGTATTCCTCTCTCCAGTGAAGTTGTGGCGCATGAAGGGGAATGCCACGCCGCCAAAGTTGGAGCCGCCTCCGAAGCAGGCAATCACCTTGTCGGGGTATTCGCCGGCCATCTGCATCTGTAACTCGGCCTCCAAGCCGATGATGGACTGGTGCAGTGAGACGTGGTTGAGCACGGAGCCAAGGGTGTATTTGCAGTTGGGAGTGGTGGTGGCCAACTCCACGGCCTCCGAGATGGCGGTGCCCAAGGAGCCGGTGTGCATGGGGTCGCGGGTGATGATGTCCTTCCCGGCGCGTGTGGACATGGAAGGTGAGCCCTCCACGGTGGCTCCGAAGGTGCGCATGATGGAGGAGCGGTAGGGCTTCTGCTGCATGGAGATTTTCACCTGATAGACGGCGGCCTCCAGTCCGAAGACTTTGGCAGCATAACTCAAGGCTGCTCCCCACTGGCCGGCGCCGGTCTCCGTGGTGACGTTGGTGACACCTTCCTGCTTGCAGTAGTAGCACTGCGCCAAGGCGGAGTTGATTTTGTGCGAACCAAGTGGGTTGACACTCTCGTTCTTGAAATAGATGTGTGCCGGTGTGCCAAGAGCCTCTTCCAAAGCATAGGCGCGCACCAATGGTGTGGCGCGGTAGTATTTGTACATTTCCAGCACGGGCTCAGGGATGTCTATCCAGGGATGCTCTGCGTCGAGCTCCTGCTTGGAGCATTCCAGACTGAAGATATGAGCCAAGTCCTCGGCGCTCAGCGGTTGCTTCGTGCCGGGGTGGATGGGCGGAAGGGGTTTGTTGGGCATTTCGGCCTGAATGTTGTACCACTTAGTGGGAATCTCACTCTCTTGGAGGATGAATCTTTTCTGTCGAGTCATAATTTTTTTGGATTTGGGTAAATCTGTTGCAAATGTACGCATTATTTTCTCAATCACTTGCATTTTGACACAAAATATTTCTTATGGGTGGCATTTTTTATGAATTTCGCCCCCTCTCTTTCTTTTCAACACCATTATTTGCCGAATAAAAAAAAAGATGTACCTTTGCACGCGTAATATGGAACAAGAGATAAAAATACCTTCTGGGGCGAATGATTGCCGCCGTGCGGCCTACGCCTCCTTGCACAAGCAGGTTGCCAGCCTAGTGTCGGGCGAGCGCAACTTCATCGGCGTTTTGGCCAACGTGTCGTCGCTGCTGCGCATGACGTTCGGCGAGCGTTTTTTCTGGGTGGGCTTCTACCTCGTGAGCGAGGGCAAATTGCGGCTCGGTCCTTTCCAAGGCACACTGGCGTGTTTCACCATCGAGCGTGGGCGCGGCGTCTGCGGAACGGCGTGGGAGCGTGACGAGAGCATCGTGGTCGAGGATGTGGAGCAATTTCCCGGACATATAGCATGCTCTTCGGAGTCGCGCTCGGAAATCGTGGTGCCTCTGCACGACGCTTCCGGGGCAGTGACGGGTGTGCTCGACATCGACTCCCGTGAATTGGGAGCCTTTGACGACGCCGACCGTGAGGGGTTGGAGGCTATCTGCAAATTGTTGAACAAGGAAAAATTCGATATTCAATGGTTATAGACATCGTTTTAATCGTCGTGGGCATCGTGCTGGTGCTGTGGGGTGCCGACCGTCTGACCGACGGGGCGGTGGCTGTGGCACAACGCCTCCGCATCCCGGAGATGGTCATCGGACTTACCATCGTGGGTCTGGGCACTTCCATGCCCGAGTTGTGCATCAGTTTGGTGTCGGCGTTGAAAGGCACCTCCGACTTGGCTGTCGGCAACGTGGTGGGTAGCAACATCTTCAACACGCTGCTCATCGTGGGTGTGGCGGCCATGGTGGCTCCCATCACCATCCTTCGCTCCACGGTGTGGAAGGACATGCCGTGGTCGATGCTGGCCGGTGTATTGCTCGCAGTGCTTTGTTTTGACGGTTGCGTGTCGCGCCTCGACGCGCTGATTCTCTTCGCCATCTTCCTCATTTTCATGGGCTACACGCTCTATCAGGCGAAGAAGGGGAAGGCTGAGATGTCGGCTGAGGAAGCACGCTCCGCCCGAACGCCCCTTGCTGCTGCAGGTCTGATCATTCTTGGTTTGGCTTGTTTGGTGGTGGGGAGCAATGTCTTCGTGGATGCCGCCACACGCGTGGCACGTGCCTTGAATGTCTCTGATGCGGTCATCGGCCTCACCATCGTCGCCGGCGGCACGTCGCTGCCCGAACTGGCCACAAGTGTGGTGGCAGCCCGCAAGGGGCAGAGTGCCATCGCCATCGGCAACGTGATAGGCAGCAACGTCTTCAACGTGTTGCTGATTATCGGCCTGACGGGGTTGATTTGCCCCATGGAGTTGCAAGGCATCACGCTCATCGACTATGCGGTGATGACGCTTGGAATGGCCATGCTGTGGTGCTTCTCCTACACCCGCCTGTTGGTGGAGCGGTGGGAGGGAGCCGCCCTCACTGCTGTCTTCGCCACCTATATGGCATGGCTGCTGTATAATGCCGTGGCCATGGCTCCGGTGGCAGCGGCTTAGAAGCCGTAGAGTTCCTTGAGCTTCTCGCCCAATTTCTCGCCGCGAAGGTCATAGGCCACGATGCGCCCCTCCCCGTCGAGCAGCACGTTCGACGGGATGGCCATCACGCCGTATGCCTCGGAGGCGGCGCATTCCCATCCCTTGAGGTCGGAGATTTGCACCCAGTCCATGCCCATCTGCTTGACGGCGGCCTTCCATTGCTCTTCCTTTTGGTCGAAGGAGACGCCGACAATCTCGAAGCCCTTGCCATGGTATTTCACGTAGTTCTCCACCACGTTGGGCATCTCTTTGCGGCAGGGACCGCACCAACTGGCCCAGAAGTCCACCAAGACGTAGTTGCCCTTGCCACACCATTCGTCCAAGTGGCGTATGGTGCCGTCAAAGTCGCGCATGGCGAGGTTGACGAACTTCCTTCCAGGTTGTTTCTTCTTCAGTCCCTCGGCATACTGCTTGGGCACCGACATGCGGGGGTGCTGCCAATAGGGGGCCTCGTCCATGAGCCATGGCTTCACCTGCTCGTAGCTCATCTCCATGAACATGTCGGGGAGGAATGCGGCCGGAACCATAGTGTTGGCGTAGGGCTTGAGGATGTCTATACGTCGGGCGATGCGGCTCGCCATGAGGTCTTTCATTTGCTGGCGGGCGAAGCGTTCGTCGCCCTCACGTGCCAGCGTCTTCAGGGTTTCCATTCTTCCCTTGAGCGACTGGTCGAGGGAATCGAGGGATTGGTCGCACCGGAAGGTCATTTCGTTGAGGTGGGAGCCTTTCACCGCGTGCTTCACCAAGTCCACGTCCAAGGTGTCGCCATCGGCGAAGAACGGGATGTAATAGTCGCGTGAGCCGATGCCCATCACGGCATCCTTCTCGATGGGGAGCGTGGTGGCGAATGTCCCTTGCTTGGCGGGAACGCGGGCATAGAGATAACCGTGTGCCAATTCTATCACCAGCACGGAGTCCATCGTCATGGGACACACGCCCCGCAAGTGCATCTTCTCCTGGGCTTGCATGGAGACGGCAACTGCCATCATCGTCAGAAAAAACAACTTTCTCATAAATGGAAATGTTTTGAACATGTCTTTGTCACGAATGGGTGCAAAGATAATTGTACGGACGGAAATATCCAAATTTTGAGTGCTCTTTTTCATCCAAGCCATCGTGATTTTTCGGACACAAAAAATGATTGGATGTGAGTGAGGCACATCCAATCTATCTATCGACAGGCTGCTCTGCTTTTGGCGAGGCAACCATGTGTGTTATTCCCTTTTGTAGGATATTCCACCTCCTTGTCAATACTTGTAATTGTGCAGGCGCTCCTCGGCCATGCGCTCGTATCGCGTTCCAGGCTTGCCATAGTTGGCGTAGGGGTGGATGCTGATGCCACCGCGAGGCATGAAGAGGCCCGTCACCTCGATGTAGCGTGGGTCCATGAGCGCGATGAGGTCTTTCATGATGGTGTTCACGCAGTCCTCGTGGAAGTCGCCGTGATTGCGGAAACTGAAGAGGTACAGCTTGAGGCTCTTGCTCTCCACCATCCGCTTGTCGGGGATGTAGCTGATAATGATTTCGGCGAAGTCTGGCTGTCCGGTGATGGGGCAGAGCGAAGTGAACTCCGGGCAGTTGAAGCGCACCCAGTAGTCGTTTTCCTGGTGGCGGTTCTCAAAGGTTTCCAGCACCTCCGGGGCGTAGGTTTGGGCGTAATTGGTCTCTGCTCCAAGCACTTTCAGTCCCTCGTCTTTTCTCTTTTCGGTCATGGCGGATTAGATGTTGAATATTTTTAGGATGTCGTAACTGATGCCCTCGTCATAGACGTCCTCCTGCTCGTGCTGCTTGACGAATGTCACCACGCGGATGGTCACGGGCAACACCACCACCTCGTAGGCGGTCTTCAGAATCAACTGCCAGAGCATCATCTTTGGCAATTCCGAGGTGGGGATGACACCCAAGAAAGCCAAGGGGAAGAAGACTAAAGAGTCGGCTCCCTCACCCAGGATGGTGCTGAAGATGGCTCTCAGGGAGAAATGCTTACCCTTGGACTGCACCTTCATGCGGCTCATCACGTAGGCGTTGATGAAACTGCCGGCGAGGAATGCAGCGAAGGAGGCGAGGGCGATGCGAGGAGCCAGTCCGAAGATGGCGTGGAAGCCTTCGTCATTGCTCCAGTAAGGGGCGCCGGGAATGGCGTCGCACAATGCGCAGAGGGAGACGAAGAAGAAATTCATCGCAAATCCCGTCCAGATGAGCAGGCGGGCCTTGCGGTAGCCCCATACCTCGCAAACGCAGTCGTTGATGATGTAGGAAACGGGAAACACCAGCAAGCCACCGGTGACACTCACCGAACCAAGGGCTATCTGCTTCGTTCCCAAGAGGTTTGCCGCTATCAGGCAAACGGTGAAGAGGATGCTGAACAACAGGAACAGCACGCTCACTTTTGAAGGGTTCTGTCTCATTTTCTTGTTTTTTAAGAGGTTCCCAAGCACTCTGTTTATTAAATCGGCTGCAAAGGTAATACTTTCCCATCATACTTGCAAGAAAACGGAATAAAAATAGATGTTGTCTGCCCGTTAGGGCACTCCTTGAAAATATTCGCGGAATAGATACACAGCAATGCCGACCTCTTAATTTATGTTAAATGTGGTTTTTTTGTGCAGTCTATTGAAGATAATGAATACAATATATAGAAAACATTCTTATATTTGCAGATAATTACAAAAACCACAATCTTATGAAAAAGTTTGCATTGATATTTTTCTCCATATTTTTGTCCTTGAATGTGTTAGCACAAGGCAAAGAGCCAAAGGCCATCGTTTTGACCGATTTGGAGCGTTCGCTGGTTGAGCAGAACAGCGACTTCGCCTTTAACTTGTTCCGCAAGACACGCGATACAGAAAATCAAGTCATCTCGCCACTAAGCATCACTTACGCGCTCGGCATGCTTAACAACGGAGCCGAAGGCATCACGCAAGAGGAGATATGCCAGGTGCTCTCCGGAGGAAGACAGACCGGATATGCCGACGTGGCGACCATGAACGCCTTTTGCTACAAGATGCTCACGGAGAGCGCCTTGCTCGACGAGGATACACGCGTGGCCATTGCTAACAACATCTATTTCAATGGCGACAGGAAGGATGTGTCGCTGAAATCGGCATTCAAAGAAACCGCGGCCACATTCTATGACGCCACACCCTCCGTGCTCAGGTTCAGCGACGAGGCATCATTGGGCATCATCAACCAATGGGTGAGCGACAAAACCGATGGCATGATACGTGACTTGCTGAAGCCGAAGGACATGGAAGACCCCAACCTGGTGAGTCTCCTGCTGAATGCCATCTGCTTCAAAGGGGCGTGGGGCAACCCCTTTGACGAGCAGTACACCGTGAACTCCTCTTTCGACGGCGGCAAGCGAACTGCCATGATGATGTCGCAGATGAGCGAGTTCCGATACGCCGAGACCGAGCTCTATCAGAGCATCATACTGCCATACGGAAACGGTTCCTACCAGATGACACTCTTCCTCCCGCACAACGGTCATTCGCTCAACGACGTGCTGGCTGCCATGAACGGCAAGAACTGGAACGAGGCGGAATACCAGAACCGCACCGTGAAACTAAGTATGCCACGCATGGAGACGGACACGGAACAAGACTTGGTGGACATCATGGCCACGATGGGTATGAAAAACGCCTTCTTGAAATACAACGGCCATGGCTTCCTGGATTTTTGCTATTTGGGAGATGATGAGGACAACTCAGACCAATGCTGGATAAGCTTGATGCGCCAGAAAGCCCATCTGAAGCTTGATGAAAAGGGAACTGAGGCCGCTGCCGCCACTGTCATTGCAGTGGCAGACAAAACCATTCCCAAATTTGTGGAGTTCATCGCCGACCACCCGTTCCTATACGTCATCAGCGAGCAGAGCACGGGTAGCATCTTCTTCATCGGTCAATACATGGGCGAACCTTTGAAGAACAAACCCGTGAAGCCCATGCTCGTGCAAGGAAAGGCATGGAATTACATCTATCACCATTTTGAGGACAAAGCGGAGCCTACCGGTGACAACTACCCCGAAGACTTCTACGACGAGACCCTCTACGAGGTGAGATACTACGTGAAGGGTGACACCCTCATCAACGGGCGCAAATACGTGAAGATGTACCGTTACGATGAAATGAGGGGAAGCAAATACTACGGTGCCTTCCGAGAAGATGAGGAAGGCCGCGTATGGCAGTACGACCTGATGGGCGACAAGCAGGACTTTATGCTATGCGACGTCACTTGCAACAGCTATCCCGGTCCTGCGTATTTGAACCTGCCTGATGTCATCAACATCAACGGACAATTGCTCCATCGCTATCACTGGGAGAATTTGATTGGTGTCGAGGGCGTAGGTCTTGAGGGAAAGGGGCTGATACACTATGCGTTTGAACCCGAGCCTGACTGCATCTGCGACTACGAGTCGTTTGAGTATGTTTCGGGCGGTGACATACACTTCACGGCTGCCGATTTCCGTGCGCCCAAGTATATCGAACTGACGAAAGGTGAGAAGCAACTGGTGCAGAACAACAACGACTTCGCCTTCCGCCTGTTCCGTGAGGCCCGCAAATCCCAAGGCTCAAATCCCAATTCACAACCCTCCATGTTGCTCTCGCCGCTGAGCATCACATACGCCTTGGGCATGGCGAACAACGGGGCGGACGGACAAACGCAGCAGGAAATATGCAACGTGCTGGGCTTCGGCGATGTCGGGGAACAGAACGAATTCTGTCGCAAGATGATGAACGAACTTCTCACGACTGGATGGGTGGATGTCACGACAAAGGCAAACATCGCAAACACCATCTTCGTCAACCAGGGGATGGGCTATCAATTGCAGCCCGACTTTGACCACCTGGCTCGGTCCTATTATTGTGCTGCTCCACAGAGCCGCGACTTCGGCGACGGCGAGACCCGCAATGTTATCAACCAATGGGCGATCGACCATACGGAGGGCATGATTCAGGAGGTGCTCAGTGAGCAGGAGTTCAACCCGTTGGCAGTAAGTTATCTGCTTAATGCCATCTACTTCAAGGGCATGTGGAGCAGTCCGTTCAATGTCGAGAACACGAAAGAGGAGCCTTTCAACAATGACACTCCCGTGCCGATGATGCACTTGGAGAACGTCGAACTGTCGTATGCCGAGAACGACCTCTACCAGACCGTTGTCCTGCCCTACGGCAATGGCACCTACCGCATGCAGGTGTTCCTGCCGCAGGAGGGAAAGACGCTTGAAGAACTGTTGGAAAGCCTCTCCTCTCACCCCTCGTCTCTTTCCTCTCACCTTTCCCTCTACGAGGTGGATTTGAAACTGCCTCGTTTCGGGACCACCACCAATATCAACCTGAAAACCATCATGTCGGCATTGGGCATGCCCACGGCCTTCAGTCCCAACGAGGCCGATTTCTCGAAACTCTGCGTGGATGATTTCGGGGAGAACATTTACATTGGCATGATGAAGCAGGTGGCCAAGATTGATGTCAACGAGGAGGGCACCGAGGCCGCCGCCGTCACCATCTTAGGATATGAAACGACGGCAATGCCCGACCGGGCCATCTTCCATGCCAACCGCCCGTTCCTTTACACCATCAGCGAGCAATCGACGGGTGTCATCCTCTTCATGGGACAATACACGGGCGAGACCATCACAGGTGGGCATGCCACGATCAATGACCAAGTGGAAAGGATAAACGACAAGGCAATCTACGACCTCCAGGGCCGCCGCATAGGTGCTGACAATCCTGCAAAGTTGAAGAGGGGAATCTACATCATCGGTGGAAAGAAAGTAATAAGATAACTGAACTTTCCCACCCTTTTTCACATGATTATCAGCATCTTTCCGCAAGCGATTCCCGATAACTCCAAGAGGGCGGGGTTGCTGTAGGGGTAGGACGACATAAAGTCTGTCCCTACAAGTCCATCCGCTCGTCGGTTAGGACGAATGTTTGACACACAGCTTCTTGATGCTACGACGACATAAAGTCGCAACTCCAGACCAATTTGCAACGAAATATACACAAGTGCATCTTAATTCATCTTTTACGGAAAGATGCGGATAATCATTTTCGACCTAAGCGGATGAATTTTTTTGCCGGACGGCCAGTAAGGCCAACGAGATATCAGCCCAGGGCAACGCCCTGGGAATCCGTGATGTGCGACAGTCGCCCAGCAAGGGCAAAAGCCTTAGCAAAACACCATTCTTTTGCCCTTGCATGGTGTTTCAACCGTACCGGTCGAATCATTTTAGGACATGTTACTATAGCAGAGTCCTTGTTTTGTAAAAATATGCCCCAAAGATGATTGATATTCTTCAGAATCCAAGTCCAGCATCTTCGAGCAGGAAAGGAATGACACCAACATACATGATGCCGTCCTCATCTGTCCACGCTTTTACGTTCCCGTCAAGAATGACAATCTTTTGGAAAAAGTCACCGGAGTTCTTCAGGGAGAACGTTTCCTGATACCGCTTGTCTTCAGTATCCACATTCAACGCCGATTGGACATAGATTTTCTTATGTCCCGTATTGACCACAAAGTCAATCTCATATTGCGACTGCTGCTTCTTCCCGTCCTTGACACGGGTAAGTTCCACCACGCCCACATCCACATTGTATCCCCTGCGTACAAGCTCGATGAAAATCATATTCTCCATCAAGTGAGACTTCTCCTGCTGTCGGAAATTAAGCTTGGCATTTCTCAGGCCCAGATCCATAGAATAGTATTTCTGCGTATTCTCGAAATAACGTTTCCCCTTGATGTCGTAGCGCTTGGCGCTAACAAACAGGAAGGCATCCTCCAGATAGTCCAAATAGTTCTTGATGGTATGGTCTGACGTGTTCCGTCTCATCAACGTACCTGCGGTATTGGCAAGCTTATGCGGATTGGTCAACGAGCCTACAGCAGATGACAGCGAGTCAATCAAGGCTTCCAGCACCTCGTCATCCTTAAGCTTGTAACGTTCCACGATGTCCTTGATATATACATTCTTGTAAAGCCCCTTCAGATATTTGCGCTTTTCAGCCGCGTCCTTTTCCAAAACCGCCAAAGGCATGCCGCCAAACAACAGATATTCTTCCAACGCATCCGCCTTTTCCAATCCCGATACGGCATGGAATTCCTTGAATGATAACGGATAGACCTTGATTTCCGAGCCGCGGTCACGGAAGTTGGTGACAATGTCCGTTGACAGCATCTTGGAGTTGGAGCCTGTAACATAGATGTCCAAATTGTTTCGTGCCATCAAGTCGTTCAGGATGTCGTAGAATGTGGTGTAGAGCATGTCCTTGTCTTCTTCGGGAACCATGCTTTCGTCCACATCCGCATTTTTCACTTTGAATGACAGCTGTATCTCATCTATGAAAATATAATAACGTTTTTCTACATCTTTTGTCCGGCTGAGTACATATTCGTACAGTTCATTGGGGTTCCTGTACTTCAAATCGGCTTTCCTGTCCAAGGCTATTTCCACAAAACAGTCATCAGGGACTCCCTCTGTTTTGAGGTGCTCCTTGTAAAGAGTGGACAGTAGGAAAGATTTGCCGCATCGACAGATGCCCGTGACTATTTTTACCTTTCCATTCCATCGCTTGCTCAGTAATGCCTCTACATAATGGTCTCGCTTGATAATCATTGCTTCCAAAAATGTTAATGCAAATATGGTCGAACCATTCGACTGTTTTTGCAGTGCAAAAGTATGCTGTTTTTTTAATAAGCAAGAAAAGAGACACATATTTGCTCTTTAGCCTTGATTCTAAACGGATTCTTCCTAATTCTTGAATAAAAAATGGAATTAAACGCCTTGATAGCGGAATGTACAGCATACGACTTCAAGGTGATGCTTGAAGAGAAGAAACCTAAGAGTTGGTTGAAGAGCGTGAGTGCTTTTGCCAATGGCTTGGGTGGTTCCCTTTTCTTCGATATAGATAATGATGGCATCGTCAAGGGACTTGATGATGTGCAGCATGTAGGCAAGAAAATTAGTGGTAAATTCGTGTTTTACAAATAGTAGGATTAATTTCTATGAATAATTCAGGTTAGAACATCTGTTCGTCTATGATGTTCCCATTTGTATCTGCAATTCGTCAATGGGAGATATTGCGTGTTTCTGATGATATGGATACGCCGCATTTGGTGATTTTGCGACCGTCAGTTTCGTAAGGGATGGCGTACCCCTTGTTTTCAATCTGTGACAGCGCATGGTCAACGCTGTCATCTACCTTTAGTTCTATCACAAAGATGTCGCTCTTGGTCTTGACAACAACGTCGGCACGCCCAAGAATACTCTTGACTTCCGTATCGACCTTGCTGTTCAAGAGGGTGAAAACAACATGCATGAGAAGTTTGTAGAACGCTTCACGTTTCTTCTTGCTCATCCACTCCTTCTTGGTGATAATGTCGTAGGGGATGGAGGCATAAGTCAAGTCTGTCTTGTCAACGTAAACCTTACCTTGTTCACGAATCGCAGGAACTGGTCTGTATCTACAGGATAAATGAATTTGCTCATCAGGCTTTGGGCGCAGGCCCTTTTCAAAGTGGATTCATTGGTTTTTCACGCTGTCGGGCTTGAGTTTGAAGCCTTGGACGTGGTCGTTGAAGCGGAGCGCCATGGTGTCACGCCTGAGCATGACAAACTCCGCCGTGTCGTTGACGAGAAGTGTGGAGTCGGTGTTGCCGGGGACGGGGAATGTGGAATAGGTGAAGATGATTTTCCCGTTGCACAGATGCCACTCGGAATATCTCTTTATGGGGGGGTATTCCACGGGGGAGTTTCTGTCGAGCGAGGAGCTGCGTGGCGGGCCTCCCTGGGTGTTGACGGTTTGGTCGCGCTTGAAAGTATATGAATATTCCCTCGGCACCATATACGTTTGGATGAATGAGTCTCTTCGTTGGCGGTCTTCTTCACTCATCTGCTGCTCCCCCTCGTTGGTGTTGGACGATGGCACTGCTGTGCGATGACGTGGTTGGGGCATTTCCTCATAATACCAAGTGCCATTCACCTGTTCCATGTTGATGGCCAGCATGAGAGCCTTGGGATTGGCGGTGTCCACCAATACAGCCATTCGGTCGCCGATGCGAGGTCGGCCAAAGACCTGATGGTTGAGCCTGGCCTCCAATATGCTGTAGTTGATTGGGTCACCCCCGGAGTCGGGAAGGAAGACGAGCACGGAGTCTGAGCAGCCGTCGCATGCCAGACCGTAGAGCATGGTGTCGCCTTTGGATACATAACTTTTTATGTTTGTCGTCTCCTTCATTTCTTGCATGATTTCTGTCTTGCCACATGCGATGAACAGCAAGAACATAGGCAGCAGCACGAACAATGAGGTCGTTTTCAACTGGTTGTATTTGTCGGATGATTTCATCATTTCCACTAAAATTTATATATTTGGTTTTCAAACATTCCAAGGAACTCAATGCCATCAGATGAACCAAAAACGTTCAACGTATTTAGACAGGCTAATGATAACATTTATCTTTAGAATTTCAAATTGTCGATTGCATGTTTTGAATAAGGCCGCTAAGTTAATGAAAAATAATCGGAGTGGCAAGAAAAAAGCGAGGAAATCATCCTTTTTACGCCATTTGGGTGATTTGCCGGGGTGTCCATGCGTATGAAAAATGAAAAAACATGGCTTTTCTTGCAAAAAAAAGCACTTGCGCCTTGGAATTGGGAAATTTTTCGCTATCTTTGTGGCGTGTTAGTGAAAACTACCGTCATCGTCTTCTCGGCTCTCACATACGCCTTTTCAGCCGATGATGGATTGCTATTAGCCTTACAACCAACTTTAAACTGATAACGAATGAAAAAGAAAATCCAGTTCAGTCTTGTCTATCGAGACATGTGGCAGTCGTCGGGCAAGTTCCAGCCCCGCAAAGACCAGTTGGAGCGCATCGCCCCGGTAATCATCGACATGGGGTGCTTCTCACGCGTGGAAACCAACGGTGGTGCTTTCGAGCAAGTCAACCTCCTTGCCGGCGAGAACCCCAACGCCGCCGTGCGAGCTTTCTGCAAGCCCTTCAATCAAGTGGGGATCAAGACACACATGCTCGACCGTGGCCTCAACGCATTGCGCATGTACCCAGTGCCCGATGACGTGCGCCAACTGCAATATAAGGTGAAACATGCTCAGGGCGTTGACATCCCCCGTATATTCTGCGGCCTGAACGACACCCGTAACATCATCCCGAGCATCAAGTGGGCCTTGGAGGCTGGCATGACCCCACAGGCCACCTTGTGCATCACCACCTCCCCTGTCCACACCGTGGAATACTACAGCCGCATCGCCGACGAGGTGATTGCCGCCGGAGCCGCCGAAATCTGCTTGAAGGACATGGCTGGCATCGGCCAACCGGCCATGCTGGGCAAACTCACCAAGGCCATCAAGGAGAGGCACCCGGATGTCATCATCCAGTATCACGGCCATTCCGGCCCCGGTCTGTCGATGGCCTCCATCCTGGAGGTGTGCAACAATGGTGCCGACATCATCGACACCGCCATTGAGCCGCTGTCGTGGGGCAAGGTGCATCCCGACATCATCTCCGTGCAGAGCATGCTGAAGAACGAAGGCTTCGAGGTGGCCGACATCAACATGAAGGCCTATATGAAGGCACGCTCCCTCACGCAGGAGTTCATCGATGACTGGTTGGGCTATTTCATCAACCCCGGCAACAAGCACATGAGTTCGCTGCTCTTGGGCTGCGGCCTTCCGGGCGGCAT
>Ga0129307_1001859_pt1 | contig 19689 bp, 12 predicted proteins | sample P1105metagenome_FD_94437 | JGI IMG/M metagenome (GOLD analysis project Ga0129307, IMG submission 94437) | Capybara group fecal microbial communities from Wisconsin, USA - P1105 metagenome | ecosystem: Host-associated > Mammals > Digestive system > Large intestine > Fecal | place: USA: Wisconsin... | reverse complement strand
CGAATACCGCTCTTGCAACTGCAGGCGACCTCACGCAAATGGCTTCTGCATTTAAGCTTGCTATTGAAGCTGGCCGCAAGGCTTACCTTGCCGGGCTCGGTCGCGTTCTTTCTCGTGGCGCTTCTGCATCCGACCCGCTGACAGGATTTTTGAGGGATTAGGATGGAGGTTTTGGGCTATGGGCTCGGACCTTGCGGTCCTTTGGGCAGTGAGCAATATCGATTACTTTTTTGCTCATAGCTCAAAGCGAGTTTACGAGCGACCTCATAGCGAGCTTTTATAAATCGAATTTTATTTTGACTAAAACAATGACTAACGAACGCAAAGACAACAATTATTTTTTTGATTCCGGGAATCTCTCGCCGGCGGCTCTAGAACGTAAGCACCGGATTGAAACGGATCCTTCTGTGCGCACGGACATCATGGAATACTTGCCGGGAATGGAAGTCATCCAGTCCGATATTCGCGACAAGGTTCTCGCGGCATTTGATAGCTACGATTCTTCGAAATATACCGCTCGCGATGTGAAGTTCGCTTTGCAGCACGACACTTGCACCATCGAAGACTTCAAGGCTTTGCTTTCGCCTGCTGCAGCTCCGTTCCTCGAAGAAATGGCTGCAAAGGCCAAGATCGAAACGGGTCGTCATTTTGGTAACAACGTTTATCTGTTCACACCGCTCTACATCGCGAACTACTGCGAAAATTACTGCGTCTATTGCGGATTCAACTGCTACAACCACATCAAACGCATGCAGCTGAACATGGAGCAAATCGAGCACGAGATGAAAGTCATCGCCGACAGCGGTATGGAAGAAGTCCTGTTGCTTACCGGCGAAAGCCGTGCCAAGAGCAGCGTCAAATACATCGGCGAAGCTTGCAAGCTGGCCCGCAAATACTTCAAGCTCGTGGGCGTTGAAGTCTATCCGGTAAACGTTGACGAGTATAAGTACTTGCACGAATGCGGCGTCGATTACGTGACTGTATTCCAGGAAACGTACGACCGCAAACGCTATGAACAACTTCACTTGCTCGGCCACAAGCGCGTATTCCCGTACCGCTTTGATTCGCAGGAACGCGCGTTGATGGGCGGTATGCGCGGTTGCGGCTTCTCCGCTCTGCTTGGACTTTCGGATTTCCGCCGTGACGCTCTCGCGAGCGCTCTCCACGTTTATTACTTGCAAAAGAAGTATCCGCATGCCGAAATGAGTCTCAGTTGCCCGCGTCTCCGACCGATTGTGAACAACGAAAAAATTAGCCCGCTTGATGTTCATGAACGTGAACTCTGCCAAGTGCTTTGCGCTTACCGCATCTTCCTCCCGTTCGTTGGCATCACTGTCTCTAGCCGTGAAAGCAAGGAATTCCGCAATGGCATCGTGAAGATAGCCGCAACGAAAGTTTCTGCAGGTGTCTCGACCGGCATCGGCGACCACGAGAGCAAGTACAGCGGTCATGACGATGGGGAAGGCGGCGACGAGCAGTTCGAAATCAACGACGGTCGCAGCATCGGCAAAATGTACGCCGACATGAGCGGCGAAGGCATGCAGCCTGTGCTGAACGACTACCTGTACGTTTAGGCTTTAGGTTGTAGGTCTTAGGAATTAGGGCTATGATTGCGGTTTTGCCGCAGTTGCTTGTTATTAGTCATTGGTCTTTAGTTGAATTCTGGTGACTCAGTAACAGAAAATGCCTCGGAATTTATCCGGGGCGTTTTTAATTTACCGATGATTGTTGACCAACGATAGTTCTTTTAATTACTGTTCCTGCAACCTTTTCTGCCGAGCGTAGAGAAACAAACTCCATGGTCTGTTTTGTAGGCTGATTGCCAGTCTCCATTACTAGGAAGTAGGAATACATCAACGGAATATCCTTCGTTACCCGGACTCCACCGGACGCTCATGGTATAGCGAGTATTGTCGGCTATTTTTCCATGATTGAGTGCTCGGCTGATAAACATAGGCTGAGTAGGGGCTGTGCGATAATTTGTCCCTCCTCCAGGGGGAGTATAAGCTGTTGCGGTATAAGTATCTACGTTGTTTTTATTCGACTTATTGCCTGCAAGTCTGTCTCTAACGATATCGGCGACTCCTTCAAATCGGGCTTCTTTGAGTGCATCATAAAAAGTGCCGCCACTTCCAATTAAACCGCAAATATTGGTACTGCTGTTTGCTTTAATATGGTGTCCTTGTACATTGATTGGAAGACCGCTATGTAATTCAATAACGAATAATGCGGCTCCTTGGTTTGAACCCATTTTTTCTATATGAGTATATTCGGAATTTGTACCACCTTGTACGGGCGTATATTTTGAAAACGCATCTAAGTCTTCAATCAACGCCCTGTTCAAAGCGTCTCTCAAGTAGTACAATTTCATTAAGTCTACTTTTTCACGTGTCTTTTCCGCTACTCCAAATAAATTTGGCACACCGACTGTTGCTAGAAACCCCATGATAGCGAAAACTACCATGAGTTCAAGTATTGTCACCCCTCGGCGAGATTGTGTATTAATCGTTGTCATAATCAGCCTCATTGAAACATTTTGTGAAATGCAAAACAATTTTGCTGCTTTGGGTAAAAATATACAATAGAAACTTACTTTTCTGTGACGAAACTCACTTTCAAAGTTCTATAAAGAAGTATTCCAATGTGGAAATGGCGTTTTTTTGCTAATTTGAGCAATATGAAATCGTTAGATACTACGCTTTATTTCATTACCGATAGCACTTCTGTACCTCCTGAACGCTTTTTGCCGACGGTTGAAGCCGCTTGTAAAGGCGGTGCGACGCTCATTCAGCTTCGCGAAAAGAACCGCTCAACTCGTGAATACATGGAACTTGCTATGGCTACGCATGAAATTACCAAGCGTTACGGTGTTCCTTTGGTTATTGATGATCGCGTCGATGTGGCGCTTGCGGTCGGTGCTGAAGGAGTGCATGTCGGACAAACTGATATGCCTGTGAAAGAGGCGCGTCAGTTGATGGGTGCAGATAAAATAATAGGTGCGACGACAAAGACTGTTCCGCAAGCGCTTGAAGCTTACGAGCAGGGTGCAGACTATTTAGGTGTTGGTGCAATTTATCCGACAACAACTAAAGTGGTGACGATTCTTACCAGCGTTGATACGCTCAAAGCGATTGTAAAAGCAGTGCCGATCAAGGTGAATGCGATTGGTGGGCTCAATAAGGATAATATCGGTGTGCTTAAGGGCTCCGGAATTTCAGGCATTTGCGCCGTTTCTGCAATTATGAAGGCTACCGACCCAGAAAAAGCAACACGTGAACTGAAACAAGCGTTTTTAGAGCTTTGAGGTCGCTTCGCTTTGAGGACGTGGCTTCGCCCCTTTGAGCCTTGTATAATCGCGGCGTAGCCGCCTAATGAAAATTCATAGCTCATGGCTCATTGCTCACACCTCAAAGGGAGCCTAAGGCGACCGACCTCACTTCTCATACCTTATAATTACTATATTTCGCCATGATGAAAAAGAATTCAAAATCGACGTTGTCGTTCGTTGTTGATGTAGGCAACTCGCATACTGTTCTTGGTATATTCAAGGGTGACAAAGTTGTTGACCACTGGAGACTTACAACTCGTAAGGAAACGACTTCGGATGAAGTGATGAACCGTGTCGGTGGTCTCATTCATTTTTCGAAAATCAAACCGGAATCTGTTACGCATGTAGGACTTTCTACTGTGGTGCCCTCGCTGGAACGCCCTTGGGTGAAGGCTCTTCAAACGCTTCTCAAGCGTCCGGTGCAGGTGGTGAGTTCTGAAAATTGCCTCAACTGCCCGATTGCATACCCGAATCCGAGTTCGCTTGGGGCTGATCGCCTTTGCAATGTTATCGCTCTCAGGGAGCGCGGCTTTTCCGATGCGATCGTTATTGACATGGGGACGGCGACCACGTTTGATGTGATGAAGGATGGCGGTTTTGCCGGGGGAATCATTATTCCGGGAATTAGCGCTAGTCTCGACGTGCTTACGGAAAAAGCGGCTCGCCTCTTGCCGGTAAGCATCGAATGGCCAAAAAAACTCATCGCGAACAATACCGATGATGCTATTCGAGCAGGGCTTCTGTTTGGTTTCATGGCTGAACTCGAAACGCTTGTTGCAAAAATCAAGCAGGAAATGGGAAAAAAGGATGTTCCTGTGTTTGCAACGGGAGGCTGGGGACGGACCGTCGTGGGGCATACAAAAATTATTGATACATACGATCCTTATTTGACTCTTGATGGAGTTCGCCTTGTTGCGCTTCGTGGTGATTCCGCTGCAGAAGTCATTGATAAGGATGCCGAAGAATAACTCATTCGCGAGGGCTGGATTACGCTCCGATCTGATGGAGTGTCATCGTCATACGGCGGGCTTTTTATACGTAGTTTTGCCGATTCCCTCGACTTTGACTTGGATGTAGGAATTTATTCTGAAGAACATGCTGCCAAAAAGCCGAAAAGCTATGACCATGAAGTTTTTGATGTCCAGTTCAAGGATAAGGGGAATGGCGGAATCGGCTATGTGAGCTATGCCCGTTTGCGTTTCCATACAATATGCTTTCGCAAGATCTCATTTTCGGACCGTTGCGTGTCTTTAGCGTGTATGTCGACCTTCGCGTAAATTCCTGGAGTTACAGCAAGGATAATTTAAACGATCGTAATTTTTTATGGACATCGTTACGAACTTGTTTTGGGAAGATTCACTTTGGGTATTTCCGAAATGCAAATTCTTTACAACGAGAATAAGCCTTGGCTCCTTGTTACCATTGTTACGCTCTTTATTGAAAAGGGAAACTGCTACGAGCACGTATTATCCACGAAGCGCCGCACCAATACACAATTTCACCTTCATTTTGCTATATCGGGAGGTATGCTTCATTTGAATTAGGCTAGACTTTTGGTGATATTAGGGTGTTTTTCCTCCGTTCTACCTTGCATTGGTAGCATTTTATAACTATTTTTTAAGTGATATTTTACAAAGATCAGATAAAATATGAATGTAGGCATGGCGAAAATTAAACAACTGTTTGTCAATTTTAGAGTTCGTAAACGTATTTTAGCGTTGGCGGATGCTTTTATAGTTGTTGTTGCCGGTCTTTTTTCAAATTTTTTCCTTTCTTCATCTATTGATCGCATTAGCAAAAATGACTTGCTGGCCTTTCTTTTTTTAAGTGTTCTCTTGTGCTTTGGTAGCCTGCTTTTCTTTGGTGCCTACAACAAGCTTTGGAGATACCTAAATCGTTCTGACTACTTAAGTTGCGTAAAAGGAATCGTTGTCGGTATTATCGCAACGCAGGTATTTTTCTATATCGCAAAGAGTGACTTGCACTGGCAGTTCGCTCTCGTACAAATGATTATTGCCTGTATTGGTGTATCTCTTTTCCGCTACGCATTTAGGAACGCTTTCATTTCCCTTACGGAATTTGGGCGAATTGAAGGTCGGAAAAGGCGCACCATGATTATTGGTGCAGGTAATGCGACTAGGCTTTTGTTGTGCGAAATCCGTTACAGCACGACTGATGCTGAAAGGGGGCTTGAAACATCCGAAGCTGCTGATATATACCCTGTTTGCCTTATTGATGACGACCGCTATAAAATCGGCAAGCCTTTTCAAGGAGTGCTTGTTGCGGGGAGCACTAGCGATATTCCCAAAATTGCAAAGCTTGAAAATATTGAACAGATTCTCTTTGCAATTCCGAGTTGCCCTCCTAAAGATCGTCAGACTATTTTGGACATCTGTAGCAAGACCGGACTACCGGTGAAGGTTCTTCCTTTTATTGGATCCCTTTTGGATAGTTCCAGTATCGGGAATGGTACGACGAATTTTGCAACCCAAATCCGCGATATCAAGGTTGAAGATTTGCTTGGTCGCGATCCTATCAAGTTTGACAATAAGAATATTCGCACCTACATTGAAGATAAAGTCTGTATGGTCACAGGCGGTGGCGGAAGTATTGGTAGTGAACTTGTTCGCCAGATTGCCAAGTACAATCCTAAACAGGTTATCATTGTCGATATTTACGAAAATAACGCCTACGATATCCAGCAGGAACTGCTCATGGAATACGGCAAGTCGCTGAACTTGGTGACTATCATTGCCTCGGTCCGTGATTATTTCCGCATGAACCAAATTTTCAAGAAATATCACCCAGAAGTGATTTTCCATGCTGCTTCCCACAAGCATGTTCCGTTGATGGAAAATAATCCGATGGAAGCGATTAAGAATAACGTTATTGGTACGTTTAACGTAGCTACGCTTTCGATGTTTAATAACGTAAAGAAGTTCGTGATGATCAGTACTGACAAGGCTGTGAACCCGACGAACGTCATGGGTGCTTCAATACGTTGCTGCGAAATGATTGTCCGCTTTATGTCCTTGCAAAAGGATAGTAATACTGAATTTATCGTCACTCGCGTTGGCAACGTGCTTGGCAGTAATGGAAGCGTGATTCCGCTGTTCAAACGTCAAATTGAACAGGGAAAGCCAGTTACGGTGACGCATCCCGATATTATTCGTTACTTTATGACGATTCCTGAAACGGTGAGCCTTGTGCTTGAAGCGGCAAGTATCGCTCATGGTGGAGAAATCTTTGTGTTTGACATGGGTATGCCTGTAAAAATTGTTACATTGGCAGAAAATTTGATCCGTATGTATGGCAAGGTTCCGTACAAGGATGTGCCTATCAAGTTTACGGGTCTTCGTCCGGGAGAAAAGATCAAGGAAGAGCTTTTGATGGATGAAGAAGGCTTGGAAAAGACTAAGAATAAGCTTATATTTATTGGAAAACAGATTGATATCGATACATCTAAGTTTATTAACGAATTGTGGAAACTCAAGGGGGCTGCAGCCGAAAACAACGACGAAGTTGCTATTCAGGCTCTGCATGAAATCGTTCCGACGTTCACGACTCCAGAAGAATTTAATAAAACCGTCTTGATGCAATCCAGTAAAATAGATTCAAATAAAGACGAAAATTCGAGTGGGAAGGAACAAACAGAATTCAACAACCAATCAATCTCAAAAGAGGGATAAACAATGAAGAAGGTCGCTTCGTTAGCTCTGCTAACATCAACTCTCGCCTTTGCACAGGCAGGAATCATGGGCGGCTCAGAAGGTTTGCATCAGATTAATGCAAAAACTCTGGGACAGTGGCAAATCAACCTTGGAACAGGCGGAAATATTTCGTTTGGCTCTTGGGGCTTGTCTCGCGGTGGTATCTATATGGATAAGAACGGGAAAAGGTACTCGTTCAACGATGTAGATTACTCTCAGGCCGGCAATGTTTTCGTAAGCGTGGGCGTATTGGACTTTATCGATATCGGAGCTTCTCTTCCGGTGTACTACGAACATGCTAACTCCAATGGTCCTAGCGGTGCTGCTAACATGTGGACGACAAGCCGTGGTGACTTGGATCTCTTTGCTAAGATCGGTCTCCCGTTTGCCTCTGACAGCTCGGGTTTCTTTAAGACAGCCCTTATGCTTGACCTCTATATCCCGACGGGTGAACAGTCTGCCGGTGTGCGTCCTCGCCATGCCTGGTACTTGAATGGAAGTGGCTATACGCATCCGTTCACTGCGGACGATTTTGTCTTCGGTGCCGGTCTTGCTTTCTCGTTCGATTTCACCAAGATGGGCGCTCCGATTACTTGGAACCTCGCTGCAAGTTACGTCTATCCGATCAACAACGATCAAACCAACACGCTCGTCTATAGCACGGGTATTAACTGGCTCGCTCTTCCGTGGATGACTCCGTTCTTGGAATTTTCTGCTGAAATGCGCCTTCAGAGTGTTGGCATGTACAAGTTCGATCCGATGGTGGACCCGATGCTCATCACTCCGGGGTTCCGCTTCCATCTCCCGTATAACATCGAATTTGCCGTTGGTCTCGAAGTGGCTGTCCGTCTCTTCAAGAGCGGCTTTGACCATGATGAAGATATCAAGGCTGGCGAAGATCACGTAATCCATTACGTCACCGAAAAAGGTGACAAGTACTACTATGGTTACACCAGCGTCCCGCTTCTCTCCGGTGCTGCTATGTTGAGCATTGCTCTTGATGCTAAGAGAACTCCGAAGGATACAGACGGTGACGGCGTTCCTGATGGCGATGACAAGTGCGCCCGCACTGCTAAGGGCCTCGAAGTCGATGCTGACGGTTGCCCGGTTGAAGACGCTGTCGCACTCGCTCGTGAACGTGCTTTGGCTGACTCTCTTGCTCGCGTTGACTCCGACAAGGACGGCATTGTTGATCTTAAGGACAAGTGCCCGAATACTCCGGCAGGCATTGCTGTTGACTCTGTGGGTTGCATGCTCGACTTCGACAAGGATGGTGTAGGCGATGCTCAGGACAAGTGCCCGAACACCCCGGTTGGAATCACTGTTGATGTTAAGGGTTGCCCGCTTGATTACGACAAGGATGGCGTGCCTGACTTCCTCGACAAGTGCCCGAATACTCCGACTGGCGTTGAAGTTGATTCTACTGGCTGCTTGCTCGACACCGATAAGGACGGCATTGCTGACTTCAAGGACAAGTGCCCGGGTACTCCGGCTGGTTACTCTGTTGACTCTCTCGGTTGCTTGCCGGACTTCGACAAGGATGGCGTGCCTGATGTTATCGACAAGTGCCCGAATACGCTCCCTGGCGTTCGCGTTGATGAAAAGGGTTGCCCGGTCAACAAGAAGGAAGACCTCGATCAGCTCAAGAAGGGTATCCAGTTCAAGACCGGTTCTGCAAAGCTCACCACGAGCAGCTATGCTACACTCAAGGATATTGCAGAATTGATGAAGAAGATTCCTGAAGCTAACCTCGAAGTTCAGGGCCACACGGACAACAAGGGTTCTGATAAGAAGAACCAGAAGCTCTCCGAAAATCGTGCCAAGGCTGTCGTGACTTACCTCAAGAAGCGTGGTGTCGAGAAGGATCGTCTCCGTGCTGTTGGTTATGGTAGCTCCAAGCCGATTGCTGACAACGATACTAAGGCTGGCAGAGCCGAAAACCGTCGCGTGGAACTCGTTCCGTTCGCTAAGTAATGTAATCTGTAAGTAGTTGTGTGTGAATCCGATAAGTTTTTTTGGATTCACATCCTTATAGAAAAGAATCCATGTTGTGAAAACAATGTGGATTCTTTCTTTTTGAATGAAAATTGTATAATTTTTTTATTTAAACGATAAATATTAAATGACAGATAAATTGAAATAATCTATTTTTGTAATAATAGGCTACATTACGCAAATAAGCTTCAATGATTGTTTGCCTAATTCTCAGGAAAAGGTATGTCTGAAAAAGAAGAAAAACAAGTTATAGGCCAAGTCGCAACGCAAGCGAATCAGGCTAACGATATAATCAATTTGCTCGAAACTGTAATGATTCTTTGGGGCAAAAAGTTCACCTTGCTTATGTTCATCCTCTTTGGAGCTATTGCTGGATTTGGGATATCCAACTGGCTCCGTCCTCAGTTTACGAGCGATGTTCTTTTGCAGATAGATGTCAAAGGAAACAAGGCCGGCAAGGCCATGGGGGACATGGGTGCTCTTTTAGACATGGCAAGCCCTGCCGATGCTGAAATTGAACTTATCAAGAGTCGCATGGTTTTAAACTATGTTGTTGCTGCCGAGCATCTCTGTTTTAGTGCGACTCCTATGGGGGCTGGTGATAGATTCTTCCATCGTGAAGGCCGAATGGACTTGGACTCCCTTTACATTCCTGAGATTGCACGTGAAGAAAAATGGAAGGTTAGGGCGACGGCTCTTGATTCATTTGAAGTTATTTCGCCCGACGAGCAGGTCTTGTTGACTGCGAAAATCGGGGAATTGGCTAGGGGCGCTTATGGTGGTGATACGTTTGATATTCGCGTGTCTAAGATGCTTGCCTTGCCGGGACAGATGTTTAGACTTTCTCAGAGTAGCGAACTTAGGACGGTCACTGCATTGAAGAAAGCTCTTAATGTTAGCGAAAAAGGAAAGCAGACTGGTATTATTGAAGCGAGTTATAACCATCGTTATCCTGATAGGGCTGCCTCTATCTTGAATACGATTGCAAGAACTTATTTGCGCCAGAATGTCGAAATGAGAAGTGCCGAAGCCGCTAAGACTCTTGAGTTCTTGGAAAAGCAGCTCCCTGGTGTTAAAGCAAAATTGGATAGTGTAGAAAAGGTTTTGGCGGACTACCGCTTCAGCATCGGTTCCGTGGATATGACGGGTGAAACGCATGCCCACTTGCAGAAAGAATCTGAATTGCAGAGACAATTGCTGGAATTGGAACAGCAGCGTCAGGCGGCAACTCGTTTGTTCAAAGAAGAACATCCCAATGTGCAGACGATTGTCAAGCAGCAGAATAAGCTCAGGGCTGAAATTGCAAAGTTGAAAAAGAATGCGGAAAAGATGCCTTTGACGCAGCAGGAGGTCATGCGTCTTAAGGAAGATGTTGCCGTTAATAACGAAATTTATACGAACATGTTAAACAACATCCAGCAGTTGCGCATTGTCCGTGCGGGTGAAGTGGGGAATGTCCGTATCGTTGATTTTGCCCAGACGGATTCAATTCCGAGCAAGCCCAAGAAATTGACCATTTTCATTTGTTCTGTCGCAGCCTCTTTTATGCTTGGCATTCTTTGGGTGTTCCTCATGCGTATGATGCGTAATGGCGTTCGCAGCGTGACCGAAATTGAACGTGAAACGAATGTTAGCGTGCTTGCTAGAGTCCCGGAACATCCGAATAAGCTTCGTTCCAAGGCTCAGATTTTTGTGCAGCAGAATCCGGAAGATACGATTAGCGAATCTATCCGTTCTATCCTCACTGCAATTGACTTCTCGTTCAACGTGAACAAGGAACATCAGGTCATCATGGTGGCTGGTCTTGTTCCGCACGTGGGTAAGAGCTTTATTTCGTTGAACCTCGCAGCTTCGTTCGCTCTTGTGGGTAAGAAGGTTCTGTATATTGATGCCGACATGCGTAAGGCTTCTTGTCGATTCACTAATGTTGGTCTTACGGATGTTCTTATGGGCAAGAGAACCTTTGAAGAATGCGTTTATCGTAAGACAGGCATTAAGGACTTCGATATCCTTGAGTCCGGCAAGTTTAAGCAGGCTGCATTTGAACTTTTGCGTGGAGAATGTTTCAAGCAACTTATTGATGAAATGCGTCCGAAGTATGATAAGATTATTGTCGATACTCCGCCGACAAGCTTGTTGGCTGATGCTTACATGATTGCACCGCTAGTCGATATCAACCTTATTGTTTTGCATTATGGGTTGCATTCTATGGATGCCATCAAGGAATCTTTGCAGAACTTGAACCGCTATACCGATAAGCCGAAAGCGTTCATTCTGAACCACTGTGAACATAGATCCGGTTACGGTTATGGCTACGGCTATGGCTACGGCTATGGACATTATGGTTCTTACGGTAAGAAGTCCAAGAAAGATTAATAAATCTTAAATTTTCAATTATCGTAAACGATATTAATAATTTCCGTTAGCCTTTTGTCACCCCGGCTCAGAGCCGGGGTCGGCTTTTTTTTTTAGGAGAAAATTCGGCGTGCTTAGAAAAGGACTTTTTATCCATATTTTTACAGGTTGCCTAGTCCTTTTTTTCGTAAAATAATTGATTTTTAGAAGAGCGAGGTTGAGAACGTGAAAAGTAAATTGATATGGTTTGTGGTTGCTTGCATTGCATGTAGCATGGCTTATGCACAGACGAAAGTCGTTGTGGATCCTGGCAAAAAATACCAGCTTTTTGAAGGTTGGGGTACAAGTTTATGCTGGTGGGCTGAACTTGTCGGTGCTTGGGATGAAAAAAACTACTCGAAGCTTTTGGACGTGATTGCAGACGCAGATTCGGGGCTTGGATATAGCATTTTCCGTTATAATATTGGCGGTGGCGACCAGCCAGGGCATAATCACTTGACCAAGGGAGATGGGGGAGCTGCGGTTCCTGGTTACAAACCGACGGAAAAAGGTGATTACGATTGGACTGCTGATCCGCATCAACGTAATGTGCTGTTTGGACTAGCCAAAAGGGTTAAATCCCCGATTTTTGAGGCGTTCTCGAATTCTCCGCCGTGGTGGATGACGAATAGCGGTTGTGTTTCCGGTGGCGTCAATGGCGCGGACAACCTCAAGTCGGATTATTTTGACGATTTTGCGGATTACCTTTCAGAAGTGGCGAAGCATTTTAAGCTGGAATGGGGAATCACGTTCCGCACGATTGAGCCGTTCAATGAACCGAGTGCGGGATGGTGGAAATCGAATGGCGATCAGGAAGGTTGCGGTTTCAAGAACAAACAGTCCGAAATGATTGTGGAACTTGGGAAGGCTCTCAAAAAAAAGGGGCTTTTCCCGGAAACTTCTGTGAGTGCGGCTGACGAATCAAATATCGGCGATGCGTTGGCTCGCTTTAACAGCTACAGCGCCGAAGCTCGTTCTTACATGTTCCAAGTCAATACGCACAGTTATTCGGGTTACGATTCTCGCGCCAAGCTTTATAATGCGGCATTTGCCGCTGACAAACGCGTTTGGCAGTCCGAATCGGGACCGCTCCACCGCAGTGGCGACCTCGATATTACGCTTTGGATGGCGGATGTCATTTTGCATGACTTGCGCGACATGAAGGCGAGCGCTTGGGTCGATTGGCAACTTTCTGACCCTGCCGAAAACTGGCGTACCATCATTGCTGACCACAAAAAGCAGACGTTCTCTTATGCACCGCGCTTCTATATGCATGCTGCGTTCAGTCGCTTTATACGTCCAGGTTCCCGCTTTATTGATTCAGATAACAGCAACACGCTTGCCGCCATCCGCGAAGACAGTTCGCTTGTTCTTGTGGTGCTGAATACAAGTGCGAGCGATGCGAAATACACGTTTGATTTGAGTAAATTCGATGCGATTGGAAAAAAAGTAAAGGTCCATCGTTTTACGCTCCCAGCTGCACTCAAGGCGGACTCCGATATTGATGTTTCTGGCAATTCTTTTGCTGTGACGGCGAAGGCCCTGTCCATCGTAACGATGGTTATCGAAGGAGCGAAGGGCGGAACTTGTGAAGAAAGTAAAATTATTTCCTACGTGAAAGTTCATGATGGCGGTTGGAACGAAACGACGGATGTCAAAGTGAATCCTGGTGATTCTCTGGTGTTAGGTCCGCATCCGTACGATGGAGGCCGCTGGACATGGACTGGGCCGAACGACTTTTATTACTTGGGACGTGAAGTTCGCTTTAAAAATTTGCAGTGGCAAAGCAGCGGCATTTACACGGGAACGTATGTCAATCCTTACGGATGCAAAAGTACGGTAGAGGTCAAGGTTGTGGTTAATGATCCTGCCCATCCTTACGTAGAACCTGTAAAGCCGGATACGAATAAGGTGACTCTCAAGCAGCAAATGGCTGCGGGGAAGGTTACGGTTTTGAAAAGTGGAGACGATTTATTGATTTCCGTTCCTCATGGTACTGCGCAGCTTTCGATTTACAATTTGCAAGGTGTGCTTATGATGCGTAGGCGAATTGAAGGGATTGCTGTTGTGCCCGTTATTCACTTTGTTCAGAATCCATTTGTTGTAAAAATAAGCTCCGCTAGAAAAACTATTTATCAGAAAATTTTTAGATAAAAGTTGATAAATGGTCTCTTTTTCATGAATGTGTGATGTTTATTTTTACATATTGTTTGTTCTGTATCCTACTTTTTTATATATTGCTTGGTATAAAGTAGGAGATGAGGATGAAAAAGCTATCTGTTATTCTTGTTTTGGTTACTGTTTTCTGTGCTAATGCACTTGTTATCCCGCAAACTCCGCAGATTGGTTCAGATGGATGCTTTTTAATTACTAATGCGGAAGAGTTGTATGGATTTGCAGATGAAGTAAATTCAGGGCGTACCGACAATAAAACCTGTGTAAGGCTAGAAGCTGACATCACCATCAATCCCAATCTCCTTGATTCTGAAAAAGTCGCAATGGCGATTCGGGATACGGTCGATGCGATTCCTCCTGCTCCGGATTGTGTGCAAAAGGGTGAAACTTGTAAGCTAGACAAATGGACTCCCATTGGATTTACAGAAAAAACTGCTTTTAAAGGGAGATTTGACGGACAAGGGCACACGATTAGTGGACTTTTTGTTAATTCTCCAGCACGTGACAGTGTCGGTTTTTGGGGCTATGTCGAAGGGGGTGTTATCGAAAATTTGCACATCGTAGATACCTATATTCGTGGAAGATATTCGGTTGGTGGAGTCATTGGTGCCGCATCTTATGGCCGCATTTACAACTGTAGTTTTTCGGGCGTGGTTGTTAGTGACGGAACTGCTGGTGGTGTTGTAGGTAAGCTTAGAGGAATTATTCTTCATAGCTACAATGACGGGTATGTTAGGGGTGGCTCTCGTGTCGGGGGCGTTGTAGGCTATGCCAATGTGGGCGAAATCAATAAGTGCTATAACACGGGTGCTATTTTTGGTGATGAAAATGTGGGTGGCATTGCGGGACTTAGTGGCAACGTAATGTATAGCTACAATGCGGGAAATGTTCATGCTAATAAGTTTGCCGCTGGCCTGGTTGGAGAACTTTTTGGTACTGGTGATTCCGTGATGCATTCTTTTAATGCAGGGCGCATTTATGGATCTAACCATATTATTGGAGAATTCACTTTTGCTACAAGTGATTATAAGTATGTTCAAGGTAATTATTCTCTAAATGGGGCTGCGAAATCATCATGGGGTGATGTCCTTTTGGATTCCGCTGCTTTTAGGGGCGATTCCCTGTTGAACATTCTTAATGGCTTGACCTTTGGACTTTGGAAAAAAGGCGACCGCCACCCCGTTTTCGATGAGTCCGCCAAGCCTGAACTCAAGGACAGCGTCTATCAGATAAAGACTGCCGCGCAACTGCTCTGGTTTGTCGATTACGAGAACTTCATGTTTGCGTATCCCAATACCAGTGCGATTCTTCTTGATGATATCGTGTTCAACAAGAATGTTGTTGCTTCTGAATGCGTTCAAAAGGATACTCTTTGCGATTTCCCTAATTGGAAACCGATTTTTGGAATAAGCAAGCTGCCCGACTATTACGGTTTTACAGGAACCTTTGATGGGAACGGTCATTCCATTTCGGGGCTTTACATGGGATGGGGATCGTCTAAAAATCCTGATGAGGGAATGTTCCGGAGAATAGATAATCGGGGCGTTGTCAAAAATTTGGTGCTAACGGATTCTTATTTTGCGAGCAATCATTTGAATATTATTGCGGTAGAAAATAAGGGTAAGATGATAGAGTGTTTTGGAAAATACTATAGGGATGGCACAATATATTCCGGCGCATTTGGTGCAGAAGAATATGTGATAGATTTTCGTGATTATGGTTTTTTGGAATCGTATTCGGAAAAAAATTATGAGCAAACGCATGAAAATATTGATGGACTTTGGTTTGATGGCAAGAGGTTTGCTGTGTCCAAGAGGGCTGTTTGTTACTACAAGGATTCGACGGAGTGCAATGAAGAAGGACACCTTTATACGGGGTATCCCATTAATATGCAATACCCCAGGGCGTTTTTCCCGTACAAGACGATGAATCCTGTGCCGCGCTTTATCAGTCGCTTTTCAAATATAGATGTGACCATGGACAACTTGGGGTATCTTGCCTATAAGTATCGCTACCTTGTTGGAGATACGGTCTATGCAAGGAGCTTCCCTAAAGAAATTTATTTATCTCCAGCTCGTTATAATACGGAATTTCCGGATCTCGAGGGTGTCTGCATGACCTATACTTCTGATCATGATATGACTTTTTCGGGCGGGGACTATTTTGATCCGAAGTGTGGTATTGTGCTGCCAAAGACGAATGAGCCAAAAACGGTGAATCTTGATTTTAAGGATTTCAAGAAGCTTAACGAAAAAGATACGGTTGATTGCGGCAAGCTTCTGAGAAAAATCTCGTATATGAATTTGGGCCACCGCGATAGTCAAGATATCGAAGGGGTTGCACGTCTGTTTGAGTTTGGTCCCAAGGGAACTTGCAAGGGTGGCAAGAAAATTGCTGCTGAAGAACCTGCTTATTGCTATTCTGGCGTAAGGGACTACTGTGCGGAACCGGATAATCCGATTTTGCCGATTCCTGTAAAGACGGTGCTTTCGGATATGAACGTGGCGATTGCTGGTAGAACACTGGTGTTCAGTGGCGTTTCTGCGGGGGCGACTTTCGATCTCGTGGATGTCATGGGTGTTGTTACGAAGAAAGGTTATGTTTTATCTACTATAGATGTTTCAGAAATTAAGGCTGGAGTGTATGTTGTTCGAGTTCGTGATGGTGCAAAACGCCTTGTGAAGAAGGTTTCATTGCGTTAGTTATATATCCCCGGTCAGACCGGCTTGCACGAACCATTTCTTTTCTAAATCATGGCTGAAGTTTTTCTCGAATCGAGACTCGCCGTTTGCAAAATGTTCAATATAAATATCTGTTTCTATTTGGAGATGGATGCCTTTATCGTCTTGGAATGTGAAACTTTTCTTATGCCAGCCTTTGGCTAAGATTTCAGTTACAAAACGATGCTTGTTTATGACTCCAAACAATTGTTGGGCACGACCGGGAAATGTCTGATACAGTTTGAAAACAATCTGTGGGTGCAATTTGGAAATGGAGAAAAACTACCCCTATTTCCATATCATAATTTTGATGAACGAAAAAAATAATATAAAAATTTGCCTTGCAATAAAATTTTAGAAATTTAGCGAAAATCGCAAATTGAGTATATATTATTTAAAAAGCCTTCGAATGTAAGGCTATTGCATTTTGGGAAAAACTAGAAACTTTGATAGATTTCAAAACGCCAGAACTTTCGGATATATTTGCCGCGATGCGTGCGGTCGCCGATTCAGGGTACATCGGTAGCGATGCTGGTTTTGCAAATCTTTATCTTTTGCGAAAAAAGTACGGCACGTTGATAGCCTTGCAAGATGGGTTTCTTTTCCGCTATTATAACGGGTTTGGGAGCCGTCGAGGATATGCATTCCCGCTAGGGGCGGATGACCCGCGAAAAGCTTTAGATTTGATTGTCAAAGATGCTCAGGAATCCGCGCGACCATTGGAATTTTGCCTTGTCGATGAACCGCGAACGCAGATCCTTGCCGAATATTTTGGAGCATCTGGCGTAGAGTCTGTTGATTCGCCGATTCTGCATTTTGAAAACAATCGCGGCGATAGCGATTACATCTATTCAGCCGAAAGTCTTGCGAGCCTTTCGGGAAATAATTACCGCAAAAAACGCAATCATATTTCGAAATTCAGCCGCACTTATGCCCATTTTGAGTTGCTGGCAATCACTCGCGAAAATGCTGCAGAAGCGCTTGAAATTGAAAAATTATGGCTGAACAGCGGTATGGCGGGGGAGTCGAGCAAGAAGCATTGCGAAGACGTTTGCAATTCTGCAAATGAATGTGAACAGTTGGCTTGGGCGGAATATTCCGAAGATGAAAAATCGCGTCTTGCTGAATTTTGTGCCATTCAGGAGGCGTTACAAAATTTTGAAATGCTCGGCATGAAAGGCGGCTTGCTTTACGTCGATGAAAAACCGGTCGGTATGACATTGGCTTCCGAAATCTCTCCCGGCGTGTGGGACATCCATTTCGAAAAAGTTATTGGAGAATATGCGGTCAATGGAGGTTATGCTGTCATCAACAAGATGTTTGCGGAAACGCTTACGGAAGCACGACTCGTCAACCGTGAAGAGGATATTAATATCGAAGGGCTCCGCAAGGCGAAACTCTCGTACTACCCGCTGATCATTTTGGACAAATGCCACGTAATGGTTTTGCCTGATTGTCATTCTGGAGCCGAAGGCGATAGAATCCATGAAGATGAGGGTTAGCTATGCTCTCTAAGATTTTATCCAAAAACTCCTGTGCTGCATGTAAGTTCTGTTGTTCGTTCCGACGGCAGAGTCTTTGGGAAACGCCGCTGTTCCCGCCCGAAGTTGTCGAAAAACTCAGAGCCCAATGAATACGGCGTGGTGGGGGAGTTCCGCGACGGTCAAATAATTCTTGGCGGCTACCGCACCGATGACCCCGAAGAAGAAGTTCCCTGCACATTTCTGGACCCGCACAAAGGCTGCATCTTAAAGCCCGAAGACAAACCTTTTGATTGTAGCATTTGGCCGCTCCGCATTATGGACAAAGACGGAGAACTCGTCATTGCGCTTACGCCCACATGCCCGGCTATCGGCGCAACGCCCCGGCGCGAGCTGATAGAACTTGTCAAGAATGGTCTCGGTGAAAATATTTTTGAGTACGCTAAAACACACCCGTACATTGTCAAGGAATACAAGGAAGGGTTTCCGGTGATTCAAAAATAGATTTGATAATTCTCTAAAATTTTTTTATAAAAAAAACAAATATTAACGTTTGTCGAGATCTCTTTCGCCAAACCTTTCAAAAAATATGGGAAGAACTTTTATTTGGAAGAAAAAGCCCATGTTTCGTCGTCTATTCGTTACCTCGAACTGCACGCCGCCACCGACAAACATTAAAAATACATTAGCCTGCAGGCCGACGCTTTCCATAAATCCAACTTCTCTCATATCCCAATCGTCTTGGTCTATCCACCATTCAAATAGATGATTTTCGAATATGGATAGGCCAATCATGTTGTTTCCCAAAAGAGCATAATAGGATGTACCTGAAGAAAGCCATAACGCCCCAAAAATAATTTTCTCTGCAACGGATAATTCTCCGTTTTTTCCTTTGTCGTTTTCATTGGCTTGCAATATTAAATTTGCCGTACCAGCAATCGCAAAGACGCTTAAACTGCCATAGGAACCCACATCGGTGTCTAATCTTCTGTCAAACCGAGGATTGTATTCTAGATACAGGCTAATGTTTTTAAACGGTTGGAAACCATTAAAAATACATGCTTCGATTGCAATCCTGTCTAAAGAGGAATATTCGAAACCACCTAAAATTATAGCGGGGTCAATTTGTCTTTTTCTATCTACTTCAGGTGTTGCGCCATCTTCGCTGGAAAAGGCGATGCTACAAACCAAAAGAACGATGGCGACGAATTTGTTCATGAATGTAATTATACAAAAAATCCCGGGCATCGCTGTCCGGGAGTTTTTAAAAAGGAGATTCCCGCTCAAAGGCGGGAATGACACGCTGTAGGCGCTCCGCTCAGGATGTTACAATGCAATCCTGAAAGAGCGCGACCTCATACCTCAAAGGCACGAAGTGCCGCGCTCATACCTCACGCCTATTTAAACAGATTCTTCATCTTCTCAAGGAAACTTTCTTCTTGAGCGGTTTCCTTGTCCTTGCGAAGTTCGGCGAGCTTCTGGTAAAGCTCCTTCTCTTCGCGGGAAATGTCCTTCGGAATGTCTACGCCAATCTGCACAAAGAGACTTCCACGGTCGCCTTGTTTCTTGAGCGGGTACAGACCTTGATCACGCAGGCGCAAAATGCTACCGGCTTGAGTTCCGGCGGCAATCTTGATCTGGATTTCGTCACCGCTGATGGTCGGGATGCGCTGTGTTCCGCCAAGCACCAGCTTGTGTACCGGCACCTTGACTTCGCAATGCAAGTCGTCGCCTTCGCGGCTGAAGAAATCATCCGGTTTTTCGGCAATCACCACAAGCAAGTCGCCGCAAGCGCCACCGCGCGGACCGCAGTTGCCTTCGCCACGGAGGTTCAGGTACTGGCCTTCGCTCACGCCTGCCGGAATCTTGATGGAGATTTCTTCGCT